>Ga0207679_10002560_pt1 | contig 11213 bp, 8 predicted proteins | sample KBSC73metaG_FD_184320 | JGI IMG/M metagenome (GOLD analysis project Ga0207679, IMG submission 184320) | Corn rhizosphere microbial communities from Kellogg Biological Station, Michigan, USA - KBS C7-3 metaG (SPAdes) (version 2) | ecosystem: Host-associated > Plants > Roots > Rhizosphere > Soil ...
CCGCGAGCAGCGCGTGAGGCTCGATCCGTTGCGCCGGATTCACCCTGCGAATCAACCGCACCAGTGCAATCGGCGCGCCGAGCGCCTTGAAACTGCCAACGTCCGAGCGAACCGATTCATCCTTCAGCAGGATTCGTGCGACGCCAAGCGTGGTCGCAAGACCGGGTAACTCGTAGAGCGGCGTGGGTCCACGCCGAATGCCGGCCCAGCCCGAAAGCCACGCGCTGCTTTCACGCGCGTTCGCGACGGACAGGATCGCACGAAGCTCCGGCGGGTAAGGTCCGCGCGATGCGCGCGCGTTGACGAGCAGCATTGCCTTCCCGCGGAACGGCCTCCCGTTCGCAGCGGGCGTCGCTTATGGTGGACGAATTATGCCGTCTTGCGGGAGCGCCGCAGCTTCAGTGATTGCATCAGTCGGCGGCGTGCGTCGCGCCGCCGATTCGCGCGACGGGCAAGTGCTCGCGTGCCGCTGACAACGACGCAGCGCTCGCCGCGCCCTTCGCGAGCCGCTTGATCAGCACGCCCGTTTGATCGACGCTCTTCCTGAGCACGAACGAAGCTGCGATTCGTTGTTGCGCGGCGACGCCCATCGCATCGCGTCGAATGGAATCTTTCAGCAATGAAATGACCGCTGCACCGAGATGCTCCGGGTCGTTCGGTCGCGCGAGGAGTCCGGTCGTTCCTTCCTGCATGACTTCGGCAACGCCGCCAACTTGAGTCGCGACGCACGGGCAGCCGCTCGCCATCGCTTCCATCAATGCAAGCGGCATCCCTTCCGAATGCGACGCGCTGACGAACAAAGTCAGCGACTGGTAGATCGAACGCATGTTGCGTTGCAAGCCCGCGAATTTCAGGTGATCCTGCAATCCAAGCTGGATTGCGAGGCGCTCCAGTGACGGCCGCAGCGGGCCGTCACCAACGAGAACGAAGCACGCATCGCGCATCTCGGCATGAACGAACGATGCCATCCGGATGAAAATGTCCGGTCCCTTCTCCGGGGCGAGACGCCCCACGAATCCGACGATCGGCGTTGCGTGAGGAATTCCAAGCAACGTGTGCAGGCCACCCGCATCGTCGCGAGTGGCGTAGAACTCGGCATCCACACCGTTGGGTATCAAGTGCACTCGGCTTTCCGGTATCCCGAGCGCGAGCGCGTGCACGCGGGCGGTTTCGCAGACGACCGACAAGTGTGTCGACGTCAACCGTGAGATTTCGAAATCGAGCGGAGCGATGCCCCGCCCATGGACCGTCGCGAATGCCGGTACGCCCGTCAAGGCCGATACGAGACCCGCGAGCAAATGCGCATTCGGCAAATGCGCATGAATGATCTGGATCTTGTGGATTCGCACGAGCGTTGCCGCCAGCTGCAGCGATTCCCATTGCGGATGATCCTGCATGGGCGCGATATAGACGGTCGCGCCCGCATCGCGCAGCGCCTGGGTGAACTGGCTCTCGAACGGACACAGGCACACGACGGAAAAGCGGTCGGGCGGCAAGCGCTCGACGAGTCGCGACACGCACACTTCCATGCCGCCGACGATCGCGTTGCCGATGATCTCCAGGACGGGGATCGGTTGAGAGCTGTTCATCGTGCGTCCCTGAGTCGAAGCCAGGCGGATGCGGTGCCGCCCATCACTCGTTCGATTTCATCATTCGAAAGATTTACAGCACGGAGCAATTCGCGCGCTTCCGAGATGGCCGTTGCGATATGTTCGCCGGAACATGGAAAGAACCGGTCGCTGCCAAATTGCAACAGCGAGGGTCCGAGCACTGCGACGGCCTTGTGCAGCACGTCGTGGCGATAAACGGGTGGTGCACCGAACGAGATATCGAAGCGGAACTGGCTGCGATCGGGCTCGACACCGTTGATGAGATCGATGAGGCCGACGGCGTTTGCCTCGTCGCACCACGGCCAGCCAAGGTGCGCCAGTGTCACGCGAACTTTAGGAAATTCGCGCAGCGCTTCGAAGAAAACCGGGCGACAGAAGCGCCCCGAGCGCCCGTCGATGAAGATCCCGCTATGGAACAGCACGGGTACCTCCAATGACTGAAGCTCCGCGTAGACGTTCAGCGCGCAGTCGTCGTACGGGTACCAGCCGCTCGGCACCATTTTCGCGCCAGACAGGTGCAGATCTTCGATCGCATGACGCAAATCGGCGGCCGCATCGGGCAGCGCCGGATTGACGACGGCGAGTCCGATCAGGCGGTCGCCGTGTCCTGCAACAATGTCTGCCAGATGACGGTTGGCGGCGCGAAGCGATTCGCGGTCGTCGTATGAATAAGGTGGAGTGAGAAACGGTGCCAGAAGAACGCCGACGTCGACGCGGGCATCGTCCAGCGCGGTCAATACATCATGGCTGCTCTCCTGCCCGGAACAGTGCAGGTGCGCATCGACAATCAAAAGACAAGCTCGCGAGTGAGAGACAGCTGCGGGGTTGATTCATCGACGCCGCAAGTCCCGGACATCAAATCCTTGCAAGTACCGTGCCGTCCAATTCGGAATGCGATTTGCGAAACCGGTGATGGCAATGGCTTGGTACAAGGACCCGTTCGATCAGTTCCCGAATGGTTTTGACATTCGAATCGCGTCCGCGATGCGGCTCCCGCGACATCGTGCTCGCGTACAACGCTCCAACCACATGTGAATGATCGGGTCAAGGCATTCAGCCGCGCCAGCCGATTGTCTAACGACGGTACGAATTACCTGTTCTACCGGTACAACCTATCGGCTGATGCGCGTTCAACCCGTCGAGTCGATGGCAGCGACCCTGTATTTCACAGTGACGTGAGCCCGTGGACCAGGCGAGTGGCACATGTATTGCAATCTCCACGAGAATGAAAAATCCCCTTGCGTTGCAAAAATCGCCATCATCGGAAAATTCCGCAACGTCGCGTGACGTTTCTACCGTCGGCACCGCGGCGCTCGCGCGTCCATCGACGTCGATCGTTGTCCACTCGCATTTGCGATGGGATTTCGTCTGGCAAAGACCGCAACAGATCTTCTCGCGTCTCGCAGCAACGCGACCCATCCTGTTCATCGAAGAGCCGCTGGCATCGGATGGAGCGTCCCGCATTGAGTTGACGGAGCCGATGAGCAACGTCATTCGCGCCGTTCCGTACATCGATGGCTGCAGGACGATGAGTGTCGACCAGCAATGCGAAGCCATCCTGCCGATGCTGCTCGACATGATGGCGCAACATTCATTGCTGAAGGGTCGTTTCGATCGCTCGATCCACTGGTTCTACTCGCCCATGACGGCACCGGTATTCCTGCGGCAGTTCGGTCATCACGGGATCGTCTACGACTGCATGGACGAGCTCGCAAATTTTCGCTTCGCCCCTCCTGATATCGCGCAGCGTGAGCAATTCCTGCTCGAGCGTGCCGATGTCGTTTTCACCGGCGGTTACCAGCTCTACGAGGCGAAATCGAAATTTCATCTGAACACGCATTTCTTCGGTTGCGGCGTCGACACGCAGCACTTCGGCCGAGCGCGCGTTGCGTCGACAGTGATTCCAGCCGAATTGGGGGCACTGCGCCGGCCGGTGTTCGGCTATTTCGGCGTCATCGATGAACGGCTCGATTACCCGCTGATCGCGCGCCTTGCCGAAGCGTTACCGCACGCGTCGATTGCGATGGTCGGTCCGCTCGCGAAAGTCGAGCGACACATGCTGCCGACCGCGTCCAATATCCACTGGCTGGGCCAGCGCGCCTACGACGATCTACCGGCCATCGTCAAAGGCTTCGACGTGTGCCTCATGCCGTTCGCCTTGAACGATGCGACGCGGTACATCAATCCGACGAAAACGCTCGAATATCTCGCGGCTGCGAAGCCTGTGGTATCGACGGCGATACCGGATGTGCTGCACCACTTTGCCGACGTCGTCTACGTTGCGGACTCTCACAAGGCATTCATTCGCCAGGCACGCAACGCCGCCGGGAGCCCGGACGCGCTCTTGATCGCGCGTGGCGTCCAGCGCGCCGAGCAGTCGTCCTGGTCATCGATTGTGTCGTCGATCGACGATCACTTGTCGCAGATCGGTCAGCTCGAATTCGGGAAGTCCGAAGGCGCGAAGTCATCGTACGTGCTGCAGCGTGGCATCCCGCTCGACGAATTGCCTGGAGATGCCGATCGGCGACTCACACACGCATCGTCCTGGTCCCGCATCAACCGAGTCGCGGGAGCGCTCGATGCCTAAGGTCGATGTGCTCGTCGTGGGCGCCGGATTTTCCGGCGCCGTCGCTGCCGAGCGGCTTGCCACACATGGATTGTCGGTCGTCGTTATCGACAAGCGCCCGCATATCGGAGGCAATGCTTACGACAAGCACGACGCGCACGGCGTGCTGATTCACCCGTACGGCCCCCACATCTTTCATACGAATGGCGCGTACATCGCGAAGTACCTGTCGCGGTTCACGCAGTGGCGCCCGTACGAGCATCGCGTGCTTGCCAAGACCGATGACAAGCTCGTGCCGATTCCGATCAACATCGATACGATCAACGCCGTTTACGGCCTCGAGCTCGACGAGTCGACGATCGATGCGTTCTACGCGAGCGTTCGCGAACACCGCACGATCATCGAGACGAGCGAGGATGTCGTGCTGTCGTCAGTGGGCCGTGATCTGTACGAGCGGTTCTTCAAAGGGTACACGCGCAAGCAGTGGGGACTCGATCCGTCCGAGCTCGCGGCCTCGGTTGCTGCACGCATTCCCACTCGTTCGAATCGCGATGATCGCTATTTCACGGACACGTTCCAGAACATGCCGCTCAAAGGCTACACGGCAATGTTCGAGCGGATGCTCCGCCACGCCAATATCGACGTCGAGCTCGGCGTCGACTACTTCAAGGTTCGCGATCGCATCCGGGCGCGACACGTCGTGTACTCCGGTCCGATCGACGCGTACTTCGGGCATTGCTACGGCAACCTGCCGTATCGCTCGATCCGTTTCGAACACGAACACCTGCCGCGCACCCGCGTGTACCAGCAGGTAGGCACGGTGAACTACCCCAACGATTACGCATACACGCGGATCACCGAGTTCAAGCACCTGACAGGCCAGATGCACCGTGGAACGTCGATCGTGCGCGAGTACCCGCAGGCGGAGGGCGATCCTTACTATCCGATTCCGCGCGCGGCGAACGAGACGCTGTTCAAACGCTATGAGGCTCTCGCGAAGGTCGAGCGGAATGTCACGTTCGTCGGTCGTCTTGCCCAGTATCGCTACTACAACATGGACCAGTGTGTCGGCGCCGCGTTGAAGGCAGCGACATACGCGCTTCAGCATTTCGGCATCGCTGCGCAGTCGGTGTCCGCCGAGCACGTGGGGCTCGCGCCTGCCGTTGCCAGTCCGGTAAAGGCGCCGCCGCTGATGCCGGCTGGTGCGGACTGAGGCTTCTCCGCAGGCGCTCAACCGTGCAACGCGTCGTACGTCGCGATTCCGCCGCCGGCATCGAGATGTGGGGCGGTGTCGAATGCACGGTCAATCGCGTCGATGACCGCTGGTTCAACCAGCTCGAGCGCAACGGTCACGCCGAGCGCAGCGATGACATCAAACGGTGCAGTGAGCTCGGCATTCGTGCCTTGCGCTACCCCGTGTTGTGGGAGCGAATTGCGCCCGCTCGACCTGACGAAAAGGCGTGGTCGTGGACCGATAATCGCCTTCCCCTCATTCGTGGCGCAGGAATGCGCGTCATTGCCGGGCTGATTCATCACGGCAGCGGTCCGCACTACACGAGTCTCGTCGATCCGCAGTTCCCGGCGAAGTTCGCGCGATTCGCGCGCAGCGTCGCGGAACGCTACCCATGGATCGACGACTACACACCGGTCAACGAGCCGCTGACGACCGCGCGATTCAGCGGGTTGTACGGGTGCTGGTATCCGCATGGCCGTAGCGAGAGAGTGTTCAAGGACGCGCTCTTCACGCAGTGCCGAGGGATCGTGCTCGCGATGCAGGCGATCCGCCGTGTCAATTCCGATGCGAGGCTCATCCAGACCGAAGATCTCGGCAAGTCGTACAGCACGCGACTGCTCGACTATCAGGCGCGATTCAACAACGACCTTCGCTGGCTCGCGTGGGACCTCTTGTGCGGCCGCGTTACGCGCGAGCATCCGTTGTGGGATTGGTTGCGCCGATGCTGCGGAGCGAGCTCCGCGGAGATCATGTGGTTCGCCGACCATCCATGCCCGCCCGACGTGATCGGCGCCAATCACTACATCACGAGCGAACGGTTTCTCGATCATCGGACGTCGCGCTACCCGCTTCGCTACCAGGGGGGTAATGCACTCCATCGCTATGCGGACATCGAAGCGGCGCGCGGACTGCTGCGTTCGGCGGGGGGGTTGTCGCCGTTGTTGCACGAAGTGTGGGAGCGTTACCGGATTCCCATTGCAATTACCGAGTCGCACATCGACGCTACGCGCGACGACCAGCTTCGCTGGCTGGCCGAATCGTGGTGCGCAGCGGTTACGGCGCGCGCCGAGGGCGTGGACGTGCGGGCGCTGACGACGTGGGCGCTGTTCGGGTCGTTCGACTGGAACTCGCTCTTGACGCGCAACGATGGCTATTACGAACCCGGCGCGTTCGACGTCCGTGGTCCTCGACCGCGGGAAACGGCGGTCGGTACGATGGTCCGGCAGATCGCGGCCGGCCAGGCGCCCAGTCACCCGGTCCTGGATGAAGCAGGTTGGTGGAAGCGCAGCGACCGGTTTTTCTGCAAGCCTGCGCGGGCCGTACAGCCAAGTGGCGCGCGACGCCGGTCGTCCACGCGACCAACGCCGCGGCCAATTGTCATCAGCGGTGCGAATGGAACGCTCGGACGAGCATTCGCGCGCATTTGCACGCAGCGGGGGCTTTCGTTCGTCCTGCTCAATCGCGAGCAATTCGACATTGCCGATGCCGCCAGCGTCGAGCGCGTGCTCGATCAGCACTCGCCGTGGGCGCTCGTCAACGCCGCCGGCTACGTGCGCGTCGATGATGCCGAGCACGACGCGAGCCGTTGCTACCGCGAGAACACGACGGGTCCCGAGATCCTCGCGACCGCCTGCGCGCGCCGTGACGTCCAGCTGATGGTGTTCTCGAGTGATCTCGTGTTCGACGGCCGCTGCCGAACCCCTTACGTCGAGACCGATGGTCCTGCGCCGCTCAATGTCTACGGCATGAGCAAGGCGGCTGCCGAAGCGCGCGTTCAGGCGCTCTTTCCGGAAGCGCTCGTCGTGCGCACCGGCTGTTTTTTCGGACCCTGGGACAACTACAACTACCTCGCAGCGATGATCGAGTCGCTTCGGCTGGGCAGGCCGTTCGTCACGGCGAACGATGTGACGGTGACGCCGACGTACGTGCCTGATCTCGTCCATGCAAGCCTCGATCTGCTCGTCGATCGCGAGCGGGGCATCTGGCACTTGACCAACGACCACGCCGTCACGTGGTCCGAATTTGCGGCGCGCGCCGCGGACCGCGGCCGGCTGAACGCTGCGCTGCTGCGGCCTCGTCCGAACGTCGAGCTCGGGCAAATCGCGCAGCGTCCGCAATACAGCGCGTTGACGAGCCAGCGTTCGTCGATGATGCCTGGACTCGATGACGCAATCGGTCGTTACTATACGCAGCGCGAGGCGATGCTGGCGGCGTGATCGGTTGGCACCGACGCCTACATGATGTCCGGCCGGTAGGCGGCGGGCACGCGAGTCGCTTTGTAGATGTATTCGAGCGCGACCTTGGGCGTTCGGTCCGCCCGCAGCAATCCGTTGGCTTCCTGGAACGTGTCGGCGAACTGCGTGTAGCAGAACCCGCACAACAGCGGCGCGTCGGCGACCGCTTTGACGAGTGCGCGGTACTTTTGCAGCAATGCCTTCTCGCTCGTCGCGGTGACGTAGCCCCACGTATCGGAATCGCTCGCAGGATCGGTGGCGAGCGCGATGCCGCCGAATTCCGTCACCATGATCGGCTGGCCGCGATGTGGATACCCATCGAGCGTCAGCACGCGTCCGCCGGGTCGTCGGCGGTCGAGCAACGCCTGCGGCGTCGCTTCCTTCCCGTAGCGCTCGCGAACGCGTTCCGCATCGGTGTCGTAATCGTGCACGCCGATGATGTCGGTCGTGCCGCTTTCCCAGCCATCGTTGGCGAGTACCGGTCGCGTCGCATCGAGCGTCTTCGTCAGGTGATAGAGCGCTTCGACTGCATGACGTTGCGCACGATTATTCGGAAGCTCCGGCACGCCCCACGATTCGTTGAAGGGTACCCAGACGACGATGCACGGGTGGCTGAAGTCGCGCTCGATCGCCTCGGTCCATTCGCGCACCATGCGGCGAATCGCTGTGCGCGTGAATCGATAGGTCGACGGCATCTCTTCCCAGACGACGAGTCCGAGCTTGTCGGCCCAGTACAGGTAGCGCGGGTCCTCGATTTTCTGGTGCTTGCGAACGCCGTTGAAGCCCATCGCCTTCGCGAGCTCGACGTCGCGGCGCAGCGCCTCGTCGCTGGGTGCTGCGAGCATCGATTCCGGCCAGTAACCTTGATCGAGAACCATCCGAAGCTGATAGGGACGCCCGTTCAGGACGAACCGGTCGCGCTCGACGCTGACCGAGCGCAACGCCGTATAGGAGCGAACTTCGTCGAGCACGACATCGCCGCATCGCAGTGTCACCCGGGCGTCGAGCAGCGTGGGGCGCTCGGGACTCCACAGAAGCTCGTTGCGCGAATCGTCTATGCCCGGGTCGGACAGGATCAGCCGGCGATCCACTTCGCGGCCGATCACGTGATACGTGTCGCGGACAAGGACATGCTCGTCATGCAGGAGCTCGATGTCGAGCACGAGGTCTTCGGGAAGCTCGCCGGCAATCCGCGCCTCGAATTCGACCGAGTAACCATAAACGTGCGGCGTCCACCGGATCTTCTTGATGTACGTCGGCGCAACTCGTTCAAGCCAGACCGTTTGCCAGATGCCCGTCGTTCGCGGGTACCAGATCGCGTGCGGCTCGCGTTGCCAGTCTTGTTTGCCGCGCGGCTTGGTGAGCTCGTGCGGGTCGTCGTGCGCCATCACCGTGATCGTCTGCCTGCCGTCGGCGCGCAACGCAGGCGTGATATCAGCCGAGAACGGTGTGTGGCCGCCTTCGTGCGTCGCCACGAGGTGATCGTTCACCCAGACGTCCGCTCGATAGTCGACGGCGCCGAAATGCAGCAACACGCGGCCATCGCCCGCGTCGATGTCGACGTCCCGCTGATACCAGCACCCGACGTGGAAGCCAGGATCGCCAAGTCCGCTCGCCACCGACTCCGGCGGAAACGGTACTTCGATGGACAGCGGCCATTCGGCGACGTCTCGAGGCTGGTGATAGCGAGCGTCGTCGTCGAATGCGAATCGCCACGTCCCGTTCAGCGATTGCCAATGGTTACGTTGGAGCTGCGGGCGCGGATATCCGAAAGACACGTTGGGTAGAGTACTCGAACGCGGTTTGCGCGAAGTTTGGTTGCGACGATCGCTTAACGGCATAGCATATGTCAACCCGTAAGGAAGGATCGCTGCCGTGAAATCGGAGACCGAACAACGTCAGGCGTCGCGCGCAACGCACGACGCTTACGCGCGTTATCCCAGCCTGCGCAATCGCTCGGTGCTCATCACCGGTGGCGCGACCGGCATTGGCGCGAGTGTCGTCGAGCATTTCGTCAATCAGGACGCTCGCGTTGCATTCATCGACATCGACGGCGAGGCAGGTGCCGCGCTCGCAGCGGCGCTGGCCGCAGGATCGTCGCATGCGCCGATCTTCATCCGTTGTGACCTTCGCGACATTCCGGCGCTGCAGACTGCGATCGCCGACGCGAGACGGCGACTCGACGGCATTCGCGTGCTGGTGAACAACGCTGCGGACGATCGTCGGCATGCGATCGACGACGTGACGCCCTCGACATGGGATGCCGGGATCGCCGTCAACTTGCGTCACGCATTTTTTGCAGCGCAGGCCGTCAAGGACGACATGCGCGCGGCCGGCGGTGGATCCATCATCAACCTGGGCTCGATCAGCTGGATGATCAAGCAGGGCGGCATGCCCGTCTACACGACAGCAAAGGCAGCTATGCAAGGATTGACGCGGAGCCTCGCGCGCGACCTCGGACCGCATCGGATTCGCGTCAACACCCTCGTGCCGGGGTGGGTGATGACCGAGAAACAGTTGCGGCTCTGGGTCAATGCGGAAAGCGCACGCGACATCGATCGCAGCCAGTGCCTGCCCGATCGATTGCAACCGGCCGATATCGCAAGGATGGCTCTGTTCCTCGCCGCCGACGACAGCGCGTCGTGCACGGCGCAGGATTTCGTCGTCGATGGCGGCTGGAGCTAGGTACTAGACGAACGCGGACGGCGCAGCAGCGGCCATCGATTGCGAGGCTGGCGGCGGCACAAGGCCACCCGCTTCGGGCGACCGCAACGCGATCTGCGCGCGCTGCGCCGCTCCGCGCTCGTCCGTTGTGAGAGGGACAACCTGCAGACGCTGCGCGATCACTTCGCCTTCGGCGTCGTGTTGCGCGCCATCTGGAGATGCTCTTCGATTACCGGCAACGTCTGCTCGGCGAACTGCTTGACGTCGGGGTCGCGCGTCTTCTTCGTCGCCGACTTGAATTCGGAGACGACTTTCTTGTGGTCGGAGACCTGGTGCTTCATGTACTCGCGATCGAAGGCGGCACCGGAGAGTTTTGACAGCTTCGCGTTCTCGCGCTGCGCCGACGCGGGGAGGTCCGTCGGCAGCGTCACGCCTTTGTCGCTCGCGATCTGTTTCAGCTTGTCGTTGGCCTTCGAGTGATCCGCAACCATTTTCTCGGCGAATTTCTTCACCTCGGGATCGTTGGCCTTCTGTGCAGCCATCTGGCCTTCCTGCACTTCCGCCATCCCGCCTTGCGCGGCCTCTTGCATGAACTTCCGATCACCGGCAGGGACCGTACCGGCCTTGGCATTGCCGCTCGCCTTGCCGGTGGTTGCGGTGGCGGAGTTCGCGGGTTGCGCCGACTGATTCGCAGAGGGGGCTGTTGCTGCGGGCCGTTGTGACGGCGCGTTCGTTGCAGGAGCAGGTGTTTGTGCCGATGCGCTGGCGGCGACCGCGATCAGCATGATCGCTCCGAGCATCGGCGCGGATTGATACGTTGCGTGCGACATGTTCGTTGTCCTTGCGATGGGCATGTTGAACGACGTAAGCGCGGCTTCAGCGTGCTAACGTTCGTGGTTGAGCAG
>Ga0207679_10002563_pt1 | contig 11207 bp, 10 predicted proteins | sample KBSC73metaG_FD_184320 | JGI IMG/M metagenome (GOLD analysis project Ga0207679, IMG submission 184320) | Corn rhizosphere microbial communities from Kellogg Biological Station, Michigan, USA - KBS C7-3 metaG (SPAdes) (version 2) | ecosystem: Host-associated > Plants > Roots > Rhizosphere > Soil ...
CGGCGCGCGTGCCGAGCTGCTCCTCGGCCGGCGCCGGCTTCTCCACCCTCTCGGCGGTCCCGGTCACGAGCTGTCAGCCTTGACCGACGGCGCTCGCGAGGACCTCCACGACCCGTTCCTGCTGCCACCGCGTGACGCCCGGGAAGAGCGGCAGCGAGAGGATCTCGCCCGCCGCTCGCTCGGCCACGGGGAACTGCCCGGGGCGGCCCCCGAACGGCGCCATGGCCGGCGTCAGGTGCACCGGGACGGGGTAGTGGACCCCCGCACCGATCTGCTCCGCCTGCAAGGTGCGCAGCACCGCCTCGCGGTTCGGCACCCGGACGACGTAGAGGTGCCAGACGTGCTCGTTGCCGGGGAGGGTGGCCGGCATCCGGACGCCGGGGACGCTCGCGAGGAGCTCGTCGTAGACCGCGGCCGCTGCGCGCCTCTCCTCGTTCCACCGCGACAACCTGCGCAGCTTCGCCCGGAGCACGACGGCCTGGAGGGTGTCGAGCCGCGAGTTGAAGCCGAAGCTGACGTGCTGGTACTTCGCCGGGCTGCCGTGCGCGCCGAGCAGCCTCGCCGCCTCGGCGAGGCCGTCGTCGTCCGTCGTGACGGCGCCGGCGTCGCCGTAGGCACCGAGGTTCTTCCCTGGGTAGAAGCTGGTGGCTGCGACCGCGCCGAACGTGCCGGCCCCGGCCTCGTGCCGGCGGGCGCCCTGAGACTGGGCGCCGTCCTCGACCACGGCGATCCCCCGCTCGCCCACCGACGTGAGCAGCTCGAACGGCGCCACCTGCCCGTAGAGGTCCACCGGGATCACGGCGCGGGTGCGATCGGTGAGCACCGCCTCCACCGCCGCGGGGTCGAGCAGCAGCCCGTCGTCGTCGACGTCCGCGAACACCGGTCGGGCACCGGCGCGGACGACGGCCTCGGCAGTGGCGATGAAGGTGTTCGCGGGGACGACGACCTCGTCGCCCGCGCCGACTCCGACGGCGCGCAGCGCGATCTCGAGAGCGTCGGTGCCGTTGGCGACGCCGACGCAGTGCCGGGCGCCCACGAACTCGGCATACTCCTGTTCGAAGGCGGCGACCGCCTTGCCGCCGATGAAGTCGCCCGCGGCCAGGACCTCGGCGAAGCCCTCCTCGACCTCGTCGGCGATCTGGGCGTGCTGGACCGCGAGGTCGACGAGCGGAACGGTGGTCACGACGGCCTCCTAGGGCGCGAGTTCGAGGGACAAAGGGCTGGACCCGGCGGGCCAGGGCAGGGGTGCACGCCGGACGTCGCGTGCGGGCGAGCCGAACCAGACGCGCTCGGCCGGCACATCGCGGGTGACCAGCGACCCCATGCCGACCATCGACCACGCGCCGACGCTCAGGCCCTCCCGGACCAGGACGCCGCTGGCCAGGTAGGCCCCCGCGCCGACATGCACCCCGCCGCCGAGGCGGACCCCGGAGGCGAGCGTGGCGTGATCGTCGACGCGGACGTCGTGCGTGAGGACGGTCTGCGGCATGATCGCGACATGCTCCCCGACGACGACGTCGGCGGTGTGCGTGACGTGCGCGAGCAGCACCGACCCCGCTCCGATCGTGCACGTCGAGCCGACGCTCGCGGTGGGGTGGATCACGGTCGCGTACCGCTCGGCGGGCAGTCCGAGGCGGGTGACGATCGCACGCCGCGCGGCGTACGCGTCGGGACGCCCGACGCACACGACGACCGCCGCGTCCGGGTCGTCGTGGACGGCGTCGACCGGTCCGAGCACGGGAGCACCGCCGACGGTCCGCCCGTGCAGCTCGGGGTTGTCGTCGAGGAAGCCGGCGAGCTCGAAGCCGTCGTCGAGGGCGCGCACGGCCTCCGCGGTCTCTCGCGCGAAGCCGCCGGCGCCGACGACGAGCAGGCGTCGGGACATCAGGCCGCCCGGAGACCCGCGCCGCGGCGGATCACACCGACGACGGTCTGCTGCTCGTCCTCGGTCATCGCGTGGTAGAGCGGCAGGATCACGGTGCGGTCGGTGAGCCGTTCGGTGACCGGGAGGCCGGCGTGGGGGTGCCCGGCGTAGGCCGGCTGCCGGTGCGCGGCCATGATCCCGGCGCGGGCGGAGACGCCTCCCTCCGCGAGCGCGGCGAGCAGCTCGTTGCGGCTGCGTGGGTACCCGTCCCCGAGCTCGACCCAGAACGACTGGACGTTCGACGTGCCCCAGGCCGGGTCGCGCACCGGCCGCAGCCCAGGGACGTCGGCGAGCAGGTCGCGGTAGCGGTCGGCCAGCTCGCGACGCCGCTGGACCATCGCGTCGAGCTTACCGAGCTGCACGAGCCCGACCGCGGCCTGGATGTCCGTCATCCGGTAGTTGAAGCCCACCTCGAGGTAGCTCTCGAGCACGGGCTGGCGACTGCGGTGGCGGTCCGCCGCACTGACGTTCATGCCGTGCTCGCGCAGCTGTCGGGCGCGCGCCGCCAGGTCCGGGTCGGACGTCGTGAGCATGCCGCCCTCACCGGTGGTGAGGAGCTTGCGAGGGTGGAACGACCACGCGGCGAGCTGCGAGGCTCCACCCGCGGGCGCACCGCGATAGGTCGATCCGGCCGCGCAGGCGGCGTCCTCGACGAGCGCGATGCCGCGGTCGGCGCACAGCCGGCGCAGCGGCTCGACATCCGCCGGCATCCCGCCCTGGTCGACGACGAGAACGGCCCGGGTCCGGGGTGTGAGCACGGGCTCGACGGTCCGGACGCTGAGGTTGCCGTCCGCCGGCTCCACGTCGGCGAAGACCGGCGTCGCTCCGACGTAGACCGCGCAGTTCGCGGTGGCGATGAAGGAGAAGGACGGGACGACGACCTCGTCGCCGGGCCCGACGCCGAGCAGGTACATCGCGAGGTGCAGTGCCGTCGTGCAGGACGAGACGGCGACCCCGTGCTCGGCGCCGACGCGCTCGGCGAACCGCCGCTCGAACTCGGCGACCCGCGGGCCCTGCGCGACCCAGCCCGAGGCCACCGCGTCCGCCGCGGCCCGGGCCTCCTCCTCGCCGAGCCACGGCTTCATGACGGGGATCATCAGGACCCCACTCCCTCCGATCGTTCCGAACGCCACCACGCGACCAGCTCGCGCAGCCCGTGTGCAGGTCAGCTCCAGATGTCGTGGTGGATGTTGAGGATCACGCGGGACCCGAACGGCTCGATGTTGATCGGCAGCTCGCGCAGGTGGACGAGCTGCTCCCGCACGCGACGCTGACTCTCGAGCGGGCACACGACGAGCAGGAAGCCGCCGCCTCCCGCGCCGGTGACCTTCGCCCCGGTGGCGCCGGCGGAGATCGCCGCCTCGACGGCCTCGTCGATCTGGCTGGTCGACACCCCGGAGGCAAGCTCGCGCTTGGCCGCCCAGCTCTTGTTCATCGCGACGCCCAGCGCGTCGACGTCGCCGTCACGCAGCCCGGTCGCCGCATCGCCGGCGAGGTCGCGCAGCTGGTGCAGCTGCGGCAGCCGGTCCGCGATGTTGGCGGTCTGCTCGCTGAGGATGGAGTTGGCGCTGCGCGTGACTCCGGTGAAGAAGAGCAGCAGCTCCTCCTGGACCTTCCGGCGGATTTGCGGCGTCAGGGCGAGCTGGTCGACGACGACGCCGTCGCCGGGCCCGAACCGGATGTCGCATACCCCGCCGTACGCGGCCGCGTACTGGTCCTGCTTGCCGATGGGCTTGCGGCAGCGGTCGATCTCGATCGCGCACGCCCGGTCGGCCAGTTCCTCCGCAGTCAGCTGCCGGCCCTGGTACGTGAACAGCGCCTGCAGCAGCCCCACGGTGACCGCGGACGACGATCCGAGACCCGACCCGCCGGAGGACGGGATGTCCGACAGTGTGGTGATCTCCACCCCGCCCCGGATGCCGGTCATGTGCAGCGCCTCGCGGACGAGCTCGTGCTGGAGGTCCTCGACCCGGGAGACGATCTCCTTCGAGGAGTAGTTGACGTAGATGTCGTCGTCGAACCGCTGCTTGACGACGACGTAGACGTACTTGTCGATGGCCGCGTTGAGCACCCGGCCGCCGTGCTCGCGGTAGTAGTCCGGCAGGTCGGTGCCGCCGCCGACGAGGCCGACGCGCAGTGGTGTCCTGGTGATGATCATGCCGTGGCCCCGCTCCTCCATGCGTCCCGGGCGAGCTCGAGCGCCGCCGGCGTCCCGATGTCCAGAAGGAAGCTGTCGCCGAGCTCGACGACGGCGGCGCGCCCGACGAGCAGCGGCAGCAGGTCGAAGGCGATGTCGCGCGGGAGCGGCTCGGGGATCTCGTCGAGCAGGCGCGGGTCGAAGGCGTAGAGCCCCGCGTTCGCCAAATCGCTCGCGGGGTGCGCGGGCTTCTCCACGAAGCCCACCACCCGTCCGTCGGCGACCTCGACGATGCCGCACTCGGACGGCCGGGGCGCGCGGAACACCGTGAGCGTCGCCACCCGGCCGCCGGCCCGGTGGGCCTCGACCAGCACCCGCAGGTCGAAGTCGGTGAGGTTGTCCGCGTACAGCGCGAGGAACATGTCCTCGCCCGCGACGAAGTCGCGGTTGGCGCGCAATGTGCCGGCGCTGCCGAGCAGCTCGGGCTCGTGGCTGAGGTGGACGACCGGAGCCGCGGTTCTCGCCGCCACGTGGGCCTCGACGAGGCCGGCGAGGTGATGGGTGTTGACGAGGACCTCGTCGACACCCGCCTCGGCGAGCGCGTCGAGCCAGATGTCGAGCATCGGCCGGCCGCCGACCTCGACGAGGCACTTGGGCGTCCGGTCGGTCAGCGGGCGCAGCCGGGTGCCCAGCCCGCCGGCGAGCAGGAAGGCCTTCATGCGCCGGCCTTCCGGATCACGCCGAGCTCGCGCATCCGCGCGTCGGCCGCCGCCAGCACGTCGTCGAGGCCCGGCATGTGGCGAAGCCACGCCGCGTACTCCGCGACGGAGTCCGCCGGCGACCGCGTCGGCGCCCAGCCGAGCTGCTTCAGGGCGTCGATGTCCGAGCAGATGTGCCGGGTGTCGCCGAACCGGTACTCCCCGCTGACCACCGCGGGCCGGTCGGAGCCGTACTGCCGGCGCACGACCTCGGCGAACTCCTGCGTCGTGTACGGCGTGCCCCCGCCGACGTTGAACACCCGACCGATCGCGCGCTCGTCCTCGAGCACGAGGACGTTCGCGTCGACCACGTCGTGGATGTTCACGTAGTCGCGGATCGCCTTGCCGTCCTCGTAGAGGGTCGGCGCACCGCCGAGGAGGTAGTGCAGGTTGAAGATCCGGCACGCCCCCGAGTACGCGTTGTACACGGACTGTCGCGGGCCCTGCACGATGCTGTAGCGCAGCGCCACCGTGGGCACCCCGTACCGCTTGCCGAGGTTGATCGCGACGGTCTCCTCGGCGTGCTTCGACATCCCGTACGGGTTCTGCGGGTTGGAGACCCGCTCGGGCGTGCGGAGCATCTCCATCGAGCCGTCGCAGACCGGACACGTCAGGTCCCACCGGCCCGCGCGCAGCACGTCCTCGGTGCGGATGTCCGGGGTCTGCTCGCCGTGCTCCGGGCAGCGGTAGAGGCCCTCCCCCATCGCCGACTGCGAGGAGGCGACGACGATGCGGGCCAGGTCGAGCTTCTCCGCGACCGCGATCTCGTAGATGAGCGCCGTCGACGTGACGTTGACGTCCGTGAAGCGGGCGAAGTCGGGCAGGTAGTCCTGGTAGGCGGCGAGGTGGACGACGGCGTCGACCCGGCGGAGCAGGTTCGCGAGTAGCTCCCGGTTGCGCACGTCGCCGACCCAGAGCTCGACGCCGGGCGTGACGTAGTCCGGTCGGCCGTCCCGATGCACCGGAGCCGTGAGCGCGTCGAGGACGACGACCTCGTGGCCGAGCTCGACCAGACGGTCGCAGGTGTGCGAGCCGATGAAGCCGGCACCGCCGGTGACGAGGACCCTCATCGCCGCCCCCTCCGCCCGCGCCGCTGATGGACCTCGCGGTAGACGTCGAGCGTCCGTTCGGCGGTCGCGTCCCAGGTGAACTCTGCCGCCCGCTCGAGGCCCGACGCACGCAGCCGCTCCCCCTCCGGCCCGCAGGCCTTGACGAGGGCGTCGGCGATCGACTCGGGGTCGTGCGGATCCGCGAGCAGGGCGCAGCCGCCGGCGGTCTCGGGCATCGCGCTCGTGTCCGAGGTGACGACGGGGCAGCCGGTCGCCATCGCCTCGAGGATCGGCAGCCCGAACGTCTCGTTGAAGGACGGGTACACGAAGACGTCCGCGGCTCGGTAGAACTGCACCGTCTCCTCGAGCGGGACGCCGCCGACCCACACCACGTCGTCGGCGATGCCGAGCTGCTCGGCGAGGGCCTTGAGCTCGGCGACGTAGGCGACGTCCCGACCGGGGCCGACGACGGCGAGCTGCCGGTCGCCGAGCTCGGACTTCGCGGCCGCGAACGCGCGCAGCAGGCCCTCGCAGTTCTTGTACGGCCACAGCGACGACACGAAGAGCAGGAACGGCCGCGTGAGGCCGTAGCGCTCGGCGACGTGCGCCCGCGCCGCGTCGGTGTCCCCCGGTCGGAACAGGTCGTGGTCCACGGCCTCGGGGATGAGCCGGAGCTTGGCCGGGTCGACGTCGAGGTAGCGCATCACTTCGCGCCGCAGGCTCTCGGAGTTGATGATGATCGCGTCCGCGACCTTCGCCGTGCGGGGGTAGCTCATCCGCCGGTACAGCCGGGCGGCCGGCCGGATCGCCTCCGGGGCGGTGAACGCATGCATGGTCTTGAAGTGGACGACCAGTCCGGGCGCGGATCGCACGATCGGGGCCATGAGCGTGCTGAACACGTCGATGCGCGCGAGCGGCAGCCGCACCGGCGCGTAGAGGTGCTCGGTCGCCGTGCGCCTGGGCGGGCTCTCGTTGGACCACGGGAACGTGATGTAGTGGACGCCGTCGCCGTAGCCCTGGTGGGTCGGGCGCGACTTCGGGCTCACCAGGAGGTGCAGCTCCTCGTCGTCGGCGAGCCGCGCGGCCATCCCCGGGATGACCCGGGTCCAGAACCAGTGGGCGCCGGACGGATGGTCGGGATCGTCGGTGAGAAGGTTGATGGCGACGCGCATGAGCCCCTCAGAAGGTGTTGGCGGCGACAGCGTCAGGCGTCATCCGCGACTGCCTGACGTACTGGGCGAGCAGGTGCATGACGGCCTGGTGGGCGTCCTCGATGACTCCGTAGTTGTCGGACCTGACATGGATGGCGACGTCGGCGATCTCCCGCGCCGCGCCGCCGGAGAAGCCGGTGAGCGCGATGGTGTGCATGCCGTGCCGGTGCGCCCACTCCAGGGCCCGGACGATGTTCGGCGACCGGCCCGACGACGAGATGGCGACGAGCAGGTCACCCGGCTGAGCGAGGGACTGCAACTGGTACTCGAACACGGTGTCGTAGCCGTGGTCGTTCGCGATCGCGCTGAACAGCTCCATGTTCGTGCTCAGGCTGAACACTCTGGCGTTGAGGTCGGTGCCGTTGCGGACGCCCTTGACGTGGTCGCACTGGAGGTGGTTGGCGATCGAGGCGGAGCCGCCGTTGCCGCAGGCGAAGACCGTCGACTTCCGGTCGTGGGCGCCGTTGAGCAGGTCGGCGGCCTCGGCCAGCCGGGCCACCTCGACCGAGGCCAGGGCGCGGCCGAGCTCCGCGGCGTACGCGGAGCCGAACGTGGCGCCGTCGGGGAAGCGGTGCGCCGGGAACGACGGCCTCGGCCTCGAGATCGTCCCGTCGGCGTCATCGAGGATATGGCGGACGGCGCCGGGCAGGTCGGGGAAGGACTGGACGTCGCCCTCCGGGAACGCGACCGGGCCCACGTGCAGCGCGTGGGCGCCGACCGCGCGCGCCAGCCCGATGTCGCTGGCCCTGTCGCCCACGACCCACGACGCGGTGAGATCGAGGCCGAGTGCCTCGGCCGCGGCGAGCGCCATGCCGGGACCCGGCTTGCGGTCGGCACTGGCCCGGGCGAAGGACCCGACGATGCCGTCGGGGTGGTAGGGGCAGAACAGCCACAGGTCGACGTGGGCGCCCTGCCGTGCCATCTCCTCGATCATGTGCTTGTGCACCTGGTGCACGTCCTCGATGCCGTAGTACCCACGCGCGACACCCGCCTGGTTCGTCACTACGGCCACCGGGAGGCCGGCCCGGTTGAGCTCGGCGATCGCCTCGATGGCGCCGTCGAGGAACTCGACGCGGTCGACGGTGCCGACGTAGCCGCGGTCGGCGATGATCGTCCCGTCCCGGTCGAGGAGGACACCGGGGCGACTCATCGGACCCACGCCTTCGCGACGGGCCGGCGACCCGCGGGCGGACCGATCGAACCGTGGTCGGGGCGGCACATCGTGTCGTCCTGGTTCACCTGCGGCTCCTCATGTCGACGGCTCCTTGCACGGCTCGTTGCGGGGCCTCATTGCACTGCTCCGAACCACTCGTCGAGCATCGGCTCGACCACGGCGAGGTCCGGGGCGGCGGCGTCCCGGCCGCTCAACCCGGTGACGGGCAGCGGCCAGGGGATGTCCAGATCCGGGTCGTCGTACCGGATCGTCACCTCGTACTCGGGGCGCTGGATCCGATTTCCCCGGCAGCAGACGTCCGCGGTCGGGGTGAGCGCCTGATACCCGTGGGCGAGGCCGGCGGGGAGCCAGACGGATCGGTGGTCGATGTCGTCCAGGACCACCGTCATCCACGAGCGGTAGGTAGGCGAGGCCGGCCGCAGGTCCACCGCGGCGTCGACGACCGCACCGTGCGCGCAGTGGACGAGATATCCCACCCCGCCGTCGGTGCCGGCGTGCAGCCCTCGCACCCCGCCACGCACCGTGCGGGTCTGCGTCTCCTGGACGAACTGCCGACAGTCCATTCCGGCGGCGAAGGCGATCTCGGCGTCGAAGGAGCACACGACGAAGCCCTGGTCGTCCCTGCGCACCGCAGGCTCGAAGACGACCGAGCCGGACAGCACCCCCACCGACGCCTTCACGCCCGACTCCCCGGTGTTCGACCCGCTCCCGACGGAAGGCCGGCCGACGCCCGGACGCCTGCAGCGGCGGCCACCGACGCCGAGGACCGATGCACGACCTTCTCCATCCCCATGACGCCGGGTACGGGCGCGGTCGAAAGGCACACTGCATCAGCTCCTTAACGGCGGCCGGCAGGGCTGGCCGGCAGCGACGGGGCCTCACCCGTCCTTGTCAGGAGAGCGTGCTGATCGGTGCGGCGATACCGTCAGATCACGCGGGACTGGGCCTCGCCCGGGAACGCGTGCGCGGCTGCCGGCGCAGGAGCCCTGGCGGACCGACGACCAGCGACGCCGCGACCGCGAGGTCGAGCAGGTAGGGCGACGCGTCGCCGAGGCCCGTCTCGGTGAACGACGCCATCACGCAGTAGACGACGATGAAGATCGCGATGGCGCGGCGCGGGCCGGCTGGTCGCGTCCATGCCGCCAGGAAGATCACCAGCAGGATGGCGACGACCAACGCCACACCCACCCGCCCGAGCTCGAGGTGTGTGGCCACCCAGTTGCTGTCGATGGCGAGCCCGTCGAAGGACTTGTTCCCCAGCCCGGTGCCGAAGAACTCCTGGAGCATCGTGGTGTGCCGCGCCGCGATCGCCGCCCACACCTTGGTTCGTCCGGTCAGCTGGGCGAGGTCCTCGGCCGACTGCCCCCGCGCCAGCCAGGAGACGATGAGCGGCGAGAAGATCGTCCAGGCCGCCAACCCGACCAGCACGGCCACGGCCGCCGTCCTGCGCACCCTGGCGTGCCCCAGGAAGAGGCTGGCTCCTGCCAGGAGGAGGCCGAGGCACAGCGCCAGCAGGGCGGTTCGGGTGTGGGTGGCGACGAGCGCGGCGGCCGCGGCGATGAGGGTCAGCGCTGTCGAGCGGCCGCCGACCAGGCCGCAGAACCACAGGACGATCGTGCAGCCCATGAGGATGGCGGCGTAGTGCGCGACCTGCGGGGCGGGTATGGGCCAGACGACGCCGGTCAGTCTCCCGGCGGCAGCGAACGCGGGCCCCGGACCGAGCACGGCGCCGAGCCACACCGACGCGAGGATCACCTTGAGGACGAGGAGGTGCGCGCGCAGGAGCGGGAGCTCCGGCCTCCCCCACCAGGGCGTGAGTAGCCAGAGCACGACGACGAACAGGACGAGCCGAACGGCCCGGTACGAGGAGCCGACGAGGAACTCGTTGTGCAGGCTGACCATGAGGGCCAGCACGGCCATCGCGCTGAGCAACAAGAGGACGACGTTGGGGCGGATCACCATGCCGGGGTTGGCGAGCAGGGCGAGCACCAGCGCCAGCAACAATGCTCCCTGCGCCATCAGCTGCCCGATGGAGTGCGGGATCGGCAGGAGCGACGTGCCCTGAAAGGGCAGGACGTTGAGGAAGAGCGCCGCCCAGGCCAGCAGCGGACCGTGCAGGAGCGGACCCACGATGGCCGGGCCGGGCGCGGACCTCGTCCGCAGTGCCGGGGTGCTCACGACAGGAGCGATCGCTCGGCCCCGCCGTCGACCCGCGGCGCGACCGAACGCGACACGCCCAGGTCGACTTCGCGCTCCGGGAGGCCCACGCCGGACGACACGTCGTCGCGAACCGCGTGCAGCAGGACGGCCCCGCGCAGGCGGAGCCCCACGGAACGGATCAGGTCCCCGGCCGTGCGCACGAGTTCGACGCTGGACGCGCCCGCGGTGACGGCGACGACGACGTCGTCCGACCATGCGGCGAGATGGTCGACACCGACGGCGGGGTCGAGATCGGCGAGGACCAGGGTGACCCCGTTGCGGGCCTTCGCCACGGCCACGTCGTCCCAGTCGGCGGCCTCCAGGTCCGCGGGCCCGCGGGTCAGCGAAGGCACCACGCTGGGACGGAACACGTGCGGGCGTTCTCGCGCCGACAGGTCGCTGAGGCGCCGCAGCGCGGGCTGGACGACACCGTCGTTCGTCAGGTCCACGACGAGCACCCCCACACCGGAACGCTCGAGAGCACTCGCGGCAGTGAGGACACCGAAGCGCACCTCCTCGGCGTTCCCCAGGCACAGCAGGACCAGAGCCTGACGCCGACCAGGCCCGGGTACTGCCTGCACGAGAACGTCCGCCATCCGCTGCCGCTCTGCCCAGCGCGCCCCGCGCAACCGCTTGACGCGGGGCAGGAACCCCAGCGGTCGCCAGAACCACGACAACGGCGCCACGCGGCGGACACTGAGCGGCACCCGCGTGTCGAGGGCCGAAGCCACCTCGATCCGCAGCCAGAGTCGGTC
>Ga0207679_10002568_pt1 | contig 11185 bp, 9 predicted proteins | sample KBSC73metaG_FD_184320 | JGI IMG/M metagenome (GOLD analysis project Ga0207679, IMG submission 184320) | Corn rhizosphere microbial communities from Kellogg Biological Station, Michigan, USA - KBS C7-3 metaG (SPAdes) (version 2) | ecosystem: Host-associated > Plants > Roots > Rhizosphere > Soil ...
AGCAAAACCTGCATGCCCATGGAATGGGGCGCCATACGCTAAATGAGCAGCTTGCGATCGCATCGAAAACCCTCGACTCGCTCGCGGCGATTTTGGCCGATAAGCCCTATCTTATGGGAGCCAAACCATGCGGTGTCGATGCCACCTTCTTTGCCTTCATGGCTAGCGCACTATGCGCGCATTTTGAAACCCCTCTGCGCACAGCCGCTGAAGCTCACAAGAATTTGGTTCAGTACGTCGAGAGGATGCGGGCTTGCTATTTTCCAGGGGATATGCAGAAGGCTGCATGAGTCCGATCTGGCAAGCATCTCGTACATATCGGCGCCCACGATCACACAGGTGGGCGCGAGCGGTTAGGGCAGAGCAATGCTTCACACAACCTTGCCTTCGCACTCGGTTCAACCTTGATTCTTGGACAGCGAGTATCGAACTGCTTAGAGAGGCTCAAGGTTGATCCGTGGCCGGACGGTTGAAGATGTGCGTGTAGGTGGGATAGAAAGAGCAATACATCGCGACCGTCAGCACCAGCGACAGCGGCAGCATCAGGAGTATGACGGCTGCGATTCGGCCGAAGACGATGGCGGCCAGGCTGCTGGCGATGGTCGGCACCAGCACGCCGATCAGCGCCCAGGCAAGCCCATAGACGAGAAAGGCGCGACCGGCGCGCTGTACGGCGAAAAAGCTGTAGAACATCGCCTTGAATACACTCATGTTTTGCCAGCCAATGAGCGGTGCAGCATACCAGAACGCCATTTGAGCCGGTGTGTAGACCGCTGCCGAAAATATGATGGACAGCGACAGGTTGGAGTTCCGTATCGTCTCTGGAGTCAGTTGCCGCTGACCGCTCATGACCTCCCAGAACACACCGCCGTCCACCAGTACGGAGGCGGCGATCGCCACCACTACCGCGACCAGATAGAGCACGCCGAGCGTGAGCAGTTTGCGCAGGGCCGGCGAGCGAAAGCCGTCGAACAGGACGCCTGGATAAACTTTGCGACCCTGCTCGATATGCAGGCATGCCTGCATGAAGGACAGAGAGAAGACCGGTACCAACAGCATCGGCAGGATCTGGCCGATGACCGGTAGCAGGCTCAGTGCCAGCGACAGGAATAAGTAGCTCAAAAAGAGCGTCGACATTTCGAGCGGCTGTCGGCGGAACAGGGAAAAGCCTTCCTTCACCCAGAGCCAGCCTGTGCTTGCGGGTAATTTTTGCATATCAGCAGAGCTTCGGTGGCGGGTTGGCGATGCGATCGCGCAGGATGCGCTCGAAATGTTTGGGATCGTGCGGCGTCAGCATTTCCGCCTCGCGTGGCAGATAAAAGTCGTATAACCGCGACAGCCAGAAACGCAGCGCCGCAGCTTGCAGCATCGGCTGCCAGGAAGCCTTTTCATCTTTGGTAAAAGGACGCGCGGCATGATAGGCGTCGAGCATGGCGCGCACGCGTGCTTCGTCGAAGACGCCGCTCTCCAGATCGATGCACCAATCGTTGACTGTGACTGCCACGTCGAACAGCCAAGTGTCGCAGCCGGCGAAGTAGAAATCGAAGAAACCGGTCAGTCTCTCGCCGTCGAACATCACGTTGTTGCGGAAAAGATCGGCGTGGATGGGGCCGCGCGGCAACGCACGGTACGCGGTCGATGCTGCGAAGGCTTCCTGCGTCTGGATTTCAGCGCGCAGCAAATGTTGAGCGTCTTCCGGCAGATAGGGTAGCACTACCGGCGTGGTGGTCAGCCACCAATCGAGTCCGCGCAGGTTGGGCTGATGGATGCCGAAATCCTGGCCGGCCAGGTGCATCTTTGCCAGCATTGCGCCGACCGCTGCACAGTGCACCGGCTTGGGGGCAAGCTGGGATGCTCCCGCCAATCTGGTCACGATGGTTGCCGGCTTGCCGTGCAGGGTATGCAGAATGTTGCCTTGCTTATTAGGAATCGGCGCCGGCACCAGCACATCGCGCTCGGCGAGATGGCGCATTAATTCCAGGTAGAAGGGCAATTGCTCGAAACTGAGCTTTTCGAAGATGGTGAGAACGAATTCGCCGGCTTCGGTAGTGAGGAAAAAATTCGTATTTTCAATGCCGGAAGAGATGCCTTTGATCGCAAGCGCTTTGCCGAGGTTGAATTGCGTAATCCATTGCGTAAGGTCATCCAGTGTGACCGGGGTGAAAACTGCCATGTGCCGAATTGAGTAGAGAGTTATTTATTTCTTGTTCGCGGGTTTTGCCGGTGGCGGTGGTACATCCGGCTCTTGCTGTTCGGTTTCGCCTTGTTTTGCCTGGCGGCCGATATCAAATTCCAGCACTTCCCATTGTGCAGCGCGATTTGTCATTCCTTCCTGATCGCCTGGATACGCGCTGCCGGCCGGTTCGTTAGGTCTCAGGTAATAAGTGCTCTTGCCGCTGGTGACCTTGATTTCCTTCACCTTGCCGCCGGGCGCACGTTTTTCTTCGATCTTGCGTTCCTCGTTCGGTTTGCGGATAGTGACTGCCGGTTCCTCGCCTTCTTCCAGTTTTTGCATCCGGGGCGGAGGCGGTGCCGGGTCTTGTTGTGCTGCGGCGGGGAAGATGCTTGCACAACTGGCAACGAAGGCTGCGAGGTGCAGAACCTTGAGTGAGCGCATGATGTTATCCGGGGTATCGTGGGAAATGCGGTGGCGATGAGCCACATGAAACATTTTAGCAAACCGTACCCAGTCGGTCGCTACAAATAGGCGCCCGCTTCCTTGCTATCTGCTGTCAACAAATCGTAGCGTGCTTCATAGAACGCAAAAATCGCTTCCACCACATTTGCGGGTTCATCGATCAGTTGCACCAGGTCGAGATCCTTGGCTGCGATCATGCCGTCGGCTACCAGACGCTCGCGGAACCAGTCGAACAGTCCTCGCCAGAATGTGGTGCCAACCAGGATCAGCGGAATGCGGCGCGATTTGCCGGTCTGGATCAGGGTCAGCGCTTCGAACAATTCATCCAGCGTGCCAAAGCCGCCCGGGAACACGACATAGGCATCGGCATACTTGACGAAGGCAACCTTGCGTGCAAAGAAATGGCGGAAGTTGATCGAAATGTTTTGCCACGCATTGCTGGCTTGCTCGTGTGGCAATTCGATATTGAGACCGACTGAAGACGATTCTCCCTCGAACGCGCCCTTGTTCGCTGCTTCCATGATGCCCGGCCCGCCGCCGGAGATCACTGCCAGCCCCGCATCGGACAGCCGGCGCGCAACGTCCACGCATTTTTCGTAATAGGGATTGTCGGGCTTGATGCGCGCCGAGCCAAAGATTGATACCGCCGGCCGCACTTCGGCCAGTCGTTCGGTCGCGTCGATAAACTCTGCCATAATCGTGAGCATGTGCCACGACTCCCGCGCCTTCTTTGCAGTGGCGCGCTCGACGTCTGCCAACTCGCGCAGACGCGGGATGTTTTTTCCTTTTGACATCATATGAATAAAACCCTGCTGTTGGTTGACGGTTCCAGCTATCTTTATCGCGCCTTTCATGCAATGCCGGATTTGCGTAACGCCGAGGGCGCTCCCACCGGTGCTATTTACGGCATCATCAACATGCTGCGCAAATTGCGCAACGACTTTCCTGCAGCTTACATCGCTTGTGTGTTCGACGCAAAAGGGAAAACCTTCCGCGACGATCTTTATCCCGAATACAAGGCACACCGGCCCTCCATGCCGGAAGACCTCGCCCGGCAGATCGAGCCGATACATGAGGCGGTACGCGCGTTGGGTTGGCCGATCCTGATGGTGGACGGCATCGAGGCTGACGACGTGATCGGCACGCTCGCGGTGCAAGCAGTCGAGCACGGTATGCAAACTGTCGTCTCGACCGGCGACAAGGACATGGCTCAGCTCGTCAACGGCCATGTCACCTTGATCAATACGATGAGCAACGAGAAGCTCGACCGCGAGGGCGTCATCGCCAAATTCGGCGTGCCGCCGGAGCGTATCGTCGACTATTTGACGCTGGTGGGGGATGCTGTCGACAATGTGCCGGGTGTGGACAAGGTTGGTCCGAAGACTGCCGTGAAATGGCTGACGCAATATGGTTCGCTTGATAACATCATCGCGCATGCAGCGGACATCGGCGGCGCAGTCGGCGGGAACCTGCGCCGCGTGCTCGACTGGCTGCCGCAGGCGCGAGTGCTGTTGACCGTAAAGACCGATTGCGACCTCTCCGCACATCTCGCTTCGATTCCCGAGACGCTGGTCGCCAAGGAGGTCGACAACGAGGCGTTGATCGATTTTTTCCGCCGCTATGGTTTCAAGACTTGGCTGCGCGAACTGACCGGCGAATCGGCTGGAACGCGCCCCGTAGCGCAGGTGCATAACGGGGCTGCGCCGGCGGTGCAAACGGAGGCGCAGGGCGGTCTGTTCGACGCGGCTGATCCGCCTGCCACAATCGAATACGAAACGGTGCTGACGGAGGAGCAGCTCGAACGCTGGCTGGCCGCAATTGAGGCTGCCGAACTGACCTCGGTCGATACCGAAACCACCTCGCTCGATGCGATGCGCGCCGAATTGGTCGGCATCTCGCTGTGCTGCAAACTTGGCGTGGCAGCTTACATTCCGGTTGCCCATCGCTACCAAGGCGCACCGGCGCAACTGCCGCGCGAACTTGTGCTCGCCAGACTCAAGCCCTGGCTGGAGGATGAGAGCAAGCGCAAGGTCGGCCAGCATCTGAAATACGATAGCCATATCTTCGCCAACTACGCTATTGCGCTGCGCGGCATCGCGCACGACACGCTGCTGGAATCCTATGTGTTCGAGTCGCACAAAAACCACGACATGGATAGCCTGGCGCTGCGCCATCTGAATCGCAAGACGATTACGTTCGAAGAGGTCTGCGGCAAGGGCGCATCCCAAATCTGCTTCGACGAGGTCGCGCTCGATCGCGCCACTGAATACGCAGCAGAGGATGCCGACGTGACGCTGCAACTGCACCATGCAATGTGGCCGCAGGTTGCGCAGGACGAAGGGCTCAGGTTCGTCTATGAAAAAATCGAGGTGCCGACTTCGGTCGTACTGCAGAAGATCGAACGCAATGGCGTCTTGATCGATGCCGAACTGCTGGCGACGCAGTCGCAGGAACTCGGCATGCGCATGCTGGAGATGGAAAAGCAGGCTTACGAGCTGGCCGGTCAGCCTTTCAACCTGAATTCGCCGAAGCAGATCAGTGAAATCTTCTTCGACAAGCTGCAATTGCCGGTGGTGAAGAAGACGCCGTCGGGCACGCCTTCGACCGATGAAGAAGTGCTGCAGAAGCTGGCGGAGAACTACCCGCTGCCGAAGATCCTGCTCGACTATCGCGGCCTGTCCAAGCTCAAGTCCACCTATACAGACAAGCTGCCGAAGATGGTCAATCCGAACACCGGGCGCGTGCATACCAACTATGCGCAGGCAGTGGCCGTGACCGGACGCCTCGCATCGAACGACCCCAACTTGCAGAACATTCCAGTGCGTACCGCCGAAGGCCGGCGCATCCGTGAAGCCTTTATTGCGCCCCCTGGCAGCATGATCATGTCGGCTGACTATTCACAGATTGAGCTGCGCATCATGGCGCATATCTCGGGCGATGAAAATTTGTTGCGCGCCTTCGCGCAGGGCGAGGATATCCATCGCGCGACTGCTGCCGAAATCTTCGGCATCACGCCGCTGGAAGTCACCAGCGAGCAGCGCCGTTATGCAAAGGTCATCAACTTCGGTTTGATCTACGGCATGAGCGCTTTCGGCCTGGCCAGTAACCTTGGCATCGAGCGCTCGGCGGCGCAGATGTATATCGACAAGTACTTTCAGCGTTACCCCAGTGTGGCGCAATACATGGCCGACACGCGAACGCAAGCCAAGGCGCGCGGTTATGTGGAAACCGTATTCGGTCGCCGCTTGTGGTTGTCGGAAATTAATTCGCCGAACGGCCCGCGCCGCCAGGCGGCCGAGCGGGCAGCGATCAATGCGCCGATGCAGGGCACGGCTGCCGACCTCATCAAGCTGTCGATGATCGCGGTGCAGAACTGGCTGGAGAGCGAGCGCCTGCAGTCGAAGATGGTGATGCAGGTGCACGATGAATTGGTGTTCGAAGTACGCGAAGACGAATTGCCGCATATGCGGCAGAAGCTGCCCGAATTGATGAGCGGCGTCGCCAAGCTGAAGGTGCCTTTGATCGCTGAGGTTGGGGTCGGGAAAAATTGGGAAGAAGCGCATTAACAATCTCATTTACGGAGAAGATGCATGCGGAATTTCAAAGACGATTTCGATAGCTTGGTTGCAAAAACCTCTCTGTCCGAAGGACTGGACCGGCGCGGTTTCATCAAGACTGCATTGGGCACAGGCTTTGCTGCTGCAGTGCTGCCCGTCTGCGCGCAAACCATGATCAAGACCGATACTGCTGGCCTGCTTGCCGGTGAGATCAGCATCGATGTCAAAGGCCAGAAAGTGCCGGTGTATCGTGCGCAGCCGGAAGGCAAGACCAATCTGCCGGTCGTGTTGGTGGTGTCCGAAATCTTTGGCGTGCACGAACATATCGCAGATGTCGCCCGCCGCTTTGCCAAGCAAGGCTACCTTGCGCTCGCGCCTGATCTCTTTGTACGGCAGGGCAATCCGCAATCGTACGACTCGATTCCGGCGTTGATGAAAGAAATCATTTCCAAGGTGCCCGATGCTCAGGTGATGAGCGATCTCGATGCCTGCGTTGCCTGGGCCAAGGATCATGGCGGTAACGTCGACAAGCTCGGTATCACGGGATTTTGCTGGGGAGGGCGCATCGTCTGGCTGTATGCGGCGCACAATCCGAAAGTGAAAGCCGGCGTTGCCTGGTACGGCCGTCTGGTGGGTGATAAAACGCCGCTTTCGCCTGATCATCCGATCGACATTGCCGCCAGCCTGAAAGTCCCGGTGCTCGGCTTGTACGGCGGGAAGGACCAAGGCATCCCGCTCGATACCGTGGAAAAGATGAAGGCTGAATTGGCCAAGGGGGGCAGTAAGTCGGAAATCGTGGTATTCCCGAATTCCGGCCATGCCTTTCACGCCGATTACAGGCCCAGTTATGTCGAGGCCGATGCGAAGGAAGGTTGGCGCCGCTGCCTGGCATGGTTCAAGGCGCATGGCGTGGCCTGACTCGCAACCGGGGGATTGAAAATCAACGGCCATCTCGGCAGAAGCCGCGATGGCCGTTCGTGTTTGCGACGCCCGCGCGGGTAACTTATATGCGGTTTGCCGAACACGGCTGTCTGTGCTTTAATTTGCAACCTTGTTGCATATCTGCCGGGATTCAAAATCAACTCCACTCTTCTCTCCATCCTGCTCGCCACAACCATTGCCGGTGTAGTCAGTATTTCCGCTGCGGCGGTGTTTTCGTTTTCTCTGCTGTCGAAGATGGTGGAGCGGATGGTAAGCCTGTCGGTCGGCATCCTGCTGTCCACTTCGTTGTTGCACGCCTTGCCGGAAGCTTTCGAGTCGCAAGCCGACGCACACGCCTTATTCGCCACGTTGCTGGGCGGCCTACTCGGATTTTTTCTGCTCGAAAAGTTCGCGATCCTGCGCCACTCACATCATCACGAGGGGGACGGGCACGGGCATGAGCACGGTCACGATGCGCATGAAGCCGGGAAGGCCGGCTGGATGATCCTGGTTGGCGACGGTCTGCATAATTTCACCGACGGCATCCTGATCGCGGCAGCTTTCCTCGCCAATCCCAGCCTCGGGCTGATCACAGGATTGGCAATCATCGCGCACGAGATTCCGCAAGAGATAGGCGACTTCATCGTGCTGCTCAATGCCGGCTTTTCGCGCAAACGGGCGTATCTGTACAACCTGCTATGCAGTCTGATGGCAGTGTTCGGCGGGCTGCTTGGTTATGCGATGCTGGAACGTGCGGCGGAATGGATTCCCTACGTGCTGGTGTTCGCGTCATCAGGATTCATCTATATCGCCGTCAGCGACCTGATGCCGCAGATGCAACGCCGTGCTACGCTGCGCGAGACGATTCCGCAGATTATTCTGATCGCGGTTGGCGTCGGTGTGGTGCTGTTCCTGAACGGGCAGGTGCACGGCCACTGAGGTGGCCGTTTTCCTTATTCCCCCTTGGCTACTGGTCGCGACGGATCGGCGCACCACTCGCTCCACGACCCCGGATAGAGCCAAGCGCCCGGCATGCCGGCGATTTCCAGTGCGAGCAGGTTGTGGCAGGCAGTCACGCCCGAGCCGCACTGCATGATCGCCGAAGCTGGCTCTCGGACAAGGTCACCGAATTCCGAGCGTAATTGTTCCGGCGATTTGAAACGCCCTTCGGCATCCAGGTTGTTCTTGAAGAAGCGGTTCTTCGCGCCGGGAATGCGGCCGCCGACCGGGTCAATGGTTTCGTTTTCTCCACGAAAACGATCCGGTGAGCGGGCATCGATCACGAGCCGTTGTTGCGTGGCGAGATTGGCGTTCACTTCATCTGCCGTTACTGTGCCGACCAGCGGCGTCTTGAGTGCGATATTTCCATGCGGCCTGGTTGTCACCTCGGTCGTCAGCGGAAGATTCAGGGCCTGCCATGCCGGCAAGCCTCCGTCGAGTACTGCTGCCGCTTCATGTCCTACCCAACGCAGCATCCACCACAAGCGCGCGGCAAACATGCCGCCATGCGCGTCATAGACAACTACTTGAGAGTCGCGATTGACGCCCCAGCGTCGCAGGGTTTCGATGAATGAGTCGCGCTTCGGTAGCGGGTGGCGGCCGCGGAATGCGCCGTTTTGCCCTGGTGATTTGTCCGACAAGTCGGTTTCGACGTTGGCGTATTGAGCATTCGGCAGATGGCCGGCTGCAAAGGCACGCAGTCCGAAATTGGAATCAAGCAGGTCGTGCCGGCAGTCAAGCACTACCCAGGCGGGATCGTTAATGTGTTGAGCCAGTTGCTGCGCTGAAATCAGGGTGGTGTAGGGCATGTCATACCTCGTTGGCAATCGGGTCGTTGGATTCGGCGATGGAATGTTTGGCTGGTACCGTTGTGTTGCGAGTATTGTAATAGGTCGCAGCCAAACCGCTTGCCAAAATGATACCGATGCCCAGCCACCCCTGCCAGCCCATGCGATCGTCCCATAACAGTACGCCCCATATCGAGGCGAATACGATACCGGTGTATTGCAGGTTGGCGGTAACCAGTGTCTTGCCGAGGCGATAGGCGCGCGTCATCGCCATTTGCGCGATAGCGGCAGTGATGCCGATTGACAACAGGAGCGCGAACCCCTTGCTGCTATGTTTATGGAGCAGGATGTTTTCACCGCCGGCGAGAGCGCCGAGCAGCCCGGCAATGGCGCCAGTCAGCGAAAAATAGAAGACCACTCGGTATTCCGGTTCGCCCATCTGGCCCAGCTTGCGTACTTGCAGGTAGGCAAGTGCAGATAGTACGCCCGACACCAGGCCGACGGTGCCGGCAAACCATTGGTCCGCCTGAAAAGTCGGTCGCAACAGGAGGGTGACGCCGACGAAGCTGAGCAGGATGGCTGTGCTCAAGCCCCATTCGAAGCGCTTGTGCCCGCGCCACAAACTCAGTCCGAACAGGATCGCTGCGATCCAGATCGGCGACATGTAGTTGAGCGTCATGCCGGCGGCAATCGGCAGCTTGCCGATTGCATAGAACCATAGCCATATCGCGACGACGCCAACCACACTGCGCCAGGCATGATGCCAGGGAAAGGGCGTCCGCAAGCTGCCTCCTTGCCATCGTATCAGGGCAAGCAGGAAAGCGGTGCCTATCAGACCGCGATACATCACAATCTCAGAAGTCGAGTACAGGCCGGAAGCCAGCTTCACGCACACTCCCATGATGGAGAAAGCGAAGCCGGCAAAGAGCATCCAGAGCGATTGCATGAGGGGGCGGGATTACGGCTCGTCAAAGCCGTATTGAAGGTTGGAAACCTTTGATGATACGCAAAATGAGAATTCGAGGAAGAGGTTCCATCCCCTTTGGCAAGAGCGAGGCGAATTGGTGTCGTTTTTAAAACCCAACTCCATTCGATTTGTGGCGTGCGAGCTTGCAAGCCCGCGCCCCCTTGAAGGGAAGGGGTACGCGAGGTCTTGCAAGGAGGCGGGGTGACGGAATTACAGCGCGATGCGCTTGCGATACCACTCGTGGAAGTGTTGCATGCCATCTTCCATAGGTGATTGGTAGGGGCCGACTTCGTTGATGCCGCGGTCCAGCAGGATGCGGCGGCCATGGTCCATGCGAATGGCGATTTCGTCATCCTCGATGCAGGTCTCCATGTAGGCTTCGCGTTCGGCTTCGACGAATTCGCGTTCGAACAGTACGATCTCTTCCGGGTAATAGAACTCGACTACGTTGGTCGTCTTCTGCGGGCCTTTCGGCCACAAGGTGGAAACAACCAATACATGCGGATACCACTCCACCATGATGTTCGGATAGATCGTGAGCCAGATCGCGCCATACGGCGGCGGGACGCCGTCGCGGAACTTCATCAGTTGTTCCTGCCACTTCTTGTACTTGGGCGAACCGTACTTCTTCAGCGCCTGATTCACGCCCACGGTCTGCACGCTGTAGTGTTGGCCGAATTCCCAGCGCAGATCGCTGCAGGTGACAAAATTGCCCAGGCCCGGATGGAAGGGCTCGACGTGGTAATCCTCCAGATAGACCTCGATGAAGGTTTTCCAGTTGTAATCGCAGTCGTGAACCTCGACATGGTCGAGCATGTAGTCGCTGAAATCGAGGTCTTTGGTAACGCCCAGCTTGCTCATTGCCTGGGCGATATCGAAACCGTTCTTCTCGAACAGCAGGCCGTTCCAGTTTTGCAGCGGCGTCTTCGACAAGTTCAGGCACGGCGTGTCGTCGAAATGCGGCGCGCCGATCAGTTCGCCTTTCAGATCGTAAGTCCAGCGATGTAGTGGGCAGACAATATTATTTGCGTTGCCGCGGCCGTCGAACATCTTGGCCTGGCGATGACGGCACACGTTGGACATCAATTCGATGCCCTGCGGGTTGCGGACCAGCATGCGGCCCTCGTTTTCCCATGCCAGCGTCGCATAGTCGCCGGCGTTCGGCACCATTAATTCATGACCGGCGTAACGCGGGCCTTGATGAAAAAGTTGTTTGAGTTCCTGCTGTAGCAGTGCGTCGTCGAAATAGACGTTGACCGGAAGCTGCGCGTTGGACCGAACCAGCTTGGTCACGGTTGCAAGATCGGACATCCCC
>Ga0207679_10002580_pt1 | contig 11166 bp, 13 predicted proteins | sample KBSC73metaG_FD_184320 | JGI IMG/M metagenome (GOLD analysis project Ga0207679, IMG submission 184320) | Corn rhizosphere microbial communities from Kellogg Biological Station, Michigan, USA - KBS C7-3 metaG (SPAdes) (version 2) | ecosystem: Host-associated > Plants > Roots > Rhizosphere > Soil ...
TCGAGCGAGTGCAATGTCCGCCTGACTTTGTTGGCGTCACGATCATGACGGCTTTGGCTACCGTGATCGGTCGGCGCGTCGGCATCCGTCCAAAGCGAATGGACGACTGGACCGAGTATGCAAACATGTGGGCCTGTATTGTCGGCCGACCTGGTGTAATGAAGTCGCCGGCAATGTCGGCTGCGCTGGCGCCGCTTAACGCATTAGCTGCCAAGGCATCGAAGCGCTACGATGAAGAGGTCAGCGAGTACGAAGCCGAAGCACAAATCCACGCAATGCGCATTGACGCTCAAAAAAAGAAAGTCGCCAAGGCGCTGGCCAATAACGCTAAAGCATTAGTTCGCCTGGAAGAGTTCGAGGAACCTGCGGCACCGGCACTCAAGCGATATTTGGTCAATGATGCGACGGCCGAGGCCCTGCTCGACATCTGCATCGAAAATCCGCAAGGCATCTGTGCCTATCGTGATGAGCTGGTAAGCATGCTCAAGAGCCTTGAACGTGACGGGCAGGAAAGCGCACGCGGCTTTTACCTGACCGGATGGAACGGAAACAGCAGCTACACCGTGGACCGCATTGGACGAGGCCGCAACATGCGCGCCGAGGCTGTATGCCTGTCCGTACTCGGAAGCACGCAACCTGGGCGCATCTCGGAATACCTGAGAGCGGCTATCAGTGGCGGCGCTGCCGACGATGGTTTGATCCAACGCTTTGGCCTTCTGGTCTGGCCGGATGTCGGCGGCGAATGGCGCAACGTGGACCGCTGGCCGGACAGAACTGCCAAACGCAACGCATTTGAGTTGTTCGAGAAGCTTGATGCGCAAGATCCGGTAATCGACTGGCGTGCGGAAATCGTGACTGGGCATGACGGTCAACCGATCGAGGGCGAACCGCCCTATCTCCGACTGGATGACGATGCCGCTGAAGCCTTTCTTGAGTGGCGATCCGGGTTTGAGATCGAGCTACGCAGTGGCAATCTCCACCCGGCCATGGAATCCCACCTCTCAAAGTACCGGAAGCTGGTGCCGAGTCTTGCGCTGATCTGTCACTTGGCAGACGGGGGAAAGGGAGCAGTGACCGGGGCCGCCATGATCCGCGCCCTGGCATGGGCGCACTACCTGAAGAGCCACGCCGAGCGCGCTTATGGATCGGTCACGCTTGCCGATGTGGCCGGCGCCAAAGCATTGCTTAAGCGCATCCGTGCTGGCGACATTATTGGCACGTTCGCGGCGCGCGATGTGTACCGAAAGCAATGGTCAATGCTATCCAGCCCGGAAGATGCCGGCAAAGCAATCGCTGTCTTGGTTGATTACGGATGGTTGCGCCGCGTGACCGAAGAGACCGAGGGAAGGACTAAGACCGCTTATGAAATCAATCCGGGGGCGCTGCAATGAATCCCTACCTCGACCGATTGAAAACGCAAAAGCCCATACCCCAGCCACTGACAGAACTGCCAGAAGCTACTTCTGTCAGCTTTGTCAGTGCATCAGGTAGGCTCTTTTCAGAAATCGATATGCCTTGTGTCAGTTCTGTCAGTGACCGAGGTAGCCCCTTTTCAGAAATTGACATGGTGTGCGAATTCATGGAAATCGACGGATTGAGCCTTGAGGAAGCCCGGGCACTGGCAGCGGTATCCATTCCACCCCGACCGGCCGCCGAGTGGCTGGCGATGATCGATGAACTGCACCGGCTCATCACTCGCTACGCGGAGGTGTACCGCCTGGCTGACGACGCAACGGCGAGAATCATCGGGTCAGCCAAGCGGCAGCCGGCGTCGACTATTCCCGCATCAATCGAGTTCTTCCAGCAATCAATCAAGGGAAGGCCGTGAGCAGCATGCATACGATCGAAAGCGTCAACGACGCCTAAGCCGAACAGCCGGCTTCGCAGGACAAGGGCATTTGCGAAGTCGGCACCATAGTGGTTCGTCTGGACAAGCCAAGGCGCGTAGCGCTGGCGTATTTCGGCTTACCCGCGCGATGCGAAAGCCTGCATCCCGCTCTTCCCAAAATGCCCCCTCATTCAGCCGCGTGCATTCTAGGAGAACGCATGACCCTCGTCGCTGCAACACAAGTAATTCGCCACCTTCTCGAAGAAATCGAAACGCTGGACACCGACGAAACGGCGCGGCGCAAGTTCCGCCGACTGGTGAGCGATATTTGCCTTTCTCATGGCATCAACGACATAGACCGCTTCGAACGTGTGTACTTCGCCCGTCGGATGCTCGATGCCAAGATCTCCAGGAGCACCATCCGTGACCGGCTCATAGCCAGGTTCAACATCTCCCGCAGCCAAGCCTACCGCGTCATTGAGCAGGCTTTGAAACTGTCGCATGGAGCTAAGAAAAATGGGACGGGAATGGTTTCCAATGTGCCTACCGACACCTTGTAGGAGGCCCTATGAAAATCGATGTTGCACGAGCCGCGCGGGAAAAGATCGACGCCGGTGCACTTCTCACGATCAAAGAAGTTGCAGCAGTTTTGTCCGTTGACCCGATGACAGTCCATAAGCTCCCGATTCCATCCATCCGAATGTCTAGAAACCTTCGCTTCGATCCGAAAGACGTTATCCAACTGATCGAATCGTCCAAAGAGCCGACACTGGCTTAACCCTCGTACAGAAAGGCAAATGTCATGCTTTCCACCAACTTAGTTAACCACGCATCCGAGTTTCTCAAAAAAGCCGAAGAGCTCGGCCTTATCGCTGAAATCGACCAGCGCATTGAGGAGCGCAACCACGAGCAGCGCCTTGAGCTTATTGAAAAACTGCGCGCACTTCCGACCGAAGAACAGTCAGGACTTGCGGACTTGACCAAGGCCGCAGGAGAAGCACTCCTGGAGTACCAACGTGCAGAGGCTTACCTTGTTGAGGCAAGAAAAAAAATGCATACGGCACAGATGCAAGCATATGGAGCGGGTCTACAGTTCGAAGGTAGGCGAGCAGGCCTCGAGCGAGAAATTCAGGCGCTAGCTCCTGCATTTGTGAGAGAGGCATACCGAGAAATCAGCTGGCTGGACGAAAACGTTCGACACAAGGTCAGCTTTCACATCGTTTCATATTGGACATTTTTAGGCCCCAAGAAAGAGGAAAATAGCAATGCCGAAGAGGTTGCGGCATTCCGAGGAGAACTCGCGGCAGCAAGGAAGCGGCTCGTGGATATGCTCTCGGAACCACTGACACTCCACGATATGGAGATGGAAGTAAAAGAAATGTGTGACCGCCTTTTGAAGCGCTCAATAGAGCTCGGCGTAGATCAGCGCGAATTCAATGCGCGGTACCAGAAGAAAGAACCCATCGTGACGGTAGAAACTGTCCGGAAAGCGAAGCAGGCAAAGAGGAATTTCGAACTGAAGAACTTGACGATTTAAGGGAGTTGCCTAATGCCTGATCTCGACATTCACCTCCTCTCCGCTCCCTGGGCTCTACAAGAGCGGTACTTGTCACGCCTCTCCGCAGCCGACTTCATGAGCACACGTACCATGGCGCGCGGCAAGCAATCGCAACCTATTCAACGGGGCGCCGTCGCGATTATTCCGATGCACGGACTGATCACACAGCGCGCCAGCGTCTGGAGCACCCTCCTGGGCACCGCCAACACATCTACCGTCGGCTTCACCGATGCCTTCCGGCATGCGCTCGCGGACGAATCGATCGCTTCGATTGTTATCGACATCGACAGTCCCGGTGGCTCGGTCTACGGTGTTGCCGAACTCGCCAATGAAATCTACCAGGCGCGCAGCCAGAAGCCGATCTACGCCGTGGCAAACAGCATGGCGGCAAGCGCGGCGTATTGGATAGGCTCTGCGGCAAGCGAGTTCATCGTCACGCCTGGGGGTGAGGCAGGCTCTATCGGCGTCTATACCGAGCATCAGGATTTCAGCAAGGCCGTGGAGAAGGCCGGCATCCGATTCACCTTCATCTCCGCCGGCAAGTACAAGGTCGAGGGGAATCCATACGAACCACTCGGCGGTGAAGCGAAGAACTTCATGCAAACCAGCGTCAACAACTACTACGGGATGTTCACCCGTGCTGTGGCAAAGCATCGCGGCTGTACTGTGACAAATGTCCGAAGCGGCTTCGGACAAGGTCGAACGCTTGGCGCAAAGGATGCCGTGAAGGAAGGACTTGCCGATCGCATTGCGACACTGGACGATGTCATCAAGCTTGCGAAAGGTGGCGGCTCAACGCGTCGTCCAGCTTCTGCTCAATCCAGCATTCGGCAGGCAATGGTAGCTGCGGCGCATCGGCGTCGGGAAATTGAGCTTGCTCAGTTCGGCGGCAGCTGAGCACCTTACTCACTCAACGATATAGTAGAAAGGACACGAAAATGACGACATTGCTCAACGGCGCTCTGCTCGATGGGGATCTCTCTGGTTGCCTCGTGGCGGGCACAGTGCTGAAGAAAATGCGTATCTCCACCATATCATCGCTCGTCGGAACGCTCACCATAGGCGCCAAGGGTGGCACGGTCTATACCAGCAGCCCGAGCCTCAACGGCGTCGAAACTGTCGCTGGTGATGTCTACGGCCCGGCTTTCTTCAATCTCAGTGATTCAGCTGATCGCGGCAAGGTAGTGATCAGCTGGGCATCCTAGTCGGTCGATTAAGTGCGTGGCCGTCCTGCGGATTTCGCAGGGCTGCCTTCTGCCAATGGGTAGGGGGCATCAAAGACCTGAGAACCGACGCTCGTGGACCGGCCATGCAATCAAAAAAACTTAGCCGCGAAAAATGAAAATTAACCGGATTCCGCACGGCAACAATGGAAGCCGCAGCCCGACGCTCAACGGCGTCGAAGTGGTCGCCGGCGAAATTTCCGGCCCCGTCTTTTTCAACCTGGGCGACCCTGCGGACCTTGGCAAGGTCAGTATCAGCTGGGCATCCTAATCGAGCACTCAAGTTTTGGGCGCTGATTGCACAATTACCAGAGGAGGTGAGTATTCGCACGAAAACCGGCAGTGATTCTCATCCGAACACAGCCACTGATTCGCGTCGGAAAACCGCCACCCAGCAACGTCAGCAAATGGGCGAATCCTCGGGGGGGCCTGAGCGGTTGCAGTCGGCCCAGACTGTGTAAAAATGTGAGATGCGCGAAGACATGCTACGACATTTAGCGGTGGTATTCGTTTTGGGTCAATAGGCTGTACATTTCTCTGCGGAAGAACACGTTTATTTTACACACTCTGGACCAGAAGCTGACGTCTGAGCGACTTCCAACTACTGTCTGCTGTTCACCCTAAGCTGGCGTTCAGCGAGTAGCCTATCGGCGAAGCGATTACCCTGTTTTTTTCTACACTGGAATAGAATATGTTGCTTGAATGAGTGGCAACTGCCGTAGTCGCTTCAAATATCAGCATACGTGCCCAAATTAACAGAGGAAATCCAATGGCAACTATCGAAGCCATACCGATCAATGACGAAGAAATTCTTCCACTTGATCAGCAGGAGAACGAAGACGATCTGGAGGGCGTTCAGCCCAGTGAAGCAGTTCTTTTTAATACAGATTGGACCGTCGAGACGCTATTCCGCCAGGTTCACAAAGGTAACATTAACCTGGATCCGCAGTTTCAGCGACGGGAAGCGTGGGACGTGAACCGCAAGAGCAAGCTTGTTGAATCTATCCTCTGTAATTTCCCGATTCCAAATATCGTTTTGGCTGAAGAAAAGAATCGCAAAGGGCGATATATCGTAATTGACGGCAAGCAGCGCCTTTTCTCTATTACTAGTTTCCTAAACGATGAGTATGTCCTACAAAACTTATCCATTCGACGTGATCTTAACGGCAAAAAGTTCTCTGACCTTAACGAGCACTATGTCGAAGAGGTTAACGTTATTGAGAATCAGCCCATACGGACGGTAATAATTAGAAATTGGCCTGATGAGAATTATCTGTACTCGGTTTTCTACAGACTCAATAGCGGTAGCCTCCCTCTTTCCTCACAAGAACTTCGTAAGGCTCTACACGGAGGAAAGTTGTTGGATTACATCGACGATTTCCTACGGGCGAGCGGCCCACACAAGATGGTATTTGGCGCCGGCGTGGATCGTCGAATGCGTGATGTAGAACTCGTCTTGCGATTCGTTGCATTCGAACGATTCCTTAAAAACTATGATGGCAATTTGAAGCGATTTCTAGATGACCGGGTGGTGTACTACAACGACAACTGGGATTCTGAAAAAAGTAATCTTGATGCCGACTTAGAAAAATACAACATTGCGTTGACTATCGCTAGCAAAGTATTTGGTGAAAAAGCCTTCAAGAAGTGGAACGGAAGCACTTTTGAGCGGCGTATTAACCGAGCTGTCTTTGATGTCATCGCAAGATATTTCGTTGACCCAGCTATTGAACAATCGGCTATCGACAACAAAGACCAGATAATCGTTCGATTTAAGGAATTATGCGAATCGAATCTTGCGTTTAGAGAAGCAATTGAAAGAACAACAAAGACGCCCACGGCAACAAGAACTCGTTACAAGCTATGGGGAGAACAACTTGCAAATATTCTTGGAAAACATTTAGATCATGACAACATGAGGTTGGTCTAATGAGCGTACAGGTCTCCCACTTTTCTCATTTGGAACAAAGATGCAATGAATTAATTGCAAAATACCTCGACCCCATTATTGCAGCTGAGCAAAGCGCTCTTTCATCTGACGCAGAATTGCCCTCTCCGGATTTTGACAGTATGGCCGCCTTCCGCCTACTTTCGCATGCGGAACTTGAAGGGTATTTCGAACGAAAATCGCAGATGGCTCTTGACAGGCTTGAGAATGACTTTAAGACGGGAAAGTTTGCGACCTCTCAAGCAGCGGCTTTGGTGTTCCTCTTTCTTTGGAAGACTCAGAGTCAGCCAAATTGGGCAGACAAGAAAAATATGTCAACAGCTGAATATAGAGATGCAGAGCTCACTGACTTTAAAAATCTAACGCAACAAGCGCTTGGATTTGGACGACAATTTATTAACAATAATAATGGTATTAAGGAAAATTCAATTACAACACTTTCGGCATTGATGGGTTTCTTCGCCGATCAAGTCGACAATGTTTTGATCACAGAGCTCGGTCAATATGGCGCAAAGCGAGGTGATGTGGCCCACGACAGCTGGGTTCATAACACGCGCACTTTCGATTCCGCTGATATTGAAAAAAATCGCATTCTTAACATTCTCGTGTTAATCAAGAATTCCTACGAGCTGCCAACTGGGCAGCAGCCACTTCAAAAGAAGCAACGGCGGCGATCCTTCTTTTTCTTGAAATTTCTGCTAAATCCTTTCAGGACATCGTCGACCACAATTGCTAACTAGCGTGCTCAGGCCTTCCTCTGAAGGACTTAGCTGTCGTACAGTCACATGGATGGGATCCATCGGCTGCTATTGTCCGGGACCAGTCGTTTCTCAAAGGGGCATCAGACTGCGGCAATGGGTCGACTGCAGCCGCTCAGGCCCACCCGAGGATTCGCCCATTTGCTGACGTTGCTGGGTGTCGGTTTTCCGACGCGAATCAGTGGCTGTGTTCGGATGAGAATCACTGCCGGTTTTCGTACGAATACTCAGGAGGACCGTCTACTCAATTTTGATGAGACGGTCGAAATGCGCCAGATGGCCTCCAGAAATAGGGGATCATCCAGGGTGGAATCGGATTAACACCCTTCCACATCGATTTCAAATCGGATGTGGGTCTCAGCTTTGTTTGCTCCCCGATTTTGAGGAGCAAAGGTCGTGGCGGACATAATCGCAAGGACTACCACCTCAGCCTCGACATAGCCAAGGAACTGGCGATGGTCGAGCGCCCCGAAATCGGGGAGCTCAATACCACGGCCGGATTCGGTAAGGATGATTACTTTTGCCGTGCGAGGCGGAAATGCATCGGTCAACGACTAACGACGAATTTCGTCGGAACTGACTTGGAAAAAAACCGCCCCCTCAATCAGTCGATCACGGTGCTCTCGGACGACGCTTACGAAGAGGCAGTGCAGCGCGAGAGGCGGCTGAATCGATACGCCTTCTGTCAGTTTTGTCAGTGGCCGGGGTAGGGGCTTTCCAGAAATCGATATGCCTTCTGTCAGTTCTGTCTGTGCCTGGGGTAGCCCCTTTTCAGAAATTCAAACGGCCTTCCCTGCGCACTCGCCCCCCGTTTCAGGGTTCTCAGGGAGGTCGGCTGAATAGCAGTAGCAACTGCTTCCGCTTGAAACGGGAGCAGTGACAATCCGCGAATAAGTGAGCCAGCTCCGCTAATTGCAAGTGAGCAAAATGGTTCTGCCCCGTATATGGCAGTCCCGTTTCCCGAGGGTGTCCAGCATCTGGACATCGTCCAACGATTGAAAACCTGCAAATCGTCAGTTTTAGATGGTGTCGCCAAACACGACACCCTTACTCAGGGTGGAATGGCCTCACGTTTCGTTAGGTCATTCAGCGGCTCAAAACCTACAAATCGCCGGTTTTGATTTTGAAGAGGGTAGCGTTTGGCGACATCATCCATGAACCGTCTCCGCAAAATATCCGAGACGATCGCCCGACAATTGCGAGATCAGCGTCTGATTCTGTTCCCATGCCGGCAGGATACGACCCAAGGGAATACTTGGAATCGGGCGGCGCGATCGGAAATTGACCAATGCGAGAAATTCAGCATCGACATCAGGGTGGTAGTAGCGGAGACGCCGAGACATTTACGCCGTGGGCGCAAACTCGCTGAAAGCAGGTCCGACAATCTTACATTCATGACAGGTTCTTGTTGCTGTCGCCGTACAGCAGCCTGCTTCAGCAGTAAGCCCACTGCAAGATATGCCTTTTGTTAGTTCTGTCAGTGCATCAGGTAGGTGCTTTCCAGAAATCGATATGGCTTCTGTCAGTTTTGTCAGTGCCAGGGGTAGGGCCTTTTTGAAATTCATGCCTGCGAGACAGGTAGGGGGGTATTGAATCTTTGCAACATTCCCAGCCCTAGACCGCACGGTATCTCACGCGCAGAAAAAATCCCCCTTTTCAACTTAATCAAATCGTCAGAAAAGGCCCGAACACCTTATCTCGTGTGGGTTTCAGACATGTTAATGCTGATTTGATTTGCTGATTTCGATGTTAAAGCTGTTAAAGGAACAAGCCAATCCAGTTAGCGGCCGGCAAAGCTACTCTACCGACTCCAAGGACGACACTTGATTAGCATCGGCTCCTTCGTATTGCCGAGGTCTTTCAAAACCAAGATTGGTAACACCAGTCTTTGCTGGTCTGTACAGCTTTGAACTAGGCGTTGTTACGGTGAGGAACGTTAATCCATCCGCTTCTTGACGTATTGGGTCAGGGCGCTGGACGTAATGGCTGTGACTAGGATGGTCTTCAGCTCGCCAAGCTGCTCCTTGTCCAGATATTGCCAATTCTTAGGGGTGATCATGTGCCATACGTAGGTAAGGATACCCACAAGTAAGCAGCTGGCGATCACCCAGAACAGGATGATCGTGGCAGTATTCACTGCATTCCGAAACGACTGGTGGCGAGTGTGTTCCTGCTTCTTGCCGTCGGCTTCAAGGTCGAGGCCGCCGCCAATCATTAGTGCTTCTTTTTTTGCCCGATCATCTTCCGTGGCAATAGCCGGTGGGGCAAACACAGACTGAAGTTCTTCGCCTTCGTCTGCCGTCTTTTCTGCAGGAACTGCTTGATGAAGCACTGGCGTCCTTACAAGGCGTAATGCCTGTCCTTTTTCAAAATATCTGCATAAAACGATTCGATCAGATCATTTGAAATGTCAGCGTTTTTGCCAAACATGCACCATGTTTGGTTCCATGGTGTTTCAGGCTGGTGGGTTGCTGCAGAAAGGACAACGCCGGAATGAGGTCCGTAATTACGGGCGATGGACTCCATGGTCTCACGCTCTTCTTGCGTGAACGGATAGTCACTTGCGCCAGGGACGAATGTGACTGGCGAGCTGCGGAAGAATTTGACTGCGTGATAGACGCTAGGCACCACAGGGCCGTACTGCCACGCCTCGACCGATTCATCAAGCAAAGGCTTGCCGTACTTGCCTAGCATATAGCCATGAGCAATATAGACGAGCTTGATTAACTGCATCGGTGTGAGAGCATCTTGCGCCGCCTGTCGCTGACGAAGGATGTATTGAGCTGCAGCAAGCGATTTCGCATTACTCATTGGCTCCTCCTTTCTATCAGTTAAGTACGCTTTAAACCAATCACATGGCGAGCGGAATATAGCATATTGGCGCTCGGAAAACATTTTTACTCAATAATTATGCTGTGTATACATACAGTATATGCCAATTATGCAATTCCTTCCTTGCCTATTCTCAATATGAATTAGTGGGGCAATCATCCGTTTGGTTCCGCAGACATGTATGCCATCATGTCACGGTAATCAGTTCAGCAACTGCGTCCGTTTTTGAGACAATTTTTCCGAGTGAATTAATCTGTAACATGCTGTGAAATTCAAGGAAGGAACTGCTGGGGGCAACATTGGGGGCAACTCTCACAACAAGAACTGGGAACATCCAATATTTATGAGAGTTTTAGGTCGGAATGTGAGTGACGCCGTCCCACCAATTGCCGAGACCAACTGTGTATGCAGTTGGTCTTTTCATTTGAAGATTCGCGTGTTTGCGCGGGTTCTTGCGGACTCCGGGTACCGCGCGACCACGTCAAAGGCCGCCGATTTCGCTCTCTTCTGGCTCTTTTTCTCCCCCCTACCTCTACTCTGCGCTGGCCGAAGCCCGCAATGGCGGCGAATTCCCCCCTGAAAAATCAAGGCCTTACCAGCGGACGAATCGAGCAGTTTATTTCTCGATTTGGTAGTGGAAGAAGCCACCCTGACTCAGAGAGCAGAGAAAACAGGCATCAGTTAGCAGGCTTTGCAGATGAGCCCACATTTCCCATTGACGCCATATGGGTCCGAAGATGCACCCAAGTCCCGCCAGCGCAGCCTCAAGTGCCACCACCCAAGGCATGCCGTGCCGCCTCCAGCCGCGCCACCTCTGCACGGGTGCCTTTGGTGAGCGTCCCGGTCGGATAGACTTGGCATTAGCTCTTGCATGTCCAACGCTCGTGCCAATGCCAGCCGCCTCATTCCCGCTGGCCCGCTATTGATCAGCCGCATCTCAGCATCGTGCAGCGACAGCACGTTACCGGTCAGCTCCTTACGTGGTTGGGAGGGCGGAAATACTGCGACAGGAAACATCG
>Ga0207679_10002583_pt1 | contig 11164 bp, 4 predicted proteins | sample KBSC73metaG_FD_184320 | JGI IMG/M metagenome (GOLD analysis project Ga0207679, IMG submission 184320) | Corn rhizosphere microbial communities from Kellogg Biological Station, Michigan, USA - KBS C7-3 metaG (SPAdes) (version 2) | ecosystem: Host-associated > Plants > Roots > Rhizosphere > Soil ...
TGGACGCGCGGCAAGCTGGACTTCGACACCCGCGGCCGCCCCGGCGTGGACATGACCAACTGCACCTTCGCGCAACGCAGCGACGGCAGCTACCTGATGGTCTCCCGCACCGGCGAGGTGTGGATCAGCAAGGACGGCGACAAGGATCCCTATCGCCGCGTCTCCAACCGCTCCGCCTATCCTCCCGTGAGCAAGGCCCGGTTCGAGGACCCGCTCGTCTGGAAAGACGACGTGCAATACAACCTTATCGTCAACGACTGGTTCGGCCGCGCCGCCTATTACCTGCGTTCTCGCGACGGCGTGCGCTGGGATTGGGACCAAGGACTCGCCTACGGCCCCGGCATCTTCCGCCATGAAGACGGGAAGGTCGAGGACTGGCACAAGATCGAACGTCCGCGCGTGGTCCAGGACGAACGCGGCCGCGCCACCCACATGCTCTTCGCCGTCATCGACGCACCGAAGGAGGACGACAAGCCCAACGACAACCATAGTTCGAAAGCGATCGGCGTGGGAATCTCCCCCCCCCGCACGGTACGGGTGAAAAAGTCCGGCGATCGATTCCTCGTCGCGCTCGAAGCGGAAAAAGGATTCAATCCGGCCAAAGACGTCGATCCCGCAAGTCTGCGCTTCGGCGCGCCTTCGAAAGTCGATTTCGGCAAGGCCTCCGCTCCGCTTTCAGTGAAGGCGAACGGTTCCCATCTGGTGGCGGAGTTCTCCGCGGCCGGCTGCGGCTTCGAGTCTTCGGACCAAACCGCGAAACTTCTCGCCTCCGACCGCAAGGGCGGCCTCGTCTTCGGCTATGCGCCGCTCCCGGGCGAGCCCGCGGAATATCCGCTCCTGAGCGCCGACGGCAGAATCGAAGCGGGTCCCATCCAAGCCGGCTCCCGCTCCTTCTCGGTGAAAGTGGAAAACTTTGGCCTGGCGAAATCGGCTTCCACGAACGTCCAGCTTTGGGTTCTGTCGGACGGCAAGGAATCGAAAGCGTTCACCGCCCCGCTTGCCGCACTGGCACCCTACGAGGCCGGCAGCGTGAAGTTCCTCGTTCCCGCCGATCTGGCACCCGCCGACTCCCCCCTGCGGGTGAAAATCGCCATTGGCACCGAAAGCCAGAACGAAGCGATGAAAGTCGAGCTGCCGAAGCTACCGTAATCCCTTGCTCCTCGCGGTCAGGCGATGGCCCGAACCCCTGCAATTTCCCGTGAAGGGACATAGGGCGAGCCGGGCAAACTGGCACGAGGCACGCGTCCGTGGACTGTTCCGGTGAGCTTGGCCATCGCGAGGCCTGGGCGTTAAGCTGCAACAACCGCCGGTAAAAGCTTGGACAGGAACGCGCCACGCGGGCCGAAGGGCGAAATCAAAAGCAAAATCCGCTTCAACCCAATGGGCTGGTGTGGCCACCCATTGGGTTGAAGCGGACCGCTCATCAATTCAGGCAAACGTGTCTGCCAAAGGTCCCGGGAAGGGGAAAACGCAGAAGGCGGACCGCCCGACTTATCGAACGGTGCAGGTTCAGAACATGGGTAACACTTCAGGTTCAATACATGGGTAACGCCTTGGCGACCGAGTGGCTGCGCAGCAGCCATGAGGCATGCCATGGAAAGAGACCCGAATCATGGACCAAAAGACCGAATTCGCCCTCAAGGCGTTGAACGCCGCCAATTTCCGCGAGCTGTGCCGCGAGTATCAAATCAGCCCCAAGACCGGCTACAAATGGAAGACCCGGTTCGTGGCCAAGGGGCTGAACGGCCTGGCGGAAATGAGCCGCAAGCCGAAAGGCCACCCTCACGAGCTGTCGGAAACCGTGGTGTGCGAAATCGTGCGGCTCAAACTCGCCCATCCGCACTGGGGCCCGCGCAAGATCGAGGCCCTCTACAAGCGCAAGCACGGCGGCGATGGCCCGAGCGAGAGCAGCTTCAAGCGGGTGTTGGAACGGGCCGGATTGACCGAGCGGCGCAAGATCCGTCGCGCCCGGGAAGGCGGACGACTCGCCAACGGTTTGAAAGCGGAGCAGCCCAATGACGTTTGGACCGTCGATTTCAAGGGCTGGTGGAGGGACCGGGAAGGGCTTCGCGTGGAGCCGTTGACGGTGCGCGACGAAGCCAGCCGGATGCTCTTGGAGCTACGCTGGCTCGAGGACTGCCGGGGCGAGACCGTGCGGAAGCGCTTTGAGCGCCTGTTCGAGCGGCATGGTTTGCCGGGAGCCATCCGCAGCGACAACGGCGCGCCCTTTGCCAGCCATCAGGGTTTGCTCGGGCTGACGCGCCTCTCCGCATGGTGGCTGGCGCTGGGGATTTCTTTGGAACGGAGCCGGCCCGGCTGCCCCCAGGACAATGGCGCGCATGAACGGATGCATCGCGATGTGCGGCGCGAACTCCAAGCCGGGCGGATCGGCCGGGATCAGGCGGCGTTCGACCTGTGGCGGGACGAATACAACCACGAACGGCCGCATGAGGCGCTGGGGATGAAGACGCCGGGCGAAATCTACCAGCCCTCGCTCCGGCGCTATGAGGGCACGCCGGAGGATCTGGACTACGGCGGAATGGCCACCCGACGGGTCCACGAACGACAAGGTTACATTTCCCTCGGCAAAGAACGGATCGCCATTTCCACCGCCTTGGGCGGCTGGTCGGTCGGCCTGTGCCCGTGCCCGGATCAGGATTTGCAGGAAGTGTGGTTCAGCCAACTGCTGGTGGGCCACCTTGATGAAAAAACCGCCAGTTTCCGGCCGATCAGACGAGAGGGCAAAGCTGGCCAACCCCAACCCGAAATGACACCCTGAACCCCACAGGTGTTACCCATGTTCTGACCTAAAAGCGTTACCCATGTTCTGACCGCGCCGAACCGGAAGGCTTTCCCCATCCACCCATTTGCCTCTCACTAATACTTCACGAATGAATTCCGGTTTGCCGAGGCTGCCATCGTGGATGAGAGAAATCACGGACAAGGCGGCAATCCGGCCGATCTCCTCGGCGTTTTGATCTATACCCGCATCCACGGGCATGTCGCGCACGTTGGTCGCAGCAAGCCCGATGTCCTCAGGGACGCGATAGCCGGCTTTTTCCAGCATGGCTGGCACCGCGAGGCTGTCCGTAAGGATGGCATCCGGTTTCTCCTGCTCGATCCATTGCTCAAACTGGCGCTGCTGGTTCGGCTCGGGAGTCTCTTTCGAGAAAAAAAACGGCGGCACGCTGGACCGCAACGACGGTTCGTGTTGCGACCAAAGGAAGCCAGCGCCGAACATTCGCGCCTTGTCCCAGTATCCGGTGAACCCGATGCGCTTGTAGCCGCGTTCGCGCATTTTATCGAATGCCAGCATCGTGTTGGTGGCTTGGGCGCTGGTAACGAAATGAAGAGGGGGCGATTGCTCGCGGAACCCGATGCGTACCGCCGAAAATTTGCCCCAGGAAAACGACTCCCAGTTCACCCCGGATTCTCCGGGCGGCAACGGTGCGAGGATGATCCCTCGAATGTTGCGAGTGAGGAATATCCGCTCCAGCCGCTTGAGCGGTTGCCCCTCATTTGCGGTAAATTCTTCCAAGCGGTATCCGAATTTCTCCGCGGTCTTGGTGGCGCCAAGCCAGCAATTCTGGAAATCCGGCTGGGCGTGTAATTTTGCCGGATCCGGATAGCTGTTGATAAAAGCCAACGCAGCCCGCACCGGATGGACTCGCGACTGGTGCCGGTGCTGAGCGAGCGCGGCCGCCATGGCATTGGGTAGATACCCCAAGCGCTCGGCCGCGGCATGGATTTGCTTGCGGCGGGCTTCGGAAATGGACGGGTGGTTTTTCAAGGCGAGCGATACCGCCGCCCTCGTGACGCCCACCTCTTGCGCGATGTCCTTCATCGTGACTCTCGCCGCTGGCGGAGTCGCTTCCTCCAGCCTAATGGGCATGGGATCATCAGGTTTGCTCACATTGAACGCTTAGCCCGCTCACTTAATCGCACAAGAGAAATGCACTCGATCCCGCTCTCTCGCCCGTTCCTCCCGTTCAATCGCCACGACCGCGCGGAGGCCCATAGCCCGCGTCAAAAGAATCTGCCCTGTCCATTGATCAAAGCCGCTGCCTGCCGCCTTGAATCCCCCGCCGCACCCTCGCAACCGATCTCCCAGCGGATTTGTGGCCACCGGAGGAAAAAACGAGCACCCGGTGCCATTCATTGAAACTCGCGAATAAAATGGAAATCGGCAACGTATCAGGCATGCAGCCTGTGGAACTTTCGGATGATTGAAAAATGACGTCGGGAATCATGAATAAGAAGTGGTGGGGGTGGGGAGCCGCGTGCGCGCTCTTCGTGGGCATGGCGTCGGGTGCCGATTTGGTGCCCCCCCCCGTCGAAGTAACGGACAAGGCGAGGATCCAGAAAACGGAGGCGAACGGGTTCACACACCCCGGGATCGGCCTGAATCTGGAAATCTTGGAGAATGCCCGCGCCCAGGTCCTGGCGAAGCGCGACCCTTGGTACTCGGGGTTCGTGAAACTCGCTTCGAACCCCCGCTCCTCGAAAAACGTTTCCATCGCGAATCGTAGCGAGAAAGATCCCACCCTCCCCGCGGTGGACGCTTTCGATAGCGCAAGCGTCCAAGGGAGGCTCAAAACCGATTCGGACACGGCCTTGCGGCAGGTGCTGATGTATTGGTTTACCGGCGATGCGACCTACCGGGCGAACGCGCTGCGCATCGTCCGTCTCTGGTCGAAAATGGACCCCGTGAAGTTCAAGGCCTACAACGAGGTCTATATCCACTGTTCCTTCGCGTTCAAGGACTTGATCATGGTCGCCGAGTTGCTGCGCGGAATGGACTCGCCGAATTCCGAGCTGGCCTGGACGGAAGAGGACACGGTCGCGTTCTCGAACAACTTCGTCATTCCCGGCGTCGCCAACTTTTTCGACTACAACGGCTGGTTCATGAACCAGAACGGCTTCGCCTACGCGCCTGCCATCGCGGGGGCGATTTTCCGAAGCGATCCGCAGGACTTCGCGAAGCGGATCGAGCGTTTCACCGTGAACAAGGAAGGTCCGAACAAGGGCTGGAGTTTCTCCATCAAGGACCTCGCCCGCCTCGTCGACACGAATGCCCTGACCGGCGAAAAGGTCGCCCCTCCTCAGGTCCAGATCACGGAAATGGGGCGCGACCAGGCTCATGCAGGCGATGATCTGACGATCTTCACCACGATCGCGCGAATTCTCAACTCACAGGGAACCAAGGTCGATCCGGTGGACGGAACGGTCTCCAAGGCGCCCGACGCGGTCGGTCCCTACGAGTTTCTGGGCGACCGTATTCTGACGGCGGCCGACCACTTTTGCCGCTTCATGCTCGGCTACGACACGCCGTGGATTCCGACGCCTTCCAACATCGCTCCGGACGGCACCGTGCGCCAGATCTACCCCCGGATCGCGGACAACTACCGCGGGCGAATCCGCCAGCACAAGATTTGGGATCTCTATTACTATTACGCCTGCAAAAAGGGCGTCGATCTGGCGGCGCAAGCGCCTTATTACCACGAGACCTTCACCAAGCGGATCGTCAGCGACGACTACGATTGGCTCTACATTCCGAAAGAAGCCAGCGGCGACATCCTCCGGGTCCCGCCCTCGGAACAAGAACCGGCAATCGTCGAGGTGGAACTCCGCTCCGCGAATCTCACGGAAAATTCCTCCGTCAAAAGCGAGGGTGATACCACCTTCGTCCGGGCGATCGCTTCACCCGGAGGAACACGCCTTTCCATCCTGAGTTGTGCCACCGAAGAAAAGACCATTGCCCTGCGCGTCCGCACAACGGGTGTCGCGGAGGTCGAAATGTCCGGCTTCGGAAAACCGTGGCTGCTGCCAAACACCCAGGGCAAATGGCGGCAGGTGTACTACACGATGAGCCCGCTCGAACGCTTCGGAGACATCGTCTTTTTCAAGATCAAGGGATCTCCGGAAACCACCGTGGACCTCGACCAGTTTCTGCGCAAACCGGACAAAAAGCCCCCTGTTTTCGCTTCGGGCAACCTGCCTTTGAACCTCGTGGCTTATCCCGGCGCTCCGATCCGCCTGGATTTCCCGGTGGTCAATCCGGAGGGGGAGAAGGCGGCGGTCGAATTCGGCAGCCTCGACAAACCCGAGGGCTCCACTCTGGACCCGAAAACCGGCGCGTTCGCTTGGAATCCGACCAAGGTCGGGGACCGGGTGTTCGTGGTGGAGGCAACGGACGGAACCTTCGTCACGGCGAAAAAAGTGTCGATCTCGGTGGCCGCGGATCGCACGGCGGCTATTCAGAAGATCAAAGGCGGGTATGAGTCTGGCACGGTGTATGTCCAAGCTTCGTTGGAGCGCTGCAAGACCCTTCATGAGCGGACGCTGAAGGCGTTGAAAGCCGCCTCCGACACCGAGTTCTTCCCATTGCTGGTCCAGCTCAAGAGCGCGTTCGATGCCTTGGAGCCGCTGACCCCGCTTCTGTCCGACGGCAGCATGGATTTCCCGAAAGTGGTCGCGTCTTCGAACATCGGTCCGGTGGCCATGAACCTGCTGACTGACGGTAACGACGACACCTTCGTGGGATATTACCTGGCACCGGACAGTTACCACGACTTCGATTTCGGGCCGGACTTCAAATTTTCCGCCACCGCCTTCGCACTGGAGGGCCGGGTCAACTTTGAGGACCGCGTGGACAACGTCAAATTCTACGGTTCCAACGATGCGAAGAACTGGGCGGAACTCACGCCCAACTCCGCGCCTCGCGCCACCGAGTTGACGAAGGTTCCGGTGGCCGAAGACCTGACCAACAAAACCTTCCGGTTCCTGCGGGTGAAGAAACAGGGAGGGGGCTACGAACCGTCCGAGATGCGGATCTTCGGCCTCCGTCACGAAAGCGGCAACAAGCTGGCGTCGGTCACGCTGAGTTCTGTGAAAGCCAACGGCATCCGGGTTCCCCTCGGTGAAACGGTCCAGATCAATCTCAAGACGCGGGAGCCGGTCCAGAACCTCCGGGTGCGCATTCAGGGCATTGAGGCGACGACGAAACAAACGGGCGATCTGACGTATGTCGCCGAAGCCGTCATGCGACAGGGCCAGGCAAAGCCCGGTGAGGTGGAATTCGCAGTCGATTACCGGGGCCGGGATGGAACACCCGGCGATACGGCCTGTGTCACGACCGACGGCTCCCGCCTGATTCTCGTCGATGAATCGAAGCTGCTCCGGGAAGTGCGGACGACCACGAAGCTCATCGATCCCAACAGTGGAGCACCCGACAAAAACACGCAAAGATCCCTGGACGCGCTGTTCGACAACGACCCGGGCACCTATGCGGAACTCGATTTGAAAGGCCAGGGAGCCGGAGCCTACCTGTGGTTTGATTTCGGCCCGAAGCGCGTCCAGCTTTCCGGCGTGGAGTTTCTGGCCCGGCCCAAATACCGCGACCGAACCTCGGGCGCTATCGTCCAAGGATCGAACAATGGAGAGACATGGACGACCTTGAGCGAAGAAGCCTCCCCCACGGAAAACTGGCAAACTCCCAAGATGAAGCCATCGACCGAATTCTACCGCTATCTTCGGATTTTCAACCGCAACAATTGGCACTGCAACCTCTCTGAAGTCCGCTTTCACGGCACCTTGAAATGATTTCCCCTTTTCTCATGAGCCTTCGATCTACGGTGAACCCGTTCTTTTCCCAGCCCTTGGGTAAACTCCGCAGATCCTCCGCGCGGATGCACCGGTTGATCGCTGGCATCGCCCTTTCGATGGGTTGCGCGAGCCTTCATGCCGAGGGACCTTCCAACGCGCCCATGCCTCTGTTTCCGCATCCCGAGCGCATCCGCTACGATCACAACTGCCTGACACTCGAGGGCCGGGATTTCTTTCTCTCCTCGGCCGCTTTCCATTACTTCCGCACGCCGCGGGAGCTGTGGCGCGACCGTTTTCAAAAGATCAAGGACGCCGGATTCAACACCGTCGAAACCTATATCCCATGGAACTGGCACGAACGCGACATGCCTTCCGGTCTGAACGATTTCTCCAAGATCGATCTCTCCGAGTTCGAAGCCTGGCTGAAAATGGCGCAGGACGAGTTCGGCTTCTATACGATCGTGCGCCCCGGTCCGTTCATCTGCGCCGAATGGGGCGGCGGCGGTTACCCGCGCTGGCTGGCGAAATTCAACCCCTGGACGGGCAAGGAATTCTGGCTTCGCAGTGCCGACGACACGCATCTCGCGTGGAGCGTCCACTGGTATGAAGCCGTCTGCAAGGTCTTCGCTCGCGAACAGATCACCCGCAAACCGAAGGGTGCCAAGGGCATCATCCTCGTCCAAATCGAAAACGAATACGATTACCACAAGGCACCCGGCAAACCGAAGGTGCTGCGCACGCTTTTCGATGCGGTGAAAAAGGCGGGAATCGAGGTGCCGATCTTCACCTGCCGGACCGAGGAAACCCGCGGCAGCAAGGATCCGTTACTTTCGCAGGTCTTTGATTGCGACAATCTCTACGTCCCGCTCGACGGCGCTCCCGGTTGCGCGGAGCGCATGGTGTCGCTGCGCGCCGTCCAACCGAACGCGCCAGCGTTCGTCACCGAATTGCAAGGCGGCTGGTTTTCGCTGGTCGGCGACCGCCTGAGCGAGGAAAACTACTCTGACGCCCGCCATTTCAACGCGATCCATTGGATGTCCCTGCTCGGTGGTGCGACCGGCCTGAATGACTATATGTTCGTCGGCGGCACCCACTTCGGCGGCTGGGGTGCCCGCGGGCAAACCACGACCTATGATTACAACGCCGCGATCCGCGAATGGGGTGCGCTGAGCCCGAAATACTTCGTCGCAAAGGGCGTGAACGAGTTCCTCCGGGAACACGAAGCGCGCTTGGCTCGTGCCGAAGGCGGCCCTTGCGAACTCCAAGGCGCGCCCGCTTCCGTCTTCGGCGGCGTTCGCGTCGCGCTCGACGGCACTCGTTTCGTTTTCCTGCACAATACAGACGCCCAAAATCCAATCGCAGGCAAGGTCACCGTCGTACCCGGCAAGATCGCCCGCTCCGCCGGTCCGATTTACAACTACGATCAGGAAGGAAATCGCGTGCTGGTCCGAACCGCCGACGCCGATTCCGGTGCCGCCCCTCTTCCGCCCTTCGAAGTGGATTACGCCCTGTCCGACCTCGGGGCGAAGGTGCTGGTCATCCCTCCCGGCAAAACGCCGGCCGAAGGGACTTGGTATCCGAAAGCCCAGGAGATTCCCGCTCCTAAGCCGCTACCCGCTCCGGTTCGCATCAACAACGCCGTCAAGCGCCTCGACCCGCTCGACGGCAAATGGCAACCGCTGAAGGACGGCAAGTCCCTCCCGGAACTCGGCGTCAACGACCAACGTTACGTGCTTTATCGTTCGCGCTTCACGCTGTCGGAGGCCGAGGTCTCCAAGTTCGGCCGACTGCTTGTCAATTCGTTCAGCCGCGACATCGTCACCGCTCAAGTCAATGATCGTGTGGCGGGTCGTTTGTATCCAGACGAAGCTTACGCTGCCGCCGCGACTCGGAACAAAAAACTCTCCTTCGATCGCATCAGGCCCGACGAGTTCGACAACCGCTTCGATCTAGGCGGTCTTCTCCGCGTCGGAGAAAATGAGATCGTGCTGGTGTACGAAAATATCGGTCACGAACACGGCTACATCCCCATGGAGGAACTGAGCGGCATCCGCCAAGCCGGTCTTTCCCCCGACGAAACGGCGATCGCTAAATCGCTCGATTGGCAGGTCGCGCTTGATCTGGGCGGCATCGCCGCCGGGTGGACGCACCCCGACTTTTCCCCGCAAGGCTGGGAAAAGGTCGCCCTCGACATCGAACGCACCATCGAACGCAAGGGCAACGGCATCCAGCCCAAGGACACGCGCGATGGACTGGTGACCTGGTACCGGCTCGAGTTCGAATTACCCGAAATCCCGGCGGGTGCCTCGTCCATCCCGTGGCGCCTTCTGCTCGATGCTTCCGGCAACGGTTTCATGTGGCTCAACGGCCATGACATCGGTCGCCACTGGGAGATCGGTCCGCAACGGGAGTTCTACCTGCCGGAGTGCTGGCTGAACCAAGGAGCCGGCCGGAAAAACGTCCTCGTGCTCGGCCTCCGTCAGACGATCAATGGCGCCAAGCTCCGCGCGGCGGAAGTATCGCCTTATCCACAACCCTGACCCGACGTCATCACAAGAATAGGCCGGGCCACCGGCGGTTTCCTCGTTAGCGAGGCGGAGCACCTTGGAACTGCGGCGATTCGACTAGAAACCCGAGCTCGGAGAGCTGCGTGACGTCGGCACCATGATTGGCGGTGACGTTCAGCCGATAATAGCGATACGCGGCGGGGCCGGTGATCGTGTAGGTGTTTGTCTGATACCGATAGACGAAGTTTTGGTCGCTCCGGGTGTCGAGCGTGGTCCAGGTTGAGCCGTTGTTGGAGCCTTGGAATTGCCAGTCTTTCGGGTCTCGCTCGGGCACGTCGTTGGCGCTGGTGATGGCATATCGCCTGACCGCCTGTGCCTTGCCTCCACCCAAGTCATATCGCAGCCAGCCAGACGCCGGGCCGAGCCATTTCGAGCCGGGGTTCAGATCGAAGGCCTTTGCCGCGCCTTCCTCGCCGTGCGGGTTGTCGGTGTTGTCGTCGGCCGTGCCGCCGAGCGCGATGTTGACCGACGCCGCTTGCGGAGTCGCGGCGTCGGGCGGGCAATTTGCGCTCTCGCCCTTGGCGTTGCCCGCGCTCACCACGTAATAATAGGTCGTGCCATTGGCGACGGTGGTGTCGGTATAGGTCGTTTTGAAGACGGTCGCGAGGGTCGTGTAGGGGCCGCCTCTGGTGGTGGCACGTTTCACGCGGTAGCCGGTCGCGCCGAAGGACTCGTTCCAACGCAGCTGCACCTGGCGGTCCGCGCCGGCGGCGAGCACGGAGAAGGGCGCGTCGGGCGCGATCGGATTGCCGCCGTCTCCGCCGGTCAGGGCTACGTGGGTGAATGTGGCCTTGTTCAAAACCCCGGTCGTGAACGACAGGGTGAACAGGCCGACATGCAGGGTCGCCGGCAATTTGTCGAAATCCGCCACGCAGGCCGGGCTCCAGTCGCCTCCGGTCTGGGAAACGAAGGTCTGGATGCGTTTGCCCACGCGCTCCAATTTCACCCAGTAGGGCATTTGCGGAATCGTGAAACCCATGGCTTGCGCGTTG
>Ga0207679_10002591_pt1 | contig 11140 bp, 7 predicted proteins | sample KBSC73metaG_FD_184320 | JGI IMG/M metagenome (GOLD analysis project Ga0207679, IMG submission 184320) | Corn rhizosphere microbial communities from Kellogg Biological Station, Michigan, USA - KBS C7-3 metaG (SPAdes) (version 2) | ecosystem: Host-associated > Plants > Roots > Rhizosphere > Soil ...
TCCTGCTTGAAGGCATCGACAACACCGTGCGAACTCCCGAGCAGGCGCAGGCCATTTCCGGCTTGCCGTCGCTCGGCATGATTCCGTTGGGATCGAGAGCCAGCGCTGAAACCAGCAGCAAACGCGGTCTGATCGTTGCGGCCGGCAAAGAGCCGGTTGAACTGGTAACTCAGTCACGCCCACAGTCGCAAATGGCTGAGTCCTACCGGGCGCTGCGAACCTCACTGCTACTGACGTCAGTGGGCGCGCCGCCCAAGACGATCCTGATCACGAGTGCTTTGCCGCGTGAAGGTAAAACCACAACCAGCATCAATACCGCCGTGGTGCTCGCGCAAAAGGGAACCCGAGTTCTCTTGATCGACGCCGACCTGCGTCGCCCGAGCATCCATAAAACCCTTGGCCTGGGCCCGCGGGTGGGGTTGAGCAATGTTCTGACCGGAGGCGCAACTCTCCAGCAGGCAACGATCCGATCTTCAGTGTTGCCGAACCTGTATATCCTTCCAGCCGGCACGCCGCCGCCTAATCCCTCCGAACTGATGGCGTCTGCGCAGATGATTGATCTGCTCGCGGAATTGCGTGATCACTACGATCACGTCATTGTAGACACGCCCCCTACGCTCTCCGTCACCGACGCGGTTGTGCTGTCAACCCGCGCCGATGCAGTGGTCCTGGTGATCCGCTCCGCGCAGACCACAAAGCCAGCCTTGCGACGTTCGCGCGACATTCTCGCCCAGGTGAACGCGAGAGTTGCCGGTGTGCTGCTCAATGCCGTCAATCTCGAATCTGCCGATTATTACTACTACTACGAATACCAGGGTAAGTACGGACAGCGTTACTACGACGAGAACATGGACGGCTCGGATGAGAGTACAGCCCAGGCCGTTTCCGGCGGCGCCTAGCGGTTGTGGTTTGCTCGCGAAAGGTGTGCACGCGCAAGAGATGCAGTGGAACCTTCGCAGTCCCGCGAAGAGGTGGGTTGCCGCTACAGCCACGATCGTGGTCACAGCGGCTTACTGCGGTGTCGCCACTTGCCGTCTGCTGGCTGACCGCTTTGCGCAGTCCTCCGACGAAGCTAGTCTTCGCCGCGCGAGCCGACTTGACCCCGGGAATGCGGAGTACCAGCACATGCTAGGCCTGCATCAACTCGCTCTGCAGGCGCCGAAAGAGGCGATTGGCCCTCTCAATCGGGCCACGGTTCTGAATCCGAACTCGGCCAAGTATTGGATGGATCTTGCTGCCACGGATCAGTTGCTAGGGGACTCTGAGAAGGAAAGGGCAGCCTTGAATCACGCGCTCGCGGTCGATTCGCATACTCCGGCGATCGCGTGGCAAGCGGCCAATCTCTTCCTTGCCGATGGCTTGTCGGACGCAGCGATGAAGCAGTTCCGCTCGGTCCTTGAGACCGATCTTCCGCTTAGAAATCCCGCAATTCGTACGGCCTGGGAGATTCGTCCGGACGTGGACTCATTGCTCGAACAAGTGATTCCTCCCCCCGCGAACATGGCCTTTCTGCAATTTCTTCTGGCGGAGAACCAGACGGCAGCCGCGGCCAAGGTTTGGGAAAAAATGTACTTGCTGCAACAGGACGTCGACCGCCCCGACCTCATCGGCTACGAGCGCTATTTGCTGAGCCATGGAGAGGTCGAACAAGCGTCCCGTGTTTGGCAGCAGGGCGCCAAGATGTCCGATATAGCCGCCTACCAGCCATCTCCGGAGAATCTATTGGTCAATGGCGACTTCAGCCTAGACATTCTGAACGGAGGGTTCGATTGGGTACACCAGCGGGTTGACGGCGTCGCCGTAGCCTTGGACACAAATGAGACTCGCTCCAGTTCTCGATCGCTTCGCATCGCCATCGATGGCGCTGGAATCTCTGACGCCGGGATTTCCCAGCTGGTGCTGGTTCAGCCAAACACTCGGTACCAATTTCATGCCGTGTACAAAGCCAAGGACATGGACGGTGCTGGCGCAATGCAGCTTGCCGTCCACGATGCTTATCGTCCTACCGCGCTCTTCACCAGTGAAGATCTCGGAAATGCGGATTTCTGGAAGGACGCAGGGGGAAGTTTTGTCACTCCTGCCGATACACACCTCATCCGAGTGCACGTCATTCGAGTACCGGCTGGGCGTCCCATACGTGGAAATCTTTGGATCGACGGTCTGCTCCTTGTCCAGAGTCGAGGGGAGGGGAAATGACTGCGCCCCTGCCTCTGGCCGACATTCCTAACAGTCATCTGCAGCTTCAGGACCTCCGCTCGCGCAGCAAGGAAGTGGTTCTTTACGGCGTCGTGGGACTCACGTTGCTTGCAGTTCTAGCGTTTGGAGCCGTGGAGACCTGGGCGATCTCGGTTTTGGAAATTTCCGTAGCTCTGCTGAGCGCATTCTGGGTTATGGTCCAGATACGACGCAGAGCGATCGTGATCAGCACGAATCCGATCTTTCGTCCGATGGCTGCGTTCGTTGCGATGATTGCACTGCAAGTGCTAGCTGGGATCTCTCGCTATGGCTATGCGACCAGTTCGGCGCTGATGCTCTATATCACCTACGGTAGCGCCTGTTTTCTCTTGGTGCAGACGTTGACGCGCACGAGCGACATCCGTCGGATTTCCATCGCGCTGACGAGTTTCGGCACATCCCTGGCGATGTTCGCCGTCCTACAGTCCCTCGCCTCCAACGGGAAGATCTACTGGCTTCGTACACCGCGTTTTGGTGGGTGGATTTATGGCCCCTACGTTAACCACAATCACTATGCCGGGCTGATGGAAATGCTCGCCCCCATTCCGCTCGTCTTTGCTTTCAGCAAGTACGCACATGGGCGCAAGCGCTGGTTTGCGGCAGGAGCTGCGGCCTTCATGGGAGCGACCATTTTCGTCTCCGGATCTCGCGGCGGCATGACGGCTTACTCGCTTCAGATTGCGCTGTTCTTCTGGTTCCTGTTCCGGGAACGCACCCGCAATGGGGTGGTCCTTGTACTGAGTGCATTTCTTCTGGCTGCAATTGCGTCCGTCGCCTGGATCGGGGGAAGCGAAGTCGGCGAACGAATCTCGACCGTGACTCCCCATAGGCAGGCTGACCTTCGATCTGACATTCGACTCGCAATTTATAGGGATGCTTTGCACATGGTCGCAAAGCGACCGGTTCTTGGCTGGGGAATGAACACCTTTGCCGACGTTTACCCGCAATTCCGCAGCTTCTATACAAACCAGACTGTGAATCGCGCCCACAATGACTACCTGGAACTGCTTACCGACACCGGTTTTGTGGGATTTGGAGTGGGCGTGTGGTTCCTTGCGGTGGCTCTACGGCCTGCGATTCGAAAAGCCAAGATGTGGGCGGCGGATGTGAACGGTGCGGTGGCACTATCGGCACTTCTTGGCATAAGCGGGATCCTTGTCCATAGCCTGGTGGATTTCAATCTCCAGATCCCGGCTAATGCGATGTTGTTCTACATCCTGTGCACCCTTGCCGCGATGGACACCCAGTTCCGGAACCATCGCCGCGAACACCGCCGCCGTGCTTCGGTGGCGGCCAGTTCTAATGGTTCAACCATGGTTTTGTAGCTATTCTCCCGGGGCGCAAAATGTTTGCCTCGCAAATTTTGTACAATTCCTGCGATGAATAAAGTCGTTGCGAGCGCGGACCAAGCCGTTCAGGACGTCTTCGACGGTGCGACCGTCATGGTTGGTGGCTTCGGCCTGTGCGGAGTTCCGGAGAATCTGCTGCGAGCCCTAGTCCGCAAAGGGGTGAAGAACCTCCACACCATCAGCAATAACGTGGGCGTGGACGGCTACGCAATGGGGTGGCTGCTGGCCAATGGACAGATTCAGAGCCACATCGGCAGCTATGTCGGCGAAAACCGCCTGCTGGAACAAATGGTTTTAGAGAGGAGACTCGATTTGGAGCTGGTTCCGCAAGGAACATTCTCGGAAAGAATTCGTGCCGGCGGCGCGGGCATTCCGGCGTTCTACACTCCCGCGGGCGTCGGCACCGTGGTCGCCGAAGGCAAGGAAGTTCGGGAGTTTGATGGCAAGCCGTACTTGATGGAGCGCTGGCTCAAGGCCGATTTTGCACTGATCAAAGCTTGGAAGGGCGACAAGTGGGGAAACTTGCTCTATCGCAAAACGGCTCGCAATTTTAATCCCATGATGGCGGCGGCTGCGCGCATCACCATTGCTGAAGTTGAGCATTTGGTCGAGGTAGGCGAGATCGAGCCTGATCAGGTTCACACCCCTAGCATTTACGTGAAGCGCATCATTCATGGTGAAGCCTATGAGCACAAGATTGAGCGCCGTACGGTCAGGAAGGGATCCTAGTTGGATCGAAGAAGAGCATGGCCAAAGACGTCGATAAACGCGAACGGATCGTAAAGCGCATCGCGCGGGAACTGCGCGATGGCTTCTACGTCAACCTGGGGATCGGCATGCCGACTCTGGTAGCCAACCACGTTCCGCCGGGAGTCGAGGTGATCCTGCAAAGCGAAAACGGAATGCTCGGGATCGGCCCCTATCCCCTCGAGGGAGAGGAAGATCCTGATCTGATCAACGCCGGGAAAGAGACCATTACCGAGATTCGCGGTACATCCTATTTCTCTAGCTCGGATTCATTTGCCATGATCCGCGGCGGCCACATCGACCTGAGCGTCTTGGGCGCGATGGAGGTGGATGAACAGGGCAACCTGGCGAACTGGATGATTCCCGGCAAAATGGTCAAGGGAATGGGAGGGGCGATGGATCTGGTGTCCAGCGCCTGCCGCGTGGTCGTCGCCATGGAGCATACTACCCGCGAAGGTCAACCCAAAATTCTAAAAAAATGTACCCTGCCTTTAACTGGATCGAGCGTCGTCGACACCATCGTCACGGAAATGGCCTACATCCGCGTGACGCCAGACGGACTCATACTCGAAGAGATTGCCCCCGGGCTGAGCGTAGACGATGTCCAGCGAGCCACCGAGGCCAGGCTGATTCGAAGCCCGCAACTCAAGACGATGGAGGTATAGGTTGGCGCGAGGAACAGGTCCCCATAACAACCTGTGCTTCTAGCGCATCCCTTCAGGGAAGGGAAGACTTGGCCCCGGGGCGACTGTCGGTCCGTTTGTCCCTACGCCCGTAGCAACGACTCGTACCACGAGGCACCACGGCTCTCGGCCACTTCCGCCAGACGTTCACCGGCACGGGTGACAACATCGAGAAACGCCGATCCGCGCTCCAGATAATCCGGCAGCTTCGACCGAATCCTCCGGAATTCATCGGGATACTCCGATGCTAGCGCTGCCAGAGCTACTCCGCCAAACAGCAACGCACCGGTTCGGCTGCCTTTTAGAAGGAAAACCACACTCAGCCCCGCCGAACCTGCCAACAATCCGCGCTTCCAGTTTTCCATCTCTTTACTCCGAGCCATGCTGAACATCCTCCTGATCTCGAAGCGTTTGGATGCAGATTCCGGAATCGGGGATGGGAACTTAGCGCCAAACAAAATGGACGTGCGAGACCCGTCCCCCACGTTCTTAAACCAGAGCTGCCCACCGCTCGCTGCGAAGGGGTTCCCTGCACGATCTCCCGCGCCTCAGAAGGCGCCGGAAAGCGTGTCAGTTGATATCGAACTGCTCCTGGTGCAACGCTGGATCGCTTTTTACGATCACGGTTTTCTTGGTTAGTTCTTCGAGTTCGTTGAGCCACTTGCCGCCGCTGGCCTTGAGCGCTTTCGCGACCTCCGGATTGACCCGCAACATCACATCCGAGTGCTCCAGTACCTTGCTCATCTTGCGCATCTCAACGTAGATCTCGTTGCAAACGGTGTTCACGTTCTTGACGAAGCCTGTTGCCTCGCAATAAGGGCATGGGGAACCGATCGTGCGTTCCAGCGACTGCTTCACGCGCTTTCGCGTGATCGCCACTAGGCCAAAGTCGTTAAACTGCAGGACCTTGGAAGGCGCCCGATCTGCCCGCAGAGCTTCTTCCAGCGCCTGCATGACTTTCTGGCGATTACGACGTTCATCCATATCGATGAAGTCGATGACGATGATCCCGCCCAAATCTCGCAGCCTGATCTGCCGTACGATCTCCCTGATCGCATCGACGTTGGTTTTGACGATCGTGTCTTCCAGGCGAGCCGTCTTGCCGACGTACTTGCCGGTGTTGACATCGATCGCGACCAGGGCCTCGGTCTGGTTGATCACGATGTAGCCGCCGCTCTTCAGCCAGACTTTCGACTTGAGCGCCTTGTCGATCTCGTCCTTCAAGCCAAACTGCTCAAACAGGGGGGTCTCTTTCGTATAGAGCTTTACGCGCCGCACCAGGGCAGGCTGGAAGCGATTTGCAAACCGCAAAATACGCTCGTATTCCTGCTCGTTGTCCACCCAGATAGCCGCGAAATCAGACGTCACCTGGTCACGCAGCACGCGCTCGACAACGTTGAGGTCGTGATAGATCAGCGCCGGAGACTTGCCATTCTCTGCGCGCGTGCGGATCTCGTTCCACAGTCCCTTCAGAAAGCGGATGTCCGCCCGGAGTTCCTGTTCGTCTGCGCCCTGCGCAGCCGTGCGCACGATAAATCCGCCATGCCCGTTCTCTCGTTCGCTCTGAATGATTCTCTTTAGCCGCTGGCGCTCTTCTTCGGATGCAATCTTGCGTGAAACACCGGTGTGGTTCACCGTCGGCATGTAGACGAGAAACCTGCCCGGCAGCGCGATATGACTTGTAATTCGAGCGCCTTTCTTCCCGATCGGCTCCTTGGCGATCTGGACCAGAATTTCCTGCCCTTCCTTTAGAAGATCCGTGATCTGGGGCAGATTTTGCGGCTCGCGGCGGCGGAAGCGGCGTCCACCACGGAAGCGACGTCCACCGCGTCCCCTGTCCCGATCCCGGTCGTACCCAGCCCGCTGTGTGCGCTGGGTGTATGCCGCAGTCGCAGCCGGAGCCCGAAGCTCCTCACGGGCGTCTACCGTCCCGTTCTCGCGACTTTCGGCATCGAGCAGGGCCTCAGCTTCCGCTTGGGCTTCTTCCAGTTCGGCTTCTTCGGCAGCTATAGCATCAACGCCATCTTCGGCCTCGACCACTTCAGCGGTTCCTTCCGCGACTGGCTCGGAGGAAAACGGCACCGCGTCTTCGGCTGATACGGGAATCTCCTGGTCTTGTTCTTGGACGGACTCGACGAAATCCCCAGCCGAATGCGTCTCTTCCTCGAGATCGTCGAACGCCTCGTCTTCGGCGAGTTCCTCCACATACGCGATCAAATCTGCTTCTTCCTCGTCGATTTCTTCCTCTTCCATGGTTCCGTGAGCTGCAGAAACGAAAGGCTGCTCTTCCGAATGCTCGGTAGGAGCGGGTTGCTCCGGTTCGGGCTCGTCAGTTTCGTCTGCTCTGATTGCCTCTTCGCCGCCAAAGACGGCGGCCACGTTCATATCGTGCAAACGTTTCTGTTCTCGATCCCATTCCTCTGAACCCACTTCGGCCTCACGATCAACCGATTCGCGAGCTGAAAGAACCTCTTTGGTGAACTCAGCCTGCTCCGCGACAGGTGGAAAGTTCGCTACATCCTCAGTCTCATGTCCCGGCTGCGCGAATAAAGGCTCATCCTGGAACGTTTCTGCGATCGGAGCTGTGGTCTCTGAAGCTTCGCCACGCTGTTCAACGCTTGTGGTGCGGCGTGCCTCTGACCCGTGGCCTCGTCCGCGGTACTTCGAAATCGATTCGCCGGGCAGAATAATCGGCTCGTATCCGGGAGGCGGTCCGTAATCTTCTCGCTGTACTTTAGCTTCGGACTCAACCGGACGGCTGGTGCGCTCGTGTCCGTTGCCGCCTCGATCCCGACCATCACGCCGTCCGCGCCGACGACGCCGTCCACGCCATCCGCCTCGGTCTCCCCGCTCCTCACGCACTCCCGAGTCACCATTGGTGCGACTCTCTGCAACCTCAGCTGGGGATTCTTCGGCGGAGACCTTCTCCTCCGACTCGGCAAGAGTCGTCGGTTCAGACGAGGTTTGTTCCGCCGATCTGCGGTCTTGCGTAACCGGCGCAGCAGGCACATCTTCCAATTCGTCGTCTGTGTTCTCCAACTCCATAAAGTCAGAGACATAAAGGAACGCGTCGCGCTCGAGCCCAATGTCGACGAACGCCGACTGCATGCCGGGCAGCACACGTGTCACCCGGCCTTTGTAAATCGATCCGGCCAGGGTGTATTCGTTTTCACGCTCCAGATACACTTCTGCTAACTGATCGTCCTCCACCAGTCCTACTTTGGTTTCATGAGGCGTGGACGATACAAACAATTCTCTTGTCATTCGAACTCCGGTTCCCGGCTGCGAGGCCGGGACCATCACCGGAACGAGGGGAGACAGGTGGCGAGACGAATCAAGGACGCGATAACCGTTCTTATGAAAGAAGGTTCCAAACCCGGGATGACTGTCCTGGGTCGAGCTGGCGGCAGAAATAAGAATTCGTTTCCACGGATCGCACTTTTCCGGGGTTGTGACCGCTCTCTCAATCTCTGGATACCCAGCGCACTGCGCTGTGTACTCCTTGAGGGGGCCGTTCCCTGCCCGGACGCCTTACTTCAATCCTGCCCGGCTGTCATTCCTGCCGGTGACTGCCCTCTTCACGCGAGGGCGCTCGTAATTTTGTTGGTCGGACATTCCTGCCCGACAAATCACAATCTTCAACATCCCGTTCGCGAGCATTCGTGGACAAATGTCCGACGCTACCCGTGCACGTTTATTTCAGATACCCTGCTTCAATTCACGAAGCGGCGCATGCGGACGTTCATCACCATCCCCAGCGCAAGAAACATAAACAGTACCGAAGACCCACCGTAACTCATTAACGGCAAGGGTATTCCGGTGACTGGCATAAAGCCAAGCACCATGCCGACGTTGACCAGGATGTGGAAGGTCAAAACCGCTACTACACCCATCACCAGAAACGTGCCAGCGCGGTCGGGCGCTGTCTGCGCGTTCTGCGTCAAACGCATCAGCACGATAAAGTATAACAGCAGAACTCCCATTGCCCCCACAAAACCATGACCTTCGGAAAAAGCCGCAAAAATGAAGTCGGTCTGCGGAACCGGCAAAAACGCCAGCCGGGTCTGCGATTCCTCGCTGCTGCCGAACAGTCCGCCAGAGCCCACCGCGATCAAAGATTGTTTCACCTGGTACCCAGAACCCTTAGCATCTGCGTCCGGCTCCATGAAGCTGACTAGGCGGTCCTTCTGATACGGCTTCAGGTGGTGCCATGCCAACGGCATTGCGAGCCCGGCCAATAGGAGAACCACGGCTGCCTGCTTCCAGTGCAGGCCGCCCAGAAAAAGCCCCATGACCGCGATTGGAAGATAAGTGAGAGCGGTTCCGAGATCAGGTTGTGCCAGCACCATCAGCATCGGGACCCCCACGATGGCGCCTGCTTTGACGAAGTCGGACCACGAGAGATGCCGTTGGTGCAGCTCGGCAAAATACTTGGCCACCGCCAAGATCAGAATAAGCTTCACCCACTCCGACGGTTGAAAGTGAATGCCGCCCGGCAATTTCACCCAACGGCGCGCTCCCAGATACTTCTGGCCGAATATAAGAACGACCATGAGCGAGGCGACAGCTCCAATGTACATCCAGTGCACCCGCTCGAGCAGCATGTGATAGTTCAACAGGCTCATAATGAGCATGCCCACCAGACCCCCGAGAATCCAGTAGATCTGCTTGATGTGTGCGCCGGCGAACTTGGTGTGCTCCGTCGCGCTGCGGATTTCAAACACGCCCAGCGTGCAGATCACCAGCACGAACCCGACCAGCGCCCAATCGAAGTCTTTGAAGGATACGTAACGTGCCATAACAGAAACTCTTCAGATTTCAGCCATCAGCCTTCAGCTAAACCTCTCCTGACCCAACCGGTCGACTCCGCAGTCGTCGAACCGCTCCGCAATTCATTCCAACCCGGGTGCTGAGGTTGCCACCGGCCGGGGTTTCTTCGGCAATGCCACCGCCAAGTGTCCCACTTCCAGGGTCTCTCCAGGACCGCGCTCGTTCGGAGAAGTCCAGAGTGCGCCAATTTCCGCGTTGCCATCGGTGGAAGGTTTTCCATTGGCCAACCCAGTCGGCTGTCGCCGCTGCTTATCTACGTACGACTTAATCACTTCGGTTGCCAGACGGGCTGCCAATTTACCGTGTTCGCCGCCTTGGAAGAGCACGCCGACGACAATGTCAGGATTGCGGCGCGGCGTGAATCCCACAAACCATCCATTCTGGGCCAAGTCTTCATTGTTCTGGTGCTTAGCCCGTGTTGCCAGCGAAACCACCTGCGCCGAACCTGTTTTTCCTGCAATATCAATGCCCGGAATATGCGCTGAAGGTGCCGTGCCTTCGGGCAACAAGACGCGGCTCATAGCATCGGTGATTAAGTTCCATCCGTTCATGTCCACCGGAACGTTCTTCACCTCGGTATAGTGGTTCACTTCGAGGTAATTGGAAGGCAGCCCAGCCGGATCGGCGACATGCGGAGTGACCAGGCGGCCATCCATGGAGATTGCGGCAATGGCGCGCGTCAGCTGAATGGGGCTCACGGCAACCGCTCCCTGTCCGATGCCTACTGAGATTGTTTCGCCGGCAAACCACTTTTGCCGGAAGTTCCTCAGCTTCCATTCTTCGGAAGGAATCACACCTGAAACTTCTTGGGGAAGATCAATGCCCGTTCTCTGCCCGAGGCCAAAACTAGTTGCGTACTGCGCAATGCGGTTGATTCCCAGCTTGTTGGCCAAGTTGTAGAAGAACACGTCGCACGACTGGTAAATGGCCTTCGTCAAGTCGACCGGGCCATGGCCACCCTTTACCCAGCAACCGAACCGGCGACCGTAGAACTCGGCACCGCCGTTGCATTGGACGTTGAGGTCTTGCGCGACGCCTTCCTGCCAGCCGGCCACCGACATGATGATTTTAAAGGTCGAGCCAGGAGCCAACTGCGCCTGAATGGCTCGGTTCAGCAGCGGTTTATCGGGATCATTAACCAGTTTGCTCCACTCCTTGCTCGAGATCCGCACCGCAAAAGCATTGGGATCGAATGTCGGACGGCTTACCATCGCTAGAATTTCGCCGGTATGCGGATCCATCGCCACGACGGCGCCGTTTTTGTCACCGAGGGCTTCTTCCGCCGCAATCTGCAGA
>Ga0207679_10002598_pt1 | contig 11119 bp, 9 predicted proteins | sample KBSC73metaG_FD_184320 | JGI IMG/M metagenome (GOLD analysis project Ga0207679, IMG submission 184320) | Corn rhizosphere microbial communities from Kellogg Biological Station, Michigan, USA - KBS C7-3 metaG (SPAdes) (version 2) | ecosystem: Host-associated > Plants > Roots > Rhizosphere > Soil ...
ACACGATCACGTGGGCTTCGCGCGGGAGTTGGGCTTCGATCTTCGTCTCGAGATTGCCGCGGGAGACATGAATCGTTCCGGGGATCTTGGCCGCGTTCACTTCGTGGAGGTCGCGCACGTCGAGAAACGTGACCGAATCGCCACGCCGCTGTCTGTCGAGGGCTTCCTGCGGCGTTACTTCCTTGATTCGCGCCTTTGCTTCCGCCATCAACTGCTCACCGGTCTTCATTGAATCGCTTGGTTGGTTGTCCGTGAAGTCTAACGCTCGATCGTCAGGACTCTTTCGTCGACGTTCAATGTCGCCATGGCGCCGAGTGGGTATGTGTTCTGGTCGTCGATGTGGCCCATGGGAAACCCGGACACGCACGGCACACCGCACCGCTTGGCGAATTCCTCCAACACGCGTTCGAGTGGGCGATCGCCGCTGGCCGAATCCTCCGAGGGAGGGGGAGGGATTTCGGTAAAGCTTCCGAACGCGAGACCGGCTATGCCACGCAACGCGCCGCTCAGCCACAGTTGCGTCAGCATGCGATCGATGCGATACACCGCCTCGTTGACGTCCTCGAGCATCAGGATCGTGCCGTCGAGATCCGGCGCGTACGGTGTGCCAGCGAGTGCGGCGACGAGTGCGAGATTTCCACCGGCGAGCCGTCCGCGCGCCGTTCCGCTGACGAGCGGTGTCATCGACGGCTCGACGATGGTGAGTGCTTCCCACGGCTCGGCGAGTGTGACGCCGAGCGATTTGCGCGTTACGTCGGTGAGATGCGCCCGCGCCGTCGCGCCATGGAACGAGACGAGGCCGCAACGTCGACTCAGCGCGGCGTGCAGCGCCGTGATGTCGGAATAGCCGATGATCGCCTTCGGGCGCTTGACGAGCGCGTCGTAGTCGATTCCGTCGAGCAGCCGCATCGCACCGTAGCCGCCGCGAATACACCAGATCGCGTCGATCGACTCGTCTCGAAGGAATCGGTTCAGGTCGGCGAGACGGTGTTCGTCCGAGCCGGCGAGATAGCCGTCGCGCTCGAGCACGTGATCGCCCGGCACGGCGACCCACCCGAAGCTCTCGACATTCGCGACGGATCGATCGAGGTCTTGTCGATCACGCAGCGGACCAGCGGGCGCGACCAGAGCGACGTGCGCACCGGGCGCGAGAGTTGGAGGAAAGAGCATCACGCACATACGCAGGTACGGTAAGGCTCGTCAATCGACACAAAGTCAAACAAATGGCACCGATGGTGCTGATGTTACACCGCCGAGCCGGCGGGATGTCTTCTAGAGACCGGCATGAATTCACTGTTGTGGAGGACGCAACTATGGCGGATCGCCAGAATAATCAGGGTGGGATGAGCGGCTCATCGAGCCAATCGGGCAGCAGCGGTATGAGCGGCTCGTCGAGCAGCTCCAGCAGCAGCGGCCTGAGCGGATCGTCGAGCGGCCAGGGCTCGTCGGGCGGCTCGCAGAGTTCGGGCGGCTCGAACAAAGACAGCGGCTACGGCGCCGGTTCGAGCGACAAGGGGTCGAGCAGCACGGGCGGCTCGGGTGGTTCGAGCGGCTTTGGTGGATCGAGCTCCGGTGGCACGGGTGGATCCTCGGGCAAGGGCACTGGCAGCCAGAGCGACCAAGGGCTCGGCGGCTCCGGCAACAAGGGCGGCATGAGTGGCACGCCGGGTGGCAGCCCCAGCAGCCCCGACAAGAACACAACCGACAAGAACACGACCGACAAGAGCACGGGTGGATCGGGCGGCGGCTTTGGCTCGTCCGGCGGCTCGAGCTCAGGCGGTGGTGGTTCGAGCAACCCACCACAGCGCTAAGGACGCTTTACCGTTGTGAGGGGCCGCGAACGAGAGTTCGCGGCCCTTTTTCATTCCCATCGCATCAAAATCGAATTGGGGTCTGACCCTATTTCGTATTTTCGAAATGGGGTCTGACCCTATTTCGAGTTTGCCAAACGGAAGAGGCCGCGACGAAGTAAGTTCTTCGCGTGTCTCTCTCCACCCGCGTTCTCCTCGCGTTGATCGCTGGAACGGCGGCCGGCCTTGGACTTCGATATCTCGACGCCAACGCGGCGTCGACCGCGGTCGCGATCTTCGAGCCGGTCGGCACGCTGTTCGTGAACGCGATTCGCGTCACCGTCGTTCCGCTCGTCGTGTCGAGTCTGATCGTCGGCATCGCCTCGGCCGGCGGCGGCGCCGTCGTCGGCAAGGTCGGGGGCAAGGGACTCGTGCTTTTCGTCGTGCTGCTCGTCGCGTCAGGGCTCGTCGGCGCGGTGACGGCGCCACCCGTGTTCTCGCGACTTACCATCGATCCTGCCGCGGCGGCGAACGTACGCGCGGCCGTCGCCTCCGCGTCGACCACCGTGACTTCCGGCGCCGCCGCTATTCAGACACCCGCGCAGTGGATCGTGAGTCTCGTTCCGGCGAACGCGGTTCGCGCGGCGGTCGACGGCGCAATGCTGCCGCTGATCGTTTTCGCGCTGCTACTCGGATTGGCATTGGTCACGCTCGGTGATGCGGCGCGGCCCGTCGTGACATTCTTCAGAGCCGTCGCCGACGCGATGCTCGTGATCGTGCGATGGCTTCTCGTCGTCGCGCCGATTGGAGTTTTCGCGCTCGCGCTGCCGTTGGTCATTAGACTCGGCGCCTCGGCGATCAGTGCGCTCGGAACCTATGTGATCCTCGTCTCGCTCGACGCCGTGCTCTTCTGCGCCCTCGTTCTCTATCCGGCGGCGGCGTGGTTCGGCGGCGTCTCGATTCGCACGTTCGCGCGCGCCGCGCTGCCGCCGCAGGCAGTCGCGTTCTCGGCGCGGTCGTCGCTCGCCGCGCTCCCGGCGCTGATCGACACGGCGAAGACGCGACTCTCGCTGCCCGAGGAGATCACCGGGTTTTTCATTCCGCTCGCCACGGTTCTGTTTCGCGTCGGCGCGACGCTTGGGCTCACTGTAGGATGCGTCTTCCTCGCGAAATTGTATGGTGTGGCGATGGGACCGACGCAGATCGCGACGGTAGTCGCCACGTCCGTCGTCACGAGCTTCAGCATTCCCGGAATTCCTGGCGGCTCGATCATCGCCATGGTACCGGTGCTGGCCAGCGTCGGACTTCCGATCGAAGGGATCGGCATTCTCTTCGGCGTGGATACGATCCCCGACATGTTCCGCACGACGGCCAACGTCACCGGCCAGCTCGCTGCCGCGACGATCGTCGGACGACGAACGGTCCGGGTGGGCGAGCGCGTCGTCGACGGAACGCCCGCGGGGTGATGGAGTACCTCACCCCGATCTTATGGTCGCTGCCGTGGGTACTGACACCGGCGGTCGTGCTTGTTCGCGCGCGACACTCGCTATCGCTCGCCGATGTTTCGGAAACGCCGCCATCCGATCCACCGCGTGTCTCGGTCGTCATCCCCGCGCGGAATGAGAGCCGCAACATCGAGCGTTGCGCGCGTTCAGTGCTCGCCGCCGCCTATCCGAACTTCGAAGTCATCGTCGTCGACGACCATTCGACCGACGGCACCGGCGATATCGCCCGTCGAATCGCTCGCGACGATGCGCGGCTTCGTGTCGTCGACGCTCCATCGCTGCCGGACGGATGGTTCGGGAAGCAATGGGCATGCGCTACGGGCGCCCGCGAGTCGAGCGGCGAGCTCCTGCTCTTCACCGACGCCGACACGCGACACAGCGCCGACCTTCTTCCGCGCGCCGTAAATGCCATGCGAACGCGCGGCGCGGAACTGCTGAGCGTGGCCGGCAACCAGGAGATGCACAGCTTCTGGGAGCGCATCATCCAGCCACAGATGTTCGCGCTGCTGTCCATTCGATACGGCGGCTCGGAGCATGTCAGCAACGCGAAGCGGCCGGTGGATGCGATCGCCAACGGCCAATTCATCCTCGTGCGACGTGACAGTTACGACGCCATCGGAGGCCATACCGCGGTTCGCGATCGTGTGGCGGAAGACATGGCGATGGCGCAGACGTTCGTTGCCGGGCGACGGCGCATCGCTCTCTACGAGGCCAACGAGCAGCTCTCGACGCACATGTACGCGTCGTTGTCGGAGCTCATCGCCGGTTGGGGAAAGAACATCTACGCCGGCGGTCGCATGGCGGCGCTCGGCGGATCACTCGGACGCGCCGCTTATCCGTTCGTTCTTGTCGCCATGCCGTTAATCGGGCTCCTGCCTCCCATCGTGTTGCTCGCGTCTGCGCTCGGGATCGTCGGAACCGCCTGGCTCCTCTGGGCAACGATCAGCATCATAGTGAACGTGCTCTTCTGGGCAGCCCTCTACCGCTATATGGGAGAGTCCGTCGGATATGCGCTGCTCTACCCACTGGGCCTGGTGATGTTGCTCGCGATCGCTCTCGGTGGTGTGCGACGCGGCCAACGGGTGGAGTGGAAGCAGCGAACGTATCTGTCGAGCTAACCTGAATTCACCAATGATGACGGGAGACGCCGGCCAGAACGACTCACCTCTCGACGATCGCCTCGACCGCCTCGAGCGCTCGGTCGCAGCGCTCTCCGAGGAAGTGGCGGCGATCCGCGCGACGCTGACCGCCGGCGCATCTTCACCGCGACCTTTCACGAAACCCGACACGGCGATTGCGAAAGCGAGTCCGACGCCACCGGCCTCCCCGCGCCGACGAGCTCGCGTTCTGGGCGAGGGCCTCGACCTCGAGCGGCTCCTCGGCCGTTACGGCATGCTCGGCATCGCCGTGCTCGCGGCCGCGGCAGCGGTGGGCACGTTCCTCAGCTGGGCGATCAGTCGCGGCTATCTGACGCTTTCGCCGGTGGCGCGGATCATGGTGGGCCTGATTTTCGCCGCGGGCATCGCCGTCTGGGGATTCCGGCTTCGTCAGCGTGAACGCTCCTTCGGATCGAGCTTGCTCGGACTGTCGCTCGTCGTCGTACTCGTGTGTGCGTACGCCGCCGGGCCAGGGCTCGGCGTCATTCCAGAATGGGCCGCGTTCGGCGGCGCGATCGCCGTCTCGTGGGCGCTCGCCATCTTTGCGCGGCGCGAGAGCGACGAGCCGCTGTGGTGCGTTGCCTTCGGCGGCGCCGCGATAGCGCCGTTCGTGACGAGCAGCGGCAAAGGCAACATTTACGGGCTCGCCGTCTACGCGGCATCAGTACTGATCGCCGCTTGCTACGCTATCGGCCCGCGACCCTGGAATGTCGCGTGGCGCGTGTTCTTCGCGGCGGCGGCGCTGCTTGTTTCGACCACGGCGACGGTGTCGCGAACACACGGTCTCAGCGGATTCCTCTTCGCACTGGCGCTTCCTCTCGCCGCGGCGTGCGGCGGCGTGTTGCCCTTCGCGCCTGCGTCACGGAAGCGGGCCGCGCTTCGATGGCTGTGGATTCTCGCGAGCGCCACCGGCTTCGGTGCACCGGCGGGTCGCACTGTCGGCCCGACCGTCGGCGGCGCCTTGTTCGTCATCTTCGTTGGTTGGCTCGTGACCCTCGATTGGGTGAGTGACGTCGAGCAGTCTTCGGTGTTCGAGACGAATCTCCGACGACCGGCACTCCTCGATTGGATCGACGCCGCGATCCTCCCACTGTCGCTCGCTCTCCAGGCGACGTACGCGCTTCGCCCGGCGGTGCCCATCGGCGTCACGTACGCGGCCGAAGTGCCGGCGATGCTCGCGTTCGCATGGCGACGACCGCTCGGCGCGACACACGACGCCGGCGTTGCTGCGCTGCTCATTCTCGCTGTCGCGGCGCTTTACGCGATGCACCCCGAATCGCCGACCGTCGAGGTGCTCGCTAATCTCACGCTCGCCCTGGTAGCCCTGGCGTTGCACGGATTGCGGCCGAGTATCTCGTGGGTTGCGGGAAGCGTTGTTCTGATCGCGCATGCCGCGCGCTTGGCGAACATGGCGCTGGTCGGCCGTCCGTCGTATACGCTTCCACCGTTTGGCACGGAAGCGTCGTTCGCGGCGCTCCTCGTCACGGTCGCGCTGGTCGTCGTGTCGCGGGTACGCGGCCGGCTGCGCTCGGCGATGGAAGCAGTACGCGGCAATCGTGACGGCGACATCGGGCGGATGATCGTCACGGTCGCGCCGTGGGTATGGACGTTCTGGTGGGGGTTCGTCGAGCTGTCGATGGCGTTCAGCAGAAGCACGGCGACGTTGCTGCTCGTCGTCTACTTCGCGGCGTGCGCCGTTCTCGGCGTTGCGTTGGGACACCGGCGTCAGTCCGCGGGATTTCGGAAGACGGGACTCGCCCTCGCGTTGCTCGCCGCCGGCACCGCGGTGTACGGCGCGACGAGCTTCTTCGTCGTCGGCATGCGCGTGCTCGCGTATCTGGTGATCAGCGCTTTCCTCCTTGGCATCGCCTACTGGTATCGCCGCCCCGGCGGCGCCGCAGAACATTAGAGCGCTCTAATCCTTGACTTGGCCTCGCACTGTGTTGCGCGGCCTAGCGCGCTGATTCCAGTTCCGCATCGCCTGCTTCTGGGACACCCACTGGAACACACGCGCTAATGCTTCGACGATAGCCGCGCATGCACTTCCAGCCGTTCCCGTAATAGTTCAAAGTTGCCTGCTCAGGAACCTGGACCTCCGTGCAATTGCCATTCGCACGGTAATAGCCGCGTTCACAATCCCAGCCATTGCCAAAGTAGTTCAACGCTCAATGCTCGGGAACTTGCACGTCGCAGGCAGGCCGGTTTACACGTCAGTAGTCTGGCGACTTTTCGAGCTGCCGGGCGGCCTGGTGCGCCGACCCCACAAGTGCGAAGACATCAATTTGAACGGAGTCGAGCAACACGCGTGTTCCGCTTGCGAGTGAAGCGACTACGTATGTGACTCCGGCGTGGAGGGCGGTGACCTTGCCACCACCGTCCACAGTGGCGATCGAAGAATTGCGGCTAGCAAACGAAATAGTTCCGGGAGTCTCGATTACGGCCCCCGAAGAGTTCTTAACTACGACCAGGAGCGAAACCTCACCACCAACATTAACGGCCAATGAAGTTGCGTTGCCATGTATAATCGAAATGCCCGTCGGCTCGTTCGCTGGCTCGGTTGAAGAACCACACGCCAGACAGAATAGGAGGAGCGGCCAGCCGCTGATCCCTAGTACGGGGAACCGACTCACGGTCTTTATGCTCCAGAATTATGACAAATACGAATGAGATTAACTGACTCAGGGCGTTTGGCGCTTCACTCACGCGCGGCGGTTAACAACAGGGTTTACCAGGATATGTTCGCATTGAGCCGAAATCGCGTGTGATCCCGCCAAGTGATGAGAAAATACTAATACCCGTACCAGTAGCTGCGTTCGTCATTCCCGCCAAATATGCTGTCGAAACCCCCGGCGGAGCGACAACGGTCGGCCAGTCAAACAGCACAGGCCCACCGCTGTCGCCTGATTCAGCCTCAGCGGACGCGTTCACCTGGCACGCAAGGTCGTATCCCACGGTAGGAACACTATAAAACGTCACACAGGCGTCGATGACACGTCCACCGGTAAAGCCAGTCGTCACTCCGATCTTCGACACTTTTGCACCGGGAATTAGCCAGCTGTCCGGTGCCTCGCCAACAACGTTGAAGTGTGTGTAGATGGTCAGCGGATAATGGTAGCTCCCCGCGATTGTGTCCATGATGGCGGGCGTGGCAATCAACCCGATACCGTAGGTCTGCGATGAGTCCGGCCAATAGAACTCAACCGCGTCCGAATTTCGACAAAAATGGTATTTAGGGCAATGCGGCACGTAGGCCCAGGCCAGGTAAGGTGGGTCCATCGTCTCTTGGCCATGTCGCACATTCGAGGCTGCGTTCGCGGCCCAAAACGACGTGTCAACGGAGCCCATTTGGGGGGTGCAATGCCCCGCAGTCATCATATACCGAGCGGTCCCCCAACGCGTCGCCAGGTAGCCGAGAGTGCACGCCGGATACCCGGTGTTAAAACCAAGCTGCAGTCCGCCGCTCAAGGTGTCCTGGTGGTCCAATAGCGTACTCGCTGGTCGAAACGGGGGCACCGTGACGGCGGCGATCGCTTCGGCAGGTATTCGCGCAGTCGTGGCCGCGCTCAGAACATGCTGCGCCGCGGCGTTATCAATAACCCCGAAAGTAACGCGATTATTCACTTCGTCCACATCACCGAAAACGACGCCCTGCCGATCCATTTGACTTTCTGTATTCGCCTGGAATTGTGCGAGGACGCTAAAGCTAAACTTGCCTGGACGAAGCACGATCCGCGGTGCATGAAGCTGGGGAACGTCCCCCATGACTTGCCGAATGGCATGGACCGCTTCGGCTAGTGCGCCGGACCGAGTATGGACGATTACGAGTGTGCCGGCGCTGTCAAGGTACATCCCGCCAAAACCAGGACTGAGTCGATCGATTGCAAGCAATTCCTCATCAAGACTGACGCTGTCGAATCTTGTCGCCATTGCCATTCCAGCGATGTCTCGATGGGCATTGGAAAGGGCTGGGGTCGTAGCGGACTCCTTGTCACAGGCGCTGATGGTCGCCGATACGATTCCGACGGCCACTACCAACAAACGCAGTTGCTGATGTTGTCTCATTTTGGTGTACCTCGATGGTTGCGCAGCGTTCTGACTTGGGGGGATCTGCGCGCTCGACCGACACGTCGGGATCAACCCGGCCTAAGAGGGGGGCGCGGGCTTGAGAGTACTTATACAACGTTGCGGAGCTGCTCTTCGTATTGAGCGCGCTGACATGCCGCCCCCCGCGAGCGGCGACGCAAGTGGCCTTACCAGCCCTCAATGAAGTGACAGATCGTTCGTCGCGTCATCGCGCGTCCGCCCAGTCTGCGAGTTTCAGGGCGCGTCCGTGGCGTGGAAGGTAGGCCGCCGTGCATGAACGCGCAAGATATCTATTGCGGACGGGCGTAGCGAGCCTAGCAGTTTGCAATATGAGTGCGAACATTAAAGCGCTTTAATAATCACGAGCGTGCGGAACGGGCGGCTACAGGCGTCGCACCTGGTTCAGCGCATAACCACACATCTCCAAACACCAACGTCCCTAGCATAGTCGGCCAGTTGAGTCCGTTGCCGGAATAAACAGAGGACTTATGACTCGTGAGCTTCGGGGCCCTGTAGCGCGGCATGACCGACCTCGTTTGTTGTATGACCGGCTGAGATTCCTTCGCCTGCGTCGTCTAGTTGTCGCGCTTGGCCCCTTCGAGCAACGCGGTTTTGGCGATTGCCTCGGCGCGCATTTCCGGAGTGAGAGTGGTGAACGAACCCAAATACACAAACTGACTATTGGCTATCCACCTGCTTCCTAAACGGCCGTTCGGCCACTCGTGGTACCAGTAGTAGACCGATAGCCACGAAACGTGTTCGTCCCAAGTGACTCCGGTAGTGACATCCGGAGTCTCGCGGGCCGCCCAACCAACAAGCTGGCCTTTCCCAATGCCACGCCATTCAGGTGGGACGATGAGCATGTCTTCGTTCACCGCAAACGTCAGGCTCAAGGCCGTTTCGAAATGCTCCTTACCCAACAGGTCGACAACGTCCGCCGGGACGTTGAAGCCGTCATTTGCGAGGCGGCATCCAAACGACTTGGCGAAGTACTTGAACAAGTTGCGCTGAGATTCCTCGAAATCATCGCCGTATATCTCTGCGAAATCGATGAAGCGCCGCCGCAGCGCGAGCTCCTCGTCGTCGAACACCCAGCGAATGAACGACTCATAGGCGTAGTCGAACGGTTGGGTAGCGGTGGTGTTGCATTGGGTGCAAAGCACGGGCGCGTATTTGAGCCTGCGCGCATTTGGCCCTTGGACCAAGTATTGGCTGTCGCCGCTGACGTGAAGCAACGCCGAATCATTTCGATACGGGCCAGCACCGTAGAAGCGAAGTAAATCACTCTTCTTGATACGATGCTCAGAGAGGTGGCCTGAGGAATTTGGACAGGTGAGATAAGTGGAAATCGGCGCTCCACGAGGCGATACTCTCGCCAACCAGGAGGCCCGTTTCCGATGCGACGACCCCGCCGCAACCACTCACCGGCATTCAAGGCCAAGGTGGCCTTGGCCGCGATCGAAGGCACCGCCACGCTCGCCGAGCTCGCCCAGCGCTTCGACGTGCATCCCAACCAAATCACCGAATGGCGACGCCAGCTCGTCGCCAACGCGGCGGACGCGTTCGTGAGCGAGAGCGAACACCGCGAGCCGTCGATTGATGTGAAGGCCCTGCACGCCAAGATCGGCCAACAGGCGCTGGAGTTGGATTTTTTGTCCAACGCGCTCGGGCGCGACCGCGGCCCGAGCGGAAAGCGATGATCAGTCGCGAACACGCGCTTGCCGTCACGACACAAGCGAAGCTCCTCGGGCTGTCTCGGGCCTCGGTGTATTACACGCCGGCGCCCGTGGACGAGACCGAGCTCGCACTCATGCGCCGGCTCGACGAGCTCCATCTCGAGCTGCCCTTTGCCGGGAGTCGGATGCTGCGCGATCTCCTCCGCGCCGAGGGCGTCGCCATCGGGCGCGAACACGTACGCACGCTGATGCGGCGCATCGGCATCACCGCCATTTACCAACGGCCCAAGACGACGCAACGGCACCCGGTGCATCCCGTCTTCCCGTACCTCCTCCGCACGCTCACGGTGACGCGGCCGAATCACGTATGGGCGGCCGATATCACGTACATCCCGATGGCACGCGGCTTTGTCTACCTCGTCGTGGTGATGGACTGGGCGAGTCGGAAGGTCCTCAGCTGGCGGCTCTCGCCGACGCTCACCGCCGACTTCTGTGTCGCCGCGCTCGAGGAAGCGCTCGCCCGCTTCGGCACACCCGCGATCTTCAACACCGATCAGGGCAGCCAATTTACCAGCGCCGAGTTCCTGAACGTGCTGCGCCGGCGACAGATCGCGATCAGCATGGACGGGCGAGGCTGTTGGCGCGACAACGTCTTCGTCGAACGCCTCTGGCGCTCGGTCAAGTACGAGGAGGTCTACCTACACGGCTATGAGACCGTGTCCGCCGTCCGGGACGGGCTCAGGCGTTATTTCCAGTTCTTCAATCAACGTCGCCCGCACCGCGGGCTCCGTTCTCGAACCCCGGATGGTGTTTTCTTTACCGCACTGCCCGACCTGCTTACTCCATCACCCCGCGCCATTCCACTTATCGACGCCGCCTAACCTGTCTCAAACCGTTAGGCCACCTCT
>Ga0207679_10002599_pt1 | contig 11118 bp, 9 predicted proteins | sample KBSC73metaG_FD_184320 | JGI IMG/M metagenome (GOLD analysis project Ga0207679, IMG submission 184320) | Corn rhizosphere microbial communities from Kellogg Biological Station, Michigan, USA - KBS C7-3 metaG (SPAdes) (version 2) | ecosystem: Host-associated > Plants > Roots > Rhizosphere > Soil ...
GTTCGCACGGACGGCATTGATCAAGACCTGACCACTCAGATATAGGCCTCGCTGGGATGCCCGATTTACCAGAGAAGGTAATAAGGCGCCGTCGGCGAGTGCCGAACCGCCGTGATGAGGCCAATCGTTGTCTAAATCGACTCTTGGATTGGACTCCGGAATACTTACTTAAGGCCGGCGCACTCTGTCGCGTTGTTCAATACAGGGACGGTTGGAAAACGAAACTGAATCGGTTATTGCTCAACCGCATGAACTTGAGCTGCGATCAGAAGATCCTCGGCATGATATATGTCTTTCCATCCCAGCCATTTTTCGATCTAAAATCTCGCAGGTATTCTTCTATCAAAAATTGTGCTTCCTGTTCCGAAATAAGCCCAGTTGTCCGTGCAGATGCGATAGTTTTTCCCCAGATTCGCTGCTCGATCTCTTTCCTGTTCACCTTCTCCTCCAGTTGAAAAATCCCTAGTCTATACCACGAGAATGAGCAAAAGCCAAGTCTCGCCCGATCCGCTCCTCCGCCAGTCGTCCGTGGACGCAGTACGCGCCTGCTGGTTTTAAAAATATGGCCGCAAAAGCGACGAGATAAACGCCGCCAGCCATGAGCAGCATAGCAACGACAGCGAAGAATTTTGTGGGAAGGCAAGCTCGGGCGACCCTCATTTCCGACTCGGCTCGTAAGTCCGCTCAATTTCGGATCGGCGTCTCCACGCCGGTGTCGATATTATCGCCCTCGGTGGAATCCACATGTCCCGCGGGTTGTTTATGGCCCCATGTCCAACCGCTGATCTCAGGCGAATCCTCGCCGTGCTCGTGAATGTACTCCTTGTGATCGATGAGCGCGTCGCGGATCGCCTGCTTCGCATACGCCGCCCGCGCCCCCAACTGCGGCAAGCGGTCGATCACGTCCTGCACGAGGTGATAGCGGTCTATTTCATTCAGCACGCACATATCGAAGGGCGTGGTCGTTGTCCCCTCTTCCTTGTAGCCGCGCACGTGGAGATTGTCATGATTGGTACGCCGGTATGTGAGGCGATGAATCAGCCAAGGATAACCATGAAAGGCAAAAATAATCGGCTTGTCTTTCGTGAACAGCGCATCAAAGTCCATGTCGCTCAAACCGTGCGGGTGCTCGCGCGGCGATTGCAGGCTCATCAGGTCAACGACATTCACGACCCGGATTTTTAGCTCGGGCAGATGGTGGCGCATCAGGTCCACGGCTGCGAGCGTTTCTAGCGTCGGGACGTCGCCGCAGCACGCCATCACGACATCCGGCTCGCTGCCGCGGTCATTACTCGCCCATTCCCAGATGCCGATGCCCGCCGTGCAGTGCTTTACCGCCTGGTCCATGTTGAGCCACTGCGGAGCAGGCTGTTTTCCGGCGATGATAACATTGACGTAATTGCGGCTTCGTAAACAGTGATCCGTGACGGACAGCAGGCAGTTCGCATCCGGCGGCAGATACACACGAACGACTGCCGCTTTTTTATTCATCACAACGTCGATAAAGCCTGGATCCTGATGGCTAAAGCCGTTATGGTCTTGCCGCCATACATGCGAAGACAACAAATAATTAAGCGATGCGATGGGCCTGCGCCACGGAATGTCCTTGCAGGCTTCCAACCATTTGGCGTGCTGATTGAACATCGAATCGACGATGTGGATGAAAGCTTCGTAGCATGAGAAAAAGCCATGTCGTCCCGTGAGTAAATAACCTTCGAGCCAGCCTTCGCACTGATGCTCGCTCAGCATCTCCATCACGCGGCCGTCCGGCGCGAGCTTGTCATCGTAGTCGAAGCGCTCTGCGACCCAGGCGCGGTTCGTGACTTCGAGCACGTCCTGCCAGCGATTGGAATTATTTTCGTCGGGACTGAACAGACGAAAATTTTTATTTTCCAGATTGAGCTTCATTACATCCCGCAGGAATTCTCCCATGACACGCGTAGCCTCGGCATTCGCTTCACCCGGACTGGGCACCTCCACTGCATACTTGCGAAAGTCCGGCAGGCGGAGGTCCTTGAGCAAAACACCGCCGTTGGCGTGCGGATTTGCGCTTATTCTGCGCGCGCCTTTGGGCGGCAGCGCTGCCAGCTCGGCGCGGAGCTGGCCTCTTTCATCGAAGAGTTCCTCGGGCTTATAGCTCTTCATCCATCGCTCGAGAAGTTTTACGTGCTCCGGATTACTGTGCATTTCGGCCATCGGGACTTGGTGAGAGCGCCAGTAACCTTCGGTTCGCTTGCCATCAACGTCCTTGGGGCCCGTCCAACCTTTGGGGCTGCGCAATACAATCATCGGCCAGCGCGGCCGGCGGACTTCATTTTTGGACTGCCTTGCATTGCTTTGAATCTGCTTGATCTCATCGATGACGCGGTCCAGAGTGGCGGCCATCAGCTGGTGCATTTTTTCCGGTTCCTGGCCCTCGACGAAATGGGGCGTATATCCGTAACCGCGCAATAATTGCTCGAGCTCTTCGTGAGTGATGCGCGCCAACACGGTGGGATTTGCGATCTTGTAACCGTTCAGATGCAGGATCGGCAGCACTGCGCCGTTACTCGCCGGGTCCAAAAACTTGTTCGAATGCCAGCTCGTCGCCAACGCTCCGGTTTCCGCTTCGCCGTCGCCGATCACGCAAGCAACGATCAGATCGGCGTTGTCGAAGGCCGCGCCGTACGCGTGCGACAGGGAATAACCGAGTTCGCCTCCCTCGTTGATGGAGCCAGGAGTTTCGGGCGCGGCGTGGCTCGGGATGCCGCCGGGAAATGAGAACTGCGTAAATAGCTTTCTCATTCCCTCCTCGTCCTGCGAGATGTTGGGATAAATTTCGCTGTAGGTACCTTCGAGGTAGGTGTTCGCGACGATGCCGGGACCGCCGTGGCCGGGCCCCGTGATATAGATCATATCGAGATCGCGCGCTTTGACGACCCGGTTCAAATGAACGTAGATAAAGTTCAGGCCGGGTGTTGTTCCCCAGTGGCCGAGCAATCTCGGTTTGATGTGTTGCTTACTGAGCGGTTTCTTCAGCAGCGGATTATCGTAAAGGTAAATCTGTCCCACCGATAAATAATTTGCGGCCCGCCAGTAGGCATCGATAAGGCGCAATTGTTCCGTGGTTATGGCTTCCGGCATAACTATTCTCCTCTACCGCGATATGCGCTCGGCATTCCAATTCACAATAGCGCGCATCTCACCGCCTTTTCACGAAATAAAACTCCGGAGCGAAAACGTCGCGTCTCCGTTCAGGACTGACTGAGACAATCGCTGATCAACGGAGACGTCGAGGGCTTCCCATCCTGCGATAACAGAAACTCTTCGACTCCTGACAGACTATCTCATGACTTCTGGCTGTGCCCGCCGTGTTCAGACACCGTTATACGAAGACGGTATCATTGGGTTTCCGACGTTCAATGGCTCTTTTCGGATTCGTATCAAATAGTCCGTACATTCGGAATCTCATTCACTCCGCATCTGCTCGATTTGCTTGGATTGCTTTGACGGACGGATGCGCCGCCCAGCCATTCATTCGATTCTCACCCGAAAATCACCTTGTCGTCAGCATGACTAGGTGTTAGTCATCAAACCATGTTCAGCTAGCGACGGCTCTGCGCACGCGCTTGAGTTGCGCTATGGCCCAGGGGGTGAATGAATGGCTTTCACGCCGCCGATAAGACGCAAAAGTGATTCGAAGCCCAGCAGCAGACTTCCATCAACCGACAACAGGAATGGAGATGCCAAGAGTGGCAGCCAGGCAAAGATGCCGCCAAGCAGAACCTGGTTATGGTTCTTACTGGTCCTGGGAGCAAATTATTTAATCGTAAGATTTCTTATTCCAGGCCCGGAAGCACCGGTCACAATTCCATACACCTTTTTCAAGGAGGAGGTCGCAAAGCACAACGTCAAGTCGATCTATAGCCAAGGTGAGTCCATCACGGGCCGTTTCGCCTCTCCGGTGACCTACCCGCCCGCCGAACAAAAAAATGGCGCATCGGCCGGCAAACCTGAAAAGCCGAGCCAACCTGGTCTAACGCGCACTGGTCCCAAAACTTCGCCCAATTTCACCACTACATTGCCCAGCTTCGTCGGTCCCGGGTTGGAAGGATTCTTGATCAATAATGGCGTCGAAATCAGCGCTAAGCCGATTGAGGAAGGGGGCGGGTTGCTATCCACGCTGCTGTTTGGATTTGGTCCGGCCCTGCTTTTCATTGGATTTTACGTCTGGATGTTTCGCCGCGCACAGCAGGGCGGCGGTTTGAGCGGCGGCCTCATGGGCATCGGAAAAAGTCGGGCGAGACGCTATGACCAGGAGAAGGATACGAAAGTGACTTTCGACGATGTTGCTGGCATCGACGAAGCGGAGAACGAGCTGGTCGAAATCGTGGATTTTCTCAGAGACCCGAAAAAGTACACCCGCCTGGGCGGCACCGCTCCCAAAGGAGTGCTGTTGATCGGCGCGCCGGGCACCGGGAAAACGTTGCTCGCTAAGGCCGTAGCCGGAGAAGCCGGTGTGCCGTTCTTTTCCATGAGCGCGGCGGAGTTTGTTGAGATGATCGTCGGCGTTGGCGCAGCTAGGGTGCGCGACCTCTTCAAGCAGGCGCGCGAGAACGCGCCCGCGATCGTTTTCATCGACGAGCTCGATGCCATCGGCCGCGCACGGGGCCAGGTGGCGATCGGCGGGTCCAGTGAACAGGAGCAGACCCTCAATCAGATCCTGACGGAGATGGACGGCTTCTCGAGCCGCGAGGGCATCATCGTTTTGGCGGCGACAAACCAACCTGACGTGCTCGACAAAGCGCTTTTGAGACCCGGCCGCTTCGACCGGCGCGTCATTGTAAATCTGCCGGATAAGAACGGGCGTGAGGCGATCCTCAAAGTTCACACGCGCACGGTGCCGCTTGCCAAAGACATGAGCCTGGAAGAGGTTGCCGCCGCAACACCTGGATTTTCCGGCGCCGATTTGAAGAATCTCGTCAACGAGGCGGCGTTGCTCGCGGCGCGGCGCGAACAGAACCAAGTCCAGCAAAAAGACTTCCTCGATGCGCTGGAGAAAATTGTGCTTGGCCCGGAGCGCCCGCTTCTGTTGAGTCGCGCCGACAAAGAACGCATCGCGTATCACGAGGGCGGCCACGCGATTTTAGGGCTGGTGGTGCCGGGTGCGGACCCGGTCAACCGCGTAACCATTGTGCCGCGTGGCCAAGCGCTCGGCGTCACCTATCAGCGTCCTGATAGCGATCGCTACAACTATCCCGAGGCCTACTTGCGAGCTCGCATTGTCGGCATGCTCGGTGGGCGCGCGGCTGAGGAGATTGTCTACGGCACGAAAACGACCGGCGCCGAAAGTGATATCGAGCAAGCCACCGGTCTGGCGCGGCGGATGGTGACGCGCTGGGGGATGAGTGAACGACTAGGATTGGTACAATTGGCGCCGCGAGACAATCCGTACCTGAACGGCCAAGCCGACTTTGGAACCAGCAAGCCGTTTAGCGACGAAACTGCAGAGGCCATTGACTCCGAGGTGCTCAGAATCATCAATGAAAGCCACGACCAGGCGAAGCAGCTATTGACAGAGCACCGCAAGCAATTGGACGCGCTCGCGCAGGCATTGGTAGCCCGCGAGACGCTCAACGAGCAGGAAATCCTCGATGTCACAGGATTGCCGCGCGCGCCGGCTTTGGACACGACAATGTTGCCCGTCGCTAATGGAGGCGGAAGCGCTCGTCACCCAATTTAATCCCCGCAACGTAGGAAAAGTCTCCGGGCATACGGTCGGGCAAAACGAGAATTTCACTTTTAATTTCATAAAATTGGTTTTGGACCTGCTGATTACGATTAAGCTCCTCGCCAGTTACGCGGCATTTACCACCGTGACAACCGGACTTCTTTTCTCGTAGAAACCATTTCGGTATCCCGTCGGGATATTCTAGAGTTCGCGTCGTTGCGGCACATCATCAAACGGAGCTGGATGCTACAGATCCGGTCGAATATGTTTCAAGAAAGCAATGACGCGTTCTCTAGGTCGTCATAAACCATACCGCAGATCGGATCCTGAAATTGCGCATAACCGCGTCACTTTTCTCTGAGGCAATTTGGGTAAGCTGCTTCAAAAAAGCCGCATATTGTACGCCCTTTTTGCTGAGTCCTAGTTCTTTCGCGCACTTGCATTGATTCTAATCTGGCTCTCTTCTTGCCATTTAAGCCTAAAAAAGAAGGAGTAGGATGGACAACTGGCTCAATGCCTTTCCAGCGTTGGCGTATGTCAATCACCTACACACCTGGGTGATTCTCAATATGAATTCCGAACCCATTTCGTGCACCGTCGACACGCTGGAAGTGGCTTGGTTCTCCGAGTGGGTTTCGCAAGGCAAATCAAGCCAAGTTTCAGAGCAAGTATGTTGGGGCCAAAGTAATAAGGCATCCGCAAAGGAGACCGTCTCTTTTATTGAAAGAGACCGATCTTCTATTTGAGTCTACGGAATGCGCCGATCGGAATATGTGCGCGAGAGGCATAACATGAAGAGATTCCCACGATTGGATTCCGATTGGGGGATTGCTGCGGTGCGAATGATTATGGGATTTATGCTCATTCTGACCGGGTATGAGAAACTGACCTCTGGTATTCAGAGAGTGAGCGCGAGTATGGTCAAGAATCAAATCCCCTTCCCTACAGTCATGGCCGCCTACATCACCGCGCTAGAGCTACTTGGCGGGTTTTTGCTTTTGATTGGTTTAGGAGGACGTTGGTTGGGACTCCTTTATATGGGTGAATTTTTGGTGGTGAGCTTCTATGTCATGGTTCCCACGCGAGGCTGGATGGATGCACGCCTTCCGATCATGTTATTGGCAGGCGCGTTGATGCTCTTCGTGTCCGGCTCTGGAAAGGCATCGCTCGACCGCGTTTTGAGCTATCGGCGGAAGCCCTCGCGCCAATGAGATCATATTCCCCCCTGGCTCCGGCCATGAACTTGTCCATTACACCCGATGACCCGGTGTAGTTTTGCGGTAGATGGATTCACCCGAGATTGTCAATTCTCTTAGTGCGTTTTAAGTAGATATTAAAACGTTAATCTTTCCACTTTGGCGTCACTTTGCTAGGAACAAACCAAGCAAAGAACGAATCTATTCGGCTCTGACATCGAATCCCGCCAATTCATAGGCAAAACCCGTTCTATTCGCTAATCCCCGTGTCCAATTCCTTGGAGGTATGGATCGAAGGGATGTTGGAATTACCGTCATATTGTGGTGGAATTTTGTATAAGCCGTAGCCACCGCCAATGGGTTTGTTAATGTTGATTTTGTAGCCCTCATTACGTCGTTTGTAACCAACATCGGGCGCGCAATCGAGATTGGAAGAATGGAGGGACGTTGTATGAAAACCTTGTTCCCACCATTGTTAGGTTGCCTCCTGGTGGTTTTGGTCTTGTTCACTCTTATCTCGAAAGATCAGACCAGCTCGAGTGCCTCCGGGTTGACAATCGTCGGCGAGGGAGTTTCCGATTTCGGAGAGGGGCTGATGCATGCACTCCTGCTCCGGCACCAGCATCAGTCGGCTTTCGCAACTGCAAACAGGGAGATTGTCAAAGCGCAACGGCTCTTAAAAAATTATGGCTATTATTCCGGACCTGTAGATGGGGCGATGAACCAGCGTACGCGTGAGGCGTTGCGGTCGTTTCAAGAATCAAGGCAACTCACTATAACTGGAATCATCGACAGCGAAACGGCGCAAGAACTCGGGCTTAGCAAGAACACCGATAAATCTTAGCCGGTAATCAGCGCCATTCAACGGAAAAGTCGCGGCTGATCCGGTATCCTGTAGCGTAAAGGCAGGCCGGCGCGGCAGATCCCACCCACTGGATTTCCTAGGGCAACAAGGGCCAATCAGTAGGTCACGGGAGGAACGCGGCACGAGGATTTCAGTCCTCTTACCGGGGCGGGACTATGTGACACTATGGGTCGCTATGTGTATCTATTCAAGGGTTTAACGCCGCTCTGAGTCGGTCGATTTTACCGATTAGAGCACATAGTGTCATATAGTTCGGGCAAAGTTGTGGGCAAAATGCGATCGGAGCAGACGAGATTAACGATAAAGCGCCGCCTTTCCGAACATAGAACAATCTCGATGGCTAGCTATCAGTGTGTCGGGGATCGGATTCAGTCAAAATATCGTGCAGACGATCATGATCAAGCGGTTTGGCGAGATGGTAATCGAAGCCAGCCTGTTTAGAGCGGAGCCGGTCCTCGTCATGCGCCCAGCCGGTTTGGGCCACAAGCACCATCGTTCTAAACTGCGGCTGTTCTCGGATCCGGCGAGCCAGACTGTAGCCATCCATTCCAGGCAATCCAATATCGATGAGCGCGACGTCTGCCGGGAACTCTTCCAAGGTTCTGAGCGCAGTCGGCCCATCATGCCCGATACGCACTTCGTGACCTCGCATTTGAAGAAGTAGCGCTAAGGTTTTAGCTTGTGGCAGCAGATCATCGACGACTAGAATACGCAGACGTTTTTCCGAGGTGGATTGAGCCGTTGGGCGTAACTTCCTGTCCTGATTGTCGTTCTCGGGATCGATTGCGGCAATCGGTATTCGCACGAGAAATTCACTGCCATGGCCTAAGCCGTCGCTTCTTGCCTCAACGTTACCGCCATGGAGCTCAACCAGACTGCGAACCAATGTGAGGCCGAGACCGAGCCCTGCACGTTCGCTCTCCTGCGAGGCTGCCTGTACGAATATATCAAAGACGTGAGGCAACAACTCTGGGCGAATACCTATCCCGGTGTCCTTTACTGACACCACGACATTATTATCTTCTCGTCTCGCAGTGAGCGATATATGGCCATTTTTGGGCGTGTACTTTGCCGCGTTGTTAAGCAGATTGGAAAGGACTTGCGACAGCCGTCGGTGATCGGCTTCGAGTATAATCCTTTCTTGAGATAAATTAACCGTGAGTTGTTGTCTTCGCTCATCAATTAAAGGCTTGCTGATCTCGATTGCACTGTCGATGATCGCCGACAAAATGATCTGCTCTTTGCGAAGAATCAATTTGTCGTGCGTGATCCGGCCGACGTCCAGTAAGTCATCCAGCAACCGCGTCATCTGTTGAACCTGTCGATCGATAACTTCCCTACTCCAATCACGCTCGGCTTCAGAGACATCCTTGGCGCGCAGGACCGCTACTGCATTGACGATGGGGGCAAGGGGGTTGCGTAGCTCGTGCGATAGAATGGCGATGAACTCATTTTTTTTTTGATCGGCGCGCTCAAGTTCGTCCATGTTCACTCTTAATTTTTCAGCCAGTTCTCTGCGCTCCGTGATGTCCATTGAAATCCCGGTGAGTCGTGACGGTGCTCCCGACTCGCTACTGAAGACCTTCGCCTGCACTAGCATCCACCGGACCGAGCCAGTAGACTGTACAATCCTGATCTCCTCAGCGTATCGGTCGGAAATTTCAGCAGCGTTGCGCACGATGCGGAGCTTATCGCGGTCATCCGGATGAACTCTGTCAAAGAAAGTCACCTCATTACGCTCCGCGTAAGAAGGTAGTCCGAGAATCGCGTTGGTAGCATCGTCCCACGACAATTCCCCGGTCGTAAAATCGCAATACCAGGTACCCAGCGAACCGCCTTCAAGCGCCAAGTGTAGCCGCTCCTCGACCTCTTGGTGCGCTTGCTGGATCATTTTAATGTCATTGATATCGAGCAAGACGAGCACCGCGCCGTCAATCTTGTTTTCCGTGGTGCGGTAGGGATGGATGCGCAGAAGATACCACGAGCCTTTTCGATCTCTCGCCTCTATTTCACGCGGTTGTACTTGCTCTATCACTTCTGTAATTAGTTGCTCTAACTCGGGCAGATCGAAGTTGGTTGCGAGTTCTCTTAAAGGTCGGCCGATATAGTCGCCTGGAAGGTTCATAACTCGCCGGGCTGGTGCCGTAATACGTCGCACTCGTAGGTCACTGCTCACCATGAGGACCGGAATCGTCGTACTCGTAATGAGATTGTTAAGATCATCGCTAATGTTGGTCAGCTCTAAATTGCGGTAGCGCAGCTGTTCGTTCAGAGTGGTGAGCTCTTGATTAGATGACTGAAGCTCTTCCTTGGCCGTCTGGAGTTCCTCGTTTGTGCTATGAAGCTCTTCATTGGCTGATTGAGTCTCTTCGTTGGCCGACCGTAGCTCCTCAGCTAAGGCGTCCTGTTGCTCGATAATCGATTGTAGGTATTCTTTCGTGGCTGTCAGTTCGCGCTGCAGCCGCTCAATTTCCCTATCACCATTTACACGAGACGATGGTGTTGCGGCACTTGAACGGCCGGTGGTGTTGGCTGGGTCATGTTCGTCTGCCGCAACTAGTCGGCGGAGGCGCATTAGCCATTGGCCAGGAGGTCTCGAAGATGCCACGGGGCGCTCGCGGAGATTGGGGACGGCCTCGAAGAGAACCAAGAAACAGCGCCGATTACTGCCGGACTCAATCGGAAGCACGCGAAGGGTTATATCGCCAGCGCCTTGGTCGTCTGGTAATCGTACATTTTCTCGTCGGACCGGCCCATAGCTGTTTCTGGCTTCGTCGAGCGCGCTGCGAAGTTCCAGGAACAAACCCTCCCGAGCCAACCTCAGCAAATTAACCGTTGGTTGTCCTGCCGGTTGGGAAAGGAACCGTCGAGTCTCTCCACGGAATTGCAAGATGTCGAAATCTTCATCGACGAGCACACCAGGAGGTGCATAGTCAGCCAACAGCAAACGATCCGCCCGGACCTGGTAATCGGTTGACAGCCCAGTTTGATGCACGGTTCCATGGGTTGTAGCCGCCAAAGGCTTATCGTCCGACGCCAGGGGGAACATAGGCGGATGACTTATGACCGAGTTTTTCTTATAGACCTTGTGGTCGCGATCTAACAGGGCGAATTGATCGGCGCTACCGCTCACGTTTTCGGCGGTTCCCAGCACGAGAAATCCCGGTACGTTGAGTGCGTAGTGAAACGTGGACAGCACTTGCTTTTGCGCCGAAGGATCAAGGTAAATGAGTAAGTTACGACAGCTGATAAGATCGACACGGGAAAACGGCGGATCAACCATGACATTGTGCGGCGCAAATATGCAGGCGTCACGGATGACTTTGTCAATGCGGTAAAGATGATCT
>Ga0207679_10002600_pt1 | contig 11117 bp, 10 predicted proteins | sample KBSC73metaG_FD_184320 | JGI IMG/M metagenome (GOLD analysis project Ga0207679, IMG submission 184320) | Corn rhizosphere microbial communities from Kellogg Biological Station, Michigan, USA - KBS C7-3 metaG (SPAdes) (version 2) | ecosystem: Host-associated > Plants > Roots > Rhizosphere > Soil ...
TCAAGATGTACATCGAAGACCGCGCCAACCTCGGCCAGGACGAGTTGTACAAGGCCGTGCAGGCGCTGCAGATGAAAGCCTGGCAGACGCCGCAGCTGGCCGGCGTGTTCTCGGGCTACCAGATCAACGTGCCGCAACTCGACGCGAAGGTGGACCGCACGAAGGCCAAGCAACTCGGCGTGCCCCTGTCCGACATCTTCGACACAATGCAGATCAACCTCGGCTCGCTGTACGTGAACGACTTCAACAAGTTCGGCCGCACCTACCAGGTGATCGCCCAGGCCGACGCCCCGTTCCGTTCGAACGCGGACGCGATCGGCCAGTTCAAGGTGCGCACGGCGAACCATGAGATGGTGCCGCTCGGCAGCCTGTTGAACGTCACCCCCACCTACGGTCCGGACCGCGTGGAACGGTACAACTCCTTCATGGCGGCCGACTTCAACGGCGGCCCCGCCCCGGGCGTGTCGTCAGGACAGGCTCAGGCCATCCTGGCGCAGCTCGCCCAAGAGACGCTGCCGCGCGGCATCGGCTTCGAATGGACCGACCTCACCTACCAGGAGATCCTGGCCGGCAACACCATGGTGATCGTCTTCCCGCTGTGCGTGCTGCTCGTGTTCCTCGTGCTCGCTGCGCAATACGAAAGCTGGACGCTGCCGCTTGCCGTGATCCTCATCGTGCCGGCCTCCATCCTCTTCGCACTGCTGGGCGTGCACCTGACCAAGGGTGACAACAACATCTTCACGCAGATCGCGCTGTTCGTGCTGGTGGGGCTGGCGTCGAAGAACGCCATCCTGATCGTCGAATTCGCACGCGACCTGGAACTGCAGGGCAAGGGCATCGTCGCCGCCGCGCTCGAAGCCTGCCACCTGCGCCTGCGCCCCATCCTGATGACCTCGTTCGCCTTCATCATGGGCGTGGTGCCGCTCGTGTTCTCATCGGGCGCCGGTTCCGAGATGCGCCATGCGATGGGCGTGGCCGTGTTCGCCGGCATGCTGGGGGTGACGCTGTTCGGACTGTTCCTGACCCCGGTGTTCTACGTGCTGCTGCGCACGCTCGCCGTGCGCCTGGACCGCGGGCGCGCACCGAAGGGTTCCGCCGCGTCCCCTGTGATCGAGGCCTGAGGAGCCTGATGATGACCCTGAAACTGATCCCCTTGGCCGCCGCCCTCGTGCTGGCCGGCTGCTCGCTGGCCCCCGCCGTGCCCACGCCCGACGTCCGCGTGACACCGGCCTTCAAGGAAAACCAGATGCCCGACCTGCCGGGCATCCAAGGCACCTGGAAGCCGGCCGTTCCATCGGACGCCGTGGCACGCGGCGCCTGGTGGACCGCCTTCGGCGACACGCGCCTCGACGAACTCGAAAGCCGCGCCGTCGAGGCCAATCCCACCCTGGCATCCGCCCTGGCCCGCGTGAAGGCCGCCCGCAGCGCGCTGCGCGGCGCCCAGGCCGACCGCATGCCACAGGTGAGCGCCTCCGCGGGCGCCTCCCGGGCGCGGCAATCGCCCGCCGAAGCCGGCTTTGCCGACGGCACGCCCATGCCCACCGGCAACCTCGCCCGCGTGGGCCTCGGCGCCAGCTACGAACTCGACCTGTTCCGCCGGGTCGGCAACACCGTCACGGCGGCCCGTGCCGATGCCGAGCGGATCGAGGCCGACTACCGCTCCGTGCTCCTCGCCCTCCAGAGCGACGTGGCCCAGACCTACTTCGCCATCCGCACGGCCGATGCCGAAATCGCGCAACTCGACGCCACCGTCAAGCTGCGCGACGAGAACGCCCGCCTGATCGACAAACGCTTCCAGGCCGGCGACGTGGCCGAGATCGACGTGGCGCGGTCACGCACCGAACTCGCCACCGTGCAGGCCGAAGCGGCCGCACTGCGCGGCCAACGGGCGCAGCTCGAACATGCGCTCGCGCTCTTGCTCGGTGAAGCGCCCGCGAACTTCCGCTTCGACGTGGCGCCGCTGACCGACACCGTCCAGGTTCCGATGATCCCTCCGGGCCTGCCCTCGGCACTGCTCGAACGGCGACCGGACGTGGCCGCGGCCCAGCTCTCCATGCAGGCCGCAGCAGCGCGAGTGGGCGTTGCGAAAGCGGCCGTCTTCCCCGCGCTTGCATTGACTGCGGACGCCGGCTACGCCTCGGCCGAACTCGAAAACCTCTTCAAATGGGACGCACGCAGCTGGCTCGTCAGCGCCGTGTTCTCACTGCCCATCATCGACGGCGGCCGCAACAAGGCCGCCATCACCCGGGCCGAAGCACAACTTGAAGGCGCGGTTGCCGACTACCGCCAATCCGTCTTGCAAGCCTTCGCCGATGTTGAAGGCAACCTTTCGGGACTGCGCAGCGTGCGGGAGCGGGTCGTGCATACCGAGACCGCCGTCAACTCTGCCCGCCGCGCAGCCGACCTCGCCGACAAGCGCTACCGCGCCGGGGAAGACAGCTACTTCCAGCTGATGGATGCGCAGCGCAACCTGCTTGCCATCGAGCGGCAGGCGGTGCAGTTGCGAGGGTTGTGGGCGACGGACACCGTGGGCCTCATTCGGTCACTCGGTGGAGGCTGGCAGGGGCCTTGACTTTCCCTTTCGTCCAAGCGAGCCCAGGAACCAGTGAAATTCTGCGTTCGCCCGATACTTTTGAAAAGAAGAAATGGAAGACAACGGCTGTCCGCGGCCCCTTTTATTTCTTTTGTTTGTTTTTTACTGACGCCAGAACTTTGGTTTCAAACGCGGTCAGTAAGCTTTCAATTTGCCGGCCGTCAACAGCGTCGACGTCATCAATGCCATCCAGGATGCCTTTGAGCAGGTAATACTCAGCCTCCGTACGGACAAGTCCACGCTTGAGAATTGCATGACACTTCCTGGAGTAGCGTCGCCTGACGTGACTTAACGTGAATGCCCCATGAGCTGCAAACCTTTCATCCGCTTCCGCCACCTGCTCAGAACTCCAACTTGAAGTCATCTCGACGGTGTCGTTGATGGCCATCTGCAATGCACGCTTTGCGCTGGCCAAAGACTTTTTCTCAAGATCAGCAATAAAAATCAGTGGATGATCCTCTGGTTCTCCCGCCTTGGGAATGAACCAGTCAAGATACAGCCCAATAAACTTTTTGAGCTGTTCGTAGTCATCCGGCGAGATTTTTTCAGTGTCCATCCCTATTTTTGACATTCGCACCTGCCAGCAGGAACGGGGGGTCATTGAACTCTGCTAGAGCTGCAGGGAAATATACGCATAGACCAAACGGGTTAAAGGGTCAGGCGCCGCGTGAGACGATGCGAAGAGTGCGGCGCTTAAGCAATTCCCTTCTTCTCGGGGTCCTTCACACTCGTGGACACACATAAGGCCCGCGGATGCGGCCGTTGAAGTTGCTCGTCCGCCTCAAAAGTATGCAGGCCCAAATTTAGAATTTTCAGGCCTCATCGTCTATAGAGAGGGACAGAGCAGCGTCGCCGCAGTATGCGGCCTCCGTCAAGAAATGAAAGAGTGAGGTGGAGACCCAGAGCGAGTTCGGGGGCCTTAGGAGGCATCAAGCTGGCGCCAAGGGCTCAGAAGAAGTGCCCGTACCAGATCGACGCAATCATCGCCGTACCCAACGTCAGCAGCCACCGCTGAATGGGCGCGGGCTCGGTGCGGGGCCGCTGCTCCACATGGCGGTGGTTCAGGAACAGCGTCACCGAGGCGCCGGCCGACAGCACGAACACCAGGGCGATCGCGAGGCCCAGGTAGGAGCCGTCGTGGTGAACGGAGATGCCCATGACCAGCTGGCCCATGACGCCTCCGACGACGGCGCAGATGAACATCCCGCTGGACAGCAGCGGGGCGACGGATTGGGCGAGGATCTTGCGCATGGCGGTCTGGCGTTGAAGGGAGCCAATGTAACGGCCGGGGAAGGCGACCATGGAACGGAAAACGTGAGGTTCTTGACGTGAGTTCCCGCTTTGGAAGCCGATCCCATCCGACACGCGCGCCAAGGGCCGGTGACCATACTGTCTTCCCATGCCAATGAACGACGATTTGGTGGTGGCCCGTCCAGAGGGCCTGTACTGCCCGCCGGGCGATTTCTACATCGATCCGTGGCGGCCGGTCTCCCATGCGCTGATCACGCATGCGCACGGCGATCACCTCCATGCGGGCCACGCCCACTACCTCACGGCCGAACCCGGCCGCCATGTGGTGCGCGCCCGCCTCGGCGACGTGGCGCTCGATACCTTGCCGTACGGTGAACGCCTGGTTCACCGCGGCGTCACGGTGTCGTTCCACCCGGCCGGCCACGTGCTGGGTTCGGCGCAGGTGCGGCTGGCGCACGGCGGCCGCACCTGGGTGGTCTCGGGCGACTACAAGACCGGGCCGGACGCCACCTGCCCACCGTTCGAGCCGGTTCCATGCGATACCTTCATCACCGAATCGACCTTCGGCCTGCCGGTGTTCCGCTGGGCGCCCCAGGCGCAGCTGCTCGATGAGATCAACGCATGGTGGCGCGTCAATGCATCGGCGGGGCGCGCCTCGGTGCTTTACGCGTATGCGTTCGGCAAGGCCCAGCGGGTGCTGGCCGGCGTCGACACGTCGATCGGCCCGATCGTGACGCATGGCGCCATCACGACGCTGAACGACGCCTACCGGTCGAGCGCGGTGCCGCTGCCGCCCACGCAGTCCGCGTCGGAGACGGGGCCTGCCGATCTGGCGCGCGCACTGGTGCTCGCGCCGCCATCTGCCCAGGGCAGCCCTTGGCTCAAGCGCTTCGGCGCATTCAGTGATGCCTTTGCGTCGGGTTGGATGCAACTGCGGGGCACCCGCCGCCGGCGCGGGCTGGACCGCGGATTCGTCCTGTCCGACCACGCCGATTGGCCCGGGCTGCTGGAAGCCATCCAGGCCACCGGCGCGCAGCGGGTGATCGTGACGCACGGATATGTCGATCCACTGGTGCGGTACCTCGCGGAGCAAGGCTGGCAGGCAGGCGCATTTCAAACGCGGTACGGCGACGAGGCCGAAGGCGACGTCGAGGTGGCGCCATGAAGGCCTTCGCCCGCCTCTTCGCCGAACTCGACGCCACCACATCCACCACGGCGAAGACGGATGCACTCGAGGCGTACTTCCGGGCGGCACCTCCGGCGGACGCGGCATGGGCGTTGTACGTGCTGGCCGGCGGCAAGCCGCGGCAAACCGTGCCCACGGGCCTGATCCGCAGCACGGCGCGGGAGGTGGCGGGCGTCCCGGAGTGGCTGTTCGACGAAAGCTACAACGTGGTCGGCGATCTGGCAGAGACAGTGGCGCACATCCTGCCGCCTCCCACGGCATCGGTGGACGTGCCGCTGCATGTGTGGATGCAGGAGCGGTTGATTGCGCTGCGCGGCCAGCCGCCCGATGCGCTCGCTGCGGCGCTGCGCGGGTACTGGAACGAACTCGATGTGCCAGGCCGCTTCCTCTTGACGAAGCTGATCGGCGGCGGGTTTCGCGTGGGCGTGGCGCGCAACCTGGTCGTGCGTGCGTTGGCCCGTGCAGCGGGGCTCGATCCCAAGGTGCTCGCCCAGCGGATGATGGGCTACACGGACAAGCATCACACGCCATCGGCCGCGGCATTCACCGCGCTGATCGATCCGGGGCATGTCGCGGTCACCAGCGGCCAGCCCTACCCCTTCTTCCTGGCGCACCCGCTGCAGGCCCCGGTGGAGTCACTCGGCAGCCGGGCCGACTGGCTCGTCGAATGGAAATGGGACGGCATCCGCGCTCAGTTCATCCGGCGAGCAGGCGAGGCGTGGCTGTGGTCGCGCGGGGAGGATCTGCTGAATGGCCGCTTTCCCGAAATCGATGCCGCGCACGGCCAGTTGCCGGACCACACGGTGCTCGATGGCGAAATCGTCGTGTGGCGAGACGGCCGGGCCATGCCGTTCGCGCAGCTGCAGCAGCGCATCGGCCGCAAGAACGTCACGAAGAAGATCCTCACGGACTTGCCGGTGGCCTTTCTCGCATACGATTTGCTGGAACTCGGGGGCGAGGACCAGCGCGGTCTGCCGCAGTGGCAGCGCCGCGAACGGCTGGAGGCCATCCTGCCGGCGAACGGCGCCTCGCCGCTTCAGGTGTCACCGGCCATCGAGGCGCCCGACTGGCCCGCGCTCACCGTGTTGCGCGGCGAATCGCGGGCTCGGGGGGTCGAGGGCTTCATGCTGAAGCACCGGGACGGCCACTATGGCACTGGCCGCACGAAAGACGTGGGCGTGTGGTGGAAGTGGAAGATCGACCCGTACACGGTGGATGCGGTGCTGGTCTACGCACAGGGCGGTCACGGTCGCCGGGCGAACCTCTATACCGACTACACCTTCGCGGTATGGGACGGCCATGCCGACGACCCCACCCAGCCACGCCGCCTCGTGCCGTTCGCCAAAGCCTATTCGGGCCTCACCGACGAGGAGATGCGCCTGGTGGACCAGCGCGTGCGCCAGACCACCCTCGAAAAGTTCGGCCCGGTGCGAAGCGTGACGCCCACGCTCGTCGTGGAACTCGGCTTCGAGGGCATCCAGGCGTCGCCACGCCACAAGTCCGGACTTGCCGTGCGGTTCCCGCGGATGCTGCGCCTGCGTTGGGACAAGCCCGTGGAGGAGGCCGATACGCTCTCGACGTTGCAGGCGCTCGTGCGGTGAAACGGCAGCGCCAGCGCTAACGCGATCTTGCCCCGGCCACACCCCCCTTTGGTGGGAGCGCGAAACAAGAACGACAAACGGTCTTTCACCTCGCCGACAGGCTGTGGGAAGATCCCGGTCCGCCCTGAGGGGGCCAGCAGTCCGAACTGGAGTTTTTGTCGTGAAACACTTCTTATCCGGCCTGCTGGCCGCCCTTGCTGTAGGCCTTGCCTCTTCCGCGGCTTCGGCCGAAATCTATGTGGGCCAGACCTCCGGCTTCACCGGTCCCGCGGCCATCCCTGTCAAGGAGCTGACCGAAGGCGCGCGCCTGTACCTCGATGCGGTCAATGCCGCCGGCGGCGTGCACGGCCAGAAGGTCAGGCTGATCAGCCTCGACGACAAGTTCGAACCGAATCTCGCGGCGGACAACGCACGCTCGCTGATCGTGGACAAGCACGTCGTCGCGCTGTTCCTCAGCCGCGGCACGCCGCACACCGAGGCCATCGCGCCGCTTCTCACGCAGTACAAGCTGCCCCTCGTGGGACCGAGCTCGGGCGCCATGGCGCTTCACCAGCCGGTCAATCCGTACATCTTCAACGTGCGCGCCCCGTACCAGCGGGAGGCTGAACGCGCGGTGCGCCACCTGAGCCTCATCGGCCAGGAACGCATTGCCGTCCTGCAGACGGACGATTCGTTCGGCGAAGACGTCGCCGCAGGCGCAGACGCCGGGTTCGCCGCCGTGGGCAAGAAGCCGGTCGTCAAGCTGCTGTTCGACCGCGCGCACCCCGATTTCAGCAAGGCGGCCCCTGCCATCGTCAAGGCAGATGCCCAATCCGTGCTGGTCTTCGGCTCATCGAACGCCGTTGCCGACGCTACGAAGGCGATCCGCGCGCTCGGTTCCCGCGCCACCATCGTCACCGTGTCGAACAATGCGTCGGTCGGGTTCATCAAGCAGATGGGCGCGCAAGGCCGCGGCGTCATCGTCACGCAGGTGTTCCCTTATGAGCGCTCCATCTCCGCCCCGGTTGTCAAAGAAGCTGCGGACCTCGCCCGCGCCAAGGGCCTGGACGGCGTCTCGCCTGCCAACATGGAAGGTTTCATCGCCGCGAAGGTGCTGGTGGAAGGCCTCAAGCGTGCCGGCCCGAAGCCGACGCGCCAAGGCCTGCTCACCGCGCTCAACGGGATGCAAAAGATCGAGCTTGGCGGCATGGAACTCAGCTTCAGCGCCAACGACCACTCCGGCCTGGCCTTCACGGACATTTCCATCATCAGTGAGGATGGCAAATTCCGGAGGTGATTAGGCCCCCCAGTCGCGCTTCGCGCTCCTGCCCCCAAGGGGCGACCCCGGGTCGGCCGGCGAAGCCGGCCTCGCGGGTGGCTTGATCTGCGGCTTCGCTTTCGCTCGCCTTCCTGTCGCACGCGGTTCGGGGCGTTGCTCGCTTTGCTCGCTCGCCTCTGGCTCTCTGTAGCTCCGGCGGCAGGCGTGGCCATTCGGATCAGTGGGTACCGGCGTTCGCCGGTATGACATGCGGGGGTGCGCAAACACATGCGAGGGGCCGCAAATACATGCGGGGGCGCAAACAAATGTCACCCCGGCAAAAGCCGGGGCCCACCGGATCCAGTGAGCCAACAGTGCAAAGCGAGCTGATTTGAGCGAGCACGGCCGTGTCTCGTACGGTCACGGTGGAGCTGGAGACAGTAGTCATGCGGGGGATTCGTAGCCGAAGTGCCTGAGCAAAATAGCGAGGAAGCTGGTGTTCCCAGCGCCTGTTTGGGTTACCTTTCTGGCGCCGTCAGAGAGGTAACTCGGCTGCCGGGCCGAGACCCGGCGCGGCCTCGCCAGAGAACCGGCCCCGCGCCAAGCGAACAAGCGCCCCACTGCGTGAACAAGGCAAAGGGCCAGGTACGCACCACACCATTCGTCTGAACTGAAGGGAGATCCGCATGAAGAAAAAGTGCCTGGTAATCCGCCACGTGGCCTTCGAAGACCTGGGGGTCTTTGCCGACAGCCTGGCCTCACGAGGCTTCGAGCTTCACCACCGCCAAGCCGGTGTCGACGAGGTCACCGAAGCCGAATGGCTCCACACGGACCTCGCCATCGTGCTGGGCGGCCCCATCGCCGCCTGGGAGACCGACCGCTATCCATGGCTGGATCGCCAGACCGCGCTGCTTCGCGCCCGCCTCGCGGCCGGAGGCGCCACGCTCGGCGTCTGCCTCGGCGCGCAGCTGATCGCCTCGGCACTCGGCGCGCGTGTGTACCCAGGCCCCGTGAAGGAAATCGGGTGGGCTCCCGTGTCGCTCTCGCCGGCAGGGCTTGCCGGTCCGTTGCGCGCGCTCGATGGGGTGCCGGTGCTCCACTGGCATGGCGACACGTTCGATCTGCCCGAAGGCGCCACGCTGCTCGCCTCCACGGCGCACACGCCGCATCAGGCTTTCGAAGCAGGCGGCCATGTGCTGGGGCTTCAGTTCCACCCGGAAGTGGACCCGCGGCATGTGGAGGCCTGGTTGATCGGCCACACCGGTGAGCTGGCTCAGGCCGGCATCGACTTGGCCACGCTGCGGGCCGACACGGCCCGGTTCGGCGCGGCCGCCGCCAGCGCCGGACGCGCGCTGATGTCGGCTTGGCTCGACCGGATATTTCCTACTGGACGTTGAGCGTCCGTCCGTTGGTCGCTCGCGGCCGCCAGGCGTGCAATGGGGGTTCGGACGCCGGTCAGGAGGTACCCACCATGTCTTTCACCACCCACCATTGGAAGCCCGTTTTGTGTGGCCTCACCGTGCTGTTGGGCCTGGCCGTGGCGACGAGCGCCGCAGCAGCAGGCACCGAATCGGCCGAGGCCGAGATCCTGGCGATGGACAAGAACGGCGACGGCCGGCTCAGTGCCACCGAGCACGCTGCGGGCTCGCGCTCGATGTTCGAGGCCATGGATGCGAACCAGGATGGACGCGTGACGGCCGGCGAAATGGACGCCTTCGCAGCGAAGCGAACCGCGCATGAGCGCGAGGAAGATCGCATGTCGTCGGCCGCGAAGATCAAGGTCATCGACACCAACGGCGACGGTGTGCTGACCGCCGATGAACACCGCGATGGTTCGGCACGCATGTTCACGACGATGGACACCAACCGCGATGGATCATTGGACAAGGCCGAGCTGGCCGCAGGGCACGCGAACATGCTGAAGCGGACGCAGTAGCGGCTCGATTGCCCCGGGCAGGGGCGTGGTGCATTCAGGTCTCCACGAAACCCGGAGGTTGACGTGCCTTTCCGCACCCTGCTCTACCGGTATTTCTTCTTTGGCTGGCTTTTTCGCGATGTGAGCCAAGGCACCGCGCTCGAACGCTCCGCTGCGTGGCGGCACAACCAGGCCCAGGCCCGATGGCTGCTCACCTACATGCGGCGCTGGTTCGTGCTCGGGGCGGTCTTGTATTTGAGCGGACTGCTGGTGGAACACGCGTTCGCGGCCACCTTGCTGTCGAGCCTCTTGTACATGCCATGGGTGTTGTGCGTGTCGTTCAATGCCACTGCGTTCGTCGCGTGGGCCGGGCTCAAGTCGCTGCCGGGCCCACCGCCTTGATGCAGGGGCAGCGGGTCAATGAGCGATCTCGATGCGGTACCCGCGGAATTCCACCACGGTGGACTTGAGCCGGATCTGTTTGAGCACGAGCCCTTTGCCCAGGGCATCCCCCTCGTGGAACACCTGGCCGTTGAGCACGACCATGCGGTCGGCTGCGCGTTCGGAATACATCGCCCCGCCCACATTGAACTTGGGCAGGTCACGGCGCACGCTGTCAGGCAGTTCACTGACGTTGTAGACGCGGTTGGTGGTGCCGGCCTCCGGTGCAGGCGGCACGGGAGCGATGCCTGGCGGCAACGGCGGTTTGACCGGCGTCGCCTCGACCGCGACCGGCCGGGGTTCAGGCTTGGGCGGTTCGGGCTTCGGAGGCTCTTGCTTCGGGGGATCGGGCAGCGGCGGCGGGAAATGGGGCAAGGCGTCCGCACTCGGCTCGGGCGGGGGCGCGGGTGCGGGTGCCGGGGAGGGGGACACCGGTGTGGGCACGGTCTGAGCTGCAACCACCGGGGCCGTGGCGACGGTGGTGGGCGCAGGCGATGCGCCGTGCCACAGCGTCCAGCCTGCAGCGGCCGCCAGCGCGATCGCCACGCCACCGAGCACCCAGACCCAGGGCCGTGCACGTGCGGCCGGCAGGTCGGCGTCGGGGTCGCTGTCGATCAGCACGGCCGGTTCGGTCAGGCCTGTGGGCGGCGGCGGCACGCCGCGGCGTTCCGCATCGGCCTTGCGCAGGGCGTCGAGGATGTAGGACATGTGGCTGCCTTTCAGGGAGCGACCGGTTCGGGCGCGAGCTTTGGCTCGTCAACCCCGGCCACACGGTTCAGCTGCATCAGCGTGGTGGGGCCCGGCAAACCGTCCGGTTTGAGGCCGTGGGCCAGCTGGAATGCGGTCAGGCGGGCCTGCAGTTTGTGGTCGAACACGGATGGATCGGCCGGGGG
>Ga0207679_10002607_pt1 | contig 11107 bp, 8 predicted proteins | sample KBSC73metaG_FD_184320 | JGI IMG/M metagenome (GOLD analysis project Ga0207679, IMG submission 184320) | Corn rhizosphere microbial communities from Kellogg Biological Station, Michigan, USA - KBS C7-3 metaG (SPAdes) (version 2) | ecosystem: Host-associated > Plants > Roots > Rhizosphere > Soil ...
CGGGCGGTCGAGGCACTCGTCAGGCAGCCCAATGCGGGCGACATCGTGCTGTTTGGTGCGTACGACGGCTACGAGATCGTGTCGTTCGACGACCAGATCGGCGCGCACGGGTCGGCGGGCGGCGACCAGGTGTGGCCGTTTCTGATCGCGCCTGATGCGTTAGGCGTAGGGAACGAGCGAATCGACAACGCGCGGGACATCCACCGCGTGATCATGACGCGGTACTCGAGATCAAAGGACTAGCGTTCCAGCTGCGCGAGTGGCGCGTCGAGCGCTTCGCGGAACGCTTCGGTCGTCAGGCGATCCGGCTCGGCTCCCTCCCCCGATCGACGCTGAACGCCGCGCACCACCGCCTCGACGGCGTCGAGTGGTGCGTCCGCTTCGGCTACCACATCCACTTCCCACTTGCCGCGATCGACGCCCTTGAGCGTGAGCCTGTACCGCGCGGTGTGAATGGTGAACCGCGAGAGCGGCGGCTCGACAGTTTCGCTCTCATTCTCTGCTTCGGCGGCCACAGGTTCGAGCTCGGTCGCGTCAGGTTCGGCGACGTCCGGCTCGGCCACGTCCTCCTCGGCAACGTCGTCGTGCGCCACGTCGATTGCCGCATTGTGGGCGTCCACAACGTCGACTGCCGCAGGCGCCTGTGGTTCATCCGCATCGCGGTGCACCTGCTGAGCCGACGCCACCTCCGCCGTCCCGTTGGCCGCGACCGTCACCGGGTCGGCCTCTGGTACACGCTTCCGGGGGTCTTCGGCCACCACTGCGACCCCGGTCTCGACACCGCCCTGGCGGATCGGCGGAAAGAGATGAACCTCGACGACCTGCTCCGACGGCACGCGCTCCGCGATCGCACGGAGAAACCGCTGCTGAGTCTCGGTCATCGCGCGACGGCCGCCGGGCGCGCGGACGCCGGCACGGCGCTCCGACCATCGAGCTCGCGTTCGACGAAAAGCCGCAGAATGTGCATGAAGTCCTGAGCGTTGGTGACGACGCCGAATGCCTGGTGCGTTCCACGATCTTTCAGCTTGCTCACGACGAATTCGGCGGAGTCGACGCAGATCGTCGGCATCTCGCGCAGCGTCCCGTCAGCCTCCGTGACGAACGCCGGCAGCATGTTACCCGTCGCGATGGCGTGAAGCGCGGTCGCGATCATGACCGCCATGGTCGCCTTCGTCGTATGGGCCTTCATCGCGTCCTGCGCGACCGCGGTGTCGGTGTACACACCCGGCAACGGGCCGTCATCGCGGATCGACCCGCACAGCACGTAGGGGACCTTCTTCTGCACGCACGCGTGCATGATGCCATCCGTGATCACCCCGTTCTCGACCGCGCGTTCGATCGAGCCGGCGGCGCGCACCTTGTTGATCGCGCGCATGTGCAGTCCGTGCCCGCCAACCGTCGACTCCCCGCTTCCGGTCATCCCGAGCGTCGTGCCGAAGATCGAGGCCTCGATATCGTGGACCGCTACCGCGTTGCCCGCGAGCAGCGCGCTCACGAAACCATTGCTGATGAACCACACCATGTCGGCGCGCGCACGCGAGTGGACAAGTGCCGGACCCGTCACCCAGACGACGTAGCCACCACGTTCGCGCTGCTCGATGAGGAGTTGCGCGAGGTGCACGTAGTCGACCGGCTTCTCCCGCGACACCTCGCTCGCCATGAACTTGAACTCACCGTCGCTGTGGCTGCCCGCGGCTTCGGTGTGAACGAAGATGCCTTCGCTGCCATCCTCTTTCTTGCCGACGGCGATGAGATCGCCGGCGCGCACGCGACGCATTTCACGGACCCAGAGCTCGCCCGACTTGTCGATGACGAGTGCGGAGTCCATGCGCGGCTCGCGCGGAAGACGCCACGCGCCGCCAATCCGGACGTATGTTGGAAGGTTCGTGGTGGAGAAGAAATCTTCGGGCAGCACGCCGTCGGCGGGGGCCGGAACGAAGCGCGCGTCCGGCGCGCCCGTGAAACGCGGCGCGCTGAAGTCGGGATGAGGAATGGCAGTCACGGGGCGAAAGATGCCTGGGCGATGCGTGGCCGGCCAACCCCCTTTTTCGCCAACGTGTCAGGCATCGCGGGCGTTTACTCTAGGTCGACTTGGAGGATACCCATGCACACCGTTGGATGTCGCATCACGATCACCGCGTGCTGTCTGGCCGTGATGGCGGTGGGGAACGCTGGTGCTCAACCCCGCCAATCGCGAGACACCGTTCTGGCTGCCCGGCGTGACTCGCTGGAGCGTGAGCTCGAGAAGGTCGCAGTGATCGACCGGAAGTTGATGGTGCCAATGCGAGACGGCGCCAAGATGCAGTTCGACGTCTATCGCCCCAAGAACACGAGCGGCCCGGTGCCGGCGATCTTCGTCCGGACACCGTACAACATGAACTACTGGGACGTGAGCCTCGGCGCACCAGCCGACATGACGGCGCAACTCGACGCGGTGAAGCGCGGGTACGCGTACGTTGGCGCGAACGAGCGCGGCCATTTCTTCTCCGAGGGAAACTACGACATCCTCGGCCCGCCGCTCACGGACGGCACGGATGAGATCCAGTGGATCTCCTCACAATCGTGGTCCAACGGGAAGGTCGGCCTGATCGGCTGCTCCTCTACGGCCGAATGGCAGATGGCCGTGGCCGCGCAGTCGCCAAAGGGGCTTGCCACCATCATTCCGCAGGGGTTTGGCGCTGGCGTCGGCCGCGTGAAGCCCTACTACGAGCAGGGCAACTGGTATCGTGGTGGCGCTGTGCAGATGCTGTTCATCGACTGGCTCGCCGGCGAACAGAACCAGGTGCGTCCAATGTTCCCGGCGAACATGACACAGGAGGAGCTCGTCCAGGCAGCGAAGTCGTACGACCTCGGCGAGCGCTCACCGCCGGTGGACTGGGCGAAGGCGTTCTGGCACCTGCCGATGAAGGACCTCATCAAGGCCACCGGCGGACCGAATGGCATTTTCGCCGACTCGATGCCCGTCGCCACGGGTGGCCGGATGATTCAGCGCACGCCTAACGATCCGGCCTGGTACCGCGGCGGCCTGTTCCACGACGACATGAAGATCAACGTCCCCGGGCTGTGGTTCATGTCCTGGTACGACGTGTCAGTGGGACCGAACCTCGCGACCTACAACTACGTTCGCCAAACGGCCGATCCCGCCATCGCGAATCAGCAGTACGCGGTCATCGCGCCGACGCTCCACTGCTCCTACAAGCGGGCGACGGAGAACACGATCGTCGGCGAGCGCAGCGTCGGCGATGCACGCCTGGATTACGACGCGCTCACGTACGGGTGGTTCGACTTCTTCCTCAAGGGAGAGAAGAACGGTCTGCTCGACACGCTGCCGAAGATCCGCTACTACACGATGGGGATGAACAAGTGGCAGACGACGGATACGTGGCCGCCACGGAACTCCGAGGGAATGACGTTCTACCTGTCGAGCGACGGCGGCGCGAACACGCGGAACGGTAATGGCACCCTGTCACTGAAGCCGCCAACGAGCGACAAGCCCGACTCGTTCACATACGACCCGATGAAGCCGGTCATGTCGCACGGTGGAAACGTGTGCTGCCAGGCGAACGCGCTCTCGGGCGGTGCGCTCGATCAATCGGAGACGGAGCTGAGGCCGGACATCCTCGTGTACACGACGGAACCGTTCAAGGAAGGCACGGAGCTGAGCGGTCCCATCGAGGCGACGATCTATCTGTCATCGGACCGGAAGGACACGGACGTGACCGTGAAGATCATCGACGTCGGACCGGACGGAAAAGCGTACAACCTGGACGAGACGATCCAGCGCGTCAGGTATCGCGAAGGCTACGACAAGCCACCGCAGTTCATGGACGCGGGGAAGGTATACAAGGTGGCGCTGCAGCCGATGACGACGAGCAACTACTTCGCGCCGGGACACCGGATCCGGATCGAGGTGTCGAGCTCGAACTTCCCGCGCTTCGATCGCAACCTGAACACCGGCGGAAACAACTTCGACGAGACGACTGGCCTCGTGGCGAAGAACACGATTCACCACTCGAAGCAGTATCCGTCGTCGATCAAGGTGACGGTGGTCAAGAAAAATCCGGCGGCGGACTGATTCACGGTAGCCGGCTTCGCGACCCATACGCTGAAAAACGAGGAACGCAGAACGCGCGTTCTGCGTTCCCTCGGTTCGTACGGCGTGCGTAAACGCCGGAGCTAGAGTAGGCTCACGGGATCCCGATCCAGCGCGACTCGAAGCTGACTCCTGTCCTTTGGCACGTCGAGCCGCTCGACAAGAAACCGGCACGCACGCGTGAGCAAAGCGGGATTGCTGCTCTTCAAGAGCAGATGCCAGCGCCAGCGAGCTTTCACGCGCTCGATCGGACACGGCGCCGGACCGATCACCGAGATCTGATCGCCATAGGACGCGACAGCCCGTCGCAGCCGCTCCGAGGCTCGCGCCGCCAGACGCTGCGTCTCGTTCTCTCGGAGCCCGGAGAACACCACGTTCGCGATGCGCGTCACCGGCGGATAGACCGGCTCACGGCGGCCCTCCATCTCCTCGGTCACGAACCTCGTATAGTCGTGCGCGACCGCGCACTGCACCGCATGATGGTTCGGAACGCGGGTCTGAATGAGCACGCGACCGCCCTTCGGTCCGCGTCCCGCCCGCCCGGCCACCTGACTGAGAAGCTGAAAGCAGCGCTCCGACGACCGGAAATCCGGCAGGTTGATGCCGACATCGGCGTCGATCACGCCGACCAGCGTGACGTTCGGGAAATCCAGCCCTTTCGCGATCATCTGCGTGCCTAACAAGATGTCGACCTCGCCGCGCCCCACCCGGTCGAGAATGTCGGCGTGCGCCCACTTCGCGGTCGTCGTATCCACGTCCATCCGCGCCACGCGCGCCGACGGATAGCGCTCCGCGAGCAGACGCTCCACCTGCTGCGTCCCCAGTCCGCGGCGACGCAGCGTATCGCCTCCACAACGTCGACAGCGCGTCGACGGCTCCTCCTTGTACAGGCAGTAGTGGCAAACGAGCCGCTCGGGCGTGCGGTGGTACGTGAGTGAGATCGTGCAATTCGGGCACGTCGTCACATCGCCGCACTGGTTGCACTGCACGAACGACGCATACCCGCGCCGGTTGAGCAGCAGGATGCTCTGCTCCAAGCGGGCGAGCCGATCGGCCAGCGCAGTGGCCAGAGGGTCGCTCACCACCAGCGTGAACGCGTCCGGCGGCGCTTGTGACTCACGCCTCGGCGCACGTCGCATGTTGACGATCTCCACCTTAGGCAGCTGCCCGCCGCCCACGCGCTCCGGCAACGACAGTCGACGGTACTTGCCGGCCGCTGCGTTGGTCCAGCTCTCGAGGCTCGGGGTCGCACTGCCCAACACGACCACGGCGCCCTCGTTGCGCGCGCGAACGATCGCCACCTCGCGCGCATGATACCGAGGCGCCTCGGCCTGTTTGTAGCTCGACTCGTGCTCCTCGTCGACAATGATGGCCCCGAGGTTCGAGAGCGGCGCGAAGATCGCGGATCGAGCGCCGACGGCAATGCGTTTCTCACCGCGACGCAGCGCCAGCCACGCGTCGTATCGCTCGCCGTCACTGAGCGCCGAATGGAGCACGGCGATCGCGTCGCCGAACACCTGGCGAAACCGGTCGACCGTCTGTGGCGTGAGCGCGATCTCGGGCACGAGCACGATGGCGGTCTTGCCTCGCTCGCGCACCACGCGCTCCAGGAGCTCGATGTAGACGAGCGTCTTGCCGCTTCCCGTGATGCCATGCAGCAGGAACACTTCGCCAGGCGAACCGGTCGTTAGCGCATCGATCACGCCCTGCTGGTCGGAGGTGGGGTGGTGGCGCCGGCCGGTACTCGGCGGCCGCGACGCGAACGGATCGCGCGCGACGACCTCGTCCTCCACGCGTACCAGGTTGCGTGCGACCAAGCCCTTGAGGACCGACGGGGAGAAGCTGAGCTGCTCGAGGAGGTGCTCGACCGCCGAGCGGCCACCTAACGATTCGAGAAGCTCGAACAGCGCGCGCTGCTGCTTCGTCCGCGAGAAGATACGGTCGCGATGCATGAGCGACGAGAGCTCGTTCGCGATGACGGCGACCCGGCGCGTCTTCTGCGACGGCGTTGGCGCGGCGGCACCGGTCAACGCCGCCGGCAGCGCACACCGCAGGACCACGCCGAGCGGCGCGACGTAGTACGACGCCATCCACCGACAGAGCTCGAGCATGGAGGCATCGATCGCCGGTTCGGCGTCAGGCGCCTCCAGGATCGGCTTGTACTCGCGCGTCGTATCGGTCGGCTCCGTGAAGCCGACGCAGATGCCAATCTCCTTCCGATTGCGGAACGGCACGACCACGCGCGTGCCGGGCACGACCGCGTTCGCCAGGCCGTCGTCGACTCGGTACGAGAACGTGGTGAACAGCGGGAGCGGAAGCGCGACCTCCGCCAGCACGTCACCCGCCGTTCGAGAATCTCCCATCCCGAAGTGTAACGCCCAGGCCAGGTGTGTCCGGCAGCGCAATCGCGCCGTTGGCGATGGACGCGCCCTGGAACGGATCGTCCGCGAGCAGCGCGGCGCCGTCGAGGTCCGCGTAGTCGAGCAACGGCGCCAGGTGCGCCGCCGCGGAGATACCAAGACTCGTTTCGACCATGCAACCGGCCATGACGGACATGTCATGCGCGCGCGCGGCCGCAACGATGCGCATCGCTTCGCGCAGTCCCCCGCACTTCGCGAGCTTGAGGTTCACGCCGTCTACCGCCCCAGCCAGTCGCGGTACGTCCGAAGCCACGATACACGACTCGTCGGCAATGATCGGCAGCGGCGACCGTTCACGAACGAAGCGAAGTCCATCCACGTCGTTCGCGGCAACCGGCTGCTCGACGATCTCGACGCCGTAGTCGAGCAGGATGTCGATCATGTATAGTGCGTGCTTCGGCGTCCATGCAGCGTTCGCGTCGACGCGCAGGATCTTCTCCGGCGCCGCCGCCCGCACGCCCGCGATCGTGTCGGCGTCACGAGGGCCACCGAGCTTCACCTTGAGCACCGGGTACGGCGCCGCATCATCGAGGGCGCGGCGGAGGGCGTCGTCGTCGGCCGTGATCGGGATCGTAAAGCTCGACGGCGGCGCATCGGCCGGGTCGAGGCCGAGCATGCGATGGAGCGGCACGCCGAGGCGTTTCGCGGCCAGGTCGTGGAGCGCGGCGCTCACGGCGGATTTTGCCGACGCGTTGAAGCGGATTGCCTTGTTCATCTCCCGCTCGACCGCTTCGAGCGACCACGCGTTCGCGCGCTCGACGACACCGGCGAGCGCGTCGAGCGCCGCGATCACGGTGTCAGTCGTTTCCCCGTAGAATCGGCTAGGCGCAGCCTCTCCCCAGCCTTCGGCGTCGTCGTGATCGATGACGCGAACCCAGACGCGACGCCACTCGCTCGCGCCGCCGCGAGCGATCACGAACGGCGTTCGCGTGTGGACCGCGATGATCTCGTGCTCGAGCTTCATGCCGCTCCGCCGTCGCCGTTCACGCAGGCGTCGCTGCCCCGCCGCCGCGCCGCGCGAACCATGCGGATCGCAGGGCGTCGGACGGCCCGATCGACATGAGGTAGCCGAGCAGTGCATCGGCCAGCGCCTGCCCGGTCTGGTAGCGAGCGTCGGCCGGCTTCGCAAGACACCGCATGATCAGCGCCGACAGTTCTGCGGGGATGCGCGAGTCCACCGCGTCCGGGGCCGCCGCCGTCTCGTGGACGTGCTTGTAACCCACCGAGTACGAGTCGGCCCCGTCGAACGGCGGAAACCCCAGGAGCATCTCATAGAGCATGACACCGACGGCATAGATGTCGCTCCGTCCGTCGACCATCTTCCCCATCGCCTGCTCCGGCGACATGTAATGCGGCGTCCCCATGGCGCGCCCGGTGCCCGTTAGGCGCCCGTGAAACCGCGCCGTCGCGATGCCGAAGTCCGTGATCAGCGCGTGCCCGTCCTCGTCGAACAGCACGTTGTCCGGCTTCACGTCGCGATGCACGACGCCGCGGCGATGCGCGTAGTCGAGCGCGGTCGCGATCTGCGCACACACCGCCGCCGCCGGGCCGGCTGTGACCGTCCGCTCCTTCACGAGTACGTCCGCCAGCGACCCGCCCGCGAGATACGGCATCACGATGAAGACCGCCTCCGCGGCCTCCGCGTAGTCGATGATCGTGCAGATGTGCGGATGAACGAGCTGGCTCGCCGCTTCCGCCTCGCGGCGAAATCGCTCGCGCATTTCCGCGTCACGCGCCAGGTGCGCGTGCAGAACCTTGATCACGAGCGGTCGCTCGAGCAGCTGGTGCTCGGCGTAATAGACGTTCGCCATGCCGCCGCTCCCCAGCCGACGGATCACGCGATACCGGCTTCCCGTTAGGCGCCGGAGGGCGGACAGCTCTTCATCGGGGCGCTCGCGCGGCGCATCGCTGAGCTCCGGCAGCTCCGCGTTGCAGCGCATGCACCGGACGGCGCGCGCGCGGTTCCAGGTACCGCAGTCAGGACAGAACACGCGTCACGCTCCGAACTGCATTCGCACGAAATCATACGCCGGCCACGGGCCCGTGCACTCGACGTGCATCTCGCGGAGGCGCTTCTGCTCCTCGCGTACGATGTCGTTGAACACGTCCCACCGCTCGCGCTCGATCAGGAACGACGCGCGCGCCGCGGGCCCGACTTCGGCCGCGTGGTTGCTGATGACGACCGACGCCACCGCGTGGCGCCGCAGCAACCGAAAGCTCTCGTCCGCCGCATTGTCGAGCAGGTCGGCGTCGATGGACATGGCGGTCGTGTTCTCGGGCTCATCGCCGTACGAAACCACGACGCGCGCCATCGCCCGATCAGCCACGAACGTGACCGCTTCCAGCAGCGTGAAGTAATGCAGCTCCAGCCAGCGCATCAGCGAATCACGTGAGCGGAAAATGGACCCGAAGGGCGCCGGCACGATCGTCTGGCGTGCGAACGCGCCTTCAACAACTCGCCGGTACTCGGCGACGTGGTTCGGGGTGGCGGCGGGGGCGGCGTATGACGCATCGGCGACCAGTGCGCCGAGGTCACGGAACGAGACCACGTTCACGCCACGCACGGGCGACGTCGCACCCGAGACATCGAGCGAGATGATCCCATACAGCTCGAGCGCGCGCTGGGGCGCTGACGGCACGTCAGCTCTCCTGTCTGGCGTGAGGCCACTTCACTGCCTTCAACAGCTGGAATCCAAGCACGCGCTCCCGCGTGAGCTCCTTGAGTAACGCGCGCTCGCGTGCGACCGCGCCCCGCGCGGCCTTCCACCCGAGTTGGCGCCACGCGCGTCCAGCGATCTGCACCTTCTGCTGCCACGTCAGCCCCGGTTCGTCGTCCGACTCGGCGGCTGCCTTCGCACCCGCCTCGGTCCAGTCCTGTACCTGTATCTCCACGAGACCCGCCTCACGCATCATCTGCTTCCACTCGATCAGCAGGTGGGGGCGAAGCCCCAGCCGCTCGATGAGCATCTCGCGAGCGGACTCGCTCATTTCCGAGCTCCACGTCAACTGCAACAGGACGACTGGGCACATCGGCTTGGTCACACGAGCCAGCTCGGCGACCGCGCGAGCCGCGTCGGCGGCGGACGATAGCAGGGGCTCGGCCAGCGCCGCGTCGAACACGTTGCTCTCATGCGGGAGGTCGTCGAGCGCCGCGTGTTGGTACGAGAGCGGCAGGGGGGACTTGAGCTCGCGAGCGCGCGCCTCGGCTCGCTCAATCCGCTCTTCACTGGGATCCACGCCGGTGATCGAGGCGCCGGTCTTGGCGGCCAACCACTCGCTCGTTTCGCCTTCGCCGGCGCCGGACACGATGATCTCTTTGCCCGGCTGTGCCTCGACGAGCTCCGAGACTTCGCGATAGAGCTCTTCGCCGGTAGCACGCCATCGCCCCAGGACCATCGTCTGGACGAGCCGCAGTACGGCAGGGACCGGCGGCACGCGCGGCGGGGCTGACATGGCGGGGGAAAGTATACGCGACGGACCCGGGCACGGGGAACAGCCGGGCGACTGGCGACTGCCGGGGATGGGGGACGGACGGAAGTCGGGCGACGGAGAAAAGGCGCGTGTCATTCCGAGCGAGCCGCAGCGAGTCGAGGAATCGCCGTCGTCCCGGTAGAGGGCCTCGGTTCCCCGTTCGCGGTTCCAGTTCCCCGTTCACAGTCCCCGCTACCCGCCGATCAACGCCCTCATATGCGCGACCGCCGCCGCCGCCATCCGCTCGGGCGCGTAACCCCCTTCGAGCGAGCTCACGACCCGACCGCCACACCAGGCCTCCGCCCGCGCGACGAGGTCGCGAGTCATCGTCACGAAGTCCTCGATCTCGAGCGTGAAGCCACCAAGCGGATCTCCGGCAAGAGAATCGAAGCCCGCCGAGATAAGAATGATCTCAGGAATCCACCCGTCGGTTGCAGCGTCGATCGCCCGTGTCCAGGCCTCCAGGTAGCGCGCTCGCGGCTGCGCCGCCGGCATCGGCACATTCCAGACCGTTCGATGGGGACCGCGATCCTCAGCGGCGCCGGTGCCCGGGTACCATGGCCACTGGTGCATCGACACGAACCGGATGTCCCCCTCACGCTCGACCAGGGCCTGCGTGCCGTTGCCGTGGTGAACGTCCCAGTCGACGATCAGCACGCGTGCGATGCCATGCCGCCGGCGTGCGTATTGCGCCGCCAAGGCCACGTTGCCGAAGAGACAAAACCCCATGCCGCGCGCTGCCAGCGCGTGATGGCCCGGTGGGCGAACCGCGCTGAAGCTCCGCACCGCGCGACCATCGAGTGCCATGTCCACCGCATCGAGCACGCAGCCGGCTGCCGCCGTCGCCGCATCCCAGCTGCCGTCACTGATGACGGTGTCCGTATCGAGTCTCCCGCCTCCCGCGACAGCAATCTCCGCGACTCGCGTTATGTACACACGGTCGTGCGTGATCGCCAACTCGTCCGGTGTCGCGTGCCTGCCCTCGAGGTGCAGGAGTGCGTGAAACAGGTCGGGATCCTCGCGCAGCGCGCGCGGGATGGCTCTCAGCCGACCGACGTGCTCGGGGTGACCCCACCCGGTGTCGTGGCGGCCGCAGTCGGAATGCGAGATGTACGCGACGGTC
>Ga0207679_10002608_pt1 | contig 11107 bp, 8 predicted proteins | sample KBSC73metaG_FD_184320 | JGI IMG/M metagenome (GOLD analysis project Ga0207679, IMG submission 184320) | Corn rhizosphere microbial communities from Kellogg Biological Station, Michigan, USA - KBS C7-3 metaG (SPAdes) (version 2) | ecosystem: Host-associated > Plants > Roots > Rhizosphere > Soil ...
GTCTTGTCAGAACAGCATGAAATGATTCGCGATGCGCTGCGTGCGTTTTCTCAGGAGCGGCTCGCCCCTAACGCCGCGCGCTGGGATAAGGAGCACCATTTCCCGCGAGAGGAACTGAAGGGGCTGGCGCAGCTTGGCGTCTTCGGCGTCGCCGTGCCGGAGGAATACGGCGGCGCGGGGCTTGATTACCTGTCGCTTTCTTTGGTGCTGGAAGAAATCGCGGCGGGCGATGGCGGCACTTCGACCATCGTCTCGGTCAACAATTGCCCGGTGTGCAGCATCGCGATGACGTATGCGAACGAGGAACAGAAGAATCGCTTTCTGACGCCGCTGGCACGTGGCGACATGCTCGGCGCCTTTTGCCTGACCGAGCCGCATGTCGGCAGCGATGCAGCCGCGCTGCGCACAACCGCCGTGCGCGACGGCGAGCATTACGTGATCAATGGTTTCAAGCAGTTCATCACCAGCGGCAAGCATGCCGATGTCGCGATCGTGATGGCGGTGACTGACAAGGGAGCGGGCAAGCGCGGCATCAGCGCCTTCTGGGTGCCGACGACTACGCCGGGCTATATAGTGGCGCGCATCGAGGAAAAGATGGGGCAGCATTCCTCGGATACCGCGCAGATCGTGTTCGAGAATTGCCGTATTCCGGCGCAGAACCTGATCGGTGCGGAGGGCCAGGGCTACAAGATCGCGCTGTCGGGTCTGGAGGGCGGACGCATTGGCATCGCCTCGCAAGCGGTCGGCATGGCGCGCGCCGCTTTCGATGCCGCGCTGGCGTATGCGAAGGAACGCACCAGTTTCGGCCAGCCCTTGTTCGAGCATCAGGCGGTGCAGTTCAAACTGTCTGAGATGGCGACGCAGATCGAAGCCGCACGCCAGTTGATCTGGCATGCGGCCAGCCTGAAGGATGCCGGCAAGCCCTGTCTGAAGGAAGCGGCGATGGCCAAACTGTTCGCCAGTGAAATGGCCGAGCGCGTTTGCTCGGATGCGATTCAAATCCACGGCGGCTACGGCTATGTCAGCGATTTTCCGGTGGAGCGTATTTATCGCGATGTGCGGGTGTGCCAGATTTATGAAGGTGCGAGCGAGATTCAGAAGATACTGATTGCGCGCTCGCTGGCGTAGTTCCCTCCCCCTTGTAGGGGGATGAACGCGGGGTTTCGCAAAGCATGCTTTGCGCCGCGTGAATCCGAGCAGCTTGCAAGCTGCGAGGTGGACGGTTAGGGTGGGGGTGTGATGGTTCAATCAACGCATGCAATTGTTCAATCATCACACCCCCCATCCCAACCTTCCCCCTAAGAGGGGGAAGGAGTTCGACGGCGAATATTGATGATGCAGTGATGTGAACGAAGTCCCGATGGCAAAAACACAATCAAACAACTGCCCCTGCGGCGGCGCAAACTACGCAAGCTGCTGCGGACGCTTCATCGACGGCGGCGAACTGCCCGACACTGCCGAGCAGTTAATGCGCTCACGCTACACCGCTTACACTTTGCGCAACGATGCCTATTTGAAGGCAACTTGGCACGCAAGCACACGGCCGACTGAAAACCTTGCGGAAGATGACGAATTGAAATGGCTGGGCCTGGAAGTGCGCCGTCACGTTCCGGCAGGCGACCGGGCCACGGTGGAATTCGTCGCCCGCAGCAAAACGGCAGGTCGCGCGCAACGCTTGCATGAAATCAGCAATTTCGTGCGTGAGAGTGGACGTTGGTATTACGTGGATGGCACCTTCCCGGAGACAAAAAAACAATGACCATCGAATCCAGACTGAACGTCCGCTCGGACGACTTCAAGGCCAATGCCGCCACCATGCAAGCACTGGTCGATGACTTGCGCGACAAGGTGGAGAGAGTCATGCAGGGCGGCGGCGAAGCGGCGCGCGCAAAACACACTGCGCGCGGCAAGCTGTTGCCGCGCGATCGCGTGCAGATGCTGCTCGATCCCGGCACGCCTTTCCTCGAATTTTCGCAACTCGCAGCCTGGGGCATGTACGAAGACGCCGCGCCTTGTGCCGGCATCATCACCGGCATCGGTCGCGTATCGGGCCAGGAATGCGTGATTGTCTGTAACGACGCCACCGTCAAGGGCGGCACTTATTACCCGATCACGGTAAAGAAGCACCTGCGCGCGCAGGAGATCGCCGACCAGAACAACCTGCCGTGCATCTATCTGGTGGACTCCGGCGGCGCCAACCTGCCGAACCAGGACGAGGTCTTCCCTGATCGCGACCACTTCGGCCGCATCTTCTACAACCAGGCCAACCTGTCGGCCAAAGGCATCCCGCAGATCGCCGTGGTGATGGGTTCCTGCACCGCCGGAGGTGCGTATGTACCGGCGATGAGCGACGAATCCATCATCGTCAAGGAGCAGGGCACCATCTTCCTGGGCGGTCCGCCGCTGGTGAAGGCTGCCACCGGCGAGGTCGTCAGCGCGGAGGATCTGGGCGGTGGCGACGTGCACACCCGCCTGTCCGGCGTGGTCGATCATCTCGCGCAGAACGACATGCATGCACTGTCGATTGCGCGCAGTATCGTTTCCAACCTCAATCGCCAAAAGCCGCAGCAGTTGCTGTTGCACGAGCCGGTCGCGCCGAAGTACGACAGCCGCGAGCTGTACGGCGTGATTCCCACCGATACCCGCAAACCCTTCGACGTGCGAGAAGTGATCGCCCGCATCGTCGATGGCAGCGCGTTCGATGAATTCAAGGCGCGTTACGGCACTACGCTGGTGTGCGGCTTCGCTCACATCTTCGGCATGCCGGTCGGCATCATCGCCAATAACGGCATCCTGTTCTCGGAATCGGCCTTGAAAGGCACGCACTTCATCGAGCTGTGCTGCCAGCGCAAGATCCCGCTCGTGTTTTTGCAGAACATCACCGGTTTCATGGTCGGCCGCAAGTATGAGAACGAAGGCATCGCCCGCAACGGCGCGAAGATGGTGACGGCAGTCTCGACCGCCGCCGTGCCGAAATTCACCGTCATCATCGGTGGCAGCTTCGGCGCGGGCAACTACGGCATGTGCGGCCGCGCCTTCTCACCGCGCATGCTGTGGATGTGGCCGAATGCACGCATCTCGGTGATGGGCGGCGAGCAGGCGGCCAGCGTGTTGGCGACCGTCAGGCGCGACGGCATCGAGGTCAAGGGCGGTACGTGGAGCAAGGAAGAGGAGGAGGCGTTCAAGGCTCCGATCCGCGCGCAGTACGAGCATCAGGGACATCCCTACTATGCGACGGCCCGCCTGTGGGACGACGGGGTGATCGACCCGGCGGATACGCGCATGGTGCTGGGGCTGGGACTCTCCGCAGCGCTGAATGCACCGATTCCGGAGACGAAGTTCGGCGTGTTCAGGATGTGACTCTCAACCACGTTCACCGCAGGAAGACATGCAAACCATCGAAATCGACATCGCCGGGCTGGTCGCTACCGTATGGCTGAACCGTCCCGACATGCGCAACGCATTCAACGAAGTCGCGATCGCCGAACTGACACAGGCCTTCCGCGAACTGGGCGGCAATCCCGGCGTGCGTGCGGTCGTGCTTGCCGCGCGCGGCCCCGCTTTCTGTGCTGGTGCCGACCTCAACTGGATGAAAAAGATAGCGGGCTACACGCACGAGGAAAATCGCATCGACGCCGCCCGGCTCGCGGAAATGTTGCATGTCATTCATACCTGCCCAAAGCCGGTGGTAGCGCGCGTGCAGGGCGATTGCTATGCAGGCGGCATGGGGCTAGTGGCGGCTTGCGATATTGTCATCGTCGCCGAGCAGGCGAATTTTTGCCTCTCCGAGGTGAAACTGGGTCTTATTCCTGCGACAATTTCGCCTTATGTCATTCTCGGCATGGGCGAAAATGCCGCCCGCCGCTATTTTCTGACGGCGGAACGCTTTTCCGCGCAGGAAGCGCACCGGATCGGCTTCGTGCATCAGGTCGTTGCCGCCGACGCGCTGGATGCCGCCGTTGCCGACATTGTCAATGCGCTGGTCAACAATAGCCCGAATGCCGTGAAGGAAGCCAAGCGCCTGGTGCGGGATGTGGCCGGCCAGCCGCTGACGGCGGAATTGATTGCCGATACCGCCTGTCGCATCGCCGATATTCGCAGTTCGGCGGAGGGCAAGGAGGGCGTGCAGTCGTTCCTGGAAAAGCGCAAGCCGGGATGGTTGAGTTAGAGAAGAAGTCCCTTCCCCCTTGCAGGGGGAAGGAGCTGGAAGCAGGAAATTTTTGGAGCGGTATTTGAATTCACCTCAACAAACCGACTGGGTCGCACGCAGTCTGAAAAGCGTCTGGCATCCGTGCACGCAGATGCAGCACCACGAGACCGTGCCGCTGGTGCCGGTCAGCCATGGACGCGGCGCCTGGTTATACGATGCCGACGGCAGGCGCTATCTTGATGCCATCAGTTCCTGGTGGGTCAACTTGTTCGGCCATGCCAATCCGCGCATCAACGTCGCCCTGAAAGACCAGCTCGACAAGCTTGAACATGCGATGCTGGCAGGCTTCACCCATGAGCCGGTGATCGCGCTATCCGAGCAACTGGCGGCGCGTACCGGCAATGTGCTCGGCCATTGTTTTTATGCTTCCGACGGTGCATCCGCAGTCGAGATCGCGCTGAAGATGAGTTTTCATTTCTGGCGCAACAGCGGCCAGACCGGCAAGCGCGAATTCGTGTGCCTGAAGAATAGCTATCACGGCGAAACCATCGGCGCGCTTGCCGTCACCGATGTCGCGATCTTCCGCGACGCTTACGGCCCGATGCTGCAGCAGGCGCATGTGGTCGCCAATCCCGATGCGCGTCAGGCACAGGAAGGCGAAACCGCCGCCGATGTCGCCGCTCGCGCCGCCGCCGAACTTGAAAGCCTGCTGCAACAGCGCGGTGATGCCATTGCCGCCGTCATCGTCGAGCCGCTGGTGCAATGCGCCGCCGGCATGGCCATGTACGATTCCGCCTATCTGAAACAAGTACGCGTGCTGTGCGACCGCTACAAAGTGCATCTGATCGCCGACGAAATCGCCGTCGGTTGCGGCCGCACCGGCAGCTTCTTCGCCTGCGAACAGGCACAGATCTGGCCGGATTTTCTTTGCCTGTCCAAGGGCATCAGCGGTGGTTATCTGCCGCTGTCGCTGGTGATGACGCGCGACGCCATCTATCAAGCCTTCTACGACGCCGACATTCGCCGCGGCTTCCTGCATTCTCATTCCTACACCGGCAATCCGCTCGCCTGCCGCGCCGCACTGGCTACGCTCGCGATCTTCGACGAGGACGATGTGCTCAATCGCAACCACGAAAAAGTCGAACGCCTGACTCGCGCATTGCAGCCGCTGGCGACGCATCCGCAAGTGAAACACTTCCGCCATCGCGGCATGATCTGGGCCTTCGATGCGCTCATCGCCGCTGCCGCCCGAGCCGCGACTTTCTCGCGTCGCTTCTTCAGCGAAGGACTGCAGCAGGAATTGTTGTTGCGCCCCATCGGCACCACCGTCTACCTGATGCCTCCCTACATCCTCGATGAAGAGGAAATCGAAGGGCTTGCGGCGCGTACGCTGTCGGTGTTTGACAAAGTGGCGGGAGGCCGATGATGGAATTGCTTGCCGCACTCGAACGCGAACTGAGCCTGCTCGACGAAGCCAGCCTGCGCCGCCGTCGCCGCACCACCGATACGCCCTGCGCGCCGCACGTCATGGTCGATGGCCGCGAAATGCTCGCCTTCTGCAGCAACGATTACCTCGGCCTCGCCGCTCATCCGCGCATCGTTGAAGCATTGCGCGAAGGCGCGTTGCGCTACGGCGTCGGCAGCGGCGGCGCGCACCTGATCAGCGGCCACTCGCGCGCCCATGCCTTGCTGGAAAACCGCTTCGCCGAGTTCATGTCGCCGTACATCGCCTCGGCGCGCGCCCTCTATTTCTGCACCGGCTACATGGCCAACCTCGCGACCTTGACGGCGCTGGCAGGCCGCGACGCCGATATTTTTTCGGAAGAGCTCAACCATGCATCGCTGATCGACGGCGTGCGTCTCTCGCGCGCCAATGCACACATCTATCCGCATGGCGATACCGCCGCCTTGCAGCGCATGCTTGAAGCCAGCAGCGCCAAGACCAAGGTGGTGGCGACCGACAGCGTGTTCAGCATGGACGGCGATATCGCTCCTTTGCGCGAACTTGCCGCACTGTGCGAGCAGCATGGCGCGTGGCTGGTGATCGACGATGCGCACGGCTTCGGCGTGCTCGGCGAACACGGGCGCGGCGTGCTCGAACATTTGAATCTGAAATCGCCTCATGTCGTCTACATGGGCACGCTTGGCAAGGCGGCAGGCGTCGGTGGCGCTTTCGTCGCGGCGCATGAGACGGTGATCGAATGGCTGGTGCAGCGTGCTCGCCCCTACATCTACACCACGGCCGCCCCGCCGGCGCTGGCGCATGCTTTGCTGACGGCGGTCGAACTGATCGACAGCGAGGAAGGCCACACTCGTCGCGCTCATCTGCAGAACTTGATTGCGCAGTTCAGAGATGCTTTGCGCCTGCAACGCTGGCAACTGTTCGAGTCGCGCACAGGCATTCAACCGGTGATCATCGGCCCTAACGACGAGGCCCTGCAGGTCGCGGCCAGCCTGCACGAACAAGGCTTCTGGGTACCGGCGATCCGTCCACCGACCGTCCCTGCCGGCACCTCCCGCCTGCGCGCCACGCTGTCTGCCGCTCACACCTCGCAAGACGTCGCCTTGCTGGCGCAGGTTCTGAATGCAATGGAACAAAAGGTGAGCACATGAACGCGAAAGTTGCTTACTTCGTCACCGGCACCGATACCGAGATCGGCAAGACCTTGATTTCCAGCGCGATGCTGTACGCGCTGGGGCAGGCAGGCGTGCGTGCAGCCGGCATGAAGCCGGTCGCCGCCGGCGCGGAATTGCGCGACGGCGCCTGGCACAACGAGGATGCCGATCGTCTGGCCGAAGCCGCCAACGTCGCCCTGCCGCGTGAACTGACGACCCCCTACTTGCTGCGCGATGCCGCCGCGCCGCACATCGCCGCCCAGCAGGAAAACATCGCGATCGACCTCGATCACATTCTTGACTGCTATGCGAAGGTGTCGGCGCAGGCCGATGCCGTGGTGGTGGAGGGCGTCGGCGGCTTTCGCGTGCCCTTGTCGGACCATGCCGACACGGCCGACCTCGCGCAACGGCTCGGACTGCCGGTGATCCTGGTTGTCGGCCTGCGCCTGGGCTGCCTGAACCACGCACTGCTTACCGCCGAGGCGATACAGGCGCGCGGCCTGCGGCTTGCCGGCTGGGTCGCCAACGTCGTCGATCTTGGCATGCGCTATGGCATGGACAACATCGAAGCGTTGACCGCGCGCCTGCCTGCACCCCTGCTCGGCTGCGTGCCGCGCCTGCCTGCCGCTCTACCGGCGGGCGCCGCCACGCATCTTGATTTTTCCAGTCTGCCCGGATGGCCTGTCAAAGGCAGTCGTCCCGTTAATCCCTGAATCAAAGGAAGTTGTTTATGTCGCTGCAACCCGTTACCTTTCAAGCCATCCCGACCCCCGCTGCCGTAAAGGCCATCGCCGCGCAACGCTGGCCGGTGGACGACGTGCTCGCCCTGTTCGAGCTGCCGTTCAACGATTTGCTGTTCCGTGCGCAGCAGGTGCATCGCGAGCACTTCGATCCGCAGGAAGTCGAGCTGGCGACGCTGCTGTCGATCAAGACCGGCGGTTGTCCGGAAGATTGCGGCTACTGCCCGCAAGCGGCGCGCTATGACACCGGGGTGCAGGCGCAGAAACTGCTCGAACTGGAAAAAGTGCTCGAAGCCGCACGCCAGGCCAAGGCCAGTGGCGCGACCCGCTTTTGCATGGGCGCTGCCTGGCGCGGCCCGAAAGACCGCGACCTCGACCATGTGGAAGCCATGGTGCGCGGCGTGAAGGAGCTTGGCCTCGAAGCCTGTGCCACGCTGGGCATGCTGGAAGATGGCCAGGCCGAACGCCTGAAAGCGGCCGGTCTCGACTACTACAACCACAACCTCGACACCGCCCCCGAGTTCTACAACAACATCATCAGCACCCGCGACTATGAAAACCGGCTCGACACGCTGGAGAAGGTGCGCAACGCCGGCATCAAGGTCTGTTGCGGCGGCATCATCGGCATGGGCGAATCGCGCCGTCAGCGCGCCGGGCTGATCGCGCAACTGGCGAACATGGAGCCGTATCCCGACTCGGTGCCGATCAACAACCTGGTACAAGTGGAAGGCACGCCGCTGTACGGCAGCGACAAGATCGACCCGCTGGAATTCGTGCGCACTATCGCGGTGGCGCGCATCACCATGCCCAAGGCGCGCGTGCGTCTGTCGGCAGGCCGTCGCGAAATGGGCGAAGCGGTGCAAGCGCTGTGTTTCGTCGCCGGAGCGAACTCGATTTTCTATGGCGAGAAGCTGCTGACGACCGGTAATCCGGATGCGGATGCCGATCGTGAATTGCTGGTGAAACTGGGGATGCGCACGAAGGAAGTGCAGATTGAAGAGCACGTTGAGCAGTAAAGGAGGAGTTCCTTCCCCCTCTTAGGGGGAAGGCTAGGATGGGGGTGGGGCGTTCGAGTAAACGCATCTGTATGTACAACCGTCTCCCCCCCATCCCAACCTTCCCCCTAAAAGGAGGAAGGGGTAGGGAGGAGAAGTAGTACCGTCCATAACACTTGCCCTCTGTCGAGAGAAAAATGTTCACCAAGATCCTGATAGCAAATCGCGGTGAAATCGCTTGCCGCGTGGCCGCTACCGCACATCGGCTCGGCATTAAAACCGTCGCGGTCTATTCGGAAGCGGACGCTAACGCCAAGCATGTTGCCGTATGTGATGAATCGGTCTTGATCGGTTCCGCACCGGCTAAGGAGAGCTATCTGCGCGCCGACAAGATCATCGAGGTGGCAAAGGCTACCGGTGCACAGGCAATCCATCCTGGTTACGGCTTCCTTTCCGAGAACGAACACTTCGCGCAAGCCTGCGCAGCCGCCGGTCTCGTTTTCATTGGTCCGCCTGCTTCCGCCATTCGCGCGATGGGCTCCAAATCCGCCGCCAAAGCCTTGATGGAAAAAGCCGGGGTGCCGCTCGTGCCCGGCTACCACGGCGACACCCAGGATGCGGACTTCCTGCAGGACCAGGCCGACCAGATAGGCTACCCTGTGCTGCTCAAAGCCAGCGCCGGGGGCGGCGGCAAGGGCATGCGCATCGTGGAGCAGAGCGCCGACTTCAAGGCCGCGCTGGCGTCCTGTAAGCGCGAAGCGATCAACAGCTTTGGCGACGACCGCGTGCTGGTCGAGAAATATCTGACCCGCCCGCGCCATATCGAGATACAGGTGTTTGCCGATACCAAGGGCAACTGCGTCTACCTGTTCGAACGTGATTGCTCGGTGCAGCGCCGTCACCAGAAGGTGCTGGAAGAAGCGCCCGCACCGGGCATGACGCCGGAGCGCCGCAAGGCAATGGGCGAGGCGGCTGTTGCGGCAGCCAAGGCGGTGGGCTATGTCGGCGCAGGCACGGTCGAATTCATCGCCAATCAGGACGGTAGCTTCTACTTCATGGAAATGAACACGCGCCTGCAGGTCGAGCATCCCGTCACGGAGATGATCACCGGCCTCGATCTGGTCGAATGGCAATTGCGCGTGGCTGCCGGCGAAGCTTTGCCGAAGCAGCAGGACGAGCTGGCGATTCACGGTCATGCGCTGGAGGCGCGCATCTATGCGGAGAACCCGGAGAAGGGCTTTCTGCCTTCGATCGGTGCCTTGCTCCACATGCACACGCCACAGGCGGTGACCTTCGAACTGGGCAAGGGTGTCGGCGGCAGCGACCCGGCAGCAGTGCGCATCGATTCCGGCGTACGCGAAGGCGATGCCATCTCCCCGTTCTACGACCCGATGATCGCCAAGCTCATTGTCTGGGGCAACGATCGCGACGAAGCATTGGCGCACATGTCGCAGGCCCTGTCGGAATACCAGATTGTTGGACTGGCCACCAACGTCGCCTTCCTGAAGCGACTGGTCGAGAGTGAGCCGTTTGCGCAGGCTGACCTTGACACCGGCTTGATCGAACGGCATCGCGAGGCCTTGTTCCCACCTGCGTCAACGCTTGGCATCGAGGTACCGGCACTGGCGGCAGCTTCGTTGCTGGCAGCAGAGCAGGGTGGCGCTGGCAACGATCCATGGACGAACACCAGCGGCTGGCGCTTGAACAGCAGCCTCGTGCGTAATCTGCACTTCGCAGATGAAGCCAACAAATATTCGTTGTCGGTGGAATATCTGCCGGTTGGCTGGCGGCTTATGCAAGATGGTGCGTCAGCGGCGATGACGCTGGTCGAACGCGCAGGCAAGCAGCTCGTCATCAAACTCAATGGCGCGAGTGTGCGCGGTACGGTGGTGCGAGAGGGCGACGTCTTCCACGTCTTCACTGGCGGCGCGCACTACGCCCTGAATTACAATGACCCGCTCGCGCATGCCGGCCAGGCGGAAGCCGAAGGCGGCCGTCTCACCGCACCGATGCCCGGCAAGATCGTCGCGATCATCGCCGAGAAAAGCAGACAAGTCGAAAAAGGCGCACCCTTGCTCATCATGGAAGCGATGAAGATGGAACACACCATTGCCGCGCCTGCCCAGGGCGTGGTGGAGGATTTCCTCTACGCCGTGGGCGACCAGGTGGCGGAAGGTGCGCAGTTGCTGGTGTTTAAGGCAGCCTGAGCAACGGAGAAACTACCCCTCTCCCGCAGGCGGGAGAGGGGCAGGGGTGAGGGGGATCGCGAGACCTTTTGAGGTCTTTGCAAGCACCCTCATCCCCAACCCTTCTCCCGCTTGCGGGAGAAGGGAGCAAACCCGGTTCGATCAAGCAGCGCAGAATATGTCAAAAAACTTTTGCGTACTGGCTTAGAGCGGTTTGCTCTTCGATAAAAGGCGGTAGGGTGCGCTTTGCGCACCAGTGCTCTTACGACGAACTCTTGGTGCGCGGAGCGCACCCTACACTGATTTGCAAACCGCTCTAGGCGGTCAGTACGCAAGCGAAGCATTCAACAAAAGGCTCCTTTATGCCCCTCCCAACCAAAGTAAAAATCGTCGAAGTCGGCCCCCGCGACGGCTTGCAGA
>Ga0207679_10002613_pt1 | contig 11100 bp, 15 predicted proteins | sample KBSC73metaG_FD_184320 | JGI IMG/M metagenome (GOLD analysis project Ga0207679, IMG submission 184320) | Corn rhizosphere microbial communities from Kellogg Biological Station, Michigan, USA - KBS C7-3 metaG (SPAdes) (version 2) | ecosystem: Host-associated > Plants > Roots > Rhizosphere > Soil ...
TCGGGAGCGACCATGCCCGCGCGGGCCCCGCCTTCGATCGACATATTACAGAGGGTCATGCGCCCCTCCATGCTGAGTGTGCGGATCACCGACCCCGTGTACTCGATCACATAGCCGGTCCCTCCGGCCGTGCCGATCTTGCCGATGATGGCCAGGATCACGTCTTTAGCCGAGCAGCGATCGGACAGGACACCGTCGACGCGAATCTCCATGGTCTTGGGACGTTTCTGCAACAAACACTGCGTCGCCAGCACGTGCTCGACTTCGCTCGTTCCGATCCCAAAGGCCAAGGCGCCGAACGCGCCGTGTGTCGAGGTATGCGAGTCGCCGCACACGATCGTTGTGCCAGGCAGGGTGAAGCCCTGTTCCGGCCCGATCACATGCACGATCCCCTGGCGGACATCGCTCATATTAAAAAGGGTAATGCCGAAGTCCCGGCAATTGTCTTCCAGCGTCTGAATCTGGATCGCACTCACGGGGTCGGCAATGCCCAGCCGGCGGTCCGTCGTCGGCACGTTGTGGTCGGGAACCGCCAGCGTGGTGCTCGCGCGCCGTGGCCGGCGTCCGGACAGCTTCAATCCCTCGAACGCCTGGGGCGAGGTGACCTCATGCACGAGTTGCCGGTCGATGTACAACAAGGTCATTCCATCCGGCTCTGCACGTACGACGTGAGAGTCCCAGATTTTGTCGAAGAGCGTTTGACCTGCCATGCCTTGCTCCTGATGCTTCAACTGAGAGGCGCCATTATACAGAAACTTCCCATGGGATTTACAAGAGCGGTTGTCCTTGCCCTCCTATTTGAGGACGTGGTACCACGCTTCGAGCGTGAAGCGTCGAGGAGCACCGTCATGACGTCGCAGGCTTGGATGGGATCAGCTGCTGTGCAGTGGACGCAGCGGTTGCTCGACAGTTACCGCCATTGGATCGGACGGGAGTTGATCGAGCGCCATGGCGATCCCGAGTTTCAAGCGCGTGTGTTGTTTGAGTCGCCGATGGTGGTGGTGTCACACGGGACCGAGGCCGATCCGATCCTCAATTACGGCAATCGGATGGCCCTGGAACTCTGGGAGATGACGTGGGAGCACCTGATCAAGACGCCGTCCCGGCTCACCGCCGAGCCGGTCAATCGCGCCGAACGCCAGTGGATGCTGGAACAGGCGCTCGTCCGCGGCTTCATCGATACCTATCGGGGAGTGAGGATTTCCGGGACCGGCCGCCGCTTTCTCGTCGAAAACGCTCTCATTTGGAATGTGCTCGATATCCACCATCAGCCGGTTGGACAGGCTGCCACGTTTTCGCATTGGACCTGGTTGCCGTAGCTGCCGTCTATCGACCACCGCCATGTGTTATTCGGCCAGGCGCTGGAAACGCGGAAGGGGACGGCCGTCGACCATGACCGTCTCGAGAAACATCGACCGGGGTCTGATCCAGAGGCTCCGGTCGCCATACAGGGCGCGATAGACGACGAACGGCTCCTCAGTTTCCGAATGGCGGGCTTCCCCGATCACTTCGTATTCGTTGCCTTTATAGTGCCGATAGCGGCCTGGCTGGATCATCATGTATCCTGTCCGCGTCCTTTTATATATGAGCACAAGGGGAAAGAAAACGGCAGTGGCGCGATCAGCGGCCATCCTTGGGGCCGGTCTGCTCACGTTGCTGGTCTCCTGCCAGGAGCAGACGTGGGAATCAGCCATGGCTGCGGGGCAGCAGGCCGTGCAGCAAGGCAACTACGCCGAAGCCGAGCGCATTTATCAGGAGGCCGTGAAAAAGGCTGAAAGTTATGGTCGCGAAGACCGCCGGGTCGCCATCAGCCTGTCGCAATTAGCCCAGGTGTATGCGGGGCAGGGGAAGCATATTGAGGCCGAGCCGCTGTACCTTCAGGCCCTCAAGATCTATCAAGCGGTGCATGGCGAGACGCACGCCGATGTCGCTGCGACGTTGAATAACTTGGGGGTCCTTCACCGTATGTACGGACAGTATGCGGAAGCCGAGCCGCTGCTGACGCGTGCCTTGGCGATCAAAGAACAACTTGTTGGGCCGGATCATCCCGATGTCGCCCTGAGCGCCGCCAATCTCGGCCAGTTGTATGTGGCCGAGGGCCAGCCTGAGAAGGCCGAGCCCTTCTATCGCCGGGCGCTCGCCATCAGGCAGAAGGCACTGGGGCCTTCTCATCCGGAGGTGGCCAAAACGCTTGAGGATCTGGCCAGCGTGTTACGCAAGCTTGGCCGGAGCACTGAGGCGGTCGCGCTTGATCTGCAGGCGCGGGAGATCCGCGCTAAGCGGAGTTGACCCGTCGCCCTGTCCGTTGTAGCGTATTCAGCATGAACGAGGATCAACCGCGTCCCACCGATTGGCGCATGAACGCGATAGTCGCTCGGTTCGTCGGCATTGTCGCCATCGCACTCGGATTTATCCTGGGGATGTACGGCCTCGACGAGCAGGGCTCTAAGTGGCTCCAAACGGCACTGGGCTTGTTGGTGACCGGCATGTTGGCGCAAGGCTATGCGCTCTATTGTTCGGTGAAACGGATGCAGCAACTGCACGATCAATCCAAGACATGAAGCTTGCCCGTAGCACGTTCTGCATCCACATGCTTGCGCTAGTGCTGGTCCTGACCTCCGTGGCCGCCTGCGGTGCCCCATGGCGCGACGGCTATTTTAAGAAAGGCGTGGACCGGCTGACGCAGGACGAAATCTCGGAGAAAATGGGCCCGCCCCATACGGCAAAGACGCCCGCTCTTGGCGGCGACACGATCTGGACGTACCGCGTGTCTTACAGCGACAAAGAACTGGACCCGATGGATTTCTCAGGGTTGTCGGCTGCGGCAAGCGAGGCGGCATCCTTGATCGGCAAACCATCGCAGGATGCCCCGAAGCCGACCCTCTACTGCTATCGCTACACACTGACCTTCAACGAGCAAAAAATTCTCAAAAGCTGGAAACGGGAGGAGTGTGTCCCCGGTACGCGCGAGTCCTTGCGTGCCGGCTAGCCGAGGGTCGGGTAGCGTTAATCCATGATCACATGGCTTCCGCAGGTCGACAGCTCCATTGTTCTTGATGGCCTCAAGTCCCTTCTGCTGCTGCTCTCCGTCCTCATCGCCCGCACAGTGCTCGTCCGTTCCATCGCAAAAAACGCCGCGCTCACGATGGAAGCCAAGCGACGGTGGGTCGTGGCCGCCCGCAATTCGATGGTCTTTGTCTTCCTGCTCGGTCTGGTTGTCATCTGGGCGCACGAACTGCAAGCCTTTGCAGTCTCCCTGGTCGCGCTGGCCGCGGCGCTGGTTCTGGCGACGAAAGAGCTGCTGCTCTGCTGGAGTGGGGCCGCCTTGCGCGTCGGTGGAAAAGTGTACTCGGTGGGAGACCGGATTCAAATCGCCGGCCATCGCGGCGTCGTCCTCGACCACGACATTTTTACGACCAAACTGCTGGAGATCGGTCCCGGTCAGGCCTCTCATCTGTATACGGGACGCGTGACGGTCTTTCCCAACAGCCTGCTATTCACCAATCCGCTGGTCAAAGAAAATCCCAGCCAGGAATATGGTCTGTATACGCTGACGGTTCCACTCACGGCCGAGCAGGAGTGGAAGCGAGCTGAGACGCAGCTGCTCGAAGCCGCCAAGATCGAGTGCGCCTCCTTCATGGGGGAAGCCAGCCGGCATATGAAACTGCTCGAACAGCAGAATCTCCTCGAGGCCCCGTCGCCGGAGCCTCGCATCACCATTCAGTTGCCCGAGCCGGGACGTATTCTCCTCGTGTTGCGCTTTCCTGCTCCGGACCGGGGTCGTTCTCGCATTGAACAGGCCATTCTTCGGCGGTATCTCACAGGAGCGACTACCCCCGCAGTCTCTTGACAGGGTAGAGTCCGCGTGCGACGCTGGGCGCCCACACGAGTTGTACCCCCGACGATGAACGATCCCCTCACCGCATCAATCTCGCGCCATCCGGATGGCGCCGCCGACTCAGCCGATGAAAATTGCCACGTATAACGTCAACTCGCTTCGAAAGCGGCTTCCGATCGTGTTGGAGTGGCTCGACAAGCAAAAACCAGACGTCCTGTGTCTGCAAGAAACGAAGGTCCAGGACAGCGAATTCCCGCTCATGGCACTCATGCCCGCGGGCTATGAGATTAGCTATCGAGGTATGAAAAGTTACAACGGTGTAGCCATTCTGAGCCGCATTAAGCCGGATTCCGTGCGGGCAGGGTTGGACGACGGCGGAGAGCCGGACGAACCGAGACTCCTGCACGTGGTGATCGGCGGCCTTGATATCATCAACACGTACATTCCTCAGGGATTCGAGATCGATTCGCCTAAATACGCCTATAAGCTCGAGTGGTACAAGCGGCTGCGCGCCTATTTCGAGAAGCATCTCGCGCCGGAGCGGCCGGCTATCTGGTGCGGAGACATGAACGTGGCGCCGAGACCGATGGACGTCCATAGTCCGGAGAAGCATGTGACGCACGTGTGCTATCACGAGGCTGCACGCCAGGCCTATGAAGCAACGGTGAGCTGGGGATTTCACGACGTGTTTGTGCGGCTGTACCCGGAGCGACAACAGTTTACATTTTGGGATTACCGGGCGCCGAGCTCCTTGGTCGCGAATAAGGGTTGGCGCATCGATCATATCTTGGCCACGAGTCCTCTCGCTGAAAAATGTCTGCAGGTCGAGGTGGATGTGGAGCCGAGGCGAGCCAAGGATCCCTCCGACCATACCTTCCTTTGGGCGGAATTTTCGGTGCCATAACACGCGTCGATCGCCAGGCGGTCCGGCGGGCGAGTAGTTGAGTCGCTGAAACGATTAGGACAGGGGAGCGTCGCCAGACAGATCGGCCGGATCAGGAGAAAGTGGGAAGAGATGCTGGGATGCGGGAGGTGTCGATAGAACTATCGCCGGTGAGGCCAGAGGCAGATGTCGAGCCGCGGAAAGCGGAAGCCCCAACTCCTACTGCTCTTGGCTGGACTTTCCAATCAGCCGCGAGCGCGACATCTACACCTGTCCTGTTCTGCCGGAATGCAAGTCGTTCACTCCAGCAGGACGAGGGTGCATGCTCATGCGGCATGCAAGGTTGCGGGCGCGGAGCGGGTCTTCGTCGATCGGTTTTGTTGGATCAATGGGTCGAGAACCAGTCCACAGTTGATACATCGCAGTACGGTGTCCGCGGAATACTCCGGCCTCGATTCCACAATCATCAGGCCTTTGCACTTTTGACAAGTCATATACCCACCTCCTGCTTATGTTCGATTCCTCTTACGAGCGCGAATGTAGCAATACAAGATTAACGGGGAGTTAACGGTCAGTTAAAAATCTCTAATGTTAAACCCGAATAGCCTGATCGTTTGGCCCTCTGGTTCTCTTGCCAACGCCACGTAAATAGGGACATTTCAAGGAAGTTTATGGGTCGTTCACTATGGTGGGCAGTCTTAGTCCAGGGACGTCATGTCAGCTGAGATGGATGGTTTTTCCGGTCGAGAACCTACATAGCCTAAGCTTTGGTCCGAAGGTGCGATATTACGAGCGCAAGTTAATCACTGTGGTTCATCGATCCCCACATGTCCTCGAAGGATGTTGTAATCGTAAACCCGATTCCCGCCGCGTCTCACACCCAAATCTGACGCTTCCATTTCCGTGATCAGCCGGGCCACCACTTCACGAGTACCTGTAGCGGCCGCTGCATGGCGCGGTGTCTGTCCTCCAAGCATGCCATGCGGTTGGTCTGACCATTCGAGGTAGGCCTTTTCCAAGAACGCGTTGAGCACCGTCCGATCGTCTTCGTCGGGTATGATCGCCGTTACCGGTTGATTGGACTTCAATTCATCAAGCGTGATCCGATGATACGGTGGTGTCAATATTTCCCCACGGAAATGCAGTGAAAAACCGAAGGCGCGCGCGAGACCGTGCTTGATGTCGTTCAGGCGGTCAGGATTATCGCATTCGACCACGAGTTGTGACGAAGTCAGTGTCAAGCGCGCGACTATTTCCGTCCTGTTCGGAGCCTCGGATGTCTGAATCCAGCTTTCTCTTTGAAGTTCAGAAGCTTCTCGTGTCCACTCCTTCATCCCCGACAGGCTCTCCAAAAACACTCCATATTCATGATGATCATATAGCGCAATCGCATAGAGATGCGGATCCCCATCCGGCGTGCGGTACCGAATGTCCGCGACTGCGTCTGCCAGAGCCGCCAACCGCATCTCGGCAAAAATCCACAAAAGCACATAACCAAACCGCTTCGTGAACTCTTGCCATTCGCCCAATACGAGTTCGCCGGACGACATTTCCATCCGCCGCTCCCAGTCCCGTGTCTTTTCGTACAGCGCCTTACCTTCGGAGGGAGACAGGATAAGTCCGCAGCCGGCCCAGATCGCCTCGTGAGTTTCAGCCTCTTTTCCGTCACGTATCACGCGTGTCAACAGTACGTGCCCAGTCGAAAGGTCGTTGGCGAAGTCTGCATGGGGAAGAACGAAAAGCGTGCCGTCACCCAACGAGCGAAACGTCAAGGGCGCATTGGATTTGGGGGCAGTTACCAGTTCCAGAAGGTCGATATATGAATGCTTCAATGGATCAAGCCAGGCGCGCTCGTCATTCGGAATGTGCTCCGTGATGACATCTCGGAGTTGCTCGATCAACGTGAGTTGTCCGTCTTCCGGATAAAAATCGCAGAAGAGCCACAGGTTCGCCAGTTCGGTCTCCTGCGGCAGCGCTCCGAGCATTCCGCTGACGCCCTCCTGTAAGTAGAGTTTGAGCACGCGTGCGAGTCCCAGCTCCCGCTGGAGGGCGAATTCGGGCTGCTGCGAGAGCGCGTCGAGTCGTGTGAGCACGGTCCCTAATGAGACCGGCGTCGGAACGAAGAATCCTGCAGCCTGTTCACTCGCCAGATTCATACACGTGCTCCTTTCGCACTAAGCGTCAGAAAACCGCCCACTGAATGCCGGGTTTCGTACAGCCAACACAGGAATTGTCCCCCGTCGCAACACGGCCCCCGTCACGCTCCCCGCCACGACATGTAAGAGGCCGCGGCGTCCATGGGTGCCCATGACGATAAGATCACTTGACGTGGTCTTAGCCACATCGAGGATCATATCCGACGGAGAACCGCCTCGCAGGTTCATCTCCACCGCGATGCCTGCCTTCGAGAGTTTCTCAGACAGCGCCTCCAGCTGCTCGGTAGAGCGCTGACGTTGTTGCACTCGCTCATCAGGATGTTCGATCGTGAAATCAATTGAATAGTACCCTGGTTCGACTACGTGCATTAGTTCTATGGACGCTTTAGCCTGTGCGGCGACCACCGCTGCAAAGTTCACGGCCTCTTCCGAGCATTCAGAAAAATCGGTCGGAACAAGAATCCGATCGAGAGAAATGCCCTTCCCCGTCAGAGATTCTTCTTTGAGCGTATGGACGGCCAGGACCGGGCACGGCGCCATCCGTATCACACGTTCGGCTGTGCTCCCCAACAATACGTGCGCGAGGCCGGACCTGCCTCTGGTGCCGACGATGATCAGGTCGGCCTTTTCGGCCAGAGCCGCAGCAATGATCTCCTCACTTGGCATTCCAGTTGCGGTTCGCGTTGTGACCGCAATGCCGCGTGCGTATGCCCCATGCTTAAACTTCGCGAGCTGCGCAGACGCCTCCGACATCCGATTGGTCAAATACTGCTTATTCACGGCATAGTTCGGATCCATTCCGGGAGGAAATTCAAGGACAGTCATCACCGTGAGCTTAGCCTGCCATGAAGCTGCTAACGCGCAAGCATGATCTTCTGCTCGGCGAGCCCAATCCGAAAAATCCGTGGCTAAGAGCAGGCGTTTGATTGACGTCATGTTCATAGTACGATGTCCCGCCTGAGTTTGTGCCGCAGGAGCGGAACGGTGAGGACAGCGCAACCGGCTGTGCGTACGACCTTATCGGCAGTCGCTCCAAAAAAGATCTTGTCCATGCTATCCGATCGTCCACCATAACTGCCCAAGACGATCAAGTCGATTCCTTCGCCTCGCGCAAATTTCCCAATCTCAACAAATGGCGTGCCTTCCACCACGATACGTGTGATCGATCGGCCTTCAGATTGTGACTTAAGGAGGTGCCTCATTTTCAGGCGAGCATGATGCCGTAGCCGCTTGCGCTGCCGTGTGGTATCCGAAGGGACGGCTAAAAGTCCAAGACGATTGAACGCGTCCACCGTGGTCACATCGATGACATGCATGACCGTCACGTCGGCGTTCAGAGCATCCTTGAGCTGCAAGGCTACATGAAATGCCTCTTCGGAACAGGTCGAGAAATCGACCGGAACGAGAATCCTTTTAAAGAGTGCATCCGCCATATCTATAAGCGTACACAGCAAGGACAATGCCCATTGTGACTCAGCATCTCGAGCCCCAAACGGACCGGTTGCGGCCGGATCGAACGCCCTTCATCCCTAATCTAGGGGAGCCATGCTACAGCGCAGAATCTCCGCCTGTAGCAGAATGGGGCAAGAGACCCACCTGCATCGATGGAATGCATAGACATTGGACGGCACTGGATTTGCTCACCGAGTTCAGAAGGAGCGAATCACAGCAGAGAGGGGTTCAATGACGAAAGGAAAATGGCTGTTACTGGGGGCCATGATCTTAGGCCTGCTGGTCGTGCTCTATCTGGTTTTGTTATGCCCATCGGATTGTCATTAAGCCCTTCTGAGACCGAGAGCCCCGGCCTTGAACGCAACAGGGGGAATCATCGATGAAAACCTTGCTGGCAGTGGATGGATCTGACAACGCCAACGAAGCGGTACGCGCACTGCAATACTTTTCGATGGATCGGTTGGTCGTGCTTCACGCGCTCAACGTTCCGAAGCCGGCGTATCCCATGATGGTCCCAGAGGTCGCCGCGGAGTTATATCATGACCTGGAAAGAAGCATGCGCGCGGACGGAGAAAGATTGCTCGATCGGACGGTCTCACTCCTTCCGTTCCACACGGGGCCTGTCTCAAGAATGATCCACACCGGGTCGCCGGCCGAGGTCATCCTCACGACCGCTGAAGAGGAAAAGAGCGATCTCATTGTGATGGGTGCACGGGGTCTCGGGCCGATCAAGGAGCGAGTGTTCGGCAGCGTCTCTCATCGCATTCTGACCGCGGCGCGATGCGCGAAATTGATTGTTTCCGGGCCAGTGAAGACGATCGAGCGGGTTCTGTTGCCGCTAAGAAGCTCCTCCGATACCGAAGATGCCATTCGCTTTCTGCAGCTGAATCCGTTTCAACGATCCGTGGAGCTGACGTTGTTGTCGGTGCTGCCCAGCATCCACCCATCTTTGGGCACAGCGGCCCTCGCGGCACAACCTCTTCAAGCACGAGAGATGGAGAACGCACAATTGTTCCTCCAGTCTACAGCCAATGAACTGAAACGATCGGGGTATCAAGTTCGAACCGAGGTGCTGACCGGAGCACCGGTTGAATCGATCCTGGACCGGGCGCATCGGCTAAAAGCCGATCTCATTCTCATGGGGTCTCGAGGCCGGCATGGCGTGCTACGTCTTGTGCTTGGCAGCGTATCTCACGCGGTGTTGCACCATGCTCGCTGTCCGATTCTAGTGTTCAATTAATCGATCGTCGGGTTGCTCATGAGGTGGGATATGCCGATGTACGACTACAAATGCCTCGACTGTGGAAAAGAGTCGTTGGTCGTTCTTACTCTGAGAGAACATGAGACAGGAAAAGCGCTCACCGCCGTTGCCGCTCCTGTTCATGATCGTCCTCGGGGTGATCTTGGCTGCCTATGTGCTGGCCGCTGAAATGGCGAAATCCTACTTTTATGGCAATCGAAACGCCTGATCATACATTTGACGGTTCACCCTAGGCCCGAAAGGCATTGAAGGGCAGAGTCGTGGGATTTTGAGGAAGGAAATGCGGGACGCCTCAGCCGGCACTCAGCAACTGTTCGACCTTCTGTTTGAGTTCTGAAATGCGGACCGGCTTGTCAAAATAGGCCGCCACGCCAAGCCCAAGAGCCTCTGCTTTTGTCTTCGCATCGCCGAAGGCCGTCATCAGGATGATCGGCACGTCGGGCGCGGATTTGCGAAGGCTTGAGACATACCCCATTCCACCCGCCGGCATACGCAGATCCGTCATGATGAGGCTGGGTTTGCGATCCCGCACGTATTTGAGGGCCTCGTCGGCATCGGCCGCTTCCACGATGCGATGGCCCATTTCCGAGAGCTCATCGCAGAGGAGACTTCGCATGTCGGCATCGTCCTCGACCAACAATAGGACCACACCCGCTTCCATATCTCCCATATAGGTACGCCCCTGCTTGTGAATGCCAATTGTCCATAGCATTAGCAATGGCCATACCTGGAAGGTGTCTGTTTTAAAGGGAGAACTGACAGGGTAGGGATGCATTCAAGCCGCATCCGGTGGCGAGAAACTCCTCACGACGGAAAGGCTACTGGTGCAGGATGCCACAGTCGCTCAGGAGGCGGTGCGTTCGATCGGCAAAAGAATTGTGAACGTTGTGCCCTTGCCCGGCTCGCTTTCCACCGCAATCTTGCCGCCATGCTCCTCGATGATGCCGTGCACCACGGTCAAGCCGAGACCGGTCCCTTTCCCGACTTCCTTGGTGGTGAAAAACGGCGTGAAGATCTTGCCGAGATGTTCCCTCGGGATACCATGGCCTGTATCGGCGATCAGCAGCGTGACGACGTCCGCTTGTGGCTTGACTGTGACCTTCAACGTGCCGCCCTCCGGCATGGCATGCAGGGCATTGATGAAGAGGTTGAGGAGCACCTGGCTCATCTGATCGGGATCGGCGTGAACCAACGGCACATCGTCCGGAAGCTCGGCCACGACGTGGATGTGATGACGCGCGAGCCGCTCGTGCAGCATTTCGAGACTGTCTTCGACGATGTCCCTGACGCCGACAGCGCGCCGTTCGGCGGGACGCCGGCGGGCGAAGGCCAGGAATTGATTCATAATCTTGGTGATGCGCTCGACCTGCGTGACGATGGTGGCCAGGCTCTGTTTCGCCCGTTCATCGTCGATTCGACGCATGGCGAACTCCGCTCGTCCTAGAATGACGTTCATGGGCGTCCCGATTTCATGCGCCATTCCGGAGGCCAGCGTCCCGAGCTCGGCCAA
>Ga0207679_10002615_pt1 | contig 11098 bp, 6 predicted proteins | sample KBSC73metaG_FD_184320 | JGI IMG/M metagenome (GOLD analysis project Ga0207679, IMG submission 184320) | Corn rhizosphere microbial communities from Kellogg Biological Station, Michigan, USA - KBS C7-3 metaG (SPAdes) (version 2) | ecosystem: Host-associated > Plants > Roots > Rhizosphere > Soil ...
CGACTGCAACTCGAAGAGAGACGTAGTCCTCGCGGATGGCCGCGTCCTCGGTCAGCTGCGCCCGAACAAGGATTGGATCGTGATCGGGTTCAGGACCGAGACTTTCGATCGCGAACCCGCCGACACGCTGTTCGAGAGCGGCGCGCAGCGACGGATGCAGAGCCTCGGCGCGGGCATCGGCCGCAACAATCGCGGACGCGAGACCAAATCCGGCGAGCGACAGCACGCACGCGAAGCTGTGGAACCGACGCCACCAGGCCATCGCTGCGCCAACGCAGAGCGCTGGTAGCAGTGGGATCGCGATGCGCAGAGAGCAATCGAGGGATGTGCCGGCGACGGCGCCCGCGATCAGGGCCAGGGCCGGAAACAGCGCCGGAGGCACCCTCGCTGCGTTGCAAACGACGGTTCGGCGCCTGGTGACGCGAGATCAACGATTTAGCGCGACGGGTCGCAGAAAGTGAACGCCGCACCGCGATCGACGTACGCAATTTCTGATCGAGTGTCTTCGCGGACTTCGCGCTCTTCGCGTCCTTCGCGCGTCAGGCCGCCGCACGAGCGGAATCCTATCGCGTACCGCAACCCTTCGTGGTCTTCGTCGTTAAGACCAGTGAAAGCGGCTAGCGGGTTTTTGCTGAGAAGCTGACGGACACGCCGCCAGAAATCGCGAGGCTGGTCTTGTTCGCGTCATCCGGGCTCGAGAGAGTCCGGCCGACACCGACGTAGACCGACGTCGCAGCGTTGAGCGAGTGGCCAACCGCGACGCTGAAGTCGGAGCGACCGCCGCTCACGCCGGTCGTGTCTTCAGCAGTCGGGACCGTATGCGTCAGGCTGAAGGTGAGCGATGTGCCCGCGGGCGACGTCCATTCCAGCGCGCCCGCGCCGAACAACGCTCCGCGCGAGAAGTACCCAGTCGAGCCATAGACACGAACTGGCGAGGCGCGGAACTCGGCGCTCACCGGCAACGCCCAGTGCACGCGATCGTCGAAGAAGCCTGGACTGAGCACCTCGAGCACCGGAATCACGGCGACGCCGAAGCGCGCGTCCTTCAGCGCGGGATCGATCAGCACGATCTTGCCGCTGAAGTACATGTCATCGACGCCGCGCAACGTCGCGCCTGCGTTCTCGGTACGGTAGAACGGCACGCTCATCCCGAACTGAAAGCGATCGGTGACGGCATAGGCACCGTCCACCATCGGCATGTCGACGAGCGAGGCGCCGGCGCTGCGCCAGTAACCGATCCCGAAGCCGACGTTGCCGCCGCCTTTCGCTCGCGTCGTCGCATCGTCGAGCCAGACGCCAAACTGTCGGAACTGAGATGTGGAGACCGTGCTGGAGCCGGACGTGCTGGTGTCTGTACCGGACGACGCCTGCGGATTCTTGGGTCGTCCCTGACCCTGCGCTTCAGCGACATGCGGAAGCGCAGCCAGGGCAAGGAATAACGTCAGAGTCTGCAGGCGTCGCACAGTCGCTCCTCTACGGAGTTACCGGAGTCGTTGTCGTCGTCGTGGCTGTCGTCGTGGTCGGAGGCGGTGTCGCCGCCTTGACGAACGCCACCGCATCCGGAAGCGTCTTGCCGTTCGTCACCATCTCCGTGTAGATCGACCCGAACGAGAGATTGTTGTTCTTCGCCGCATTCATCGCCGCCACGAGCTGACCCTGATTCTTCCAGCCGGTCGTTGCCTGGTCGTAGGTCAGCGTGCTGCCGACCAGCAGGGCATCAAGACGCGCCTTCAACGTCGGGTTCAGTGCGATCTTCTCGCCGAGCGGAAGCTGACCGCGACCCTTCGTCTCGGAGTCTTCGGTGGTGGTGGTTGTGGTCGTCGTCTCGGGCGTTCCCGTGACGTTCTTTGCGTGCTCGGCGCTCTTGCCGTGATCACCGCTCTTGGCATCGGCGCTGCTGCCTTTGACCAGCGTTCCGGCCTTGGCGTCCGCGCTCTTGCCCTTCGTCGTCGGAGCTGTTCCCTTCACCGTCGTCGTAGTGGGTTTGCCGACACCCGCTGGCTTGCCGAGCGCTTTACCCTGCGCCGCCGCCGGAATGGCAGGCAGAGCGAGCGCACCAATCAACATAAGAATCCTGGACAACCTCATGTTCGACTTCCTCCCAAGGCCGGAATCGTTCCAAGAGACATGCCACAGCTGAACTAGCTCGGTAAGGCGGAAAACAGTCCCGTTCACACCATTGCATGCGTCGCGACTGCACAGTTCTGACGCCTCAGCTACACGATCGACTGGGTAAAACGCGCTCCGGGTGACGCCGGACACTACGCTTTCAATTCAACAGCGGAATAGTAGTCCTGCAGCGACCGGACGGTGAGTGCCTGCTGCCGCAGGGCGCGGATTGCCTGCACGACGGCCGACGCGCCCGTGAGCGTCGTGATGCACGGCACCTGCGCCATTGTGGCCGTTCGGCGCACGGCACGATCGTCGAAGAACGAATCGCGGCCGAGCGGCGTGTTGATCACCAGGCTGATCTCGCGGTTCACGATGTGGTCGGACACGTTCGGACGGCCTTCGTTCACCTTGAACATCACCTCGACGTCGAGACCGTGCGCCCGCAGGAACGCCGCGGTGCCGCGGGTGGCGGCGAGGGTAAAGCCAAGCTGCTGCAGGTCGCGCGCGATCGGCAGCACGGTGGGCTTGTCGCTGTTGTTCACGCTGATGAACACACAGCCTTCGACCGGCAGCTTCTGACCGGCGCTCATCATGGCCTTGGCAAACGCCGACCCGAAGTTGTCCGATCCGCCCATCACCTCGCCCGTCGATTTCATCTCGGGGCCGAGGATGGTATCGACGCCCGGGAAACGAACGAACGGGAACACGGGGCTCTTGACGAAGACGCCGGCTGCCTGCAGATCGTCGACGAGGCCGAGATCGGCCAGCGTCCGTCCCGCGGCGACACGCGCCGCGATCCTGGCCATCGGCACGCCCGACGCCTTCGAAATGTATGGCACCGTCCGCGACGATCGCGGGTTGACCTCGAGCACGTACACGACGTCGTCCTTGATGGCGTACTGAACGTTCATCAGGCCGACGACCTTCAGCGCGCGCGCAATCCGTCGTGTGTAGTCGCGGATCGTGCCGAGATGCTTCTCCTTGACCATGAACGGTGGCACCACACAGGAGCTGTCGCCGGAGTGAATGCCCGCCTCTTCGATGTGCTCCATGATGCCGCCGATGACCACCGCACCCGTCGCATCGGCAACAGCATCGACGTCGAACTCGAACGCATCTTCGAGGAAGCGATCGATCAGCACCGGTCGATCGTGCGACACATCGACAGCGCCCGCCATGTAGCGATCGAGGGCGCCCTCATCGAACACGATGGCCATCCCGCGGCCGCCGAGCACGTACGACGGCCGGACGACCACCGGATATCCGACACGGTCAGCCACGTCGCGCGCCTGGTCGCGGGATACGGCAGTCCCGCTCTCTGGCTGATCGATTGCGAGGTCCCGCAGCAACTGCGAGAACCGTTCGCGGTCTTCGGCAAGGTCGATTGAGTCGGGAGACGTGCCGAGGATGGTCACGCCGGCCTCGAGCAGCGGCAATGCCAGCTTGAGCGGCGTCTGGCCACCGAACTGCACCACACACGCCACCTCGCCACCGGCGCTGCGCTCGCACTCGATCACCGCCATCACGTCTTCGAACGTGAGTGGCTCGAAGTAGAGACGATCCGCTGTGTCGTAGTCGGTCGAGACGGTCTCGGGGTTGCAGTTGACCATCACCGTCTCGAAGCCCTCTTCGCGGAAGCCGAAGACGGCGTGCACACAGCAGTAGTCGAACTCGATGCCCTGGCCGATCCGGTTCGGGCCGCTACCCAGGATCACGACCTTCTTCTTCTTCGTCGGCTCGGCTTCGTCCTGTCGTTCGAACGTGCCGTACATGTACGGCGTAAACGACTCGAATTCTGCGGCGCACGTATCGATCCGTTTGTAGGCAGGCCGCAACCCGTCTTCCAGCCGCCGCTGCCGCACCACCTCTTCGCCGATCCCATACACGGCGGCAATGTCAGCGTCACTGAACCCGCTCCGCTTCAGCGTTCGCAGCAGGTCTCCCGACATCTGCCTGAATTCGCCCAGCGCCGCCATCTTGCGCAGCTCGACGATGTCGGAGAACTGCTGGAGGAACCAGGGGTCGATCTTCGTGAGGTCGTGCAGCGTCTCGAGCGACCACCCGAGCCGAAGCGCGCGGAAGAGCGCCCACATCCGGCGGTCGTTCGGGACCACCAGCCGCTTCCGCAAAGACGTCTCGTCTTCGTCTTCGTCGCCCGTGTCATCCGGTCCCGAGGGGAAGAGGCTGGCGCTGCTGCGCGAGAGCTCGAGCGAGCGGACCGCTTTCAGGAACGCTTCCTTGAATGTGCGACCGATCGCCATCGCCTCGCCCACCGACTTCATCTGCGTCGTCAGGGTGCGATCCGCCTGCGGAAACTTCTCGAAGTTCCAGCGCGGGAACTTGACGACGATGTAGTCGATCGTCGGCTCGAAAGAGGCCGGCGTCAGGCGCGTAATGTCGTTCTTGATCTCATCGAGATGGTAGCCAAGGGCGAGTTTGGCGGCAATCTTTGCGATCGGGAATCCGGTGGCCTTCGACGCCAGCGCCGACGACCGCGACACCCGCGGGTTCATCTCGATGGCCACGATGCGACCGTCCGTCGGGTTGACGGCGAACTGAATGTTCGAACCGCCGGTCTCGACGTTGACGCGGCGGATGATGCGCCGGCCCATGTCGCGCATCCGCTGGTATTCCTTGTCGGTCAACGTCAGCGCGGGCGCGACAGTGATCGAGTCGCCCGTGTGCACGCCCATCGGATCGATGTTCTCGATCGAGCAGATGACGACGAAGTTGTCCGCGCCGTCGCGCATCACTTCGAGCTCGAACTCTTTCCAGCCGATGACGGACTCCTCGACCAGGATCTCGTGGACGGGGCTCAGATCGAGACCGCGGCCTGCCAGCTCGCGGAATTCTTCGATGTTGTACGCGATACCGCCACCGACTCCGCCCATCGTGAAGGACGGACGGATGATCGCCGGAAAGCCGGTGCTCTCCACGAGGTCGAGCGCTTCGTCGATCGACCTCGCGACGCCGCTGCGCGGCACCAGGACGCCGATCTCCTCCATCGCGTTGCGAAACAGGAGGCGATCTTCGGCGACCTTGATGGCGTCGATCTGTGCGCCAATCAGCTTGACGTTGTACTTCTCGAGAATGCCGTTCTCATGAAGCGCCACCGCGAGGTTCAACGCCGTCTGCCCGCCCACAGTCGGCAGCAGCGCGTCGGGTTTCTCCTTGGCAATGATCTTTTCGACGATCTCCCACGTCAGCGGCTCGATATACGTCGCGTCCGAGAACTCCGGGTCGGTCATGATGGTCGCCGGATTGCTGTTGACCAGCACCACCTCGAGCCCTTCGCTGCGCAGGGCCTTGCACGCCTGCGTGCCTGAATAGTCGAACTCGGCCGCCTGGCCGATGACGATCGGACCCGAGCCGATGACGAGGACGCGTTTGATGTCAGTGCGTTTTGGCATCAGGGGTTAACGCTTTTCCATCGTTTCGATAAATTGCCGGAACAGATAGTCCGCGTCGTGCGGCCCGGGCGACGCCTCGGGATGGTACTGCACCGAGAAGATCGGCTTCGTCAGGTGACGGAAGCCTTCCACCGTGCCGTCATACAGGTTCGTGTGCGTGACGGTCACGTCCGAGGGAAGCGAATCGGGATCCACCGCGAAGCCGTGATTCTGCGAGGTGATCTCCACCTTCCCGGACTGGAGCTCCTTCACCGGGTGATTCGCGCCGCGATGGCCGAACTTGAGCTTGTAGGTCTTGCCGCCGACGGCGAGGCCAAGAATCTGGTGGCCCAGGCAGATGCCGAACATCGGCAGGTCGGTCTGCACCAGCTCGCGCACATTGTCGATTGCATACGGCAGCGCGGCGGGATCACCCGGGCCGTTGCTGAGAAAGATGCCGTCCGGTTCGATCTTGCGGAGTTCCGACGCCGGCGCCGACGCCGGGAAGACATGCACATCGCAGCCATAGGCGTCGAGCCGTCGCATGATGTTGTATTTCACGCCGAAGTCGTACGCGGCGACGCGCAGCCGGCGCTTCGCACGCGCTTCGGGCGGAATACCGAACTCCGCATGATCCGCGTCGCCCACCCGTCCGGCAAACTGCCGCCATTCGAAGGCGTTGTCGCAGGTGACACCCTGCACCAGGTCGGCACCTTCCATCTTCGGAATCGCGCGCGCCTTCTCCACGAGCTCCGCCGGATCCACCTGGCCGGTCGCGATGACACCGCGCATCACGCCCGCGCTGCGCAACACCCGCGTCAGCGCGCGCGTGTCGATGTCCGCGATCGCGACAATGTGATGGCGGGTGAGGTAGTCCCGGAGCGTGCCGTCAGCGCGCCAGTTGCTGGCGAGCGGTGACGCTTCGCGCATCACGAAACCGGCCACACGCGGGGCCTGCGACTCGGCATCTCCAGACGCTACGCCGTAGTTGCCAATCTGCGGCGCGGTCATCGTCACGATCTGGCCGGCATAGGAGGGGTCGGTGAGCACCTCCTGATAGCCGGTCATGCTCGTGTTGAACACCACTTCGCCCGAGGTCTCGCCGCTGGCACCAGCCGCGACGCCTTGATACCAGGTTCCGTCTTCCAGAGCCAAAACAGCGTTCATCACTGCTCCAGCGACGCGGCCACTCGCGTCGCACTGCCAGCCTTCACGTCCGCCGTCGTCGCCCAGCTCTTGAACCCCGGCAGTTCGAGCCGGATGCTGTGCTCACCGACCGTCACCTCCGGAATCGTCATCGGCGTCCTGCCGATCGAGCGGTCGTCCATGACGACTTGCGCGCCTGCCGGCCGCGACACGACCAGCAGCGTTCCCCGCTCGCTGGCCGGTAATGTCTTGAGTGCCGGCGTGTCCGCCGGGACGGCTTGAGTCTGCGGCGGAACCCGCCGCACAGCAGCGGGGGCCTTCGGTGGTTGCGGTGGTGGGGCAGGTTGCGCGGCGGGCTCAGGCGCGGCAACAACCGGCTCCGGGTCCAGTTTCACCGGTTCCGAAACAGACGATTCGCTGAACGTGTGACCGGCACCGGATGTCGAGGCCGGTTTCTCAATCCCGCCAACCGTTACGGATGACCCAGTTCGGGCGGCACGATATCCACTGAAGAAGCCCAGGCCGATCCCGAAGACGAGTGCTGCAGCGGCGGCGAGCCAGATGCCGAAACTGCTTCGATGGCGTGGGGTGTCGCCCGAAAGTGCAAACAATGGTGGCTCGGGCGTCGGTTCCGGACCTGGGTCGGCGACGCCAGGACTCGTCTCGTCGAAGCGCTCCTGGCGCCTGGGCGAAACCGAGGAAGGCGACACGTCCGTCTCCCGGAACGGAAAATCAACGAGCGGATCGTCTGGAGAAGAATCTGACCCCTGCAGTGGAGGACCTTTCAGGTATAGCCTCGCGATCCTAACATGTGAATTTGACACTGCGCCTGAGCCTCTGCGAGAGTACCCGCGGTGCTCCCACAGTCTGGCGTATCAGCCTCGGCACCGGTGCGCCCGGCTGCCCGCCGGAGCGACGACAACACCACCGTGCGCCTCCCTGTCGACATTCGACGGTTTCCCTGGATCCGGAAGCTCGCGGCCGATTACGCGTACGACTATGGGCGTGTGGCCGAGTTCTTCGCGGGCAGCCCCGCGGATCCATCTGCCTGGCGCGCCGCGATCGGCCGCGCGCAACAGCATCCGCGTCAGCGTGACGCCATTGTCGCGGTTCTCGAGGCGCAGCAGCGCCGGCGTGGTGCTCCACAGGCGGCGCGTGACGCGGCTGCCCAGCTCCGTGACCCGCGGTCCGTCGCGATCGTCACCGGCCAGCAGGCGGCGCTGTTCGGCGGGCCGATGTTCACGCTGCTCAAGGCGATTACGACCGTCCAGCTTGCCGCGCACGTTCGGGACCAGTTTGATGTCCCGGCGGTGCCGATCTTCTGGATCGAAGGTGAAGATCACGACTGGGACGAAGTGAAGAAATGCGGAGTCCTGGACGCCGAGCAGTGCCTCCGCCACATCGAAATCGGGGATCCGCCCGGAGCACGCCAGTCGGCGGTGGCGCACGTTCAGCTGGATGAATCTGCATCGGCCGCAATCACGGCGCTTGAAGCTGCGCTGCCGAAGACTGAGTTCTCCACTTCCCTGCTTGACGCAATTCGGGAGGCCTATCAACCCGGCGCTGGCATGGCGGACGCCTTCGGCCGCTGGCTGGAGACAACCCTGGGATCGAGGGGCCTGGTACTGTACGACGCCTCGGATCCCGCCTCGAAGCCGCTGGCCGCGGACCTCTTTGCGCGCGAACTCGAGAGAGCCGGCACAACGGCCCGTATCGTCACGGCAGCGGGCGAACGCCTCCAGGCCCGGGGCTACCACGCACAGGCGATCGCGCACGACGACACAGTGGCACTCTTCTCCCTGAACGGCGGCCGCAATGCGATCAAGCGCACGAACGACGGTTTCGCCGTGGGCGACCACCTTGAGCCGAGTGAACGTCTGATCGACCAGGCACGACAGCATCCGGAACTGTTCAGCCCGAACGTGCTGCTCCGCCCGCTTGTGCAAGACACGATATTTCCGACGGCCTGCTATGTCGCAGGGCCGAACGAGCTCGGCTATCTCGGCCAGTTGAAGGGCGTCTACGAGGCATTCGGCGTACCCATGCCGCTCATCCAGCAGCGCGCGACGGCCACGGTGGTTGACGCCAACACCATGAAGTTTCTCTCGCGTCACGAGTTTCCATTCGAGGCGCTGCGCGCGCAAGACGAGAGCGCGCTCAATGAGCTGCTCGAGTCGCAGTTGCCGGTCTCCGTTGAAGCCTCGCTGCAGGACGCGGCCCGCGCACTCGACGACCACATCGGGCGACTGGCGCACGAGGTCGCGCAGGTCGATTCCACACTGGAAGGCGCCGCCCGTTCGACGCTGACGCGCATGCAGGACGATCTGAAGAAGCTGCACGGCAAGGTCATTCAGGCCGCAAAGCGCAAGGACGACACCCTGCGACGCCAGTATCACCATGCCCGGGGACTCGCCTTTCCGGGCGGACACCCGCAGGAACGTGAGATCGGCTTCGTGTCCTTCCTGAACAAGTACGGCCCCAGCCTCGTCGACCGTTTGAGCGAAGAGATCCCGCTCGACATGGGCTCGCATTGGGTGATCCAGGTCTGAAGAAGAAACCGCGCGTCATCCTGAAGCTGCGCGGGATTGCCAGCAAACGCTGGGTCCGGTACCTGCTGTACGCAGCCGGTGTCTTCACCGTCGTCTTCGGCGCGGCCTTCTTCTACTTCTTCTTCTCGTACGCAGACGTCATCGAGCAGCGCCTGCACGGCGAGCGTGAGCGGACGCTCCCGCGTGTGTACGGCCGCGCCGTCGGCCTGCGCAAAGGCCAGATGCTGTCGGTCGAGGACCTGGTTTCCCGCCTGAACGATCTCGGCTACGCGCAGCGCCAGCAGATTGATGGCGCCGGGCAATTCACCGTCGTGAAGAACGTCGTCACCCTTGCCCCGCGTGAGGGGCCGCTGGCCGATCGCTCCGTGCGCATCGTCTTCCCCACCCCACGCCCGGTGAAAACGGGGCGCGGGGCGGCGCCTCCACTGCTGTCACCTCGGGGCATTCAACAGATCGAGGTTCGCGGCCGTGGCACCGTGCAATCGGTGGAGCTCGACCCGCCGCTGCTGACGGCCCTGATGGCCGACGGGGCCCGCGAGAAGCGGCGTCATGTGCCACTGGCGACCATCCCGGCGCGGATGCGTCAGGCAGTGCTCGCGATTGAAGACCAGCAGTTCTACTCGCATTCCGGCGTCAATCCCGTCCGGCTGGTTGCCGCCGCGATCCGCAATGCGACCAACAAGGGCAGTTCGGTCGGCTACAGCACGATCACGCAGCAGCTGGCGCGCATGTTCTTCCTCGCGGATGAATTCAACGCCGAGTTGCAGACCGGCGAACGTGGGCGCACGTGGGGGTCGTACTTGCGCAAGGCGCGCGAGATCATGATGTCGCTGGCGCTCGAGCGTCGGGCATCGAAGGACGAGATCCTCGAGATGTACCTGAACGACGTCTATCTGGGTCAGCGCGGATCGTTTGCGATCCACGGCGTGGCTGAGGCGTCGCGCATCTTCTTCGGGAAGGACGTCGCGAACGTCACCAACAGCGAAGCGGCCACGATCGCCGGGACGATCAAATTCCCCGGCCTGCCGTTCCAGAGCCCGAAGCGGGCCACCGACCGGCGGAACCTCGTCCTGCAGGCGATGGCGTCTGAGGAATACCTCACCGCCGACGCGGCTGCCAAAGCCTCGAAGGAGCCGCTCCAGATCGTCCCGCGAGCGGTCGACGCCGAGGCGCCGTACTTCGTCGACATGATCGTCCAGCAGATAGAGGCGGCGTATCCAGGGCTGATGGCCCAGTCCGACAACATCAACGTCTTCACCACACTGGATCTGAATCTGCAGCGTGCGGCGCTCGAGGCCATGCGCAACGGCCTGGCGCGCGTGGACGAGGTGCTCTCGAAACGGCGTCGGAAATATCCCGATCCGGCGCAGGCAGCGCTGGTGGCGATCGACCCGCGTACCGGTGAAATCCTGGCGCTGGTTGGCGGCCGTTCCTACAACACCTCGCAGTACAACCGCGTGACGACGGCGCGCCGGCAGCCGGGCTCGGTGTTCAAGCCCTTCGTCTACCTCGCGGCGTTTGAGCGCGGCGCTGAAGAGGGACGCACTGACCTGACGCCGGCATCGATGACACTCGATGAACCCGGCATCTTCGAGTACGACGGCCAGGTTTGGGAACCGAAGAACTACGACGACTACGACGGCGAGGTGACGTGGCGGCGCGCGCTGGCGATGTCGCGGAATCTCGGCACCATTCGCGTGGGCGAGAAGGTCGGCTTCGACACGGTCGCGAAGGTGTGGAAACGCGTGGGCGTCGGCACTCCGCCGATCGCGGTTCCATCGATCACGCTGGGCGTCTTCGAGCTGACACCGCTCGAGGTGGCCACGGCGTATACGCTGTTCACGAACGGCGGCACCGTTCGGCCGCTGCTCGGCCTCAGTCACATCCAGGCTGGAGCACGCG
>Ga0207679_10002621_pt1 | contig 11095 bp, 12 predicted proteins | sample KBSC73metaG_FD_184320 | JGI IMG/M metagenome (GOLD analysis project Ga0207679, IMG submission 184320) | Corn rhizosphere microbial communities from Kellogg Biological Station, Michigan, USA - KBS C7-3 metaG (SPAdes) (version 2) | ecosystem: Host-associated > Plants > Roots > Rhizosphere > Soil ...
TGCAAAACCTCATGTCCGCTTTACTCCCGATAGCGACCGCAAAAGCGGACTCCCGCAAAAGGCCATGTCCGCTTCACCCCCGAAAGCAGACATGTGCAGCGCACCGGCCTAGGTCCGCTAAGGGCCAATAGCGGACATCGGCTCCAAAATTTGTGCGTCTAATTTACAGCCTTAGTGCCTAACACGTTGTAAGCCGTCAGCGGGCGGCGAATGCCCTTAAGTGCAAAATCGCCGACCGGTTCAACCATTATGTCCTTCTCAACAGCCATCAACACACGAGGACTAATTAGTATTTGCCCGGGCTTTGCCTCGTCGCAAAGCCGAGATGCGACATTGGACACCGTTCCAATGGCGGCGTAGTCGAAGCGCCCCTCGAATCCGATGGTGCCTAGCGTGGCAAATCCGTGCGCGATCCCAATACCGAAGCCAATGTCGTGCCCAAGCTTACGCCACTTCTCGATTAACTCTCCGATAGCCGCTCTCATTTCAATCGCCATCCGCACGGCTTGAAGGGCGGGGCCATCGACCGGAATTGGATCATTGAACACCACCATCACCCCGTCACCGGCATAGCGCTCAAGCGTGCCACCATACTTGTTTATAATCTCACCAATCGCCGCATGGTATTCCCGCAATAGAGCCATCACGTCTTCTGGATCAGAACTTTCAGAGAACCCGGTAAAGCCGCGTAGATCGCAGAACAACGCGGTTATTTCTCGGCGGTGGCTTTCGAGCTGCTTCTCTGTCCCAGAAGCAACGATCAGATCCGCCACTTGTGGAGGAAGGAACCGTCGCAGTTTACCCATGCGTTCGATTTCGCTGACTTGGTCCGTGACACGCTGTTCGAGTTGTTGGTTCAGCTTGTTGAGATCATTGAGCAGCCGCGCGTTCTCGATGGCGATGACGGCTTGGGTGGCGAAATTTCTGACCAGATCGATCTGCTTCTCGGTGAAAGGGCGCACTTCCTGGCGATAAATGCTGAGCACACCAACCAATGCACCTTCCTTCAGCATCGGGACAGCCAGCACCGTGCGGGCACCGGCCAGGTGAGCAAAACCGACCACAACGCGATCGCCCTCAAGATAAGGTTGACAGGTTCGAATATCCTCAATGTGTACAAACTGTTTGGTTTTTATCACCTGACCTAGAGGGCCCGCCGGATGGGGACGAAATACTTCGCCGCGCCGCGGCGAATATTGGGGCGGTGCATTATGAAGTGCGACCCTGCGTAGGGCATCGCCTTCACAGAGGTTCAAAAGACCAAACCGTGCCCTGCAAATTTGCGTGGCATTCGTTAGCATAGCTTGGAAAATCGGTTCGAGGTTACCCGATGAGGAACTAATAACCTTGAGCACGTCGGCGGTGGCGGTCTGCTGTTGGAGCGATTCACGCAGCTCGTTGAGTAGCCGCGTGTTCTCGATGGCGATGACGGCCTGAGAGGCGAAGTTCTCCAATAAATTAATCTGCTTGTCCGTAAAAAGTCGGACTTCTTGCCGAAGGATGCTAATGGCACCGACGAGTTCATCATCTCGGAGCATGGGCACCATAAGGCAAGTTCGGAACCCGCCGAGTTCCACAGCCGCGACGAGAGTTGGATGACGCTCACGATATGGCCGCAACTTTTTCAGGTCGGCGATATGGACAACCTGCTTTGTGTCGATGACTTGCTGGAGTGGGCCACCTGTCGATACCTGTAGCAGGTTGCGTTTGCGCGCCTCGACATACCCAGGGGGCGCGTCGCGAGTGGTGGCAACAGCGCGCCATGTGCCGCCGTCGCGAAGATACAATGTGGCAAATTTGGCGTCGCAAATGCGCGTTGCCTTCTCAAGCATCGCATCAAAGACTGGCTCAAGCTCGCCCGGCGATTTGCTGATAATCTTTAATATCTCGGAGGTCGCCGAAACTTGATCCAGCGCCTCGTCGCGCTCACGGGTACGTTGGTCGAGCTGCTCCTGATTAGCATCGGAATGGCGTGCGGTCAGCGCTTTCCGAGGCTTGGGCCTGATCGCTCTGTGGCGTCGCCCCTTCACCGGCCGTTCGCTTTGACCGCGTCGCTGCATGTCACCCCTACGGCGGGTTCACGACGACGCTCAATCCTACGCAAATCCCAGCTTTTGCGCTACGGCAGGATGTCCGCTTTGGGTCATAAGCAGACATGTGCGGCGCAAAAGCTAATGTCCGCTTTACCCCCAATAGCGACTGCGAAAGCGACTTCTCTCAAAAATCCATGTCTGCTTTGACCCCAAAAGCGGACGTGTGCGGTGCACTAGCCGATGTCCGCTAAGTGCCAATAGCGGACATCGATGTGATTCCGTGGCGACGACTTTAGACAGACTTGTCAATCGCCCAACCTATCCCACGGACGATGCCGTATGCGGCCAATGAAACCAATCCGATGCCGGTCAGGCCGATGGCAATTCCGCGCGCAAGAATTGGAATATCGGCTGGCAACAAATCCCACAGCCTCAGGCCAAGCGCATCCTTTGCCATCAACAAAAGGCCCGCCGTGAGGATGATGGCTGCAACAAGCAGCCCAAGCCGATGAAAATTTCGGCTTACCTCCGAATTCCGCCAGCGAGCGTAGTGCTGCGTGTTTTCATCGTTGCTCATGGGACTTCGGTTTCCCCTGAGAGATCGCGCCGAGCGTGAGCGGAGGCTGTTATTGTCGTTAGGCTAGGAGCGCTTTCGTTGATGTGCGATGGGCCATCACGCCGGAATAAGCTCGGCCAATACAAGAAGCGTTCCAACGGCCAGTGCGACTGCGAAAATCTCTTGCGCGTATGCGCGTCCTGTCCAAGTAAACATGGTCGCCTCCAATCCTGGAGTTCTGTATAGAGAGCTTAGACCTCCGCTAGATTCTGGATGTGACCGCCATCACAAGATTTGCGATTGGTATCGCGTTAGGGCGATGCCTCCCGGGCGAGTTCACCGAGATCAGAGTTATTCTGCCGCGCGTCGCTGTGTTCGTCTGAGGTCGACCCGATGTCCGCTATTGGCCCAAAGCAGACATGACCGGTGTCCTCCGGCCATGCGGCGTCCATCCGGCTTCATCGCCCCGTGCCTGCCGTCGAAGGTGTCCCGGCCACCGTCCGGCCCACTCTGGGTTCACGAAATAAAACGTGACCGCTATGGCACACGCGCACCCCACCTAAAGGAAAGCCTTTCTTGCCATTAGCCGATACCAAGCGAATAGTCAGGCGTTGGTCCACGATGGGGAGCCAAAAAGAGAATTGAAATGCAAACCGATCGACAAAAAATACTCGCGGCTCTCGCGGAGAAGCCGCTAACCACTTTCAACATCATGAAGCGCGTCAACATCAAGAGCCAAGACGAGTGCCAGACGTTGCTTTTGAAAATGCGAGATGAGGGCGCGGTGAAGTTCGATATTCATAAAGGTGTCTGGAGCATCTGAATTTGGCAAACCAATAGCGCGATGCGCCCTATCGCAGCGGGCGAGGACCTGCCGACCATCGTGCAATGGGTCCGTTGACGCGGCTGATACATTATTTCACCGGCCAAATGCCTGAGCTAAAGCGGACTGCCGCTACCCGAAATTTTCGAGGCGTTTCTCACACCTTTCAAGGACCAATGTCCGCTATTGGCCCAAAGCAGACATGACGGTTTGCACCGCACACGTCCGCTTTCGGGGGCAAAGCAGACATGACCATTGGCACATGTCTGCTTTTGCGGTCGCTATTCGGGATAAAGCGGACATGAGGTTTTGCAACGCACACGTCGGCTTTTGACCCAAAGCGGACATAGCCCGGTCCCTTAACGAGCTTCATTTGAAGCGGTACGATGCGCTGTCTTAAGCCTCGGGGGCGGCAATGAGACGGCGCGAGTTCATTATCCTTCTCGGCGGTGCGGCGGCAGGCTGGTCGCTTGAGGCGCGCGCGCAGCAAAAGAAAACGCATCGTATCGGCATTCTTTCGCAGGACCTGCAGCCGGGCCTGCTCGAAACGTTCCGCGACGAGCTTAAAAAGAAAGGCTACGTCGAAGGGAGCGACATCAGCATAGAGCTGCGTAACGCGGCGGGGCACAATGACCGCCTGCCCGCGCTCGCAGACGAGCTTCTGAAGCTCAAGGTCGACATGATCGTCGCCGTCAATACGCCCGCCGTGCAGGCGGCCAAAAAGGCCACCAAGACAGTCCCGGTCGTGATGATGCGTGTGGCCGATCCGGTCAAGTCGGGGCTTGTCGCCAGCCTCGCGCGCCCGGGCGGGAATATCACGGGCTTAAGCTTCATGCCGGATGCACTCGGGCCCAAAGGGGTCGAACTTCTTCACGAGATGCTTCCCAAAGCCACACGCATGGCCGCGCTTTTCCAGGGAAACAATCCCGGAGCAGTCCTCATCATCGACGAAGTCCAGCGCAAGGGCGAGCAGATCGGGATTAAGTTCGTGCGCCTTCCCATCGCTACCGAGAATGATTTTCCTGCCGCCTTCGAGGCCGCATCGAAAGCCAAGGCCGAAGCGCTCTTTGTCATGGACGCTGGCGCCATCACCAACCACCGCAAGCAAATCGCCGAGCTTGCCGCAAAGCATGCCCTGCCCATCGTGTCGATCTACCGAGACTTCGCAGCTTCTGGCGCACTTATCGCCTATGGACCCAACCTCGATGTTGTCTACCGGCGCGCCGCGGATTATGCGGACAAGCTCATGAAAGGCGCGCCGGCGACCTCTCTTCCCGTCGAACAACCGGTCAATTTCTATCTTGCCATCAACGTCAAGACTGCGAAGGCGCTCGGCCTCAAGATTTCAGACTCGATATTGGTCCGCGCCGACGAGGTGATCGAATAGGAAGCGCGATGTCCGCTATTGGCCCATAGCAGCCATGACCTAGTGCACCGCACATGTCCGCTCTTGGGGGCAAAGCGGACACGGCTTTTCGCGAGAGTCCGCTTTCGCGGTCGCTATTGGGAGCAAGGCGGACATCACTTGTTGCATTGCATATGTCCGCTTCTGACCCAAAGCGGACATTCGATTCCACGGAAGCGAATAAACTGAAACAGCCATTAATATGATGGTTTAAATGCACTTCTGCAGGTGGACGTCTTGTTTAAAGAATTTGGTCCTACTATCGCCACTGCGATGCTTCAAGCCGAGAAAAGGGAAATGCGCACTGCGATCATAATTCGCTGGCAGTCCGGTGCCATTGCGCTTACCGCAATCGTTCTCGCATTTCTGGTGCCCGGTGTCTTGCTCTGTAAACTCGTTCCATTGGTAAGCATCGCATCGGCGATCGCGATAACGACTCTTATAGCCGGAGCCGGACTTTATTTGGCAGGCAGATTGATCGAAAAACGTACTCCCCGAAGTGAGCGCGTCGACCATTATCTTCAAGCAAGTATTTTTGTAATCGCCGCCGGTTTGTTGTGGTTGCACGTGATATTCCAAACGGGCGCGTGGCAGGACAGAAGTATTGAGCCCGGAACGGCATTGGCCATCGCAACTGGTTGCGGGATAGCGGGGGCCCTGCTGCTGATACGGCGCACCAGACGGCTCAGCGAATCCAAATAGATAGGTGGCACACCGACTGGTGTCCTGAGGACTGCCGCTTTCGGACAACAAATTATCTGCTTGTGAACGGACACCGTACTCATGAGTGCTTTTAACGCGTATCATTATATTGCGCTCGGTTGTGCGGCCATCGTTCTATCTATCATTGGCAGCCTTATTATTTTTATTCGATCACAATCCAAACGAGGTGCCAGTAAGCGTGCGGTCGAGCGTCTGCGGAACTTGCCAGGCGGAAAACCGCTAGCACCCCTGCCGGCCACGTGCCCGGAAATGCTTTTACCGGTCAGCGGCGAAGTCCCGCCGACCCTCGAACAGACAGAACCGCTCGAAATCCAACCAACCGAAAACGTGTCTCAGACCGTGAGCGCTGTTATTCAACCCACCCTCGAGCGTGCAGAACCGCTAGCGATCCGGGCAGTCGTAAGCACGGAAGCAGCCCCGCCGGTTGGCACCCACGTTCGATCGTTTCTCGAGCATGCAGAGCCGTTAGAAGTCCAACCGGCTGCTGCGCGCCCAGAATTGCCTCTACAGGTTGGAAGCAAGGTGTGGGCGGTTTGCAAATTCGGATCAGTGCCGAAAGGCACGCCAGGTATGGTTACAGGTACAGTCGAGGGTCGCTTCTGGCACTCACCAATGTATCTATGCACATTCGCTGATAACAGGAAGGTTCGTGCCCGCCCGAAGGATATTGAGGCGTACAACCACGCGCATAGTCTTCAAGAATTGGAGCAGCCAAATCTTGGAGCAATTCAATCGAGGCATATGCTTTCGCGGGCACAGCAATTCGCATCAAGGCACCGCTAGCCGCTATCCGAGCGAGCGCTTGGGACAAGTCGATGTCCGCTTTGGGCCCGTAGCGGACATTGCTAGTTGCGCCGCACGTGTCTGCTCTTGAGGGTAAAGCAGACATGACTTCTTGCGGTAGTAGGGTAGCGACCGACGCACTTTATGTCGCGGTGTGCCGACACCGCTGTGCATCATAATCGTTGGGCCAAGGTCCACTTCCAAAGCAAGTGAACAAGGCGTTCACTTCTTCCCGTTCATGAGGCAGCAGTCGGCCCGTAATGGGTGCCACACGTTGCGGGCTGACTTGTTCCGCGCTGCTGAGGCAACGGCAGCTGGTAACACCATCCGCGAAGCCATTGGGATAAAGGTCAGCCATCGCTAAGTGAGGGAATTCACACAAGCCCCCCAGTGTTAGCGGTAACGATTAGCGTAAATCGACGTTCTCGGGGTTTCTGCACAACAACTTGAGTGTATTTGTGTGCAGCCAGCACGCCCATGCACAAGACACCAAAAGATATTGCCCGCTCGATTAGAGCATTTCGAAACGCACACCGACTCGGATTATTGCGCTCCGTTCGGATTTCGCCCGGGAAGCGCGCCTGCGAAGCCGCGATGGCACAAGACAGAATGGAATACCTCGGAAACGCCGTACCGCGTTTGCCGCTCGCCCAATGCACGCGAGCCCTCTGTGAATGTGATTATGTCCCAACAGGAACAGAAAAGCTGCGCCCAATAGATCGGAGCAGGCTGCCTAAAAGCTCTGACGAGAAATGACCGCAAAGGTGATAGAGATTTTGTTGACCATGTCCTGCTGGCCCTTAGCTGACATCGCACTTTGCACCGCACCCGTCTGCTTTCGGGGGTGAAGCGGACATGACAATTGCCCCGCTAAAAGTTCGCTAATGACCCATAGCGAAGACCCCAATCCCGCTAACGGTCATCCGATTAGGTGCGCACATCAGGGTCAGACGGTTCGACATGTGTATTAAAAGAGAAGCCCCGCCGAAGCGGGGCGACTTAGAGGAATTTATTTGCGGACCTTTAGATTGCCTGCCGACTCTTTGCCTCTATCAGAAATAATCTCATAGTCGACGGTCGCGCCTTCATTCAGGGTGCTCAAGCCTGCGCTCTCAACCGCAGAAATATGCACGAACACGTCTTTACCACCGCCTTGCGGTTGAATGAAGCCGTATCCTTTTGTTGGATTGAACCATTTAACGGTACCAGTAGCCACAGCACGCTCCATAGAATATTGCCCCGGTTAGACTGCCGAGCGCAGCAACCTAGCATTGCGTGTGGGCTGCCGTCGATGTTCGTTTATGGCCAAAAGCAGACATCGGCTATTGCACTGCATATGTCTGCTTTCGGGAGACCGGCGGACATCATTTTACCGGCCCTTGGCGATTGGGCTCATAGGGTGGGAAGCCGAAGAGACTGCTGTTATCTATCGCGCATAAGTTCTGCCAAGTCGCGCTCCAGCACTTGCTGCGTCCGTTCGAGAACGACCAGCAGGTTCCGTGCTGGAGCAGGATCGCGGCCCTCTGCTTTGTGACGTTCGACCATTTCGCGCTGGCGGATGATCAGTAAACGACCGAACTCAACGTGACGCTGCGCAAAGGTGCGACGTTCCTCCAGCGAAAGCATAATCCATCAGCCCAGAGATCATTCAAATGTCGTTTTCGCGACGATGGCCTGTCTTCCCGTTTTGCTTGGTGCTTAGATAGTGAAGGTCTTCTGATTGCGTTCGGCGGCCCGTTCTAGCTGGCGTTTCGCCACATGGGCTCCTTGCGAGCCTTAGGGCGCGATTGTTCGCGACATAAGTTCGCCGAGTTCGCAAGGGCGATTCAGGCATTTGCTGGCTGGATCCGAACGCAGCTGTTGAGAGAGTCCTTCGATGTGGTCGTTTATTTCATCGTTGAGCAGGTGGCCCACATAGGCCGCTATCCGAGTAAAGCCGCTTGAATTGGTCAGATAATTGAAGCTCATCATTGCCTCCTCTGACTCTCGAAATGCATGAAGATCCCTTTTGTCAGGTTAGGTGAGGGGGATGGGCGTGCTGTGTTGGTCGTCACAAAAAAGCGCTTTAACCCGGCCTGATGTCCACTTCGGGCCCAAGCAGACCTCGCCTAGTGCACTGCTTATGTCTGCTTTTGACCCAAAGCGGACATCGTCGCCCTTAATCTGATAGGCTTTGAAAACTGGCGTCGTCCTTAACCTCACTACGGAGGGTTACGTGCGCCGGCGAGATTTCATCAAAGGCATTGCTGGCTCAACAGTGGTATGGCCGCTCGCGGCGCGTGCGCAGCAGTCGGCAATGCCGGTGGTTGGTTTCATCCGCACCACGTCGGCCGCCGCTTCCACACCTCTGGTGGCAGCGTTCCGCAAGGGCCTTGCCGAGGCGGGGTTGGTCGAGGGCAAGGACGTCGCGATCGAGCTTCGCTTTGCGGACGATGATTTTGGCCGGCTGCCTGCGCTGGCGAGCGATCTGGTGCGCCGCGGGGTAGCGGTGATCGTCGGCAATAATTTTGCCGTGCCGGCCATTAGGTCCGTGACGACGACCATCCCGGTCGTATTCGTCGGCGGCGACGATCCGGTCCGGACTGGCCTCGTCACAAGCCTCAACAAACCGGGCGCGAACATCACTGGCATTACGTCCCTGAGCTACGCTCTAACGACCAAGCGGCTGCAATTGCTGCATGAGCTCGCACCGAAGTCCGCCGCCATCGCCGTGCTGCTCGACCCGCACGCCGCGGAGCTCGCACCCGAGGAGCGCGAGGCAAAGGAGGCTGCGCGCGCGCTTGGGCGCGACATCCTGGTGGTACAGGCTGGCACCGTGCCTGACCTCGAGGCCGCTTTCGCGACGATTTCCCGTGCGCGCCCGGGCGCACTGCTCGTGGGCGCCGGCGCTTTTCTCTCCCGCAGCCAGCACCAGCAGATCGTTGCGTTCGCTGCGCGGCAGGCTTTGGTAGCCATCTATTTGCTGCGCGAAGCCGTGGTGGCGGGTGGCCTGATGAGCTATGGCACCAGCCAGCTGGGTACCTATCGCCAGGCCGGTGTCTACGCGGCGCGCATTCTCAAGGGCGAGAAGCCGGCGGACCTGCCGGTCCTTCAACCGACCAAGTTCGAGCTGGTGATCAACCTAAAAACCGCGAAAACGCTTGGCCTTGCAATTCCGTCGGGCGTGCTTGCGATTGCCGATGAGGTGATCGAATGATGCGGCTCATGTCCGCTTATGGCCCTTAGCGGACATCTCACTTTGCACTGCACATGGCCGCTTTGTGAGGGAAAGCGGACATGACGGTTAGCGCGAGTCCGCTTTTGTAAAGCGGACATGGGTTGGTGCGCTGCATATGTCCGCTTATGACCCAAAGCGGACATTGGCGAGGGTCTTTCCCGGGATAGGTTTGAGCCGCTACGATGCCTGTCCTCGGGGGAGGCAATGAGACGGCGCAACACAGCAGGCGGCAAAGCAGCAAAAACGCAGCGCCGCAAGACGTTGAAGCGACGTAACGCGCCAGAAACTACGCCCGGTCACAAGTCTTCCCCCACCGATGCAAACGAGAAGATCGCGCTGCTCGAGCGCAGGTTGAACGAGGCGTTGGAGCAGCAAGCTGCAACCTCTGACGTACTCAAAGTCATCTCAAAGTCACGTGGCCAATTGGAGCCGGTGTTCAATGCGATACTGGAGAACGCTGTGCAAATCTGCGGAGCCAAGTTCGGGCAGCTGTTCTTGTTTGAGGACGACGGCTTCCGCACCAGCGCTATGCACGATGTCCCCCGCGCGTTTGCCGAAAAGCGTCGACGTGAGCCGTTTTTTCGCCCCTCTGCTGGAAGTCCCTTGGGCCGCGTCATGCAGACGAGACAGGTAGCGCACATCGTCGATGTCACGGCAGAGCAGGGTTACGCGGGCGACCAAGCCGTAATAGACCTCGCCAAATTGGGCGGTGCGCGGACGACTGTCGCCGTTCCACTGCTCAATGGCAACGAACTGGTGGGGGCAATAAGTATTTACCACAAGGAGATACGTCCCTTCACCGACAAACAAATCGAGCTGTTGACGAACTTCGCCGCCCAAGCCGTCATCGCCATCGAGAACACGCGGCTACTCAACGAATTACGCCAGCGCACCGATGACCTGAGCGAGTCACTGGAACAGCAGACGGCAACGTCGGAAGTGCTACATGTCATTTCAAGCTCACCCGGTGAGCTTGAGCCGGTCTTCGACGCCATGCTGCAAAATGCGGTGCGAATTTGCGGCGCCACATTCGGCCTTCTTTGGCTGCGCGAAGGGGCGGCCAATGCCTTCCGCAGCGTTGCAACGCATGGCGCCCCTCGAGCCTATGTTGACTTTGTGCGCAGTCAAGTCTTCCGCCCTGAGCCAAAGACCGACCTGGGCACGCTGGTTAGGACAAAGGAGGTTTTCCAATTTGCCGATTTAGCAGCGGCCCCAACGTATGGGGACAATTTGCGCAAAGCCACCGTCGACCTTGCTGGCGCCCGGACTCTGATCGCGGTGCCGATGCTGAAGGACAACGAGGTGATTGGTGTTATAACCATCTATCGTCAGGAGGTGCGTCGCTTCACTGACAAACAGATTGAGCTGGTCAAGAATTTCGCCGCGCAGGCGGTAATCGCCATCGAGAACGCGCGGCTGCTCAACGAACTACGGGACTCCCTTGACCAACAGACCGCGACTTCGCAGGTACTCGGCGTCATAAGCAGTTCACCGACAGACGTTCAACCCGTTTTCGATGCGATCGCCAGCAGTTCCGTCAAACTGTGGAGCCGGC
>Ga0207679_10002625_pt1 | contig 11088 bp, 10 predicted proteins | sample KBSC73metaG_FD_184320 | JGI IMG/M metagenome (GOLD analysis project Ga0207679, IMG submission 184320) | Corn rhizosphere microbial communities from Kellogg Biological Station, Michigan, USA - KBS C7-3 metaG (SPAdes) (version 2) | ecosystem: Host-associated > Plants > Roots > Rhizosphere > Soil ...
GTACAACACCGCTTTCTAAAGCAAAGTTTATAGCATATCAAAAATATATTGCTTTGGCTGGTATTGATCCCTATGAGGCCTATTGTGATTTAAGAAGATTAAACATGCTTCCAAACAATGGATATATTTCTGTAAATCCAAGCAAAGTCTCAAATACATTACCCGTGCGTTTGCCTTATCCTCAAACAGAGTACACAACAAATTCAACAAGTGTAACTGCAGAAGGCACAATCAATGTATTTAGTTCTAAAATATTCTGGCAACCGTAAAATCAGTTTAAAATTATTAATATGTTTAAATCAATTTCAATTAAAGCAGCACTGTTGTTAGGTGGGTTCACTGCAGTAACCTTAAGTAGTTGTTTGAAAGATGACTTATATGATCAAAATAAGGTTCAATCTGTAGCTGCAAAGGAGGGCAAAACTAAGATTATAGAGCTTGGAGTTACCGGAACCAGTAATTCAAATTTCATGGTTCTGGCATTTAATTCTTCTAATACAGATACAACCTTTAATTTAATACCAGTGACATTGGCCTCCTCAGAACCTGCGCCGGAAGATATCAATGTTACTCTGGAAAAAAACGATGCTATCGTAGATGCCTACAACAATGACAATGGAACAGCTTATACAGTACCTTCTTCCAACATGTACACTGTTCTAAATCCAGGTGGCGTCGTTACAATTCCTAAAGGGTCTAATACAGGATATTTAAAAATAAAAATTAAACCGAATGATTTTATTGGGACTGATTGGGCGCTCGGATATAAAATTAAATCGGTTGATAAGGCAGGTTATTTTATTAGTGGTAATTTAAATCAAGCAATCGTTGCTATTGCCATTAAAAATAAATATGATGGGCACTATCGGCTTACTGGAACAATGGTAGACGCCACTAACCCTGCTTTAACAGGAGCTCAACCAATCGAAGTTGACCTGGAGACCTTGGGAAGTAATTCTGTTGTTTTGAATCCGACTCAAGGCCCATTTGCCGGTGCTTATCTGTATCCAATTCTAAACGCTGGCTCAGGATCAGGTTATGGTTCATTTTCGCCTGTCTTTACTTTTGATGCAAATGATAATATAATAAGCGTAACAAATGTTTATGGACAACCCGCAGCTAACGGTCGTTCTGGCGAATTAGATCCTAGTGGAGTAAATAAATGGTTTGCTTCGGATAAGCACATTGAAGTAAAGTACTGGATGAATCAGCCAGGTACCACTCATCGTTCATCAATGAATGAAAAGTTAACGTACTTGAGGCCACGTTAATAAACATACCCTAAGTATAATAATGGCTGCTAGTTTAGCAGCCATTATTATTATCCTGTATTTTTGTTTATTAACTATCAATATGCAAGATCAACAACCACAAAATCAAATCAATATCGAAATTTCAGAAGAAGTAGCTGAAGGGTCTTATGCCAATCTTGCTATTATTACTCATTCACATGCAGAATTCGTAATAGATTTTGTGAATGTAATGCCCGGAACTCCCAAAAGCAAAGTGAAAAGCCGCATTATTTTTACTCCTCAACATGCCAAACGATTTATGAAGGCACTGACTGAAAATGTACAGCGATACGAAGCTGCAAATGGTAATATTAAGGATTTGGAGGAAGTTCAAATTCCCTTATCCTTTGGACCAGCGGCACAAGCATAAATTTCAAAGAAAGTTAGCGACCATGTATTCAAAGTTATTTACCGTTTTCTTTTCGTTGCTTTTGTTGCAGGCTAGAGGACAAGAGCAGGAAAAATTTATCATCAATGCCGGACAAAAAATTTCGGATGTTTTAACTACGAAAGATATTTATGAGTTCCCGGAATTTAAAATGGGAACTGTGGAGTTTAAAGGCCGTGAGGAAAAAGTTGAAGCACCTCTGAATTACAACTTACTTACTCAAACAGTGCAGTTTATTTCTCCAAAAGGAGATACGCTTTCATTAGCAGATGAAGAAATAATTGAGGCTGTGAATATTGAAGGGAAATCCTACCTCTTTAATAAGGAGTATTATGAATTGATCAATTCATTTGAAACCAATAAATTTTTGCAACGAAAACGTATCAGAATCGAATCTGTTAAGAAGATAGGACTCTATAATCAACCAGTTGAAGGAGGTGCAAATACCTATTCAAACTTTAGTACCGGTGCTACTGACGTAAATTTGGTTTTAAATCAAAAAATTACATTGATAAAAGAGGAAGCCTATTTTTTTTCAGATCGAAACGGTATAATTTCTATCTCTTCAAAAAAGAATTTTTTAAACCTGCATTCTGAACACCGGCCAGAAGTCGAACAGTATATAAAGCGCAATACGATTAATTTTAAAGATAAAAATAGTGTCCAAATTCTCATTGATCATGTAAATTCTTTATGATTAACAATTGCTTCATCATAATATCCCTTCATCAGCAAAACTAAAATAGCCATCATCGCTCACAATCAGGTGATCGAGTACTTTAATGTCAAAGTATTTGGCAGCTTCTTTTATTTTGAAAGTAAGTTCTTCATCCGCTTTGCTTGGCTTCAAACTTCCTGATGGATGGTTATGACAAAGTATGATGCTGACCGCATCTTCTTCCAGCGCTTTTTTTAAAATAATTCTTGGATCCGCAACTGTGCCGGTAATTCCACCCTCACTGATAATTTGAAAATGATTGATTTTATTTGAACGGTTTAAAAACAAAACGGCAAAAACTTCATGCTTGTAATCTTTCAACAGCGTTTGTAAATAATTAGCAACATCAGCGCTACTGGTTACTATTGCTTTTTCACGATTTGCTGTTGCCTGTCTTCGTCTTCCAAGTTCCATGGCGGCCACAATACTTATGGCCTTAGCCTCTCCAATGCCTTTAACTTTCATCAATTCTTTAACCGATAGTTTACCCAATTCATTAAGATTGTCTTTACCAATTTTTAATACATCCTGCGCTAGTTCAACAGCGCTTTTTTCTTTGGTTCCGTTAATGATAAGAATTGCAATTAATTCTGAGTTGCTCAATACCGTGGCTCCCTTGGATAGTAATTTTTCGCGGGGCCTGTCGTCTTTTGCCCACTGCTTAATTGAGTATTTCTGCTCTTGCATTGGCTAAGGTTAGAAAATAATTTTATGATTGTCAATAATCCTAATAAAAACCTAAAATCTTCCTATGAGACGCAATTCTATCTCTCCAATAAGTGCCTTACATCCAATACTTTTTTTCCTGGTTATTTATGGCATTTCTCTTTTCCTTGCTCTCTTTGTTTGCCGTACAGTTTATTATAGTATTAATGATGACGGGATTGCAAATTCAAAAACGATTCAAACCGATATCTATTCCACCCAGACACACACAACAGCTTTAAAATAACTTTTCCATACGCTATAAAAAGGAGAAAGGCCAATACCTTTCTCTTTTTTATTTACAGTTGTCTGGCGTCAAGTTTTGCCTGCTGTTTTACCATTTTCTGGCTTAACCCTATCTTCGCCGCACATTTGCAGCTATGGGTCCTTCAGCTAAAATCTTTGCCGGCACCGGCTCTCAAAAACTTGCCGAAAAAATTTGTAAGAGTTATGGTTGCCAGCCAGGCAAGATTAATATTCAGAAATTCAGTGATGGCGAAATACAGCCTATTTTTTTAGAAAGCATCAGGGGTGATTTTGTTTTTTTGGTGCAAAGCACTTATGCGCCCGCAGATAATTTAATGGAGCTCTTACTGATGATTGATGCGGCTCGCAGGGCATCGGCAAATAAAATTATTGCTGTACTTCCCTATTATGGATATGCACGGCAGGATAGAAAGGATCGGCCGCGTGTAGCTATTGGAAGTAAGTTGATTGCCAATATGCTTACCGCTGCCGGTGCCGACAGGATTATCACTATGGACCTTCATGCTCCGCAGATACAAGCCTATTTTGATATTCCTGTGGATCACCTTGATTCTTCGGCTGTTTTTATACCTTATATAACACAATTAAGGCTCGAAAACCTTACTTTTGCGGCCCCCGACGTAGGCGCTACAAACCGTATCAGGGAAATTGCCAGTTATTTTGAAGCGGAAATGGTGATTTGTGATAAGCATCGTAAACGTGCCAATGAAATTTCCAGCATGGTAGTCATCGGGGATGTTACAGATAAGGACATAGTTATTATTGACGATATCTGTGACACAGGCGGCACATTGGCAAAAGCTGCGGCTCTTTTAAAAGAAAAAGGTGCAAGAACAGTTCGGGCAATGATCACCCATCCTGTACTTAGTGGTAAAGCTTACGAAAATATTGAAAACAGTGTGTTGGAAGAGCTAGTTGTTTGTGATACTATTCCATTAAGCAAAGACTCTGATAAGATCAAGCAAATTACAACAGCCGAATTGTTTGCAGTAGCTATCCGAAATGCCTACGAAAACAAAAGTATCAATAGCTTATTCTTTCATTCCCAGATGCGGGACAGGGTATAATTATCCTGCATATAGCAAAGTAATTAGGCAGACAATACTGAAAAACAGTATCAGGTAAAGTCAATAATTAAACAACATAAAATGAAAACAATTACAATCGAAGGACAACTGAGGACCGAACATGGCAAGTCAGCCACCCGCCAGCTTCGCTCTCAGGAACTCGTGCCTGGTGTAATTTACGGGGGTGCCCAGGAGATCAATTTCTCTGCTCCTGCAAAAGCCTTTAAAGGTTTAGTGTATACACCAAATTTCCAATTGGCCGAGGTAACAGTTGATGGAAAAATGTATCGCTGCATTCTGAAAGACCTTCAATTTGATAAGGTTTCAGATGAATTGCTTCACATTGACCTTTTGGAATTAGTTGAGGACAGAAAAGTGATTGCAACAATTCCTCTGAAGTTTACCGGTGCAGCTGTAGGTGTAAAGGAAGGTGGACGTTTGGTACTTAAAATGAAAGCACTGAAAGTAAAAACTTATCCAAAGTATTTAAGAGAACAAATTGAAGTAAAAGTTGATGATCTTCAAATTGGTGAAAACATTCGTGTAGAAGACGTGCAGGTGGAAAATTACGAGATACTCAATTCACCTCGTATTCCCATTGCATCTGTAGTTACTACCCGCCAGTTGCGCCAGGAAGAAACTGCGGCTCCGGCTGCCGGTGCTGCACCCGCTGCTGCTGCTGCTCCTGCCAAAGCTGCTGCACCCGCGAAGGCCGCTGCCCCTGCCGGTAAAAAATAAATCGCCGATTTGGATTTTAAATATTTACAGGATTGCTTTTATGAAGCAATCCTTTTTTTTACTGAAATCTATAAGCTCTATCAATTGGCGGAATCATTAGTTGCCAGTGTCTAAAACAATAGACTGGCTTGAACCGGTAATTCAAAATTGAGGTGAGGGTGTTAATCCTGACAATCAGCGGTTATTTTTGCAACCATGAAATTTTTGATTTCAGGATTGGGCAATGTTGGTAATGAATATGCTCATACCCGGCATAATATAGGTTTTGACGTGTTGATGGCTTTTGCAACAAAACATGGAGGCCAGTTTACAATGGGTCGGTTGGCATACACCGCCGAAGTAAGATGGAAGGGAAGAATTTTTATTTGTGTTTGCCCAACAACTTACATGAACCTGAGTGGAAAGGCAATAAAATACTGGTTGGACAAAGAAAGGATTGAAGTGAAGAATCTTCTGGTTGTTTTTGATGATATTGCGATACCATTGAATAAAATTCGGTTGCGGCCAGGCGGTAGTGACGCGGGACACAATGGGTTGAAAAGTATACAGGAGGCGCTTGGCACCAGCGAATATCCTAAGCTTCGCTTTGGAATTGGTAATAATTTTCCAAAGGGGATGCAATCCAATTTTGTGCTAGGTAAATGGTCGAAAGAGGAAGAACCGATCGTGAAAAAGAAAATTGACCTTTGTGTTGAAGTAATTGAGACCTTTGCTAGTGCCGGCATTAACACGGCTATGAATAATTTCAATAATGTTGAAATTACGTTATGACAAATAAGAGTAATTATTTACATTAGCGCTCCAACACTTTTGATAATCCCTGTAAAATCCCTGTCTCTTGTAAAAACCATGAATAAATGGGATAAACAACCCTATGTGTAAGTATCCCCGTTATTTGAACTTATAAACCAACTTTCTTTATGAAGATTTTTTGCGTAGGCCGAAACTATTCTGAACATGCCACAGAGCTTGGAAATGATGTACCTGATGAACCAGTGATTTTTATGAAGCCAAAGAGTGCTTTGCTTCAACCTCACACACCTTTTTATTATCCTGAATTCACCAACGAGCTTCACTATGAGTGTGAATTGGTATTGCGTATTTCTAAAAATGGAAAATATATCCAGGATAAATTCGCCAGTAAATATTATGATGCTATAACAACTGGTATTGATTTTACTGCCCGTGACATTCAAAACGAATTAAAGGCCAAAGGACTTCCCTGGGAAAAAGCTAAAGCATGGGACAATTCTGCGGTGATCGGTAAATGGATTCCCTTTACCAATGTGAAGGACAAGAAAAATATCAGTTTTGGATTCAAGAAAAACGGTGAACTGGTACAGCAGGGTAATTCAAAGGAGATGACCTTTGATTTTGACTACATCGTTTCTTACATTTCTAACTTTTTCTCTATTAACATAGGCGATTTGGTTTTTACTGGCACACCAAAAGGTGTTGGCGAAATTGTAGTGGGCGACGAAGTTGAGGCCTATATGGAGAACGAAACATTGTTAACACTGGACGTTAAATAAAAACCATTTATGGTAATGAGAGTCCCGCTTTTGCGGGATTTTTATTTACAGCCTAATACCAACAAAGGGATCAACCCACGTTTTTATTTAGTTTTTTTTACTAGTCAGATTTTCTTTGCCGGATGTTTCAATGAGTAAGATTTTGCTTCGGCACTTCACTCATCAAAACTTGCAACGCACCAAGATCATGTGAAACTTTCTTTTATCTCATATCTGCCTTTAGAAGGACAGAAGGTATCTTTGTTTGCTTGCATACTATGGACAGGAATTTATTATTGCAGACATACCGGCTAATGTTTAGTGCCAAAATGATGGCTGAAATTTATGAATCCAATAGGCAAATCACAAAATATGTTCACTCAACTTCCAGGGGCCACGAAGCAATCCAGTTAGCTACAGCATTCAATTTAAAGCCACAGGACTGGGTGAGCCCGTATTACCGCGATGAAAGTTTATTACTTGGTCTGGGATGGACACCTTACGAGTTAATGTTGCAATTGCTTACGAAAGCAGATGATCCGTTCACAGGCGGCAGAAGTTATTATTCCCACCCCAATTCTTTGGAGCCTGATAAACCAAAAATAATTCATCAAAGCAGCGCTACAGGAATGCAGGCAATTCCAACCACCGGTGTTGCACAAGGAATACAGTATTTGGAATCTATTGACCAAGTGCCCCTATCCGACACTGATGAAAAACCAGTTGTTATTTGTTCATTGGGGGATGCAAGCGTTACAGAAGGGGAAGTAAGCGAAGCATTTCAATTTGCCGTTTTGAAAAAATTGCCAATAATTTATCTCGTTCAGGATAATGATTGGGGTATCAGCGTCACTGGAAAAGAAGGGAGAGCCATGACTGCTTTTCGATATGCAAAAGGTTTTAAGGGGATGAAGAGAGCTCGTGTTGATGGAACTGATTTTTTCAAAAGCTTCAAAACCATGCACGACGTAATTGGCGATGTACGCGAAAAAAGAAGGCCATGGTTAGTACACGCAAAAGTTTGCTTGTTGAACCATCATACAAGTGGAGTACGGAAAGAATTTTACAGGAGCGAAGAAGATTTGCACAAACACACTAATAATGATCCATTGCCAAAACTTAGAAATGAAATTGTTGGCGATTTTGGTGAAGAATATTTAAAGCAAATTGAAGGCGAGGTAGAGGTTGAAATAAAAGAAAGCTTTGAAAGAGCAGTGGCTGCAGCTGAACCAAAAACCGCAAACGTGGAAGATCATGTTTTTGTTCCAACACCTGTTGTGGAAGAAACGGGTGAGAGAACGCCTGTCGGGCATGAAAAAGTAATTGTAGTTGATGCCGCGTTGTTTGCAATCCGTGAACTAATGGAAGAAGATGAACGCTGTGTGTTGTATGGACAGGACGTTGGAAAAAGATTAGGTGGCGTTTTTCGTGAAGCCGCAACCCTGGCAGAACAATTTGGCGACAACCGCGTATTTAACACGGCCATCCAGGAAGCATATATCATTGGATCAACTGTTGGTATGAGTGCTGTTGGATTAAAGCCTATTGTTGAAGTGCAGTTCGCCGATTATATCTATCCCGGATTTAACCAGCTGGTTACTGAGATTTCAAAATCATGTTATCTCTCATGCGGTAAATTTCCTGTGTCGACTATTATTCGTGTGCCTATTGGTGCCTATGGTGGAGGAGGTCCTTATCACAGCGGTTGTGTTGAAACAACTTTACTGAGTATTAAAGGAATTAAGATTGCTTACCCAAGCAATGCTGCCGACATGAAAGGACTGATGAAGGCGGCTTATTACGATCCTAACCCCGTTGTAATGCTCGAGCACAAAGGATTGTATTGGAGTAAAGTTCCGGGAACAGAAGAAGCAAAAACAATTGAGCCTTCAAGGGATTATGTGCTTCCGTTTGGGAAAGCAAATGTTGTATTGTATGCTGATGAAGATTACATTGAAAATGGTGAAACTGTTTGCGTGATCACATACGGAATGGGGGTGTATTGGGCGAAGGCGGCTGCTAAAAATTTTTTAGGAAATGTGGAGATTGTTGATTTACGAAGCTTATTCCCACTGGATGAACATCTAATTTATTCCACTGTAAAGAAACATGGAAAATGTTTGGTACTCACAGAAGAGCAGCAAAATAATTCCTTTGCAGAAGCACTGGCAGGAAGAATATCAAAAGAATGCTTTCATTATTTAGATGCACCTGTTGAAGTATTGGGTGCATTGAATTTACCTGCCGTGCCATTGAACATGGGATTGGAAGCTGCCATGCTACCTAATGCAAAAAAGGTTACTGATAGGTTAGAGATGTTGTTAAGCTATTAATCGTTGTTTGGTAATAACAACATTGCAGATTTTATCAAAACATTGTTTGCGCACAACTTTGGTACAAGAAACTTTGCAGTAAATGAAAAGGTTAATATACCCGTCAAACAGGTAATTCAACCTGCGTTTGTAAATAATAAAACCATTGAACCATACAAGGCATACAAGCCATTGAAGGTGCTAGCGTTCTCTTGTATTTCTTGTATGCCTTGTATGGTTTATTTTAAACTGCTGAAGGTTTAAGGAATGCTTTGGTTTGCGACTATTAAGCTTTCCTCTCAGAAAGGATACCCTATAGCAAGGTTGTAAACAAGATTTTGTTTGCGCCATTCGGGATTGGTGAAATTGACATCCCTTATCACGGATGGTGGAATGACCCATGGCTTGCGAATTGGAAATGCCATGTCGAATCGTATTACGAATATGGTGATATCCAAACGAAGGCCCGCGCCGGCATCAACAGCTAACTGGTTTAGGAACTTTGAAGTGAATTGTGAGCCCGGCTTATGCGTGTAAGTTGAATCGTTCCATAACCATATATTTCCACCTTCAATAAACAAAGCTCCATACAGCGGACCTGAAATATGCGGTCGGAACTCTGTATTCATCTCCAGTTTTATGTCACCCGTTTGATCGGGTATTACAGCGGACGGTTCACCACTATGTGTTGTAGGAAAGTAAGTACCTGGACCAACGGAGCGGCTTCTGAATCCACGTAAACTATTATTGCCGCCGATGAAAAATTGCTTGATATAAGGTATTTGAACCGAGTTACCATAAGGCATACCAAGTCCCAGGAAAAAACGGTTGGCCCAGGCAGACTTTAATCCTATGCGACGATAGTAACGAAGGTCGCCACCGAGCTTAATGTATTGGGAGAAAGGTGTATTAAAGAGCTTTGCAGTATCACCCTTTTTGACATTAGCGCCGGTAATTAACCCCGCTATATTTCCTGAAAGATCGACGATGCCGTTGAAAAAAAACGAATTCAATCGTACCATACCGCTTGCCTGCTGATTCAACAGGTATTCGTATCGACTACCTAAAATAAATTGCTGATCGATGATGTGCGTTAGACCTCCAATGCTGTCTTCAAGTTTGTAGTATTCTTCGGTTACATTTAATGGCTGTGCATAAGTAATACTAATTGGATACAACTCGTGTGATTTCAGAAGGCTTTCTTTCCAGTCATACCCGTATTCGGCATGATATGAATTCAAGGTATACAATCCCTGGCGGTTCATTATATCATAACCGAGCCGGATTCCTGTTCGTGGTGCATAAGCACCGGGTCTTCGAAGGTTCATTCTTGGTACTACGAATCTTGGAACAGTAAACAAAGCTTCCACACCAGTACGGGTTGTATTGTGCCCTGCAAAACTTCCACTGAACTGCACATCTGTACCGTAGTAGGCGGAAATGTTTGCCTGTGCACCGCTGCGGAACATATTGCGGTGCTGCCAGCTTACATTTAATTCAGTCCCATTCATATTATTGGAACGGTTAACTGTTGTAACCTCACCACGGAGCGATTTAAAAGGCCTTGGAGTGAGGTAATAATATGCATTTAGTTTTGAAGAATCAGTCATCGATACTTCAAAGCGGTTTTTAACGAACTTGAAAATGTTCAGGTTAATTAGTCGGTTAAGAGTTTGATTATGATCAGTTCTGTTATAAATATCACCTGGTTTAAACTGCATGGTTTCCTCGAACAGGTAAGGCTTGAACTTCTGATCCTTATCAATAATGTGGTACCCCTTATATAGTGTATCGTACGCAGGTAAGGTATCAATACGTCCGCTATTCAAACTATAGTTGCTGTAAATATAGACGTCATCAATTTTGTATATGTGCCTGGCCTCCTGAGGTGTTTCCGGTTTCACTGTCAGGTACATATTCACCAGATTATTGCCAATTGTGCTATCAGTCTTGATCAAAAGATCATCTGGAGAAAAGAAGTAAAATCCTTTTTCTTTGAGCAGGGCATCGATCCTTGTTCTTTCCCCCCGGATGATCTCAAGATCGAATGGTGCTCCTTTTTTTAAAAGGGTTTTTTTGGCAGTGGCGGC
>Ga0207679_10002634_pt1 | contig 11075 bp, 10 predicted proteins | sample KBSC73metaG_FD_184320 | JGI IMG/M metagenome (GOLD analysis project Ga0207679, IMG submission 184320) | Corn rhizosphere microbial communities from Kellogg Biological Station, Michigan, USA - KBS C7-3 metaG (SPAdes) (version 2) | ecosystem: Host-associated > Plants > Roots > Rhizosphere > Soil ...
TTTGGGTTCTTAGGTTCGCCTTTCACTTCGGGGTGCCGGACCGGGAAGAAACTTGGACTTAAGCAGGTTTAAATTCCACGTTCCCGAAATAAGATTCTTTGGGGATGGCACCGTATTCGGCGCCTGCGGTTTGGCGAGACTGGTTGCTGCAACCGACAGTGTGATCAGCATTAAACCGGTTCGATGCAGGGAGAGAAAAGGGATTCGCATAACGTCTCCTTTCACAGCGGGGCATAGGTAAATGGGCACGCCCATTGCCAAACAGTGCAGCGATGAGGGGTTCCCATTCCCATTTGGATCGCCAATATCCGTTCACGTCGCAGTATGAAATCGGCATCCGACGCCGATTGGCACCAGAAGCACCCATCCGATGAATTTCGTTGGAAGCAGCTGCACGAAATAAATCCTCACTTGTCCGCGTTGCAGGTGCGTGGTCGGGCGCATCCTCAACAACTCGCGGCGCAGGCGCGAGTCGATTCCCGCTTTGCGTCACGACCGGGGCCCTGCCCAGATATTGAGACCTGCCTGAGGCTTGTCGTTCGATCCCGACGTCGACAACCACGGACTCCCTACGGTCCGAGTGGTGGCACTCATTTACCAGTCGAGCGAGATCTCTTCCGACAAATGCCCCATAAAACTCAGTGGGGGATGGCCGGAGGTTTGGCCATGGATGTGCCTGAACGATATTCGGAGGTGCAAAATGGCAAACGACAAGTGTGCTCATCCTGCATGTGAATGTTATCCGTCAGGCGGGGAGAAATTCTGCAGTCCCTACTGCCATGACGCTGGGGATCTCGTCGAGATTGCCTGCGACTGCGGGCATCCCGATTGCATTGCAGAAGGCGTTGTAGAGGAACCTGATTTTGGGAATGCGGCGCTTTCCTGACTTTGTGGTTCTCTTTCAAAACGGCTGGATTCCCGGAAGGATTCCGAAGGCGGAAGGCAAATCGGATTGCGATGGGATCCACGCTGACATCCGGCAGTCGACATCTCTGCCAAGGTACGATAGGGATTTGCACAGCCCAACTAGCGGGCGCCATGCTCGAAGGCGTATGGCTTGAGCCGGGTCCGTCGTAGCATCAGCTTTCTGACGGACCCGATCGCGTTCGCAGCTAAAAATCGCGTGCGTCCTTGAGCTCAGCCTGAATGAAGCGTTTCACTTAGGCGGATGCTCGCTTCCTTATAGAGAAAACAAGAATTCCGGCGATACCAATACCGAGAAGAGATAAAGAGGATACTTCCGGAACGGTGACGAGAAATCCCCGGATTTCACCTCCTGGTACAACGGTGGTGTGGATGTTCAAATAGTCGGTACCGGCGATGGCGCCTGCGAGAAGAGCAGCTTCGGATGCAGCGACGCTGCCACCATTTGCGGTTACAAATGCCGGATTGAAGGACGATGCCAGAGTCAGGTCGAGGTTAATGGAAAAGAAACCGCTTGTCACTCCCAATGGAAACCCCACGAACGACGGTACCTGTGTGGCAACGCCCGCTGTTCCGGCAAATGGGACAGCGGTACAGCAATGGATATGCGACATCGTGGTTGTGCCCTGAAGACCGCTGAACGCTCCATTGATGGATAAGGTGTGGGCCACATTGTCGAACACGATCATCGCAAATCCCGTACCCGGAGACGTATTTGGTGGAGCTTCATTGGGTCCTGTCAGAGTGGACGTGAAGGTAAACGTGTCCGCCCAACTCGGGACCGCGATCGCAAACAGCAAGAGGACCGGCAATGCCCAATGAACAATCTTCGTGAATGGTGTCATGGTGGCTCCTTGTTTGGTTGCTTCAGAGCAAAGCAAGTACCACCTTAGTGCCATTGCACCTCACTCCTGAATTACATTCGATTTGGTCCACAGTATGAGCACGATAGGAGATTATAGTCGGATCTGCGGACGACGTTTAGCGGTGGTCTTCATGGGCGTGCGGGTACGAAAACTATAAGGAAATCCGACACTTTAATCGCGTGCTGTGTGACACATGCGTTATATCTGGTTGAGTTGCTTTAAGTTTCAGCTTGACTGAAGAATTGCGAACAAACGTAAACTTTTCCGACAATTTCATTTGTCTGTTCAATCTGTTATTTCGATCTGTTATATGGACTGGGATTTCTTTTCAGAATGAATCCTTGGATACTTCGCAATTAACAGAATTCCTCGGTTATACGCGTTTCTTCATGCCGTCTCGCGAGTCGGACCGGTTCGATCGAGAAGGGTAGCGGACGTCCTGTTTCAATTTTCACCTTGGCGATGACCTTGGCGAAATTGTGGGACCTGCTAAAATCTCCGGCCAAGGCATCGCGCACACTCACGGAAAGAAATTCCTGTACTCGTTAACCAAAGGAATAAAGTGGTGACGAACCTGCTACTGATTGCAGAACCTGCGACCACCTGGAACATTGTTACCCAAATCGATCAACAGGCGCGCATCAGGGCCATTGTCGAATCGAAGCAGCTGTTCACGCTTAAAGAACAACAATCAGGGCCGAACAGGTGGCGGAAGCCGCTGGCAGTTTGGGATCGCTGTATGAGTTCGTCAATATAAGGAAGCCGAGGCGCTTTTCAAACGCACATTGGCGATCCGCGATACCGTTGCCGGGAAGGAGGACCTCGGCGTTCCCGGCGAATTGCAGCGTCTCGCGGTCCTGTATGCAGAGCAGAATCGCTTTGCTGAAGCGGAGCCGGTCAGTAAACGGGCTCTGGCTATCCTTGAGAAGGAATTCGGACAGAACAACTCGGTTCGAACGCTCCCGATATTGGATAATTACGCGAACGTCCTGCGCAAGCTGGGCCATTTGGAGGAGGCGCAAACCCTCGAGACCAGAGCTCAGGCGATTCGAGCAAAGGACCGCAGTTTGAATCGCATTTTCCTGCAGAACAGTCCGAATCAACAGGCATCCAATCAGGAAATTCCAAATCAACAGCAACTTCCTATCGAAGTGAGCCCAAATCAGCGTTAGTAGAGGTGATCGCCGTGGCAGGTTCGGAAGCTTATGAACGGTTCCAAAAAAGTACAAAGATCGGATACGACGAGTGGCACGACGGCATCGGTTACGACCTCAACGCGTATGCCGAGATGACGGCCGAAGAAAGGGATTACGTCGCGCAGGAGCTGCGGGCGCGGAGAAATCTCGACTGGCGCGACATGGAGATCCTCAAACTTCACGGCGATCGCGAGTCTTTCGATAAGCTTCGCGATCTGCTGGCGACGGGTTCCATTGACGAGCGCGCCCACGCGCTGAGAGAGCTGATCGATATGGGAAAGATGTCCGGAAGTGTACCGGACGTTCAGCTTGCACACGTCCTGGACGACATCGATGGTATTGCGGGCATGACCACCGCTCTCCTGCTTGCTTCACAACATGCCGGTTCGATGTCGAATGCCGCACTTTTGCGCGGCGCGCGCGACCGGCGAGGTGTCGCCGTTAACTTTGCGGGCATGATTTGTTTTCTCGCCGGCATCACCGACGAGGAGTTCGACTGGAAACTTCGTCCTTTATTCCTTCGCCTTGGAGAGGGCACATCGGATCGGGATCGCAATGCAGCGTTCGCGGAATTGTGCGAACTGGTTGGTGTGGATCCGCACCGGATCCCCGAACAGGGCCGCGGAAGCGGTGTAGTATTTCCCAAATCCAAACAGAGAAAGGAGTCTTGAGCATCCTGTCAACACTGCGTATGGTCACCAAAATGGACTCGCCGTGAAGACTCGTGCATGCCTGCACCTCAGTCCGGGCCATTCGCATTATGCACTCCGCTGGTTTCGGGCAGAGCGCTTCGCGGAGCAATCCTTCCTCTTCTCGACCAGGGTCATTGCTTATGCGGCTTCCAGCGAGGCCCAATTCTGTAAGGGATACCGTTAGAACAGCCGCTCGACCCGGAACGTTCGGCCGATTGCTATGGATTCGTGGCACCAGCAAGAAGGATGAAGAGTGCTCCCAGAAGCATCAATATCGGAGCCAGTTGAGAAGGATATCCCATACTTTCGGTCATCGACATCATTTGCTTCAGCGTGGCAAGCGCTCGTTCATCGAATGCGCGGCTCGCCTTCCGAAATTTCCCGGAGCATTGCAACAAAACAGTCAGCGATACAACAAGGAGGACCTTTGAAAGAATAATCATAAGGTTCAAAAATCTACGCCAGGGTCGAGCCTGAGTCAATTCGAAGGGTGGATGGATCACAACCGGAGCTTTTCGTGCCAAGGTTCAGTTCTTCCTCTTCGCGTCCGTCGTTTGGTTTCTCCTGTAGGTGGGATCTGTGACAGCGCCTGCAGAACACCGACGCAAATCGACGCCACAAAAAAGCTTCTTTGCAGTGCAAAGAACTTGAACTTGGGACACAGCCGCTTTAATCTCGTTGCATGAGCCGCCCGCGGATATTGTCGATCAACGATCATGCCAGCGAAAATCTCCGGTACATCCGCGAAACTATGGAAAGGGCTGGATCGTTTACTGCAGTGCCCGGCTGGGGTGGAGTCTTCATGGGAGGAACGGCGCTGGCCGCATCCATTGTGGCGGCGCGAGTGCCAACGCGAGAAGCCTGGTTTGCCGTGTGGATGGGTGAAGCGATTCTCGCGTTTGCGATTGGTTGCTGGGCACTGATCCGCAAGGCGAAAACCGCGCGGGTTTTCCTGAAGGGTCCGGGCCGCATATTCGCCTTGAGCCTGTTGCCGGCGATGTTTGCCGCCGTGGTACTGACAATCGTCCTTTATCGCTACGGGATTTATGCGTTGCTGCCGGGCTTGTGGCTCATGCTGTATGGTGTCGCCGTCGTTGCTGGCGGAACTTATTCGGTTCGGCTGGTGCCATTGATGGGAATTTGTTTCATGGTTCTGGGCGTCATTGCACTGGCGCTGGGCGGAGAGTGGGCTAATTTTTCAATGGGTATGGGATTTGGAGTTTTGCACATTGTGTTCGGTGCTGTGATCGCAAGGAGGTACGGTGGCTAAGCAAAACAAGTTGGAGGTTCATGCGATACGGCCGGGGATTGCCCCTCGATCGCGGGCACCGAAGAGTCCGACTCAGCTGGATCGTGTCATTCACGAGCCGGTACGGTTGGGGATTGTCAGCGCGCTGGCGGTGAACGAATCGATGTCGTTCAATGAATTGAAGGATCTATTGAAGACGACCGACGGAAACCTCAGTGTGCACGCACGAAAGCTCGAAGAGAGTGAGTACGTGCTCTGTGAGAAGCAGTTTGAGGGAAGGGTTCCAAAGACGACCTATAGCCTGACGACGCAGGGAAAACGGGCTCTGGAGAATTACCTGACTCATATGGAAGGACTCATTCGTACGGCGCGCGACGGCTAGTTCGCTGACTGCAAAAAAAAGGGGCCAGACGTGTCATTCCCCTTTTTCCCGCGGGCAGAAAAGGGGAATGACACGTCTGGCCCCTTTTTTTTGCACACCTGTGATCGGCGGTCACACCTTTCGAACATTCACTTTATACAAATCATCACTTTAGCGTTCGGCTGCGCAAGTGCTAAAGGCTACGCATGAAATCACGAGTCGCTCTTCTATGCTTCCTGCTGGTTGCTGGCACGATTGCGTTCGGCCAAACCCCAGCAACCATCGAAAAAACTGAAATTTCGGGAATCTCTGAAGACAGCCTCAGCGCGCCGTTGAGAGCCGATCTTCAGAAGCTGGTCGGGCAAAACTACGATGAGAAGGCTGCAGCTCAGATTGCGGAGCGCATCCATGCCGAGCTTCCCGATTACGTGGTCACATCCACGACGGCTGCCAGCACTCAGCCGGGCAGGATCGTGCTCGTGTTTGCCGTGGCCCACAATATCAATGCGAAGTACATCGTCGAGTCGGTGGACCTCAAGGGTACCGAAAAGTCCAAGCTCAGCGAAGCGCTTTGGACCGACATGCAGAAGATGGTCGGACATCCCGTGGATGATGCCTCAGCCGACCAGCTGCGGGAACGAATGGCAGCCGAAATTAAGGGTTCGCACTCACGGCGTTCGGTGGAGCGAGGAAGCGATCCTCAGCACGTTCGAATCGTCTACGAATCAGTCAGTCAGAGCAGTGCCAACTTCAGCGGATCGGGCGGATATCACTCAAGGCAGAAATTCAGCGGAAGAGCCAACGTTGCATACACATTTTATGATTTCGTCGGCGTCAGGGTAGATGGCTTCAATGACGCCAGTACGTTGATGGAAAGATACGCTGGATATCGATACGGGGCGTGGACTGAATATAAGCGTGTTCGATTCAACGCGGAATATTCCAGCTTCCGGGCTCAATGGAGTCCGGGCACGCTGCAGGCTGCGTCCGCAACAGGTACGAGCGCGGATCTTTATAGGCTTCGTGACACGATTGACCCGTCGGCAAAAATAACAATTTCGTCTGGATTTCATGTCACTCTGGGCTTTACCGCGTCGCAGCTGCAGATTCAGGTTCCAACCTCGCACTATGAGTCCGTTAGAACCGCCAACGGAAATGCAGACTACAAGTTCTATCTTTCATCTTCCGAGAAACATCAGTTCTCCGGAAGCTACGATATACGTGTGGCCGGTGACGCCCTTGGTGGATCCGCAACTTTCACCCGACATCTCTTCGATCAGAATTACGAATGGAATCTCAAGAAGCCGGCCCCGGGGACTCGGTTCACGCCGGATGGACATCAAATCGACTTCAATGTCCGACTTGGCCGCATTACCGGCGCCGCGCCAATGTTTGAGCGATTCTCCCTCGGAGATACCAGCAGGCTGGTCGGTTGGAATAAGTATGACATTTCTCCGCTTGGCGCGAGCCGAATGGCCTATGGAGAGGTGACGTACACCAACAGGTACATTTCGACGTTCTTTGAATCCGGTTCGCTCTGGAACGATGGTCAGACGCGGGTTCTGCGCAACTCCATCGGAGGGAATCTCCTGCTGGGTAACATCCTCCACGCTCCTACCGCAATGCGAATTATCCTGAACGCGGCCCGGCCTGGAATCGGAGTCCCCCTGCAGAAGAACAATGTTCATCCCATTTTCACCCTCGGTGGAAATATTTGAGAACAACTGGTATCCATCTACGCAGCGGGTTCCATATCGGGATTTCCTGCCTGGTCATTTCAATGCTGCTGTGGCCTGGGCTGTTGTCTGCACAGACCGTCAGCGTGAAGCTGGAGGGTGAACAGCTGCGCGTTTCTGTTTCTCAGTTGCATTTCCTTGGCTCGGAAGTTCTGCAGCGGCTTCGCAATGGAATCGCCGTGAATTACGTATTCAAGGTTGGATTCACGCCGAATCGGTATTCCAAACCTGCAACTGTAACCTCGTATCGATTCGTCATCAGCTACGACATCTTTGAAGAAAAGTTTGCGGTCAGTCGCATCGAACCCAATCCCCGTTCCATCACTCATCTTTCCGAGAGCGCCGCGCAAATGTGGTGCCTCGACTCGATTGCAATACCATCGGGGGGATTGCCGGCAGACCAACCGTTCTGGGTGAATCTGGAATACCAGACCGTAGAGCCGAAACCAGCCACGACAGAAACGGGAAAGTCGTTGATCGGACAGCTGATCGATGTCTTCAGCAGAAAGGCCCAGCGCGAGGAGGCTCGCGGAACCGTTATGGGCGGGCCTTTCAGCCTCACAGATCTCCGGAAGACACGTTAAGTCACACGCACACCTGTGAAATTCCGGCACGGTTTGAAATCCGTCCTTCCTGCAGAACCATGGCTTTATATAATGGCGCGGCGCATGCATATCCGAACTCCATGAAGAAGACACTCTTCCTCTCTCTAATGTTGATGATCCCGGCGATGACCATCGGCCAGATCATTCCGACTATATCCAAAATCGAAGTCGCGGGATTTCCCGAGCAATCGCTCAGCGTGGATCTTCGAGACTCGATGCAAAAGCTGGTGGGCCAGCGATACGACGCGGAGACGGTCGATCCCATACTTCGGCGTATCGAAACCGAACAGCCAGACTTTCTGGTCGCGACACGGACACTGGAAGACGCCGAGCCGGGCCGCATCAGGCTCGTGTTTGTCATGGCGCCGAAAACGCCCGGAGCCGCGGCCGACAGCAACGTGAATTCCCAGTACATTGTCGAATCCGCTGAGGTGAAGGGCGTCACTCCGGATCAGTACAGCGTGACGCTCCACGACGAAATTCAGAACATGGTTGGCCTGATGCTGGACCAGATGAAGGTGGAGGACATTCGAAGCCGACTTCGCACCGAACCCATGCTGAAAGGGAAGTACTCGGTATCCGACAAGATTGAACGCGGTTCTCAACCCGGACAGGTGAAACTCATCTTTGAAGCGAAGAAAATGCCATGGGCACTCCGGGTCACGCTCGGAAACAAGATCGATATCAACGGTAATGGGATCCATGTCGGTGACATCAAAGACACCGATATCGTGGAATCCGTAGATGTGAAAGGAGTGGCAAGGTCGGCCTACAGTAGTTCGCTTGATTCGGAACTTCAATTGATGGTTGGGAAACGCGTCGACCACCTGGAAGCCGATCATTTGAAAGAAAAGCTGCTCGCAGAACTCAAGGATGGATATGAGATTAGTGACAAGTTTCAAAAGGGAACGAAGCCGAACACCGTTGCCATTGTTTACGATGCGAAAGTCATTCCGTGGATACCGGAACGCACCTTCCCGGAGGTCGGCGCTTATCACCCGAAGCAGGGAATCAGCGCTTTTGTGGATGGAAACATCTACAAAGGGCTGACACTTGGACTGGGGACGGATGGCGATACGCTTACCGAACGATACAAGGGATACACCGCGGGATACGAGAGCCGGATGCTTGGAACGCGTTATGTCGGCGCCAAGATTCGATTCTCAACATTCGGATTGCTGTGGAAACGGCAGACGCTGGAGCTGCTGGATGTCTCACCGGAGATTCCTGGAGCGTATCGGACGCGTCAGGCAATCGAACCATCACTGGCATTCGCGCTCAATCGAACGATATCCGCAACGGCGGGTTTCAACTTCGTGGAACTGCACATGATGAATCCTCAGGAACACTGGGAATCCGCACATGAGGCGACGGCATCGTTTCGCTATTTGAGTCCCAAACTGAAGAGCGGGAGTGGAACGTCGGAGATTACCAGTGGCTATGAGGTCCGGACCGCGGCGCACAATCTGAACAGCGATTTTGTATATACGCGCCACTACTGGGACGGAGGGTATAGCGGAAAGTTCGGCAAAAATCAGTTCAAGTTTTCCTACCTGGCTGGAAGGATTACCGGGGATCCACCTCTTTTCGAACGATTTTCTCTGGGCAACACGCAGACCCTTCGGGGGTGGAATAAATACGATATCGACCCTATTGGAGGGAATCGGGTCTATCACTTTTCGACCCAATGGACTTACCGGTTTTTCGGCGTATTCGCGGACAACGGTTCCATCTGGAACAGCGGAGACGATGCTGTGAACCGAAGCTCCATCGGCGTGTTTCTCGGACCGCTGAAACTGGCAGTTCCGCTCGGGTGCTCGTCCAACTGCGGAATAACCTTTCTCGTTCATATCGATTAGTGGACTGCTGATGCGCGCCCACACCATCATTGTCTGGGCAGTTCCAGTGGTCCTGCTCTGTTTCCTGACTTCGATCTACGGAGCCGAAACGCTGAAGGTTCACCTCAACGGCGAGCAACTTCACATCGAGGCGCACGACCTCCGGTTTCTTTCCCAGGCGGCGCAGGCAAGGCTCCACGATGGGGCAACGGTGATCTACAGATTTCGCCTGATTGTGAGCGACTCGCGAAATGGGAATGCGGCTGCTGAATACACGTATCATTGCGTGTTCAGCTTCGACATTCTGGAGGAAAAGTACAAAGTGTCCCGGCAGGAACCCGGTTACCGAACCGCATCCCATCTTTCTGAAAGCGCAGCACGCGATCTCTGCCTGGACTCGCTGATGATTCCCGCGGCCAGCATCTCCACCAATTCTCCATTCTGGATTTCGATGGAATACCAGTTGGAGGATCGTCAATCCAGTATCGAGCGAAGCGACTCTCATTCCGTACTGGATACGCTTGTAAATATCTTTGGACAGCGGAACAAGACGCCTCAGCCTGTGGACATGATTCGAGGTGGTCCATTTCGCATGGACGACTTGCGTAAATCAAAGTGAATCGAATTCGAAGCAAACTGATCCTTGTGTTCCTTGCAGCCACCGTCGTTCCGCTCGTGGTAACGGTGTACATCATGACTTCGCTGCTTGAGCGCAGTCTCAGCTACGCCACTACCGAAGAACTCGACAGGCTGTCGGAGTCTCTCCATGAAACGGCACTCGACTACTACCAGCAGGCCCGCGAGGACCTGAGGGGAGATGCGAAGTCCGGCACTGTCGCACATGAGACCCTGAGGATTGCAAACCGTCCGGAATGGCCGGGACCGATCGTCGATTTCTGGGAGAGCGGCGAGGACGAACGATTCGATCTTGCAGGCGCTGGCGGTGAAAACCTGGAATATTTCGTTCGTCATCCGGACGGCGTCTGGGTCTATACCCAGCGCTTCGGCAAGGTCCGAATGGACGAAATCACGTCGCAATATCGCAATGCGCGTGAACTGGTGGATCTGGCAAAAGCCCGTGATTTGCGCCGCGGTTTGACCATCACGCTGATCGTACTGGTCGCCGGCATCTGGATTGTTTCTCTGGCATGGCTGATCTACCTTGCCGCTCGAATGACCCAACCGATCCAACAGCTCACTGCGGGCTTGTCTGGCCTTGCCGCAGGCGATCTGGGGACGCGCATTCCAACCGACGGCAGGAAGCGAAACGATGAAATCGGTCACGCCATCGCCGCGTTCAACCACACGGCCACTCAACTCGAACAGAATCGAGAGCGGCTGGTCTACCTTACCCAGATCGCAAGCTGGCAGACACTGGCAAGGAAGATGGCGCACGAATTGAAAAACTCTCTGACTCCGATACGGCTGACCGTGGAAGAGATTCTCGCACGCCAGCCGGAGGCGGAACGCCCATTTATGGCTCAGGCCGCTCAGATTGTCGTCAACGAAATCGAATCCCTCGAACGGCGGGTCCGCGCATTTTCGGAGTTTTCCTCGGAGCCGGCACTCCGGCTGTCTACGTTTGATATCAACAATGTCCTTGAAGAA
>Ga0207679_10002639_pt1 | contig 11060 bp, 9 predicted proteins | sample KBSC73metaG_FD_184320 | JGI IMG/M metagenome (GOLD analysis project Ga0207679, IMG submission 184320) | Corn rhizosphere microbial communities from Kellogg Biological Station, Michigan, USA - KBS C7-3 metaG (SPAdes) (version 2) | ecosystem: Host-associated > Plants > Roots > Rhizosphere > Soil ...
TTGGTTGAACTTCCTTGCGTGAGTTCTGCGGGACCAACCGCCATCCGAGGACATCGAGTGACCAACTCGAGCTGGATGCGATCACAGGAGCGCGACGGGGCGATACCTCTCTCGAGATGCCGCCCCGTTACTGCCAGTAGTAGATCGCCTTGAGCTCCTTGAGCAGCACGAGCGGCGCCTTCTCCTTCACCTTCGCGCCGTCGAACACCCGCACGACGGCGGAATCCTGCCGGAAGCTCAGCATCAGGTCGGCGATCTTGTCGCCGTTCATGCACCGTTGCGCTAGTGCGGGTCCCGCCTCATCCCGGCTCGCCGCTCCGCCTGCGCGCGGCGCGCCTGCAACGCTGGATCGGCGCGCTTCCACGCGTTGGCCACTACTCGATAATTCGCGGCGGCACTGTCGCGCCCGTTGGCCGCATCCCACGCCTCAGCGAGCAGCTCGTGAAGCTCCGTGCGCGTCACGTAGAGGTTCGACGACTCGATGGATCCACGCAGCGCCGGCTGCAGCACGCTAACCGCGTCGGCTGGTCGGCCGACGCGCACGAGAGCGCGGGCCAGCTCGTAGCTCGCGCGCGTGTAGCCGAAGGTCGGCGAGAGCATCGCCTGAGAGAACTCGCTCACCGCTCCCGCGTCGTCATGACGGGCGACGTGCATCAGGCCGCGAACGTAATGGTGCAAGCGGACGTCCCGACCAAGCCCGCTCGCGGCGCCTAACGACTGCATCGAATCCGCGAGCCGGGCGAGAGCCGCGGTGTCTCCGGCGGCGGAGCGTGCCGTTGCCGAGTGCGTCAGGTTCCACACCATGCGGCGCGCCGCGACCGGGCCCGACTCGAGCTGGTCACGCCCGCGCGCTATCGAATCGAACAGCGCCGCGGAGGCGCGCGCCCGGCCAACCTCCAGGAGGATCTGCGCCTCGAGCGCCACCATTGTCGACACCGAGCCGGGGACGACCGGCAGCGACGTCCGCGGAAGGATCGGGCGAATGCGTCGTGCGGTTTCCAGCGCTTCCGCGAGGCGGCCCTGCTGGCGCAGGCTGATCGCCATCGTCCAGTAGGCGTCGATACGCTCGCCGATATCGCCGGCGGCCAATACGTCGGCGAGCAAACGGTCCGCCGTCTCGAAATCGCCGGCGCGAATCAGATAGGACGCGCGGCGGTTCAACGCGTCCCCGCGCTGGATCGCTCCCGGACTCAGGGTGCGAAGCACCGAGTCGGCCTCCGCGCCGCGACCCTGAATGTCCAGAACATCCGTGAGCGCCAAGACGGCATTTCGGGAATCCGGCTGCAGCCGCAGCCATCGCCGAGCCACGCGCTCGGCGGCGCCGAGCGAATCGGCGAGCTGGTACGAGCTCACGATCCAGCGCAGCGCGTCGCATGCGCCGCACGGGGCCGCCACGTCATGCAACCCGAGCGAGTCCATCGCGACGACACGCCCGAGCGGCTCGAGTGCCTCGAGAAACCTCCCCTCCTGGACGAACGCGATCCCGAGGTTGAGGTGGCCGGCCACCTCCGCCGGGTAGCGAACCGCGAGCGTCTCGGCGATGGCGTGCAGCGAGGGGAGCGCCATGCCACTCGCCCAGCCGGCGAGGATCGTTAGGCGCTCGCGGTCGGTTGTTCGTGCCGCGAGTTGCCGGGCACGTTCCAGGCGCCGGCGAGATTCGATGACGTCGCGGGCGTCCACGGCGGCGTAGTACTGGGCCAGCGCAAAGAGCGAATCCTCGGCCACCGCGGCCTCGAAGAAGTTTCGCGCCACCGTGATGTCGCCGCGAACGTGGGCCCTCAGGCCCTGCTCGTACATGCGATACGCTGTGGTGGACCGTGTCGTCATATCGGCCACGGACCCCAAGGGCGGCGATACGCCAAGACCCGAGATGACGCGTGACGTCCCGCTGTCGGCGAGCGAGAAGATGTCCGGTGCCTCTACCGAATACGCGGCGCGAACACCGCCGGTGGCGAGATCGATACGCCGCAAGTCGAGACGGAGCCTTCCGTCGTGGTCGTAGAGCGCGCCATCCACGAGCTCCTCGGCGCCGGCTTGCTTGGCGACCTCGGCGAACGCGCCGCTCGTGCTGTCGCGTCCGTTCCCGACACGGCGCAGGAGATCGTACATCCGGGCGGTGCTGACGACGCGCACACCGGGAGCACGTCCGAGATTCGTCGCCAGGAGATCGGTCAGCGATCCGGCGATGGCCGCGGGCTCGCTCGTGCGATAGTCGGTGATGCGACCGACCGCGACGACGGGCGGTTCCACGCCGGTCGCGGTCCGACGAGCGCGCAGGGTGACGACGCCTAACGCCGCCAGTGCGACGAGCGCGCCGGCCAGCAGGACGAGACGGCGTGCATGCCGTTGGTAGAACGGCCGCCGGCTGCGCTCTGCCAGCCGGAAGGGCGGTGGCTTGGGTGACGGAGCCCACTCGAGCTCGACTTCGGCTGATTCGGCTGTCGGAACCTTCAACGACCGGGATCCGGCGGCCCGGACGCCTAACGCGCCGTCCGTCTCTTCGATCGGCGGCGACGGCGACGGCAGTGACGGTGACAACGGCGGCTGTGGCGGAACGACTTCCGTCGGCGTTAGGCTCGGCGCCGGGACAGGGGGCTCGGCGACGGCGACAGGTGCCGGCTCGCCCGCCGCGGCGACCTGTTCTCGACGCAGCGCTGCGGCGTAGCGAACCACCTCGCGATCGGGAGGAAGCGAGAGCTCCTCGTCGACGAGGAGCTCGTAGACCCGAGCGTGCTGGATCGCCCCGAGCCGGTCGCCGGCCGCGTCGAGCGCCCGCATGAGTGCAAGCGCGACGCGTGCGTCCAGCGGATCGTGGGCCGCTCGCGTGCGCCACCAGTGCGCGGCACTCGTGTGGTCATCGCGTTCCGTCGAGTCGCGCGCGAGCTGCTCGAGGAGACTCGTGTACGAGCGGTCGAGTAACTTGCGCTCGCGCTCCACCCAGCGCTCGAAGTCATCGGCGCCGGGGACGTGAAATCCGTCGAGGAACGGACCGGCGTAGACATCGATTGCCCGCTGAAGATCGCGCTCGTCGAGGGCCGACTGGAACTCCAGCACGTCGATCGAGACAATCTCGGCATTCAGCCGAAGCTCGCGAATGCCCTCGATGACGCCGTCGTTGCCAACCTCGCGGCGGATCGCGTAGACCGTCTGGCTGAACGTGTGCCGCGCGCGCTCTTCTTCGATGTCCGGCCAGAGCGCGGCGATTATCCGGTCGCGCGGAACTCCGCTGGGGCCGGCACGCGCCAGCAGGGCGAGGACGGCGAGCCGCCGCGGCTGCGCCAGCGCGCCGGAGAGCGCTTTGCCCTCGCGGTGGATGGAGAGGCCGCCTAACACCTTGAGCCGAAGCACGCTCGCCCGCCGATACGCTCGAGAGTCTACGCGTGAGCCGTCGCCCATACTATATAGAATAGATAGAAATAGAAGGAGGCGACCTGCCTCCTTTCCCGCCCACCCCATCAGCGATGACGCCCGAGCGGAAGCGATTGGTGCTGGAGAGTTGGCTGTCGGTGGCCGGCGACCACGACCGCATCGCCAGCATGTTCTACGAGCGGCTGTTCGAGATCGACCGGCACGCTCGGGAGCTGTTCGCACGCACGAACATGGTGGAACAGAGGGCGAAGGTGGTCGCGATGCTCACGGACATCGTTCGCGACCTCGACCATCTCGATGCGCTCATCCCCGTCGTCGTCGCGCTCGGGCGGCGACATCGGGAGTATGGCGTCCTCGATGCCGACTACGACCGCGTTCGCGAGGCACTACTCGGCGCCATTGGTAGCGCCCTCGGGGACGCGTTCACGGCCGAGGTGCGCGATGCATGGGAGGAGGCCTATGCGCTGACCGCGAGCGTGATGAAGCGAGCGGGGCAAACGGTGTCCGCAGCGGCCTCAGGCGACGCCCCGGGCGTTGCCTAACGAGATTGGGACGGCGTGTTGTCGACCAATCCGGAGCGGATGCGAATGGGCGGCACTCCCTCCCGGTGACATCTGGGTAGTAGTACCGGTCGTTTGCCACCTCGACCCGCATGTCGCTCATGGCCGCGCGACACGACCCGGCACCTTCGGCGCCGAGAAGTATCCCGAAGATCGTCCCGGCGATCAGGTTTGTGTCGCCATGTCGCTCCCGACATCGCGTACACCTCGCCGGCGACGTACTCGTGCTTGATCGGGGAGCGTTCCTCGAAGCGGAAGTACTCCTCGACCGTCATCGTGGGCAGCGCCGACGCGTCGGGCATGCGCTCACGCTACCCTCGGCGTCGCGCGATGCGCAAGCGAACAATCGCCGAGGGCTTCGTTCCGATGCGGCGAGCGGGCCGGGTCGAGGCCGTAAGCGTTAGGCGCCGAGTACGCGATCGAAGAACAGCCCGCCGTCGATGACCTCGTAGCGGTTGCCGTCGTCGGGGAGCGCGCGGACCATCTCGACGGTCCACTCCGTTGGCTGGGCGGGAATGGCCATACGATGGATCCCTCCGCCCGAACCGCAGGAATCGGAAGACGATATCTCCCTAGCCAACGGGGGGTACAGAGTAGCATCCAGGCGCCGTTTGAGCCATGGCCAAATGGACGAACCGAGCGGGCAATGCGACCTAACGCACGCTCGTCCCAGGGCCACGGTGATCGTGAGCGAGACAGCTTCCCATGTCGGCGCGCCAACCTAACGACCCGCTCTACCTACTGTGCGAGCAGCCAGCCAGGCGGGTCGCGGGCGTGCCGTTCTGGGCCTTCCAACACTGGCGCCGCAGCAGCCAGCATGACCGTCAACGTATTGCGTTGAACCATGGCCGCGACTGCCTGAGCGGCACGTCATCTGCACCACAACCGTCCTCGCACCTAACGTGACATTCCGTCAGACAGGCCCGGCAGTACAAACGCCAGGACAGTCGTGAACGCTGCCTGGCGGGTGTCACGAAACTGCAGTATAGGAGGAGTGATGGCCAATCGTGACAATATCTCCGCCGGCACCTCGGCGACCGGGAGGACCAGCGACTGGACGACCGAGGATCAGTACTGGCGGAACAGCTGGAGCACTCGACCCTACGTGAGCGCGGACCGCGGATACGAGTACTATCGCCCCGGCTATCAGTACGGGTACGAGGCAGCCAACCGCCATCGCGGGCGCGACTGGAACGACGTCGAGAGCGATCTGCGGTCGGGATGGGACCGCTTCGAGAACCGCGGCCAGAGCACATGGGAGAATATCAAGGACGCGGTGCGCGACGCCTGGAATCGCGTGACGCGCTAGCGTCGGTCGTCGTTAGGCTGCACGCTTCTTCCATCGCCTGGGCACCATGAACGCCATTCGCGTTCATGCACTCGGTGGTCCCGAGGGGCTGCGCCTGGAGGAGCTTCCCGACCCCAACCCAGGCGCCGACGAGATCGTCGTCCGCCTCGAGAAAGTCGGAGTCAACTATATCGAGGTGTACCAACGGAATGGCCAATACGCCATGAAGTTCCCGCACACTCCAGGGCGGGAAGGTGCGGGAGTGGTCGCCGCCGTGGGCAGCGGCGTGACGTGCGTGAAGGTGGGTGACCGCGTGGCGTCGGAGGCGTTCACGGGGTCGTACGCCGAGCTGGCCGCCGCCAAGGCCGATCGAGTCGTGAAGCTTCCGGATGACGTGGAGATATCCACCGGCGCGGCGGTGATGCTGCAGGGCGTGACCGCGCACTACCTGGCGACGTCGACGTATCCACTGAAGCGCGGCGATCGCTGTCTCATCCACGCCGTGGCGGGAGGCGTGGGTCTCCTGCTCTGCCAGATCGCGAAGCGGCGTGGCGCGTGGGTCGTCGGGACGACGTCGTTGCCGGAGAAGGCGCGTCAGGCGCGCGAGGCCGGCGCCGACGAGGTCATCCTGTACACGGAACAGGACTTCGTGCCCGAAGTACGGCGCCTAACGAGCGGACTCGGCGTGCACGTCGTGTACGATTCCGTCGGCAAGACGACGTTCGACAGGAGTCTGGACTGCATCGTGCCACGCGGCACAATGGTGCTGTTCGGTGAGACAAGTGGCCCGGTGCCGGCAGTGAACCCGCACGTGCTCAACCACAAGGGATCACTCTTCCTCACTCGGCCCAACCTGGCCCATCACCTGGCGACCCCGGAGGAGCTGGCCGCGCGGGCCGCCGACGTGTTAGGCGGCATCAGTGAAGGATGGCTGCGTGTGCACATCGACCGAACGTACCCGCTGGCCGAGGCGGCGGACGCTCATCGAGCGCTCGAGAGCAGGCAGACGGCGGGGAAAGTCCTGCTCGCGACGTAGAGCCTGCTCGCCGTACTCCGACGCGTCAGAACTTCTCCCGACACGCGCACCGCCGTCGGAGGTAACGCCAGTGCTCACGGCACCGAGACCGCCGTGAGATTCCCGAGCTCTGCGCGATGAACAGGATCGCCAGCGTGTCGGAGCCCGGTGATGAGGCGATGGACGGGAGGGGATGCCTGGAGCGAACGGAGGGCGTTCACTGTAGCATCCGGGCGCCGTTTGAGCCATGGCCAAATGGACGGACCGTGCGGGCAATGCGACCTAACGAACGGCCCGTGATGCAGTGCACCACGGGCCGTTCTGGGCACAAGATGGATGTGCCTAACGGGCAACCGGCTACTTGTGTCCCCAGTAAAGCTTGACCGGAGTGGACACCGTGGTTGGCGTCACCGACGGTGGCGTGTTCTCGGTCTGCGTCTTCACCACGGCGCTCCCGTTTGCGAACACACCGCTCGACGGCGCGAGCGCGATGCCCCACGGTTGGGCGGTGGTGGTGCAGTTGACCGCGAGCTTGCCGGCCGCCTGCACGACACCTGTAACGCGTCCGACCCTCTGCTCCTGCTTGACCTCGATCGCGAGATCGAACGTCTCGTCACGCGAGCACTTCACGGACCCCGCAGCCATCACCCAGCCGGTGGACGGGTCGACGCTCAGGCTGGCGTTGGTCCTCATGGTAACCTTCGTGAAGTCCGTGAACTCGAAGGCCCCGATGTCGCAGGTCGCGTCACGCGCGATGTTGCGCTCGTCGGTTGTGACCGAGCAGTCCTTCCCGGCATTGATCGCCGGACTGGAACGAGTGAGCGCGTGCGTCCTGGCCGGGCCGCCGTTGTAGCGGAGGCTGTCGAGCTTCGCGTCGGTCACGAGCACGGCGGGCGCGCCGCCACAGGTCGCGTCGTTCGACAGATTCAGCCCGCTGTACTCGATGAAGAAGAAGCGGTCGCAGTTCGGGCCCGCGCCGTTGTTGGCGATGATCGAATTGCGCATCAACGTGTTGCGGCCGAGCGAGATGCCACCGTTGTTGTTGTGCGCGATCGTGCTGTTGACGAGGACGAGCTGGTCGTCGACGAACACCGCCCTGGTGTCCGAGGGGTTGCCGCTGATCGTGGTGTTTATGAGCGTCGCTTTGGAGAAGGCAAAGAGTGCCGCGTAGTCTCCGCGCTGGTTCGAGATCGTGACGTTCTCGAGCACCACATCGGAATGGGCGACGACGCCGCCGCCGCCGGCCGTGCCGAACAGGGCCACGCCGTTCACGAGCTCGAGGTTCCGCAGCGTCGTCGCCGACGGAAGCGAGTCCTGGATGTCGAAGATGTGCCACGTGAAGTCACCGCTGATCGTGACGCCCTTGTCCGCGGGCCCCTCGATCGTGACGGGATGGGCGATGATGACCGGCGCGTCGACCGTGATGGTGTCGCCGGCGAGCTCCGGGGCGAAGCGGATGACCTCGCCGCCGGTGGCCTGGCCGACGGCCCATCGCAGCGACCCCGCGTCGGTGCCGCCGCTCGAGGTGGTGACGGTGATGACGTCGCCGACGGCGAGGTTAGGCACGGTGGGGATGGTGACTCTGGGTGCCGACGGCTCATCGGCACAGGCCGCGAGCGCACCGGCCGCGATCAGGGCGAGGACAGCGCGCCACGCGAGGCTCCGCCGTCCACGAGCGAGGTTCGTCGCGCGCATCGCCATTCGCGCGCTGGATTCATTGGGCATCGTCGTAATCTCCGTAAGTCGAAACTGAGCGCGCACGGAGCTGCCGTGCGAGGCGCGACACCAAGCGTGTTGCGCGACGGCAGGTTAAGACGCGCGATCAAATCGATTTCAAACGCGGATCAAAGTCGCGGCAGGCCGGCACTGAAAACCGTTGCCAGTCGTGAGATGAGCCGGCGCGGTGGCCACTCCTCGGCGCAACGAGCGCAATAGAGGCTTCCGGGATGAGACCGGAGGTTCGGCGAGATGCCCGGGAGAGCGCGCGAACTAATGTGTCGTCGTTCGAATCGCGGTCGAGGTTGGGCGCGCCCACCAGCGGATGCCGGGCTCGACCGCCTCACGCGACACACAATCTGGAGATGTTGTCATGCCTCGCCTTCGCCGAGCGGCGCGCCTGATCGGAACGCGCTGCATTGCTGTCGCTGTCGGTATTGCCGCAGGCTGTGAGAACGCTTCGACCCCACTCTCACCACGTGCCATGCCCGACCATGCGCTCGCCGCAAAGGGCGGGGGCGGAGGTCGCTCGGGAAAGATCGCGTTCGTGAGCACGCGGGAGGGTGCCTACAAGCTCTACGTGATGAACCCGGATGGATCGGGCTTCACGAAGCTGACCGATGGCCCGACGGATGAGACGCCGTCGTGGTACCGGAACCGCAAGATCGTGTTCTCGCATGCGGTCGACTTGGTCGACCGCGAGATCTTCAGCATGAACGCCGACGGCAGTGAGCTCACGCGCCTCACGTTCAATGACGGTGCGGATACGGGTCCTGCGTCTGGTTAGGCGCAACCAGCCGGTAGATCGAGCCATCCACCCACTATCGACATCGAGCGACCAATGCGAGCTGGATGCGATTTCAGGAGCACGACGGGGCGACACCTCTCTCGAGATGCCGCCCCGTTTCGTCGTTAGGCGCCAGGCGCCTGGCAGGGTCCGAATAGGTCCGAGCCCGATCAGCCGACTGGCCCGCCCGGATAGAGACTCCCCGGCTCCACGAACCAGAACAATCCGGTGACAGCCGTCAGCGCCGGCCCGGCGTTGGCGCCGACAGCCGAGGTGGTCCAGAACGGCATGGTCTTCGTGGGCTTGAACAGCAGGTCGACGACACCATCGCCATTGAGATCGCGCGCCGCGATGTCCACACCCGTGTACTGCCAGTAGTAGATCGGCTTGAGCTCCTTGAGCAGCACGAGCGGCGCGTTCTCCTTCACCTTCGCGCCGTCGAACACGCGCACGACGGCCGAATCCTGCCGGAAGCTCAGCATCAAATCGGCGATCTTGTCGCCGTTCACGTCGCCCATCGCGACGTCCGCCTCGTGGTTATACGTGCCGAGCGGGTTGCGGATCTGCACGTCCTTGGCCTTGTTGAGATCTCGCACGTAGAGGAGGGCGTACTTCCAGTCGTCGAAGTTCGCCACCATCTCGGGATAACCGTCGCCCGTCAGGTCACCGGCCGCGATGCGGCACCCGTGACTCATTTTGTAGCCGTCAGGCCGGTAGGCAGAGATCTCGCTGCCGCTCACGGGGGTGGTGCTGCCTAACTTGAGCGCCAGTGCTCGGTTTCCCCAAACCGCCTCACCCGTGCAGGCGAGGATCTCGGCTCTACCATCGAGGTCCAGGTCGCCGGCACCGACCCTAACGCCGGCCTTGAAGCCCGCGAACGGGGCCCAGGTCTGGATCAGCGTGCCCGTCTTGCCATCCCACACGCTGACCTTCGAGCTGTAGCTCCCGGCAACTTCGGTGGTGGGTCCTTCACCCGCGATGATGTCGGGCCAGCTGTCGCCGTTCACGTCAGCGACCGCGACGTTGACGCCGGCGGAGAAGTCGTCGGCCGCCGTGAACGCGTAGAACCAGGCCAGTTGGTTATGGGCCGCGTCGTACAGCTGCACCCGGGCGTCCTTGCCCTGCGGCATGCCGGTCGCGAACGCGATCTTCGCCGGGAACGTCAGTCCGGGCGGGAGGATGTTGATGACGGCCGCGGGGGTCTTCGGTCCTTCCTTGGGCAGGTTGGCCTTGGGCTGCGTCGGGGTGTCGTCGCTGCAGGCGGCGAGGCCGGCGACCGCGGCGACGAGGAGCGCGGCGCAGGTCCCGCGCCATGAAGTGACGCGCGCCACACGCCGCGTCATTGAGTGGTTCTGCATTGGTCGTGTCTCCGATCTATAGGATCAAGATTGGGGCGCACGGCTAATCCATGCGCCGGAGCGCGACACCTTTCGTTCGCGCTCGGGAGACACTAAGAACCAGGATCAAGCGCGATTCAAACGGGAATCAAACGACGGTGTGACAGGCAGTTAGGCGCGCGCGGGTTCTCGATATACCGTCGCGCGAAGACTTCCCCGTGGCGCTACGCGATGCCGTGCACGCGATCGAAGCAGGCTGGGAGGTCGATCACGAGCGCAGGGACCTCGTGATCCGGTCGCCACTCGAGCGACTCGGTGAGGATCTCGACTGAATCGTCGGGTTGATAGCGTTCGACCGTGCGCGCGTCGGTATCGACAACCCAGTACTCGGGGACTCCCTTCTCCTTGTACACTCGTCGCTTGCGACCGCGGTCGGTGTGCTCTGTCGAAGGCGAGAGCACCTCGACGGCGAGAAGCAGGCGACCGACGTCGGTCCACGCCCGCACCGGCGCATCGTTCACCAGTGGCACGACGAAGAGGTCGGGTTGAACGAATTTGCGCGGGCCGTACACGATCACGTCCGCGGGGGAGATGACCGCGCGGCCGAGGGCGTGCTCTCGCAGATAGGGCGCGATAAGTAGCGCGAGCTCCAGCACCGCGTTCTGGTGAGTCAAGCTCGGCGCGGGCGTCACGAACAGCTCGCCGTCGATGACCTCGTAGCGGTTGCCGTCTTCGGGCAGCGCGCGGACCATGTCGACGGTCCACTCCGTGGGCTGGGCGGGCATGGCCATACGATAGACCCCTCGGCGGCGGGTGGACAAGCGAACACGCGCCGAGGATGGCGTGGACGAGCGTGTCGTGTGCCATCGAACGGGTGTGGCGTTGGTCACTCGAGCGCAGGCAACCACGACTCGTGGTCTCAGAGCTCCGGAGGAACCCCGAGGGCTCCGAAGCCATGTCTCATCAGCCTGCGACTCCGGGCCGCATC
>Ga0207679_10002641_pt1 | contig 11056 bp, 10 predicted proteins | sample KBSC73metaG_FD_184320 | JGI IMG/M metagenome (GOLD analysis project Ga0207679, IMG submission 184320) | Corn rhizosphere microbial communities from Kellogg Biological Station, Michigan, USA - KBS C7-3 metaG (SPAdes) (version 2) | ecosystem: Host-associated > Plants > Roots > Rhizosphere > Soil ...
GCTTCATGTTCCCGGCCGACGCGAGCTCCACCGCCTTCACGCCATCGTGCGAGCCGAAGTACCACATCGCATCCACATCGTCGTGCTCGGCGAGCGTCTTCGCGAGCGTGTCCTTTGCGCCGGTGACGATGTTGATCACCCCCGCCGGCACGTCCGACGTCTCGAGCACCTGATAGAAATCGGTTGCGGCGAGGGGCGCGCGCTCGGAGGGGATGGCCACGACGCTGTTCCCGACACAGATCGCCGGCGCCACGAGCGAGACGAAGCCGAGCAGCGGATGCTCGTCGGGGCAGGCGATGCCGACGACGCCGAGCGGCTCGTTCATCGCCAGCGCGACGCCGCGCAGCGGCACCTGGTGCACCTGACCGTCGTACTTGTCGGCCCATGCACCGTACGTGAACAGTCGCCGCACGCTCGCATCCACCTCCGCCGCGCCGTCGCCGCCGGTGAGCGCGCTGATGCGTCGTCCCAGCTCGTCGGCGCGCGCCGCGAGGTTCTCGGCGATGTAGTAGAGGATCTGCGCGCGATTGTGGCCGGTCGCCTTGCTCCAGCTTCCCGCCGCCGCATGCGCCGCCTCCACCGCGTTGCGAAGGTCCTTCCGATTCCCCTCGCCCACCTCGCCGAGCACGCGCCCGTCGACGCCGGCGACACGAATGGAGTAGCCGGAGTCGGGACGTACCTGCTTGCCGCCGATGAACAGCTTCGGCGTCCGATCGACGAGCGGCGTGCCGCGATCGGGATCGTCGAGCTCCGCGGCGCGGCGCACGGCACGCGCCTGCGCACCGTGTGCCCGTTTCGACGTCGCGCGCGTGGCGCGACCATTCTCGCGTGCCGGGGCCGCGCGATCGGGCCTGAGGTACTCCCACATCCCTTCGCGTCCACCTTCCCGTCCGAATCCCGATTCGCGATAGCCGCCGAATCCCGCCGCGGCATCGAACAGGTTCGTCGAGTTGATCCACACCACGCCCGCCTTGATCTTCGGCGCGACGTCGAGCGCGAGATTGATCGACTCGCTCCACACCGACGCCGCGAGGCCGTACGGCGTGTTGTTCGCCAGCGCCACCGCCTCGCTCGGCGTGCGGAAGGTCATCGTGACGAGCACCGGTCCGAAGATCTCCACCTGCGCGATCGTCGACGACGGCTGCACGTTGGTGAACAGCGTCGGCGGATAGAAGCAGCCCTCCTGCGGGCACGCCCAGCTGGGCTGCCACATCTCGGCCCCTTCCTTTCTCCCCTCCTCGACGAGCGAGCGGATGCGCTCGAGCTGTACCGGCGCGACGATCGCGCCCATGTCCACCGCCTTGTCCAGCGGCGAGCCGAGTCGGAGCGTCTCCATCCGCGCACGCAGCTTCGCGATGAGCCGCTCGCTCACCCCTTCCTGCACGAGCAGACGCGAGCCGGCGCAGCAGACCTGTCCCTGATTGAACCAGATCGCGTCGACGACCCCCTCGACGACGGAATCGAGATCGGCGTCCTCGAAGACGATGAACGGTGACTTCCCGCCCAGCTCGAGCGAGAGCTTCTTCCCGCTCCCCGCCGTCGCCTTGCGGATGATGCGGCCGACCTCCGTGCTCCCCGTGAACGCGATTTTATCGACGCCGTCGTTTGCAACGATGGCTGCTCCGGTCTCGCCGTCGCCGGTGACGACGTTCAGCACCCCCGGCGGCAGCCCTGCCGCATCGGCGAGCTCGGCGAACAGCAGCGCGGTGAGTGGGGTGAACTCGGCGGGCTTGATGACGATCGTGCATCCCGCCGCGAGCGCGGGCGCGACTTTCCACGCGAGCATGAGCAGCGGGAAGTTCCACGGGATGATCTGCCCGACGACCCCCGCCGCGTGGTATCCGGCGAACTCGCTGTCGAGCAGTTGCGCCCAGCCGGCGTGGTGATAGAAGTGGCGCGCGACGAGCGGCACGTCGATGTCACGCGTCTCCCGGATGCTCTTGCCATTGTCCATCGTCTCGAGCACGGCGAGCAGTCGCGAGTTGCGCTGCACGGTGCGCGCGAGCGCGTACAGGTACCGCGCGCGGCCATGCCCGCCGAGCGCTTCCCACGCCGGAAGCGCCTTGCGGGCCGCTCGGACGGCGGCGTCGACGTCTTTCTTCGTCCCCTGGGACACCTGCGCGATGCGCGCGCCGGTCGCCGGATTGCCGACGTCGAAGAGCCCCGCCGGCTTCGTCCATCCACCGGCGATGAAGTGGCCGAAGCGCGATCCATGGCGCGCGAGCCACTCGCGTGCTGCCGCGTCGCCTTCCGGCGCCGGCCCGTACTCCATGGTGTCGAAGATCTCGCGAACGGATGTCATGCTCACACCATGGGGTGACGGTGCGCCGCCGAGTAGCGCCCGGTGACGAAGTGCTCGAGCTGCCGCTCGATGTCGGTGAGCAGCGCGCTCGCGCCGAAGCGGAACAGGTCCGGCTTGAGCCAGCGATTCCCGAGCTCCTCCTTCATGAGGTAGAGATACTCCAGCGCGTTCTTCGCGCTGCGGATCCCGCCCGCCGGCTTGTAACCGACGGCGTAGCCCGTGGCCTCGTGATACTCACGGATCATCCGCACCATCACGAGGCTGAACGGGAGCGTCGCGTTGATCCCTTCCTTGCCCGTGCTGGTCTTGATGAAGTCCGCGCCCGCCATCATCGCCACCATGCTCGCGCGCGCGACGTTGCCCAGCGTCGCGAGCTCGCCAGTGGCAAGGATCGCCTTCATGTGCGCATCGCCGCACGCCTCGCGGAACATGCGCACCTCGTCGTACAGCGCCTGCCAGTTGCCGGTGAGCACGTGGCCGCGCGTGATGACGATGTCGATCTCCCGCGCACCGGCCGCGACCGACGCGCGAATCTCGCGCACCCGCTCCTCGAGAGGGCTGAGGCCGGCAGGGAAGCCGGTGCTCACCGCCGCCACCGGGATGCCCGTCCCGCGCAGCGCCTCGACGGCGGTCGGCACGAGCGCGTGGTAGACGCACACCGCGCCCGTCGTGAGCCGCACGTCGCCGACGCCGAGTGCGTCGACGAGATCGTGGCGGAGCGGATGGGCCGCCTTGGCGCACAGTCGCCGGACGTTGCCGGGCGTGTCGTCGCCGGCGAGCGTGGTGAGATCGATCAGCGTGATCGCGCGGAGCAGCCACGCCGCCTGCCACTCCTTCTTGACCGTCCGCCGCGTCGGGATGGTGGCGGCGCGCCGCTCGACGGCGCTGCGATTCACGCGAAGGGCGCGGACGATGTCGAGGTCGAGCGCGCTCCCCGGATTCCGCTCGACGTGATCGTCGGTGAGACGCGGGCGCGCGCGCTCCTCGCGCGCGGGACGGTCGGAGGTGGCGAGCCGGAGCGCCGGTTCGGTCTTGGCCTGCATGGGATCCCGGGTCGGGAGTGATGCGTGCGGTATACGTCGCCGCGGACGGAAGATAGGGTGGACGCCGGTACCATGTCGACGGGGCGGTCCACGACCGATAATGTCTGTCCATGGCGTATTCTCATGTAGCCCCGGATGCGGGCTCGCCCACGGCCGACTCCGCGATGACGCTGGACTTCCAGTACTACTTCGACACGGCCTGCGACGGCATGATCGTCTTCGACGCGTCGCGCCGCGTCCGCACCGTCAACGCCGCCTTCGCGACGCTCGTCGGCCAGCCGGTCGAGACGCTGGTGGGAAAGCACTTCGAGGAGCTGACCGAGCAATCCGACCGCCCGGCGCATTCGTCCCCCGTGCAGGAGCTGGCGACCCTCGGCTCCGTCATCTCGATGCACCGCGTCCGGACCTCGGACGGCGAGCCGATCGACGTCGAGATCTCCTCGACGCTGCTGCCGGACGGCGGCACCTTCTCCGTCGTGCGCGACGCGCGACGCCGCCTCGAGTGGACCGCGCCGCGCACCTCCGGGCCACGACGCGTGGTGCCGGCCCCCGAGCCGCGCGACGCGACGCGCGACGCCCGCCTGCTCTTCGACGCGACGCCCCTCCCCGCCTGGATCTACGACGTCGGGACGCTCCGCTTCCTCATCGTCAACCGTGCCGCGGTGGAGCACTACGGCTACGCCGAGGAGGAATTCCTCGAGAACACGATCCACTTCGTGCGCCCGCCCGAAGACGCCGAACGCGTCGTGCACGAAGTTCACGACGCACCGGGCTACGCCCGCGTCGCCAACTTCCGCCATCGTCGAAAGGACGGCGCGCTGATCGACGTGGAGACGATCTCCTACGGTTTTGCCCTGGACGGCCGGAAGGTCCGCCTCGTCGTGATCAACGACGTCACCGAGCAGCTCCAGCTCCGTGAGCAGCAGGAGCAGCTCCAGGCGCAGATCCTCCTCGCGCGGAAGATGGAGGCGGTGGGACGGCTCGCCGGCGGCGTCGCGCACGACGTCAACAACCTGCTCAGCGTGATCCTCGGCGCGGCCGAGACCATCGGCAAGGCGCTCGCGGCCTACGATCCGCTCCAGGAAGAAGTGGCCGACATCCGCGACGCGGTCGAGCGCGGTGCCACGCTGACCCGGCAGCTGCTCATCTTCGGCCGGAAGGAGGTGCGCGCGCCCGGCCTGCTCGACGTCAATCAGGTCGTGGCCGGCGTCGAGCGGCTGCTGATGCGCGTGCTGGGCAACGCGGTGCACATCGAGCTGCGTCGCGACGTCGACGTCGCCCTCGTCGTCGCCGACGCGAGCCAGATCGAGCAGGTGCTCGTGCACCTGGCGATCAACTCGCGCGACGCCATGTTGCGCGGCGGTACGCTCACCATCCGCACCGGCGAGGAGACGCTCGACTTCACGACCGCGGCGATCCTCGACGTCGCGCCCGGACCGTACGTGACGATCGACGTGGAGGACACCGGCAGCGGGATGGACGAGGCGACGCGCAACCACGCCTTCGAGCCCTTCTTCACGACGAAGGGACCGGCCCAGGGCGCGGGCCTCGGTCTCGCGATGGTGTATGGCATCGTGCGGCAGTCGGGCGGCGCGATCGAGCTGCACAGCACTCCGGGCGCGGGCACGCGCGTGCGCATCCATCTGCCACGCGGTGAAGTGGTCGGCGCTCCACCGCTGACGGCCGCGCAGCCGTCGAGCCGTGGGCTCGTGCTGCTCGTCGAGGACGAGCCCCGCGTGCGCGCCCAGGCGCGACGCCTGTTGCAGCGCGCCGGCTACGACGTGCTCGAGGCGTCCGACGGCGCGCAGGGCTCGCGCATCTTCGACGAGCGCCGCGCCGATGTCACCGTCGTCGTCACCGACGTGGTGATGCCGATGGCCGGCGGGGTCGAGATGGTGTCGAGTCTGCGCGCGCTGCGACCCACGCTGCCAGTGGTCTTCGTCAGCGGGTACACCGCGGAGGACCAGGATCTCCCTCTGGACGCGCGCACGACGTTCCTCACCAAGCCGTACACGATCGACGCGCTGTGCGAGGCGATCGGCGCCGTGGTGCCGGCCTGAGCCACGCGCGGTCGATTGCCGAGCGGCGCACGACTAACTTTGTGGTATGAGCTGGACACCCGACGAGCCGCCCGACGACGAGCAGGACGAAGCGCCCGACGAACTGCCCGACGAATCCTCGGAGCAGAGCGCGCCCGAGCCACACGGGCCGTACACGCGTGAGAACCCGCTGACCTTCCTCGTGCCGGAGCCGATCCTGCTCCGCATCGAGCGTGTCGAGAAGCCTGGTGCGGCGCCCGGCGAGCAGCCCGTCGCGTTCACGCGCGCCGGCCCCGATGAGGTCCTGCTCGCCGTGAACGCCTATCCGGCCCCGCTGGTCGATGCGTTCTTCGCCAGCGATGCCTTCGGCGAGCCGGTCATCGTCGTGGGCGCGGCGTGGGAGGAAGATGGCGGTGTGCGCGGTGAGCTCTCCGCGCTCCTCCCCGAGCGAACGATGCGCGCCATCCAGGACACGGTCTCGCCCGAGGAGGAGGAGGATGAGGCGGAGCCGTGGGCCGCCTCGGCCACGCTCGGCGGGACCTCGTACGAGGAAGCCGTCGGTGAGGAGGAGGACGAGGAGGAGGACGACGAGGACGACGACGATGCGGAGCCACACTTCCCCCTCGTGATCGGCGCCGTGCTCCGCTTCCCCGAGAACCGGAAGTATCCGAGCGACTTCGAGCTCGAGGTCGACGATCTCATGCGCTCGATCCTCGAGGGCCGCGCAATGGACGCACGGCAGAAGCAGATCGACAACCTGCTCGGCGGGCTCTAGCGGGACATTTGTTACTTCGCTCAGCTCGCCGAGCGCGCTCGCGGCACGAACCTTCCCTCACACTTCGGGACCACTGACGGCACCGAGGCCGTCGCCCCCACCAGCGCAGCTTGCAGGTATTCTGGTGTCCTGGAGTGTCGATGCACACGGCCACGTGTTCCCCGCGCACGGCGGGGCCGCCGAAGAAGACTATCCGCACGTCGTCGTGGATCGGGACGGCGTCGAGTGGACGGTGCGCGAAGTCGCCACGCCGCAGGCGTGGGCGCGTGCTCCGCACTGCCTCGTCCTGAGCTCGCGGGAGTGCGTCCGCCGGATCTGGTCGTTCCCGGAGGACTGGCGCTCGCTCGACGCTGATCAGCTCCTCCGGCTCGGCCGCGCCGACTAGGGCGAGCGGAAACCGGGGCGCGGCGATGCGCGTACGGTGGCACGTCCTCCAGGGGGAGCCCGTGTCGCCATGCGCAAGACGCTCAAGGTTCTGTTCTACTCCGCGCTGATCCTGTTCGTCGGCGTGCCCGTCGCCTTCGCCCTGTTCGTCGCGGCGATGGCGATGTTCGGGATCGCGATCGGCATCGGGTCGGCGATCCTGGGCCTCGTACTCACGGTCCTCAAGTTCGCCTTGATGGTGGTGCTCCCGCTCGCGCTGCTCGTCTGGGTCGTCAAGCGGCTGCTCGCCCCCGAGCGTACGTACTAGCGTCTGATCGGCCGGGCGCAGGGTCGCGTCCGGCACGCGTGTCGCAGAAGGGTGGCTCGACGGCGGCTGGCGCCGTCGTATCATGGCTGCGCAGATTGTGCGCCCGCCCCGCCACCCGACCGCCGACCAGTACCATCGATGACGACGCTGCGTTGTCTCTCGCTCGCTTCCCTCGTTCCCCTCGCACTCGCCGCGGCCTGCGGTGGATCGAATCCGCCGCCGCGCACCGACAATCCACCTGGGGAACCCGGCCACACCGGCATGCGCGGCGACTCCACGCGGGTGCGGCGCAACTCGGTGATCGAGAACAACCGCCCGGACGCCGGCGGCCGCGCCGGATTGCTCGTCGTGGCCAATCAGCAGGGCGCGAGCGCGACGATCCTCGACGCCTCGAACCTCTCGACCGTCGCGACCGTCCCTGTCGGGATCGGGCCCCACGAAGTCGCGATGTCGCTCGATGGCCGATGGGCGGTCGTCACCAACTACGGCGACCAGACCACGCCGGGCAACACGCTGAGCGTGATCGATCTCTACGACCAGTCACCGCACGTCGTCCGCACGATCGATCTGGGACAGTACGCCAGGCCGCACGGCGCCGTGTTCGTGCAGTCGGGCACGAAGATGCTCGTCACGAGCGAGACTGCCCAGAAGCTGCTCCTCGTCGACTTCATCAGCGGCAAGGTGGACACGGCGCTCGCGACGAACGGGAAGGGTTCGCACATGGTGACCGCGCAACGCGATGGCCGCCGCGCCTGGACCTCGAACATCGGCGACGGTACGGTCACCGAATACGACATCGACACCCGCACCACCAAGCGGACCTACAAGGTCGCGCCGGACGACGAGTCGATCGCCGCCACCCCGGGTGGCGTGCAGGTCTGGGTCGGCAGCAACACCGGCAAGACGGTCACCGTCGTCAATGCGGCCGACGCGACGATCCTCGCCACCCTGAGCGGGTTCGGCCGGCCGTACCGCGTCGGCATCTCGCGCACCGGGCGCAGCGTCGCCGTGGTCAGCGATCCCGACTCGAACCGGGTCTTCATCTTCGACGTCGGCACGCGTCGCGAGCTCGCCCGGATCGACCTCGCCAGCGAGAAGGGGATCGGCAATCCCGCGACGAAGTCCCTCCCCGAGGGGATCGCCTTCGATCCGATCGCCGACTTCGCCTACGTCACCCTCCACGGCACCAACCAGGTCGTCGCGATCGACCTGAGGACGCAGAAGGTGGCCGGCTTCGGCAGTGTGGGCACCGGGCCGGATGGCATAGCCTGGTCGCCCTACATCAGGCGCTAGCCGCGACCGCTCAGGCGGCGCCGACCGACTCGAGCCACTCGACCGCCGGCTTCCAGCTCTCGTAGTCCTGAAGCAGGACGGTGAGGAAGTAGGTCACGACCTCGTCGACGGGATACTTCCCGGCGAGGTCGTCGGCCGCGGCGCGGAACCGTTCGGCGTCGACCTCGATCGCCCCGTTGGCTTCCGTGTCGATCCGCCCGTTCTCGTGCTTCACCCCGATCGAATCGAGGAACGCCGCCATCATCGGCCGGCGGGTGCCGAGGTGCAGGTCGACGAGGTACGCACTGAGGAGCTGCACGTCGTCCAGCGGGAGCCGCGCCGCCTCGCGCACCAGCTTCTCACGCGGCCAGGTCGCCACGCTCTGCGGGCGGAACTTGAGCGCGCCCGCGACCCCGGCCCGCGTCGTCGTCTTCACCCACCCGTTCTCGTCGTCCGCCAGCGATGCGGTGATCGCGGCGGCGCGCTCCTCAGGCGTGAGCGCCTTCCAGAGCTTGCGTACGGTGGTCGAGCGCGGCGCCGCGGCCAGGGCGGCGAGGGCAGGGCGGAGCGATGTCGTCGGCATGAGGCGAAGCTAATCGCCCTCCCTCGAGCCGTGAACGGGATCCGGTCACCGCCCATCGGCCGAGCTCGCTCTGGGGTCCGGGACTTGCACCCGATCCCGCTTCCGACCTCGCGCGGCGTGACCGCCGTCCAGTGGCCGGAGCTGCGACGCTCGACCCCACGTTCACCCACCGACCACGTGCCCGACGCCCCCGCCAACCGTCTCGTCGCCGTCATCGACGAGCGATTCGACGAGCTGCTGCGAAACTGGATCACCGATCAGCTGGCGACGCTGCGCCGCGCCCAGATCGCCGAGAGCGACCTGCGGGCGCAGTGTACGGAGCTGCTCCAGATCATGCGGCGCGCGCTCGTCGGCGGTGCACCGCTCGACGTTGAGGCACAGGCCTGGGCACCGGCGCGCGATCTCCTCGGCCGGATCTCGGTGAGCCGCGCCCAGCAGGGCTTCTCGTCGACCGAGACGGCGACCTTCGTTCTCTCCCTCAAGCGGCCCCTCTTCGGCGTGCTGCGCACCGCCTCGAAGGACGCCGATGCGCTCGCCGACGACATCTGGGCCGCGACCCTGCTGCTCGACCAGCTCGCCCTGTACACGACCGAGGTCTACCTCAAGGCGCGCCAGGAGCTCATCGCGCGGCAGCAGCAGGACATGCTCGAGCTCTCGACGCCGGTCGTGAAGCTCTGGGAAGGAGTGCTCGCCCTCCCGATGATCGGCACCCTCGACAGCGCGCGCACGCAGGTCGTCATGGAGAGCCTGCTGCAGCGCATCGTCGAGACGGGCTCCGACGTCGCCATCCTCGACATCACCGGCGTGCCGACGGTCGACACGCTCACCGCGCAGCATCTGCTGAAGACGGTGACCGCCGCGCGCCTCATGGGCGCCGAGTGCATCATCAGCGGCATCCGTCCCCAGATCGCCCAGACGATCGTGCACCTCGGCGTCGACCTCGGCGACGTGATCACCAAGGCGACGCTCGCCGACGCGTTCAAGCTCGCGCTGTCGCGGCTCGGGCTCGCGATCACGCGGCCGAAAGCCGCGCCGGGGGCCGTGCGCCCGGCCGCACCGACCACCGACTGAGGAGCGCGGTGGACCGCATTCCCATCCTCCGGATGGGTCCAGTGCTCCTGGTCTCCATTCAGCTGGACATGCACGACCAGATCGCGCTCGTGCTGCAGGACGATCTCACGAACGCGATCACGACGCACGGCGCGAAGGGTGTCCTCATCGACATCAGCGCGGTGAGCGTCGTCGATTCGTTCATGGGACGCATGCTCGCGAACATCGCCGGCATCGCGCGCGTGCTCGACGCGATCACGGTCGTGGTCGGCATGCAGCCGGCGGTCGCGATCACGCTCGTCGAGCTCGGGCTCTCGCTCGAGGGCGTGCGTACCGCGCTGAACGTCGAGAAGGGGATGGCGCACCTGCAGTCCGTCGTCGCGTCCGCGGGCGCGCTCTCCGACCCGGGCGACGATGCTGACGGCGCGGACTGAGCAGATCCCCGTACGCGAGCAGCAGGACATCGTCAGCGTGCGACAGGTAGTGCGGAGCTGGTGTCTCACCCTCGGCTTGGGGCTCGTCGATCTCACGAAGTTCGTCACGGCGGCGAGCGAGATCGCGCGCAACACGGTGGAATACGGCGGCGGCGGGACGCTCGTGCTCGAAGAATTGCGCGATGGCCTCCGCGTGGGCGTGCGCCTGGTGTTCGAGGACCAGGGGCCCGGCATCCCCGACATCGAGCGCGCGCTCACCGACGGGTACTCCACCGGCACCGGGATGGGACTCGGACTCGGCGGCACGCGACGGCTCGTCGACGAATTCGACATCTCCTCGACCCCGGGTGCCGGCACGCGCGTGGCCATCACCAAGTGGAAGACGCGGTGAGCATCTCGACCGGCTTGCATGCACCGGCGCGCGGCGGACCGGTGACGCAGCGCATCCCCGTGGACGATCTCAGTCACGTCGGCGTGGCGCGCCGCATGGCGGATGCGGTGGCGCGCGCCGGTGCGCTCGACGAGACGCGGCGCGGCGCCGTCAACCTCGTCGCCACGGAGGCGTCCACGAACCTGGCGCGCCACGCACGCGACGGCGTGTTGTTCGTGCAGAGCACCGCCCCCCTCGGCGTGGCCGGCGTCGAGCTGATCGCCGCCGACAAGGGCCCGGGCATGCACGATCTCGAGCGCGCCCTCGCCGACGGCTTCACCACCGGCAACACGCTCGGCACGGGACTTGGCGCCATCCGCCGGCAGGCGGACGAGCTCGACATCTACTCGGTCCCCGGCCAGGGAACGATCATCGCCGCGCGCATCTTCGGAGCGCCGGAGCGGACGGCGCCACGTCATCATCTGCTCGACATCGGA
>Ga0207679_10002649_pt1 | contig 11049 bp, 8 predicted proteins | sample KBSC73metaG_FD_184320 | JGI IMG/M metagenome (GOLD analysis project Ga0207679, IMG submission 184320) | Corn rhizosphere microbial communities from Kellogg Biological Station, Michigan, USA - KBS C7-3 metaG (SPAdes) (version 2) | ecosystem: Host-associated > Plants > Roots > Rhizosphere > Soil ...
CCGGCAGGGAATCGTTGAAATCAAGCTGCGCAATGGCGGCGAGCTGCGTCACCACACCAAAGCCGTGCGGGGCACGAGCGACAATCCCATGGCCCGCGCCGAAGTCGATGCCAAGAGCTATGATCTATTGGCGCCGGTGCTCGGTAAAGCACGGGCACGCAAGCTCTGCGACAGCGTCTGGAACATCGAGAAGCTGGGCGACGCACGTAAACTGCGCCCGCTGCTGCAAGCGTAAGAAGTCACCCGTGTCAGCTGTTAGATATCTTGCGTTCGCGAGCGTAGCCTGCATTTCCACAGCATTCGCGCAACCCTATCCGAATAAACCGATTCGCATGATCGTGATTTCTGCGCCGGGCGGCAGCACTGACATACTGTCGCGCGGCGTCGGCAAAGCGCTTACCGACAGCCTGGGTCAGACTGTCGTGCTCGATAACAAGCCCGGCGGCGGCGGCATCATCGCAACCGAGACGCTCGCGAAAGCGCCGCCCGACGGGTATACGATTCTGATGTCGAACACGAGTCATTCGGTGCTGCCGAGTCTTCATTCCAAGCTGCCGTACGATCCGGTCAAGGATTTCGCACCGGTGAGCCTCGTTGCGCTGACACACAGCCTGCTGCTCGTGAATCCATCGCTGCCCGTCAAGAACGTAAAGGAACTCATCGCGGTTGCCAAGGCGCAGCCGGGCAAACTCAATTACGCATCCGGCACGACCGGTGCATCTGCGCATTTCGGTGCGGAGTTATTGAAGATGATGGCCGGCGTCAACATCGTTCAAGTTCCGTATAAGGGAACGGCGGCGCAGTTAACGGCGCTGATCGCCAATGAAGTGCAAATGAGTTTTGTGACGATGCCGTCAGCGCTGCCGCATATAGCGGCCGGACGCCTGCGCGTGCTCGCTATCGGCAGTCCGCAACGGTCGAAGGCGTTGCCCGATGTACCGACCGTCGCCGAGTCGGGGTTGCCCGGCTTCGATGTCGGCGCGTGGAATGGCATTCTCGCGCCGGCGCACACGCCGCCGGCCATAGTGACACGGCTCAACAAAGAGATCGCCAAGATGGTGAATGATCCGGTGATCAAGGAGCATGCAGCAAGTCAGGGCGCTGAGCTCGTGGCCGACACGCCGGCAGAGTTCGCCGCCTACATCAAGGCGCAGATGGCGCGCTTTGCGCAAGTTGTAAAAGCGACCGGCATGCGCGCGGATTAGTGCTGCATTATTTCAACGAGAGGCGCATATGGACTTCGCACTAACTTCCGACCAGATCATGTTTTGCGATTCGGTGCGCGGTTTTGCCGAGAAGCATCTCGCCGCGGGCGCGCTTGCCCGTGCTCATCAGGAAGAGCATCCATGGGATGTTTCGAAGCTCATCGCCGAGCAGGGCCTCATGGGCATTGCGATGAAAGAAGAAGACGGCGGGCAGGGCGGCACGTTGATGGATGCCATTCTTGCGATTGAAACCGTCGCTCAAGTATGTCCGCGCAGCGCGGACGTGATTCAGGCCGGCAACTTCGGTCCGGTGCGTGTGCTTGCCGAATACGGCACGCGCGACCAGAAGGAGCGCTATCTTAAAAAGATCCTCGCCGGCGAATCGGTGATCACAGTGGGCATGACGGAGCCCGAGGCGGGGAGCGCTGTCACGGATCTCACGACGAGCGCCAAACCCGATGGCGCGGGCTATCGAATCAACGGCGTGAAAGTATTTCAGACTCACGCGTCATACGCCGAGGTGATGCTTACCTATGTGCGCTTCGGGCCGGGTGTGGGCGGCATTGGTTCGGTGTTGATTCCGCGCGATGCGCCCGGATTCAAGCAGGGCGCGCCTTCGAAATTTCTAAATGGCGAAGAATGGGTGCAGACGTACCTCGACGATGTATATGTCGGGCCTGAAAACGTCATGCTCAAGGAAGGCGGCTTCAAAAAGCAGATTGCAGGCTTCAATGTCGAGCGCATCGGCAATACCGCGCGCTCGCTTGCGTTCGGCCGTTATGCGTATGAACAGGCGCGCCAGTGGGCGATGCAGCGCAAGCAGTTCGGACGCGCATTATGCGAATTTCAGGGATTGCAGTGGAAATTTGCCGATATGAAAATCAAGCTCGACGCCGGGCAGCTTCTGATTTACCGCGCGGTTGCCAATGCCGTCGACGGCATACCTTCGGCGGAAGACACTGCAATCGCGAAGGCGTTTTGCAACCAGGCGGGATTCGACATCTGCAATGAAGCGATGCAGGTGATGGGCGGTATGGGCTACACACAGGAGACGCTCGTCGAGTACTGTTTTCGCAAATGCCGCGGCTGGATGATCGCGGGCGGCTCGCTCGAAATCCTTAAAAACCGCATTGCCGAGAGTGTGTTCGAGCGGTCGTTCTCCCAGCGGCCCGCCAAAGCAGACAAGAGCTGAAAGAACGGACTTAACGGACTTCTGAGATGCGTCTTCCGTCTCGATTTTCCACGCCACGAGGGAGCACCCAATGTCAGCGCGGTGGGCATCGTCATCATTCCTGCGCTTTGCCTTCTCGTCTGTTAAGTTGACGAATTTCAGGATGCCGAAATGTCAATCTCGCCGCTAGCGCAAGCGCTGTTTGAACCGCGGACCATCGCGCTGATCGGCGCCTCTGGTGATCCAAAGAAAAATACGTCGCGCCCGCAGCGCTTTTTGCGCAAGCACGGCTACAAAGGCAATATCGTGCCCGTCAATCCGGGACGTGCTGAGATTCTCGGTGAAAAAGCGTACCCGAATGTCACTGCAGTGCCAGGAGAAGTCGATCACGCATTCATCATGGTGCCGAGAGACGCGGTCGCTGCAGCGATCGAGCAATGCGTCGCGAAGAAAGTGCGCACAGCAACGATCTACAGCGATGGCTTTGCCGAGACGGGCGAAGAGGGCCGGCGCATGCAGGAAGAAGTGTTGGCGATCGCGAAAGCCGGCGGAGTGCGTGTGCTCGGGCCCAACTGCATCGGCATCTTGAGTATCCAGCCATCGCTCGCGTTATCGGTAAACGCGGTATTGGAGATGGACCACATTAAGCCAGGACCGTTTGCGATCGTCTCGCAATCGGGCAGCATGACCGGCGGACTCTTGTCGCGCGGACTTGGACGGGGCGCCGGTTTCTCGAAGCTGATATCCGTCGGCAACGAGGCGGACATCGCCGTCGGCGAATTGACCGACATGCTGGTCGATGATCCGTATACCGGCGCCATATTGCTTTTTCTCGAGACCCTGCGCGATGCCGATCGCCTGGCGCATGCCGCGCGTCGTGCGTACGCCGCAAACAAACCGGTTGTTGTATACAAGCTCGGCCGTTCTGACATCGGCCAAGACCTTGCAGCATCTCACACGGGTGCACTGGCGGGTGCGGACGAGGTCGCTGACGCATTTTTCCGTGCGCACGGCATGCTGCGCGTGGACATGCTCGAAACCCTATTCGAGCTGCCGGCGCTCATCGCGGGTAAGAGGCCGCTGAGCCGCCACCGCGTGGCAGTGATGACAACGACCGGCGGCGGCGCCGCGGCGGTTGTCGATCGGCTCGGCACATTCGGCGTCGAAGTGGTCGCTCCCACTGACAACGTAGTTGAGAACCTCGCGCGTAAAAATATTCAGATTCCGCGCACGCGGCTCACCGACCTCACACTCGCGGGCGCAAAGAAAGAGATTTACAGCGCGGTGCTCGATGAGCTGCTTCGCTCAGACCACAGTGATCTTGTGCTTGCAGTGGTCGGCAGTTCCGCGGCGCTGCATCCACAGATTGCGATTGAGCCGATCGCAGAGTCACGCGCGGGCGATAAGCCGCTCGCTGCATTTCTCGCACCGCATGCCGAGACATCGCTCGGGCTGCTGAACAACGCCGGCGTGGCGGGCTTTCGCACCCCTGAATCGTGCGCCGACGCGATACGCGCGTGGCGCGACTGGACACCGCCATTGGAAGTTCCGGCGGTCGAGTCGAAAAAAATCCGCGCCGCTGATGCGTTGTTGAAAACGATGCCTGGAACGCAGGTCAACGAGTTCGACGCCTGCAAAGTGTTCGCCGCACTGGGCATCCCGCACGCGGCAACGGTCGTCATGTCGGATGTTACTGATCCCGTATCGATCGGTTTTCCGGTCGTTGCAAAAGTTCTATCGCCTGACATCCTGCACAAAACAGATGCGGGTGGTGTCGTGCTCAACATCGCCGACGACGCCGCCCTCAGAAGCGCTGCGACCTCCATTCTCTCGCGCGTCAAAACAAAACATCCCGATGCGGACATCAACGGCATCCTGGTTCAGCGGATGGAAAAAGGACTGGCCGAAGTCGTGCTGGGATTTCGCCGCGATCCGCAGGTCGGCCCCGTCGTCGTGCTCGGTGCCGGCGGCGTTCTTGCTGAGATCTACAAAGACATTGCGATTCGCCTGGCACCTGTGAGTCCAGACACTGCGCATGCCATGATTGACGCCGTGCGCGGACTGGCGATCATTCGCGGCTATCGCGGCTTGCCCGCGGGCGATCGCGCCGCGCTTGCTCAGGCCATCGTAGCGATGTCCCAGCTTGCTGCGTTGGACAGCCGAACCGTGACCGAAGCCGAAATCAATCCACTCATTGTGAAAACCGCTGGCCAAGGGGTGGTCGCAGTGGACGGGCTCCTCGTCGTCCGCGACAATGACTGAGCGCCTCAACCGAAACCGCAATTCGCAAGGAGCCATTCCTATGCTAACTCAACAGCTCGCCGATTACGGCGTTAAAGAACAGACGTCAAAGTTGCCGGCCGATGTCATTCATCACGCGAAGCGCGCGGTTATCGACTGGTACGCGGCGTTGCTGCCCGGCAGCCTGGTCGCTCCCGCGACCTTGCTCGAGCAGGCGCTTGAAGAAGATCTCGACCATGGCAATGCGCGTCTCGCGTCGGGCCGGCGCGCAACCTTGCGCGCGGCAGCGCTCATCAACGGCGCTGCATCGCATTCCGTCGAGTTCGACGATATCTACCGTGACGCGGGCTACCATCCCGGCAGTCCTGTCATCTCGGCCGCGCTCGCCGCGGCGCAATCGCACGGCGCGAGCGGCGAGATATTTTTGCGCGGCGTGATCGTCGGCTATGAAATTTCGACGCGCATCGGCGAAGCTGTGATGCCGTCGCATTACAAGTTTTGGCACACCACCGGCACCGTAGGCACTTTCGGTGCGGCAGCCGCGGTAGCAACGATTCTGCGCTGTACTCGTGAGCAGTTCGCGCACGCACTTGGCACGGCCGGATCATTCGCGGCCGGTCTGCAACAGGCATTTCGCTCGCAGTGCATGACCAAACCCCTGCACGGCGGACATGCGGCCGACGTCGGGGCAATGGCCGCGATGGCCGCCGCCAAAGGCGTGACCGGCGCGCTGGATATGCTTGAAGGTGAAGTCGGCTTCGGCGCCGCGATGAGCGTCAACCCTAACTGGCCAAAAGCCGTCAAAGATATCGGCGCTGACTATCACATCACGCGCGTCACCTTTAAAAACCACGGCTGCTGCGGTCACACGTTTGCACCGATAGACGGTGTGCTGCACTTGCAAAAGACGCACGGATTTACCTGGCGCGACGTCAAGCGAGTACGCATTGCAACCTATAAGGCCGGCACCGATATCACGAACAATCCGGCACCGGAAGGCGAATACCAGGCAAAGTTCAGCCTGCAATATGTGACTGCGCATGCGCTCGTGCATGGGAGCGTGCGGCTCGTGGCCTTCGCGCCCGAACGGCTGCTCGATCCCGACGTGCGTGCGGTGCTCGCAAAAGTCGAGGTCGTTACCGACGCCGAGCTCTCAAAAGGGTATCCGGGTCAACGCGCGGCGCACGTAGAAGTCGAGTTGAATGACGGGCGCGTGTTCAAGCACTTTCAATCGACGCGCAAGGGCGATCCGGAAATGCCGCTCACCGATGACGAGGTGAACGACAAATTCCTCGAACTGGCCATGCCGGTCATCGGCGATGCACCGTCGCGACAACTGCTGGATGCGCTGTGGTCGTTAGAGAAGCGGCCGAATTCGGAATTCGATTTCGCGTCGCGTCCGCGCGCTCGCGCCGCCGGGTAAAGACGCGTTCATGCGATGGTTCGTTGTGATAGCCGGGTTGCTCAGCGCGCTGGGCTGCAATAGCGCATATGCTCAGCAATATCCGACGAAGCCGATCCGTTACATCCTGCCGTTTCCTCCGGGTGGCGGCACCGATACGCTCGCGCGCATCGTCGGTCAGAAGCTCGGCGAGAATGTCGGACAGACCGTAGTGATGGATAACCGGCCGGGCGCCGGCGCTAACATCGGCGCTGAGATCGCGGCGCACTCAGTGCCGGACGGTTATACGATTTTGATGGGCAACATCGCGCATGCCGTGAACATGACGCTGTATAACAAGCCCGGCTACAACCTTGCCACCGATTTCGCGCCAATCACGCTGCTAGCTTCGACCCCCAACATTCTCGTTGTCCATCCATCGGTCGCCGCTAAAACAGTACAGGAATTGATCGCGCTCGCAAAGGCGAAACCCGGCCAGCTCAACTATGCGTCTTCCGGTAGCGGCAGCTCAGCACATCTCGCCGGCGAATTATTCAAAAATTTGGCCGGCGTCAATATCGTGCACATTCCATACAAGGGCGGCGGACCGGCAGTCATCAGCCTGGTCGCCGGTGAGGCCGCCATCGGATTTGCGACCATGCCTTCGGTGTTGCCGCAGGTCAAAGCCGGCAAACTTCGCGCGCTCGCCGTCACAACGTCAAAGCGCTCCCCCGCAGTGCCGGACATGCCGACTGTTGCGGAGTCCGGCGTTGCCGGATATGACGCGAACACATGGTATGGCGCGCTGGCTCCGGCACGCACACCCGCAACGATCGTCACTCGCCTACACGATGAATTTGTGAAGATCATGCGCGCCTCTGATGTTCGCGAGCGCATCGCCGTGCACGGCTATGAGGCCGAAACGGACACGCCGCAAGAATTTTCGAGCTACATCAAATCGGAAATCGCGAAATGGGGCAAGGTTGTAAAGGCAGCAGGCATACGCGCCGATTGATACCTGCTGCATGACTGTCGCTCAGGAAGTCGCGCGCTACGCAGTCAACGCGACACTTGACGATGCCCCCGCTGCCGTCCATCACGAGGCGCTGCGCTCGATCTTGAACTGGCTGGGTTGTGCGCTCGGCGGCTCGCGGCACGCGGCCGTCGAACGGGCATTGGCAGCGGTCTTGCCGTTCTCTGGCGGCTCTCAGTGCACTTTACTCGGCCGTCCTGAACAGGTGGACCCATTGCATGCGGCGCTGCTCAACGGCATGAGCGCACACGTGCTCGATTTCGATGACACGCATCTGCGCACGCTGCTTCATCCAAGCGTGCCTGTCGCATCGGCGCTGCTCAACGGCATGAGCGCACACGTGCTCGATTTCGATGACACGCATCTGCGCACGCTGCTTCATCCAAGCGTGCCTGTCGCATCGGCGCTGCTGGCGCTTGCTGAACGAGAGCGCATGAGCGGCCCTGATTTTCTCGCGTCGTTCATCGTCGGCGTTGAGATCGAATGCCGGATCGCGAACGCAATCTGGTTTGCGCACAACTCACATTGGTATATCACCGGCACGGCCGGTGTCTTCGGAGCGGCCGCCGCTGCCGCGCGCGCCATGCAGCTCGACGAGCAACAGACGACGCATGCATTGGGGCTCGCGTGCGCACAAGCAGCCGGCACCCGCGAAATGGCCGGCACGATGGCGAAATGTTTCATCCACGGGCGCGCAGCACAAAACGGGTTGTTTGCGGCGCTGCTTGCGCAGCAGGGCTTCACTGCCGCAGACACGAGCCTTGAAGGTCCACATGGCTTCGCGCAAGTGCTGGCGTCCGAGCGCGATGTCGCAGCGATAACCGCGGGACTGGGTACCCGCTACGAAATTCTCAGCAACAGCTACAAGCCGTTTGCATGTGGTGTCGTCGCTCATCCGGTGATTGATGCGTGCCTGGAGTTGCGAACGGCACACCTACTGCGGCCGGCCGATATTGAACGCGTCGAGCTTATGGTCAATCCACGCGCGCTCGAGCTAACCGGAATCAAATCGCCGCCGAACGGGCTCAAATCCAAATGGAGCATTTATCATTCAGCCGCAGTCGCGCTTGCGGACGGCGCCGCGGGTGAGCATCAATACACCGATGAACGCGTGAACGATCCCGCTGTGCGGGTGCTGCGCGAATCAATCGGCGCAACCGCCGACGCCGGGTTAGCAGAAATCGCCGCTCGAGTTAAAGTCACCATGAAAGATGGAACCGTGCACACTCAAGTCGTCGATCGCGTAACCGGCAGCGCGGAAAATCCGATGAGCGATACGGCGCTCGAAGCCAAGGTGAGCGGGTTGGCGCAAGGCGTCTTGTCTCAATCGCAGGTTGCAAAGCTCATCGCGCAGTGCTGGCGCCTTATGGAATCAAGTGATGCTGCGGAACTCGCGCGCTGTGCAACGCCCGCATGATGTTCGTACACACGCGCTGCGAGAATGCGGTCATCGTGCTTGCGGGCGCGATCGCGGCGATGATGTCCGTGACCTCTTCTGCGCAGCCGTATCCCTCGAAACCGATTCGCATTGTCGTGCCGCTGGCGGCCGGCGGGACTGGCGACACGCTCGGCAGACTCGCCGCGGAGAAGCTTGGCGAGGCGTTCGGTCAGCCCACTGTTGTCGACAATCGTGCCGGCGCGAACGGGATCATTGGCACCGATCTCGTCGCAAAGGCAGCGCCCGACGGTTATACGCTCGTGTCTGCGTCGACCGGCAACATCGCGATTAATCCCGCGGTATACGGCGCGAAGCTTCCATTCAACGCCGAGCGCGACCTGATGCCGATCACATTGGTCGCGACAGGGACATCGGTCGTTATCACGCATCCGTCGTTTGCGGCGAGAAGCATTCCCGAGCTGATTGCGCTCGCGAAGGCGAAGGCCGGTGCAATCAATTACGCTTCGTCCGGCACTGGATCGGCGGTGCATCTCGGCACGGTGTTATTTGAGAGCATGGCGGGAGTCCGCATGACGCATATTCCGTACAAGGGCAGCACGCCCGGACGGGTAGCAGTCGTCGCCAATGAAGCGGACCTCATGTTCGATGGCCTCCTGCCGTCGCTGCCGCTGATCAGAGCGGGAAAGTTGCGGGCGCTCGGCGTTACTTCAGCAAAACGCTCGAGTGTAGTGCCCGATATTCCGGCCATCGCCGAAACGCTGCCTGGTTACAGCGCCGACACCTGGTACGGTTTATTTGCGCCTCGCGGCACGCCGCGTGAGGTCATCATGAAAATCAATGTGGTGATGGCGAAGGCCTTGCGGACACCCGAAGTGCGGGAGAAACTACTCGCCCAGGGCGCCGAACCCGCCGGTAATTCGCCGGAAGAATTCGCGTCGTTCGTCAAATCGGAAATTGCAAAATGGCGCAAGGTCGTCAAGGATTCCGGCGCGACGGCGGAATGAAACGGGAGTGCGAGGACTGATATGAAAGTGCTGAACACGTCCGCGTTTTGTACGCTGGCCATCTGCGCATTGCAGGCTGTCGGGCAGGACTATCCCACGAAGTCAATCCGTCTCATCGTCCCATGGGCGCCCGGCGGCAACGTCGACATAACGGGACGGATCATTGCGGCAGCGCTCACGGATTCGCTGGGACAGATTGTGGTGGTCGACAACCGCGCCGGCGGCGGCGGCACAATCGGCGCAAACATGGTTGCTAAAAGTGCGCCGGACGGATATACGCTGCTGATGGGCTCGAGCGGATCGGTGACCGCCGGTCCGGCGGTATATGCGAACATGCCTTTCGATCCGGTGAAGGATCTCGCGCCGATCAGCATGGTGCAAATCGTGCCGATGGTCGTCGAGACGAATCCAAAGGTTGCGGCGGGTAATCTGAACGAATTGATTGCGCTTGCAAAACAGCGGCCGGGCAAGATGACCATGGCGTCGTCCGGCACGGGCAGCTCGAATCATCTAGCCATTGAGCTCTTCAATACGATGGCAGGCGTCAAATTCATACACGTTCCATACAAAGGCAGCGGGCCTGCACTCGCGGAACTCGTGGGTGGTCAGGTCGAAACCATGATCGATCAGCTGACGTCATCAATCGGTTTCCTACGCGACGGGCGGCTTAAACCAATCGCAGTGACGACAAATGTGCGTTCATCTGTGATGCCCAACATTCCGACGCTCGAGGAAGCGGGTCTTAAAGGATTCGAGGCAAATACGTTCACGGGCATACTGGCACCAGCGGGCACACCCAAGCCGGTCATCGATAGACTGCATGCGGAAATTATCAGAGCACTGCGCACGGCGGCGGTGAAGGAAAAGTTCGAAAGCCTCGGCGCAGATCCGCAGAATCTTTCGGTCGCACAATTCGGCAGTTTTATACGCGCCGATCTCGACAAATGGAAGAAGGTCGGCCAGGCGGCCGGCGTCAAAGTGGAGTGATGCGCCACGACCATTTGTTGCCGTGAACAAGTACTGCTGCGCGATATTGCTCCAGGCGGCGTGCACTGCGGCGCTCGCTGCAGCGGCAGGAGAGGCTTATCCAAATCGGCCGGTCCGGTTCATCGTGCCGTTTCCGCCCGGCGGCGGCAACGACATTGTTGGACGCATTGTGGCCCTCGGACTCGCTGCAAATCTCCGGCAGCCCGTTGTGGTAGACAACCGCGGCGGCGCCGGCGGCACGATTGGCACTGACATAGCGGCGAAGTCGCCGGCCGATGGCTACACCGTCCTCATCAACAACATTAGTCTTGCAGTCAACGCAACGTTATTTCAGAAACTGCCGTACGACACGCTGCAAGACCTCACGCCCGTAACACTGGTCGGCCGCCAGCCCAATGTATTGGTAGTCCATCCGTCGCTTCCCGCGCGGTCGGTCAGCGAGCTCATGGACCTCGCGAGAACGCGCTCGCTCAACTACGGTTCAGGCGGCGTTGGCACCGCGTCGCATCTCGCGACAGAATTACTCAAGCTGATGACTCGTATCGAGCTCATGCACGTGCCGTACAAAGGCTTGGGACCCGCGCTCACTGACCTGATGGGCGGTCAGGTGCAGCTTATTATCTCGACC
>Ga0207679_10002652_pt1 | contig 11042 bp, 10 predicted proteins | sample KBSC73metaG_FD_184320 | JGI IMG/M metagenome (GOLD analysis project Ga0207679, IMG submission 184320) | Corn rhizosphere microbial communities from Kellogg Biological Station, Michigan, USA - KBS C7-3 metaG (SPAdes) (version 2) | ecosystem: Host-associated > Plants > Roots > Rhizosphere > Soil ...
GTGCGAAGGTCGTGGCTGACTGAGGCTAGCAGAGCCGTGCGCTGGTCGATGTAGCGCTGGATGCGCGCGCGCATGGCGAGGAACGCCTGCGCCGCCTGACGCACCTCCCGCGCGCCGTGAGGCTTGAAGGCGGGCTGGTCGATGCCTTTGCCGAACGCCTCGGCCGCGCTCGCCAGCCGCTCGATGGCGCGGACCTGGTTGCGGATGAAGAGGATGGCGATGGCGGTCAGCAGAAAGGTGGCGATGGCCATCCACAGCACGAAGATGTGGCCCTGGGTCGCGAAAGCCCGGTCGCGGGGGGCGATGATCCTCATCACGCCGCCCTTCACCTGCACCCTGATGTCGACATAGGCGGGGTAGCGCGTGGTGTCGAACCAGTAGGGCGCATCCAGCCGGTCATCGAGCGCGGTGTTCAGCGAGCGGTCGAGCGCGGCAAAGAAGGCATGGCGGCGATTGGACGGCAGGGTGCGTCCTTCCTGCAGCGCGATGGAGAGCGACAGCGAATCTTCCGCCCGCTTGGACAGCATCGTCAGCGTCTGGGGCGTCGGGTTGTCGTCATAGGTCTCGACCGCCCAGGCGACGTCGCCCGCCAGGCCTTCGGAGAGGCGGCTGTTCACGATCTGCCAGTGCGCGTCGAAGAAGATCCAGGTGACGACCACCTGCATGATCGCCACCGGCAGCACGATGATCAGCAGCGAGCGGCCCCACAGCGTCGTCGGCAACCAGCGCTTGAGCGTGAAGGGGGCGCGCAGGCGTCGCATCAGTCGGGCGCCAGCCGATAGCCGATCCCGCGCACCGTCTGCAGGTAGCGCGGGTTCTTCGGGTCGTGCTCGATCTTGCGGCGCAGGCGGGTGACCTGCACGTCCACGGCGCGGCCGGTGGCGTCGGCCGTGCCGCGCGCCAGCTCCAGCCGGTCGACGGGCGCGTTGGCGGCTTTCGCGAGGCGCCGCAGTAACTCGACCTCGGCCTCGGTGAGGCGAATCAGGTCTCCGTCCCGGGTCAACTCGCCCCGGTCGGCGTCGAACGCGCAGGCGCCGAGCGAGAGGCTTCTGGGCCCCGCGGCCTTACGGCCCGTGCGGCGCAGGATGGCCTCGATACGCAGCAACAGCTCCTGCGGCTCGAAAGGCTTGGCGAGATAGTCGTCGGCGCCCAGCGACAGACCCTCGATCCGATCCTCCGAGTCGCCGCGCGCGGTCAGCAGCAGGACCGGCGTCTGGTCGCCCGACCGGGCCCGCAGGCGCTTCGTGAACGAGAACCCGTCCTCGCCCGGCATCATCACGTCGAGCACAATGAGGTCGAAATCCAGCGTCTCCATCAGCCGCGCGGCCTTGGCTGCGTCAGGCGCGGTGGTGACGCGGAAACCGGCGCGGGCGAGATACTCGCGCAGCAGGTCGCGGATGCGGTTGTCGTCATCGACGACGAGGAGGTGGCGGTCGCTTCCCACCATGCTCATGGTCGCCCCCCGGCATTGACGAAAAAGTCCTCGCGGCGTCTAAGGTCGCCTTCCCCAAAGGAGGAGGTTTTAGACCTATGTCTCTCGTGCCTTTCGACGATCGCGACGGTTGGATCTGGCTGGACGGCCAGTTCGTGCCCTGGCGCGAGGCGAAGGTGCACGTATTGACCCATGCCCTCCATTACGCCTCGTCGGTGTTCGAAGGCGAGCGGATGTATGGCGGCGAGATTTTCGAGTTGACCCAGCATACCGAGCGTCTGTTCCGGTCGGCCGAGATTCTCGACTTCCAGATCCCCTACACGGTGGCCGAGATCGACGCCGCCTGCAAGGAAACCTGCGCCAGGAACGGCCTGACGGACTGCTACGTCCGCCCGATCGCCTGGCGGGGCCCTGAGCAGATGGGGGTCTCGGCGCAGCAGACGAAGGTGCATGTCGCGGTCGCGGCGTGGGAATGGGCCAGCTACTTCAAGCCCGAGGAGAAGGCCAAGGGCATCCGCCTGACCTTCGCCAAATACCGCCGGCCCGACCCGGCGACGGCGCCCACGGCTTCGAAGGCGTCGGGCCTCTACATGATCTGCACGCTGTCGAAGCACGCGGCCGAGCGGGAAGGCTATGCCGACGCGCTGATGCTCGACTGGCGCGGCTATGTGGCCGAAAGCACCGGGGCCAACATCTTCCTGGTGCGCGACGGGGTGATCCACACGCCTCTGCCGGACTGCTTCCTGGACGGCATCACGCGCCGCACCGTCATGCGGCTGGCGCGCGAAAAGGGCTTCGAGGTGGTGGAACGCCATATTCCCGGCGAGGAACTGCCGACCTTCTCGGAGGTGTTCATCGTCGGCACGGCGGCGGAGGTGACCCCGGTCGCCGAGATCGGGCCGCACGTCTATCGGCCGGGCAATATCAGCCTGTCGCTGATGGACGACTACGCCCGGCTGGTACGGCGCGAACTCCAGCCCGCCTAGGCCAGCGGCGTGGCGGGGCGGGGATGCGCCTCGCCCCGGCTCAGGTAAACCAGCCCGACGATGCAGCGGACCAGTATCCAGACCCACAGGGCCAGGAACAGGAAAGCCGCGCCCATCAGGATCGGGAAGCCGATCAGCACCAGCGTGAGCACCAGCCCCACCGTTCCGATCAGGAACACCATGAGGAGTCCGACGACCGCCGGCCAGAAGGTGCGGATCAGGAAGTCGTAGTGGCTGCGCGCCACCGGCCCCGCGCCGTCTCGCGCCACATAGGCGATGATCACCCCGATCAGGATGGTCAGGCCGTGGGTCAGGCCGACCAGATAGAGCACATAGACGATGGCCGGCAGCACCCGGTCCTCATGGACGGCCTTGGCCGGAGGCGGGGTTTCGGCGGTGGTTGCGGTGTCGGTCATCGAAGGCTCCGCTCAAGTTCGAACTGAAAGTGGGTCCGAACGGGGCGGGTTGCAAATTAAGCTCTCGTCACGAGCGGACGGCGGTGATCTCGACGCCGGCGCCCGCCGCTTCTGGCGCGAGAGCCTGGGGCTTTTCGACCCGCACCCGAGCGCGGGTGACGCGGGGGTCGTCGAAGCAGCGTTGCGCCAGCCGTTCGGCGAAGACTTCGACCAGTTCGATGTGGCCGCTGGCGGCGAGTTCGCGGGCGGCGGTGGCGATGGTCTCGTAGTTCACCGTATCGCCCAGCCGCTCGAACCCGGCGGCGGCGACGTCCAGCTCGACATCAACGACCAGCGGCTGGGTGCGGCCGCGCTCGTGGTGATAGACGCCGACCTCGGCCTCCAATGCGAGGCCGCGCACGAACACCTTGGTCGTGACGACGCGGTGGGCGGGACGAGGCGTCTGTTCGGGAAGCGGTGCGGGCAAGGGTCTAGTCCACGATGTCGGGGGTCTTCCAGGCCAGGTGCTGGCCGCCGTCGACGGCGATCATCTGGCCCGTGACCGAGGGCGATTCAATGAGGAAGCGCAGAGCCGCCGCGATCTCTTCCGGCGTCGCGCGGCGTTGCAGCGGCACGTTCTTCGCTTCGGCCTCGAAGTCCTCCGGCTTCTGGTGGACTGACGGCAGCGTCGGCCCCGGACCGATGGCGTTGACGCGGATGCGCGGCGCCAGGGCCTGCGCCATTGTCTGCGTCGCCCACCAGAGCGCCGCTTTCGACAGGCTGTAGGAGAAGAAGGTCGGGTTTGGCCGCCACACCCGCTGGTCGGTCAGGTTCACCACCAGCCCCTCGCCGCCCTGCGCCGCGAAGGCCTGCGTCAGCGCGATAGGGGCGTGGAGGTTCGCTTCCATGTGGGCGTCCCAGGTTTCGCGGCTCACCGACTCCAGCCGGTCGTCGAGGAAAACCGAGGCGTTGTTGACCAGCAGCGTCACTGGCCCGAGCGCATCGCGGGCCTCGTAGATCAGGCTTTGCGGCTCGTCCGCGAGGTCGCCGCCCAGCACGCAGGCATGGCGGCCGAGCGCGCGGGCGGCGGCGGCGGTCTCTTCCGCTTCCCGTTCGGAATCGCGGTGGTGGACGGCGACGTCGTATCCCGCCTGCGCGGCGGCGATGGCGAGCGCGCGGCCGATGCGGCGCGCGGCTCCCGTGACCAGGGCGGCGCCGCGAACGGGCATCAGTCGATGCGGCCGAACTCGTAGAGGTTCAGCGCGGCGAAGGCGATAATGAAGAGGGCGATGACGCCGAGCGCGACCATGCGGGAATCCTCAAACGAACACGTCAGCGCGGCTTTAGCCCCGACCCGCGCTGACCGCAAGGCCGTGGCGGGTTAGGCTGGCGCAATGTCATGGAAACGCAAAGTCGAGCCTTGGGTGCGGCCGTTGATCCGCACGCACCACCGGATGTCGCGCGGCCTGACGCTTGGCGTGCGCGGAATGGTGTTCGACGAGGTCGGCCGCGTGCTCCTGATCCGTCACACCTACGTGCGCGGCTGGCACCTGCCGGGCGGTGGGGTGGAGAAGCACGAGACGGCCGAGGAGGCGCTGGCCCGCGAACTGGTCGAGGAGGCGGGCGTGGTGATGCAGGGCCGTCCGTCGCTCTTGTCGATCTATTCCAACCACCCGCACTTCAAGGGCGACCACGTGCTCATCTACCGCGTCCACGAGTGGAGCGCCTGCGAGCCCACCTCGCGCGGCGAGATCGAGGCCATCGAATGGTTTGCCCCCGGCTCACTCCCGCGCGGCGTCACCCGCGGGACCCAACGCCGGATCGAAGAGGCCCTGGGCGCGCACCCGCCCGACCTGTTCTGGTGAGCTGCGTTCACTTGCGGGCTTCCCCGGACGGGCCGCGGGTGATTAAAATGACTGTTTGAAAAAGGGAGCGGCCGCACACCCCCGGCGGCCCAGCGGGAACGCGAAGGATCAGCGATGCGCGAATATCTGAAGTTCTACATCGACGGGCAGTGGGTCGACCCGATCACCCCCAAGACCCTCGACGTCATCAACCCGGCCAACGAGGAAGTCGCCGGCCACATCTCGCTCGGCTCCGCCGCCGATGTGGACCGCGCCGTCAAGGCCGCCAAGAAGGCCTTCGAGACCTGGTCGCGCACCAGCCGCGAAGAGCGCATCGACGTCCTCGAGCGGATCATCGTCGAGTACCAGAAGCGCTATGAGGACATGGCCAAGGCCATCACCGAAGAGATGGGCGCTCCCGCCTGGCTCGCCCAGCGCGCCCAGGCCGCCATGGGCATCGGCCACCTGCAGACCGCCGTCGCCGTCCTCAAGGACTACAAGTTCGAGGAAGACCGCGGCACAACCCGGCTGGTGAAGGAGCCCATCGGCGTCTGCGGCTTCATCACGCCGTGGAACTGGCCGGTGAACCAGATCGCCACCAAGGTCGCCCCCGCGCTGGCGACGGGCTGCACCATGGTGCTGAAGCCTTCCGAAGTGGCCCCGTTCAGCGGCTACATCTGGAGCGAGATCATGCACGCGGCGGGCGTTCCGGCCGGCGTCTACAACATGATCAACGGCGACGGGCCCACCGTCGGCGCGGCGATCAGCTCGCACCCCGACGTGGACATGGTTTCCTTCACCGGCTCGACCCGCGCCGGCATCGAGGTGGCCAGGAACGCGGCGCCGACCGTTAAGCGCGTCCACCAGGAACTGGGCGGCAAGAGCCCCAACATCATCCTGGAGGACGCCGACTACGAGAAGGCGGTCTCCGGCGGGGTGGCTTCGGTGATGATGAACTCCGGCCAGTCGTGCAATGCGCCGACCCGGATGCTCGTCCCGTCGAAGAAGATGGACCAGGTCATCGCCATCGCCAAGGCGACCGCGGAGGCTCACAACGTCGGCGATCCGAACGGCAACGCCAAGATGGGGCCGGTCGTGTCCGAGATTCAGTTCAACAAGCTCCAGACCCTCATCCAGAAGGGCATCGACGAAGGCGCCACCCTGGTCACCGGCGGTCCCGGCCGCCCCGAAGGTCTCGACAAGGGCTACTATGTGAAGCCCACGGTCTTCGCCAACGTCCGCAACGACATGAGCATCGCCAAGGAGGAAATCTTCGGACCGGTCGTGTCGATCCTCGGCTACGAGAGCGTCGACGAGGCGGTGAAGGTCGGCAACGACACCGAGTACGGCCTTGCGGCCTACGTCTCCGGCAACAACCAGTCGGAAGTGCGGGAAGTCGCCTCGCGGCTGCGGGCCGGGCAGGTGAACCTGAACGGCGCCGGGCCGGACCTGATGGCCCCCTTCGGCGGCTACAAGATGAGCGGCAACGGCCGGGAGTGGGGCGACCACGCCTTCGGCGAGTTCCTCGAAACCAAGGCCATCCTCGGCTACTCGGCGGCGCAGGCCGCGGAGTAACCACACGCCTGTCCGCTCATTCCCGCACTCGCGGGGATGGGCGGATGGCGGGCCGATTGTGAAAAGTGACGCGGCGTCAGTCTTGCTCCCGCCGCACCGGGGGGTCACTCTCAGGAAAATCAAGAATTACCCCGGAGAAGACGCCTGATGACCCCCGCTGACGGCACGAGTTCGCCCGCCCAGACCGCCACCCTGCCGCCGTTCAAGCCGCTGCCGATGAAGGGGCCGGACGTGACGGTGGAGCGCCGCGACGACGGCTCGGTCCTCATCTCCTCCAACCACGCGCCGGGCGAGGGCCCGCGCTCCATCGCCCACCTGCTGGCCGAGAAGGCCGGGGCGCACCCGGACCGGCCCTACATGAAGCAGCGCGAGCCGGGACATGGTCCGTGGCGCGCGATCACCTACGGCGAGGCGCTGCGGGCGGCGGAGGGCATCGCGCAGGCGCTCATCGACCGGGGGCTGACGGGCGAAGACAGCGTCATGGTGCTGTCGTCCAACTCCATCGAGCACGCGCTGGTGATGCTGGGCTGCTATACGGCGGGCGTGCCGGTGGCGCCGATCAGCCCGGCCTACTCGCTGATCTCCACCGACCACGCCAAGCTCAAGCATTGCGCCGCGGTGGTGAAGCCGAAGGTGATCTTCGCTCAATCTGGCGCGATGTACGAGCGCGCCATCGCCACCCTCCGCCAGATGGATCCCAACCTGGTGTTCGTCACCGCTGACGCCGCCGAGGGCACGATCCCGCTGTCGGACTTCACCTCCACGGTTCCGACTCAGGCGGTGCATGAGGCGCGCGAGCGGCTGGGCCACGACACCGTCGCCAAATACCTGTTCACCTCCGGCTCGACCGGCATGCCCAAGGGGGTGCCGCAGACGCACGGCATGATGGCCGGCGTCATCGCGGGTCAGGAAGGCTTGCGCGTGCCGGAAGAGGAAGACCCCGACTTCGTGCCGCAGAGCCTGGAGTGGATGCCGTGGAGCCACATCTCGGCGGGCAACATCGGCTTCAACGGCGTGCTGTGGGCCGGCGGTACGGTGCATCTGGACGAGGGCAAGCCGATCCCCGGCATGTTCGAGACCACCATCAAGAACCTCTACGAAGTCTCCCCCGTCGTGTTCGGCTCGGCCCCGGTGGCGTTCGGGATGCTGGCCGAGTCGATGGAGAAGGACCCGACGCTGAGGGCCTCCTTCTTCAAGAACCTGCGCTACATGGGCTACGGCGGCGCGACGCTGTCCAACGACGTCAACGACCGCCTGCAGGCGCTGGCCGTCGCAGAACTCGGCCACCGCATTCCGCTGACGACCATGTACGGCGCGACGGAGACGCAAGGCATCACCGTCACCCACTGGGCGACCGAGCGCGTGGGGCTGGTCGGCCTGCCGCTGCCGGGGATCACCCTCAAGCTCGTGCCCAACGGCTCGAAGTTCGAGGTGCGGGTAAAGGGGCCGACGGTCACCACCGGCTACCACGGCGATCCTGAGCGGACCGCCGACGCCTTCGACGAGGAAGGCTTCTACAAGCTGGGCGACGCCGCCCGGTTCGTGGACGACAACGACCCGGCGCAGGGGCTGGTGTTCGACGGCCGCGTCACCGAGGACTTCAAGCTCGACAGCGGGACCTGGGTGTCTGTCGGCGTGCTGCGCCCCGACCTCGTGGGCGCCTGCTCGCCCTATGTGCAGGACGCGGTGATCGCCGGGCAGGACAAGCCGTTCGTGGGCGCGCTGTTCTGGCCATCCATGGCCGGGCTGCAGGCTCTGGGGGCCGATGCGGGACCTGGAACGCCGCTGGAGAAGCTGACGGCGATTTTGAAACAGCGGCTGGCCGAGTTCAACAAGACCGCAGGCGGCTCCTCGCGGCGCGTCGGTCGCTTCGTGATCATGACCGAGCCGCCGTCCATCGACGCGGGCGAAATCACCGACAAGGGCTACGTCAACCAGCGCGCTACGCTGGAGCGGCGGGCCGCGCTCGTGAACGGCCTCTACGCCAACCCGCCCGCCGAGGGCGTCGTCACAATCTAGGAAAATCCGATGCTCGATCCCGCTTTCAAGGCGCTGCTCGATACGATGAACGCCATCGAGATGCCGCCGCTGAAGATGATCCCGCCGGAGTTCCTGCGGCAGAACTATCGCGACACCCGCGTGGGGCTGGACGCCGGCGCGCCGCAGGATCTCGAGGTGCGCAACCTCGACGTCCCCGGTCCCGCGGGCGCGATCAAGGCGCGGCTCTATACGCCCAGGGGCGCGCAGGGCCCGGGCGCAGGGATCGTCTATTTCCACGGCGGCGGGTTCGTCATCGGCGACCTCGATACCCACGACAGCTTCCTGCGCCGGCTCAGCGCCTCGTCGGGCGTGCGCGTGCTGTCGGTCGACTATCGGTTGGCGCCCGAGCACCCGTTCCCCGCCGCGCATGACGATGCGCTGGCGGCGACCCGCTGGGCGTTCGACCATGCCGCCGAGATCGGCTTTGACCCCAAGCGCATCGCGGTTGGCGGCGACTCCGCCGGCGGCAACCTCGCGGCGGCGATCTCGCTGGAGATGCGCGACGATCCGCAGCGCAAGCTCGCCTTCCAGCTTCTGCTTTATCCGGCCACGGCGATGGAGAAGGACACCCAGTCGCGCCGCGATCTTGGCGAAGGCCACCTGCTGACGGCCGAGGTGATGCAGTGGTTCGGCGACCACTTCGGCGTCTCTGGACATCCGCAGCAGCATCGCGCCGAGCCCGGCAATGTGGCGGATGTCTCCGGGGCGCCGGCGGCGCTGATCGTCACCGCCGGGTTTGATCCGCTGAAGGACGAGGGCAAGGCCTACGCCGAAAAGCTCTCAGCGGCGGGCGTGCAGGCGCGGCACGTGGAGCACGGGGGCTTCGTCCACGACTTCTACATCCTGGGTCACGTGAACCCGAAGGTGTTCGACGTGATCGACGAAACAGCGCAGGCGCTCAAGAACGGCCTGGCTTGAGCAGACTCAGCGCCTTGCCCTGATCGACGATGACGCGGAAGCGCTTCAGCGCGCCCGCACCCAGCAACGCGCGCGGGAAGCCCGGCATGTGCTGGGCCGGATAGAGCAGCACCTCCGCGTCGTAGAAGACCGCGCCCCCGAAGGCGACCTGCTCGGCGGTGACGACCTGCCCGGCCAGCTCGCCGCCCAGCACGACGCTGGAGCCATAGCGCGGCTTGCCCTTCTGCTTCAGCAGGCCCGCCGCCTCGGCCACATCCTGCGCCAGCGCCAGCACCATGGAGGCGCCGGTGTCGATCACCGCCTCGACCTGATGGCCGTTGACCCAGATCTGGGTGGCCATGGCCCGGCCCTTAGCGTGCACCGGGGCAGGCTTGGCCCCCAGGGGCATTTTGTAGGCGGCCGGCGCGGCGAGCATCAGGCGACTGTTTGGAAAGTCGATGTCGGCCACGACCTGGCGCAGCACGTCCTGGCCCAGGATCAGCGGCGTGCCGAGTCCCTTGCGTTTGGCCAACGGACCGATGTCGAGCACGCCGGCCTTCAGCTTGTTCAGCGTCAGGCCGCCCACCTTCACGTCGACGGTGGTCCCCCGCCCAAGCTGCGCGTCGCCGCCGACCCCCACCGCCACCAAAGGCGCATAGGTCTGCTTGAGGCCAAGCTCATAGGCGACCGACCGGTCGATAACCGAATACTGCGCGCCTGAGTCGAGCAGCGCGTGGACGGGGTTTCCGTTCACCGTCGCCCGTATCGTCGGCAACACCTCGCCGGGCCTCGAGAACGCCAGCCAGCCGCTGGAGCCGGTGGGCGCGAACTTGGTCTGCGGCGCGCTCCAGATGATGTGGTCGCGCGCATACCAGATGAGCCCTGCGCCCCCGGCCAGGACAGCGATGTTGATCAGGAAGTTGCGGCGAGACCTGCGCATTTGCCCAGCGTATCGGCGAGAGTGGTTAACGCCATGAAAAAGAGGGCGTCCGTAGATTCCGCTCTGCTTTCGATTTCCCTTTTTGGCGCCTGCCCGATGGGCCAGAAGGGGCCGATGGCTGGACTTCCTGTCGAATTCATCCTCTTCGCCTTGGTGCTTGTGGGCGTGGCGGTGCTGCACAAGCGGCCGCTTCTCGTGACGTTGACGGGGCTGGCCGCGATCGTCGCCTACAAGCTGGCGTTCACCCACTTTGGACTGGCGGCCCACTTCGCCCATGAGTGGGTGGTGCTGGCCAACCTGTTGCTGCTGCTGGTCGGGTTTTCGCTGCTCTCCAACCACTTCGAGGAAAGCGGCCTGCCTGACGCCGTTCCCGCGGTGCTGCCGGACAACTGGACCGGAGGGCTGGCGCTGCTGGCCATTGTCTTTGCGCTGTCGGCCATCCTTGACAACATCGCCGCGGCCGTGATCGGCGGGGTGATGGCCAGGCACGTCTATCGCGGCAAGGTCGGCGTCGGCTTCCTCGCCGCCATCGTCGCGGCCGCCAACGCGGGCGGCGCGGGCAGCGTGATCGGCGACACCACCACCACCATGATGTGGATCGACGGCGTCTCGCCCGCCCTGCTGTTGCGCGCCTTTGCCGGAGGCCTCGGCGCCTTCGTCGTCTTCGCGCCCCTGGCCGCCTGGCGCCAGCAGAGGGTCGCGCCGGTGGCGCCCCACGTGGCCGACGGGGTGAAGCCGGACGGCGCGCGCGTCGCCATTGTGCTGGTCATCCTGGCCTGCATCGTCGCCGCCAATTTCATCGCCAACAGCCGCTTTCCGGCCTTGGAGGAACAGGCGCCGGTGCTGGGCCTGGCGCTCTGGGGCGCGATCCTGGTCACCGCCCTGGTGCGGCGGCCGGGCTGGGGCGTCGCGCCGGGCGCGCTCAAGGGTGCG
>Ga0207679_10002667_pt1 | contig 11017 bp, 8 predicted proteins | sample KBSC73metaG_FD_184320 | JGI IMG/M metagenome (GOLD analysis project Ga0207679, IMG submission 184320) | Corn rhizosphere microbial communities from Kellogg Biological Station, Michigan, USA - KBS C7-3 metaG (SPAdes) (version 2) | ecosystem: Host-associated > Plants > Roots > Rhizosphere > Soil ...
CGAACTCTCGTCCAATATGAAGATTAATCCGGGCGAATCCATCACCATCTCGTTCGGCAACATCAAGCCAGGTCAGTACCCTTACCACTGCACGCCGCACCTTGCTCTCGGCATGAAGGGTATAATCACAGTTCAGTAGCACGTGAGGGCGTCATGGGAGGTTGATTTCCCGATGGATCTCCACCATGACCAGCCTCGTCCCGGATTACCTGCGCTCTCGATCGATCGCTGACGGCACCTCGCTTACGGTTTCAATTACCGGCTCGCTGGTCTCGAGCAACATTGTCTCCAGATCGAGATCCCGCTGAATCCGGCGCATGACATCGTCGCCGATCACGCCCCGATCGCGAAGGCTGGTCACCGCTTTCTGCTCCGCATCCATCATCGCCGAGCGCACGCGCCGGTATTCTTCGGCGCGTCGCTCATCGATTAGCGCCGCGTCGTGGGACGGGGCGAGAGTGAAATGCTCGTGGGTAATTTCGCCCGACGCGATGGCACGGTGGGCGTCCTCGTCCTCCTCGCGCGCGGCCCATCGGCGCGCGCGCTGTCGATGCCGCTGCTTCAGGTAGCGCACCACCTCAGGATACCGCGACCCCGCAATCGCCGGGTCGTCCAGGGTTTTCAGCCCCTCCTCAGCGGCTGCCAGCCGCGCATGCGCTTCTTCCGCGTCTTCGTCGCCTTGATCACCGCTGCCGATTCGCAGCCAGCGCGCCACTGGCGCCAGCGTCGGGCCCTGCAGCACCAGCGTTATGAAGATCACCGAGAAGGTGATGAAAATGATTTGCTCGCGTGCCGGAAATCCTGCGCCCGAGGCAGTCGTCAGCGGCACCGCCAGAGCGAGCACCAATGAATCGCCACCACGCAGTCCCGACCAGGCGATGAACGCCACGGTTCGCCACGGCGGCAGCGGCTCGCCGCTCCGGCGCAGCCACCTGAAGAACGCGCGAAAGAGGTAGCTGCTCGGCATTACCCAGGCAATACGGATCCCGATAACGACCAGGCTCACGATTGCCGATTCGCGGAGCAGCGTGGAGAGTGGCAGGCGCTCGAGCGCGCGAAGCACATACGGCAGCTCCAGTCCCACCAGAATGAAAATCAGACTCTCGAGAACGAAGGTGATGACCGTCCACATCCCGGACACTTGCAGCCGCCCTTCGGCGCCGATGATTCTGGGGACTCGTCGCGCGGCATACAGTCCAGTCGTAACAACTGCAAGGACACCAGATGCGCCGAGGGTATCCGCCAACAGGAAGGAGGCGAAGGGCGTCAGCAGGGATACCATGTTCGAGACCACCGGGACCGCGCGCACCACGCGATGCACCCGCGTCACGACGAAGCCCACCAGCAGTCCGATCAACACGCCGGCGGCCCCGCCGATGAAAAAACGGAGCACTGCGGAGCTCAGCGAAAACCCACCGGTCACCGCCGCCGCAATGGCAAAGCGATAGATGATGATTGCAGTGGCGTCGTTGACCATGCCTTCACCCTCGAGGATGGTCTGAACTTCGCGCGGCATTCGAAGCGAGCGCATCACCGACAGCACCGCCACCGGATCCGGCGGCGAGATGATCGCGCCAAGCGCAAACGCGGCCGGCCAGGTGAAAGCGGGATGCAGTGAGTGGGCGACGGCCGCGACTGCCACCGTCGACACCAGCACCATCACCACCGACAGGCGGGAGATCGGGCCTATCTCACGACGGAACTCCCGCAGAGGGAATACGATCGCACCCGCGTACAGCAGCGGCGGAATGAACAGCAGAAACAGGACATCCGGCTCGACAGTGACCTCGGGCAGGCCAGGTACGAACGCGAGCCCAAGTCCCCCGACCACCAGAATCGCGGCGTAGGGAATCTTGAGTCGCTCGGCGATGATCCGGAGCGCCGCCGCAACTGTCAGACACAGTAAAACGAGCTCAGGACCACTCATGTCGACGCCCGGGCTCGAGGCGGGCTAAGTCGTCCTAGTCCTCGTACTTCCGCGGATGACCCGGGTGCGGCTTCTCCTCGTCCTCGGTGTCGAATTCGTCGTCGAGGTCTATGAGGTCGTCGTCGAGGTCGTCGTCGAGGTCGTCATCATCATCATCGTCCTCGTCGAGGTCGTCATCGTCCAGGTCGTCGTCGTCGACGTCATCGTCGTCATCGTCATCCCAGTCATCGTCGTCGACGTCGTCTTCTTCGTCATCTTCCAGATCGTCCTCGAGGTCTTCGTCCTCGGGATCCGCATCCGGTGTCCGTTTCGCCAGCCACGCATCAGGCTCCCCGTCTCCGATCGGGAAGCTCCCAGCGGACTCCAGCATGGCGCACATTACCGTGATCTCCTGGTTGTTAGACCGAAGCGCGCTCGCGCTTGGCCTCGCGTGACAACTTCTTCCGATCGTTCGCGCTGAGGAAGCGTTTCCGCAGACGAATGGACTGCGGCGTGACCTCGATCAGCTCGTCTTCCTCGATATACTCCAGCGCCCCTTCCAAGGTCAACTCCCGCGGCGGCTCGAGCTGGATGTTCTCGTCGCTCGACTTGGACCGCATGTTGGTGAGCTTCTTCTCCTTGGTCGGATTCACGTCCATGTCGCCCGGCCTCGAGTTCTCGCCCACCAGCATCCCCTCGTAAACGGCGTCTCCCGGTGACACGAAAAGGGTAGCGCGCTCGGATAGATTTGCAAGCGCAAACGCAACGATCACACCGGCCTCCATCGAAACAAGCGTGCCGCGCATCCGGCCAGCGAGCGGGCCGGCCCACGGCCCGTACTCGAGAAAACGGTGGTGCATGATTCCCGTGCCGCGGGTATCGGTGAGGAATTCCGACCGGTACCCGAACAGCCCCCGCGCCGGAATCCTGTACAGAAGCCGCACCATCCCCTGCCCCGGATTCTTCATCTCGAGCATTGCGGCGCGCCGCGGCCCGAGCTTCTCGATGACGACGCCGAGGAATTCCTCGGGCACATCGATCGCAAGCTCCTCGTACGGCTCGAGTCGCTCACCGCTGGGGCCCTCGCGGGTGATGACGCGCGGCCGCGATACCTGAAACTCGTAGCCCTCGCGACGCATCGTCTCCATCAGAATGGTGAGATGCAGCTCGCCTCGCCCCGAGACGGTCCACGTATCGGTGGACTCGGTATCTTCGACCCGCAGCGCGACGTTTCGCTCCAGCTCGCGGTACAATCGTTCGCGGACCTGACGCGAGGTGACGAACTTCGCCTCCCTGCCGGCGAAGGGCGAGTTGTTGACGAGGAAATCGACCGAGATGGTCGGCTCCTCCACCGAGATACCTTCCAGTCGCTCCGGATGCTCGTTGTCGGTCACGGTGAGGCCGATCTCCACGCCCTCCAGGCCGGCGAGCGCGACAATCTCACCCGCCGAGGCTTCGGGTACTTCGAGCCGGTCGAGTCCCTCGTACGCGAACAGCTTGGTCACGCGTGACTGCTCGCCCTTCTGATTGGGGTCGAGCGGCAGCAGCATCACCGGATCTCCGACGTGAACCGTTCCCCGCTCGATGCGGCCGATCCCGAGCCGTCCGAGATATGGAGAGTGGTCGATGGTGGAGATCAACATCTGGAACGGACTCGCGTCATCGTGGGGCGGCGCCGGTACATGTCGCACGATGGCGTCAAACAGTGGAGTCAGGTCGACGGGAGCGACATCCATATCCATCGTCGCTACGCCTTCCCTCGCCGACGCGTAGACGACGGGCGCGTCGAGCTGGGCCTCGTTGGCCTCGAGCTCGATGAAGAGATCGAGGACTTCGTCGTGCACCCGCAGTGGATCGGCTCCAGGGCGGTCGATCTTGTTGATCACCACGATCGGTGTGCGATGCAGCGCCAGCGCCTTGCGGAGCACGAAGCGCGTCTGGGGCATCGGCCCATCGAACGCATCGACCACCAGCAGCACGCCATCGACCATGCGCAGAATTCGCTCGACCTCACCGCCAAAGTCCGCGTGACCTGGCGTGTCGACGATGTTGATCTTCGTTCCATTCCACCGGATGGATGTATTCTTGGCGAGGATGGTGATGCCACGCTCGCGCTCCAGCGGATTGGAGTCCATGACGCGCTCCATCACGACCTGGTTCTCCCGAAATGCGCCCGCCTGGCGGAGCATCTTGTCGACGAGAGTGGTCTTGCCGTGATCGACGTGCGCGATGATTGCGACGTTCCGAATTTCCTGCTTTGCCATAGCCTTTTAAGTTAGCTAGGCGTGCAAGTGGCCCTCGCGGTCCAGCATCTCGTCGCTCTCGAGCTGGATGGTGACGTGACCGATGCCGAAGAGCCTCATCGCGTCGTGGACGTGCTCGAGGACGTGCTGCTGGCGTTCCGGCTCGCGCACGATGCAGTGCGCGCTCATCGCGATCACATCCGGCGTCACCGCCCAGACGTGCAGATCGTGCACCGACTCGATCCCTGGAATCGCCTCGAGCTGGCCACGCACCGCCTCGACCGGGATGTGCGCGGGCGTCGACTCCAGCAGGATGTCCACTGACTCGCGGACCAGATGCCACGCCCCATAAATGATGAGCGCAGTGGTAACGATCGACGCGATGGGGTCGGCGACCACCCAGCCGGTGAAGTTGATCAATGCTCCCGCCACCAGAGTGCCGACACTCGCCAGCAGATCGCCGAGCACGTGCAGGTACGCGCCGCGCGCATTCATGTTGTGCGCAGCACCGGCCATCAGCACCCGCGCCGCGATGATGTTCACGATCAATCCGGCGGCAGCCACCATGAACATCAGCCCGCCATGCACCGGCTCGGGCGCGTTCAGCCTGATGACTGCCTCCCAGATGATCGCCGCCGAGATGAGCAGCAGCGTAGCGCCGTTGAGAAACGCGGCGAGGATCTCCCAGCGCAGATAGCCGTAGGTCTTCTGCGGCGTGCCGGGCTGCTTGCTGAACCACGCCACGAACAGAGCCAGTCCGAGCGCTGCGACATCCGTCAACATGTGGCCGGCATCGGCGAGCAGCGCGATCGAATTCGCGAAAATTCCACCGACGACTTCGGCGACGAGCAGGACTGCCGTCAGAATGAGCGCAATGCGCAGGCTGGACACCGAAGCATCGCCGACGTGAGAGTGCCCGACGCCATGGCGATGCGCACCGTCGTGCTGGTGTCCGTGCCCGGAATTGTGGTAACTTGTTGCCGTGCTCGGTCGGCTGCTGGCCATAATTCTGCTCGTGCTCCTCAACGCGTTTTTCGTTGGCGCCGAGTTCGCTCTTGTCCGCTCCAGACGGACGCGTCTGGAGGCGATGACCCGAAGCGGTGACCGTCTTGCCCGCCTCGCGCTGCGCGCCACCTCCAATATCTCGCGCATCCTCTCTGCCAGCCAGCTTGGGGTGACGCTGGCGAGCCTCGGCCTGGGCTGGGTCGCAGAGTCAACGGTAGGTGAAGTCTTCGCCAATCTGTTCTCTTACCTGCCGTTCGGGCTCGAGCTGTCGATGCGCCTCACGCTCGGCGCCACCATCGCGCTGATCGTCGTCACCTATCTGCACGTCGTCTTCGGCGAGCTGACGCCCAAGGCTGCAGCGCTCAATCATCCGGAGGCCCTCGCCCGCTGGCTGGCGCCGCCGCTGCTTTTCTTCGCCTGGATCACCAAGCCGTTCACCTATTCGCTGAACAAGTCGTCGCAGTTCATCCTGCACATCATCGGGCAGGAGAAGGCTGGATCGGAAGAAGCCGTGCACTCGCCGGAGGAAATCAGGCTGCTGGTCGAGCAGTCCCAGGAAAGCGGCCAGATGCAGGCCCACGACGCCGATCTGATCGACGCGGTGTTCGAGTTCTCGGAGAAGAACGCGCGCGAGGTCATGACGCCGCGAACCGAAATCGTCGCACTGCCCGTCGAAGCGACTCTCTCGGAAGTGCTCGGAGTAGTCCAGGAGAGTGGATTGTCGCGCTACCCGGTTTATGACGAGTCGATCGACAACATCATCGGAGAGGTGCTGGCTAAGGATCTGCTCAAGCTGCTCGCGCCACGCGCCAACACCGATGCCTTCGACTTGCCGTCGATCATGCGGCCGGTACACGTCATCCCGGGATCGCGCGAGGTCGAGGAAGTTCTCGCCGACTTCAAGAGATTGAAGGAGCACATGGCAGTGGTACTGGACGAGTACGGCGGCACTGCCGGCGTGGTGACGATGGAGGACCTGCTGGAGGAGATCGTCGGGGAGATACTCGACGAATATGACACGCCCGAGGACGCCGAAGCCCCGCTCCATACCCGCGCCGGCGAGACCCTGGTGCCGGGCAGCACCCACATCGGAGAGCTGAACGAGCATTTCAGCCTGACGGTGCCCGAGGAGGACTACACGACCATCGGCGGCTACGTCTTCGGTGTGCTGGGCCGGCTGCCGGTAGTTGGAGACCGTGTCATTGCCGGCGGGGCGATCTTTACCGTGCGCGAGATGGACGGCCGGAGGATCGAGACTCTGTCGGTCGATCTGCACTCGCTGGGCGATCGTCGCGCCGCCGAGCGCGAGACGCAATCGACCCACACAAAAGCGTAGCCTCGATCATGCTCGACGGGTCGGCCTTGTTCTGGCCGGCGATGTCGAGCGCGGTGCCGTGATCGGGTGATGTGCGCGGGAACGGCAGACCAAGGGTTACGTTCACCGCGCTTCCGAACGACGCGACCTTGATCGCAGTCATGCCCACATCATGGTAGGGCGCGATCACCGCATCGAACTCGCCGCGCATCGCACGCACGAACACCGTGTCGGCGGGAAAAGGTCCGGCGATTCCCGCCGCGCGCGCGGCCGGCGCGAGCAGAGCATCGTCTTCATCGCCGAACCTGCCGCTGTCGCCGGCGTGCGGATTCAGAGCACAGAGAGCGAGTCGCGGGTCGTCGATGGCGAACCATTCCTGCAGGCCGCGGCGCGTCACGTCGGCCGTATCGACAATCGTGTCGAGGGTGAGTCGCTCGCCAACATCGCTCAACGGGATATGGGTAGTCGCCAGCACGACCCGCAGCTTGTCCGATGCCAGCATCATCGCCACCTGAGATCCAGTGAGCTCGGCGAGCATCTCGGTGTGGCCTGGGTAGTCGTAGCCCCCGGCGAGCAGCGCAGCCTTGTCGATCGGGGCGGTGACGATGCCATCGACGTCTCCGTTCATCGCCAGCTTCACCGCCCGCTCGATGGCGAGCCCGCTCAGCTTTCCCGCGGTCGCCACGCCCATGTCGGGCCGCCAGTCGCCGACTGACTCCTGGACGTCGACTCCTGCGCGTCGCGGGCCAACGACCACGATGTCAAAGCGCCCGGCGACCCGTGGGTCGGCGAGCGCTTTCGCTACTATCTCCGCGCCAATTCCGCGGGGATCGCCGACGGTCATGGCGAGGCGAGCCTTCACGCGCTACATCCTGATCGACACGTAGGTCTGCTTGCGCAAATCGTCGAGCAGCTGCCGAATCGATTTTTCCTCGGACAGCTGGGCGCGGATCTGGTCGCGGATCTCGCTCTCCTTGTATTCCCCGGCGTCGGTGGCCGTGACCACCTGCAGCACCGCGTACTTGGGCTGTCCGCGCGGATTCGTCAGCTGGAACGGATCGGTGATGTCGCCCGCCTTGGCAGTGGCGAGCGCGGCGATGTACGACGCGGGCAAGGAATCGCGGGGGAACGGCTGCAGGACGCCCTTCTCCTCGGTCGGGTCGTGGTGCTTCGCCACGAGCGAATCGTACGGTACTCCGCGCCGCCACTGGGCCGCGACGCTGTCTGCTTCGGTCTTGGCACGCGCGACATCCGCCGAGTCGATTACCGGTGCAATCAGGATGTGACGGGCCTTTACCTCGGCGGCCTGGACTCGATCGACACGAATAATATGGTAGCCGAACGAAGTCTCGATGACCGGGCTCACCTCGCCGGGACGCAGGGCGAACATCATCTGCTCGAACTCCGGAACCAGTCCGCTGCCGCGGCGATTCCAGCCCAGATCTCCGCCGAGCTGTCTGGTACCAGGATCCATTGACTCGCGCTTTGCGATCTGCTCGAAGTCGCCACCCTTTCTGATCTCGACGAGCAGCGAGTCGGCGCGCGCCTTAGCCTTGGCCTTCGCCTCCGGCGACGCATGCGGGGCCACGATGATCTGCCTGAAGGTCACCGTCGCCGGTCGCTTCTGCAGGTCGCTCTTGCTGCGCTCGAACGCGGCGTTGATCTCTTCGTCGGTGACATTCACCGGCTTCGCCTGCTTGCGCAGCTCGGCGAATGCCTTCTGCTGGATATTCTGGCGCCTGTACTGCTCGATGAGCGATTTCCGGTACTCTTCGGGCGTGCCAAGGCCGGCTTTCTTCAGCTCGTTCTTGTATTCATCGTCGGACGGAAACTGCGACCGGACCTGCTTGATCTGGCGGTCAGCGGCAGACGTCACGTCGACATCGCTGGCGTCTAGCTTCATCTCCTTGGCTTTCTGAACGAGGATCTCCTCGTCGACGAGCTCGCCGAGCACGCTGCGCGCGAGGGCGGCCTGCGCCACGGAATCGGTCGGAAGCTGCATCCCCTGCGCGCGTCGCTGATTGATTGCAGTGAGGACATCGCTCCAGAGGAGCGGCTGGTCGCCAACGACAGCGACGACTCGATCAATTGGAAGGGATGGCGGAACGGGGCGGGCAGCGGTGGCCGGCGTCTGCGCTCCGAGCACCATCGGCGCGAGCGCAGCTCCAACAATGAAACGCTTCATCATCCCCGATTTTACCCCGCGCATCACTTCCGGTTCAATCATTTCTTCCCGCTCGGCGTCGATGACGCCGGCGGACCGGCCGGGTTGAGCGGCACTGCCGTCGGCGGCTGGCCTGCCGAGCGCGCCGAATCAGCCGAGCTGCGAATCCTTGCCGCCTCCTGCACGGCGCGGTCGACTCCGGCGTCATTGAATGAGTACTTGTACTTGGATCTCAGGACGTTCGAGAGCGGCGTCGGAACGGAGACGAACGGGGCCGCTTCCTGCACCATGCGGGTGAAGTAATCGTCGATGCGCCGCGCGACGAGCTTCTCGCGATCGCCGTCGCTCTTGGCGCTGTCGGCAAGCGATTGCGGGGTGATGCCGAGCTGTGCCCAGTCAGCGTGGACGGCGTTGATGAAGCTCGAGTGGAGCTGATTGAGCTCCGCGGAATCGACCTTGATGCCGGCGCTGTCGGCTTGCTTCAGAACGAGCTCGTTCTTGACGAAGTTGCGCACGAGCTGCACGAGCAAGGAATCGGGTGACTGCTTGATCTGATCGAGCACCCGCGCCTGGGGCGGCAGGGTCTCGAGCCAGCCGACGAGCCGCGCGGTGGTGAACTTCCCGGCCGTCGAAGTCGCCAGCACGGTGTTGTCGTGACGGTACGAATCTGGATCGTTGCCCAGAGCGCGCACCGTCGTCGCCGCGCCTTTCTTGACTTCGATCTTTCCGGCCTGCTCGAGCTTTGCCAGGTAGGTGCTTTCGGCGGCTGCAACGCTCTTACCCTTCGAGGCCTGGAGCAGCTGGGTTCTGATCTGGTCGTAGGTTGGCCGGCGAATGATATGGTAGCCGTACGACGTCTCGATCACTGGCGAGATCTGTCCGGGCTGGAGAGCGAGTAGCGCTTTCTCGAATTCCGGAATCATCGCTCCGCGCGGGAAAATGCCGAGTGACCCTCCCTGACGCGCAGTCTGCTGATCCTGGCTGTTCTTGCGAGCGGTCTCGGCAAAGTTGCCGGGGGTGACCGTGGCTCGAAGGGCGTCCGCCCGCTTTTTGACCTCCGCCTTCTGCGCCGCATTCATTCCCTGGGTTACCAGCAGAATGTGATCGGCGGCGAGGATCTGACCGTTCTCCCACTGCTGCTTCGCGGCGACGGTATCTTCGACGCCCCAGTTCTTGGAGACGACCTCGTACCACTTGCGCGCTTTGAGGTTGGCGAGCGCCGGCCACATTACCTCATCGATCTTGCTGGTGTCGGCGAGGGAATCGTTATGGGCGGCGGCGGCGCCGAGGAGCTGGTAATCGACCCAGACGTTGGCGATCGACTTGGCGATGTCCTTGCGAACCGGCGCTCGCGACTTGCCGAGCATGTTGGCGAGCTCGGTGACGGAAAGCTCGGTGTCGCCGGCGCGCGCGACCCAGTCGGTGTGCGCGCTGAGGGCGTCTCTCAGGCCGGAGCAGGCGGAAATCGAGAGAGCCGCGACGGCTGCCAGAGCGAGATTGCGATTCATGTGTAGGTGGTACGGGTTGGCGGTCAGGTGGGACGCAGTGTTGTCAGGGCACGGACGAGTCCATCGAGCATCTCAGCTCCTCCAAGTCTGGTGAGCTTGAGGGCCAGCGGATGTGCGCGCCGCACTTCCGCCTGAAACTGTACCTCGTGGAACGCTGCCGAAATCCCCTTCATCCGGGGCACCGCGTGCTCGCGAAAGGTAATACGCGCTTCGTTTCCGCGCACCAGCACCGACTCTATGTCCGACGCCCCGCCCAGAACGCGCAGCAGCGCGACTCTGAAGAACGCCGCGGCCGGCTCGGGAAGCACGCCAAAGCGGTCGCGGACTTCCTCGCGCAGGGCCTCGATCTCGGCGACGTCGGTCATGTGGGTGAGCCGGCGATAGACGTCGAGCTTGGCGTCCTGGGAGGTGATGTATTCGTCGGGCAGATATGACGCGACATCGACCGACACCTCGGAAGGCTGCAGCCGCGGCGCGTCGTCGCCGCGCAACACCCGCTTCACCGTCTCGTCGAGCATCCGCAGGTACATGTCGAAGCCCACGGCGTGCACGAATCCCGATTGCTCGGGACCGAGAAGATTCCCCGCGCCGCGCAGCTCGAGATCCTTGAGCGCGATCTGATAGCCGGCGCCGAGCTGGGTGTGGTGCTCCAGGATGGTCAGGCGCCGGTTCGCATCCTCGTCGATCGAGTCCGGGACCAGCAGGTAGCAGCTGGCGCGGCGGTGCGAGCGACCCACCCGTCCCCGCAGTTGGTACAGCTGGGCGAGGCCGAAGGTATCCGCTCGATTCACGAACATGGTGTTCGCGTTCGGGACGTCGAGACCCGACTCTACGATCATGGTGGAAACCAGGACGTCGATCTCACCGTCGACGAAC
>Ga0207679_10002670_pt1 | contig 11011 bp, 3 predicted proteins | sample KBSC73metaG_FD_184320 | JGI IMG/M metagenome (GOLD analysis project Ga0207679, IMG submission 184320) | Corn rhizosphere microbial communities from Kellogg Biological Station, Michigan, USA - KBS C7-3 metaG (SPAdes) (version 2) | ecosystem: Host-associated > Plants > Roots > Rhizosphere > Soil ...
GACCGCATTACTACGTCGAGCAGGACGTGCCGGGTCTCGATGGCACCCGATACGAAGCTGCACTCAATGCGGCGCTGCGCCGCCAGCAGGCCAACCTGCTTTTGCTTAACGCAGACATGCAGCTGCAGGTCGTGCCTGAGCTCGCACCGGTGCGCCTCGTCGTGCACGATCTCCGCAGGCTGGACGCCGCAGGGGTGCAACAACAGCTGCTGGCCACGCGGGAACGCCTGTCGCGCAAGACCTTGCCACTGGACCGCTGGCCCTGGTTCGACTGCGAGCTGAGCCTGTACCACGACGGACAGGCACGGCTGCACTGGAACAACAACAACTTTTTCAGCGATGGCTACGGCACCTACCGCCTGCTGGCGGATGTGCAGCGGCTGTACGAACACCCGGACCGGCCTCTTCCGGCACTCTCGCTCAGCTACCGGGATTGCGTGATCGCACTGGAGCAGCTCGAACGGTCACCCCTTGGGGAAGCATCGCAGCGGTATTGGCAGGATCGGCTGCCACACCTGCCGCCACCGCCGGCTCTTCCTTTGAAGGCCGGCCTGGATCCGCGGCGCCGCTCCAGGCTGCAGCGCCGGGACATGCTGCTCGCCCCTGAGTTGTGGGCCGGCCTCAAGGCCCAGGCGAGGGAAAACGGTGTGACGCCCACGAACGCCTTGTTCGCAGCCTACGCCGAAGTGCTGGCGCGCTGGAGCGGCTCGAGGCACTTCCTGCTCAGCAACATGGTGACCCACCGGTTGCCGCTGCATCCGCAGATCAATGACATCGTGGGCAACTTCGCCTCGCTGTATCCACTGGAAGTCGATGGGCGCCCAGAACGCTTCAACGCGCGTGCACGTCAGCTGCAACACCAGGTCACCCTTGATCTTCAGCATGTGCACTGGAGCGGGGTGAAGGTGCTGCAAGGGCTCAACCAGGCGCAGAAGACCACCGGCCGTGCCGGCTGCCCCTTCGTCGTGGGCAGCGGCCTTTTCATGCCGCCATTGGACGCTCCATCGTTCGGCTGCCTGGAAACCCCGCAGGTGATGCTGGACCACCAGTTCTGGGAAATCAAGGACGGCCGCCTGTGGGTCGTCTGGGATGTGATCGAGGACTGCTTTCCGCCTGGATTGATCGATGCCATGTGGGGGGCCTACCGCTCCCTGCTGATGCGGCTGGCGCAGGATGTGTCGACCTGGCAGCAGCACGGATTCGAGTTGCTGCCCATCGAACAGCGGGCGCAGCGAGCCGACGTCAACCAGACCAGCCAGCCCCTGCCTGCCGGATTGCTCCATGAGGGCCTCGCACGTGCGGCCCAGCGGTGGCCGGAGAAAGCCGCCGTGATCGACGCCGTCACCACGCTCAGCTATGCCGGGCTGCACGGCCTGGCCAATGCCGTGGCGCATCGATTGCTGAAAGACGGGCTGCAACCGGGGGACCGCGTCGCCGTCGTGCTGCACAAAGGGTGGCAGCAAGCGGTGGCCGTGCACGGCGCCCTCGCGGCGGGCGCCGTGTATGTCCCGATCGGGGCGGACTGGCCGCAGTCGCGTGTCCACCTCTTGATCGACAAGGTCCAGGCCCGCGTGGTGCTGACCAGCCAGGCCCTGCGAGAAACAATGGCATGGCCCTCGGGCGTGCACCTCTTGTGCGTCGACGACGGTGCGCTGGGTCAGCCGGCCGATGCGCCGCCACGCCCGGCGCGCAGCCCGGCCGACCTGGCATACATCCTTTTTACCTCCGGCTCGACCGGCGAGCCCAAGGGCGTGATGATCGACCATCGGGGAGCGCTCAACACGGTTGCCGACATCAACCAACGGTTCGGCATTGGCGAGGCCGATGTGGTGTTCGGCGTGTCCTCGCTGCATTTCGATCTGTCGGTCTACGATCTCTTCGGCACGGCCCTCGCTGGTGCGACGCTCGTGTTGCCGCCCGCTGGCGAGTTCCCGCAGCCGGACGCCTGGCTGTCGGCGCTGCACCGCCACGGCGTGACCGTCTGGAATTCGGTGCCCGCGCTGATGCAATTGCTGGTGGACGCCGCGCAGGCCAGCGGTGAGGCCCTGCCGGCCCTGCGCCAGGTGCTGCTCAGCGGCGACTGGATTCCGGTCAGGCTGCCCGCCCAGGTACTGAACATGGCGCCTCATGCACAGGTCACCAGCCTCGGGGGCGCGACGGAGGCATCGATCTGGTCGATCTTCCATCCCATCCGTCCTGGCGAGCACTTCGAGGCGAGCGTGCCCTATGGGCGGCCGTTGGCGAACCAGAGATGGCATGTGCTGCAGGAAGATGGCGGGGAGTCGCCCGAGTGGGTGCCAGGTCATCTGTACATCGCCGGGGACGGCCTGGCCCTCGGCTACTGGCAGGATGCCGACAGGACCCGGGCTGCCTTCGTTCAGCACCCGCTGAGCGGGGAACGCCTGTACCGCACCGGCGACATGGGCCGCTGGCGCCCGGGTGGAGACATCGAGTTCCTCGGCCGTGCCGACCTCCAGGTCAAGGTCCAGGGGCACCGCATCGAGCCAGGGGAGGTGGAACAGGCCCTGCTGGCGCAGCCCGAAGTGCGGGCGGCAGCCGTCGTCGCCCAGGGGGGCGTCGCGGGCCGGCAACTGCTCGCGTTTGCAGTGCCCGCCCAAGACGTCGTGCCCGATGCCAAGGCGGTGCTGGCGGCGTTGCGCCTTTGCCTGCCGGGATTCATGGTGCCGGGCCGCCTGGTCTGGTTGGAACGGTTGCCTTTGACGGCCAACGGCAAATTGGACCGCCAGGCCCTGCTCGCGCACGATGTCGCTCGTCCAGCGCAGCGGCCTGCGCCGACGGCACCCCGAACGCCGACAGAGGCGAGGCTGATGGAAATCTGGGAAGACGTTCTGAAAGTCAGCCCCATCTCCATCCACGATGACTTCTTCGACCTGGGCGGGCAATCGTTTGCCGCGGTGCGGGTCATGACCCGGCTGGCCCGGCAGCTTGAGGTTCGGCTGCCGCTCAGTACGCTGCTCGAAGGGCGCACCGTCGCCCATCTCGCCGATTGCATTGAGCGCCGCCAGGCGTGGACGCCGCTCGTGGTACTGCATCCGGACGGCGAGGGCACACCGTTGTTCCTGGTTCATCCGGCTGGGGGCAATGTGTTGTGCTACCGGCAGCTTGCCGGGCAACTTGGCCGCCCCGTCTATGGCCTGCAGGCGGCGGGACTGGAGGGCGAACGGCCAGCCCTGGACAGCGTGCGCGCCATGGCCACGCTGTACATCGAGGCGCTGCGCCGCAAGCGGCCGCAAGGGCCTTACTTGTTGGGCGGATGGTCGTCCGGAGGGGTGATCGCCTTCGAGATGGCGAGGCAGCTCGAGGAGCTTGGCGAGTCGGTGGAACGGGTCGTGCTGATCGACACGCCAGCGCCCTCGGGAACTGATTCACCGGACCTGCGCGTCTTGGCATGCTGGTTCCTGGAGGACCTGGACATCGGCTTCGATCCCAGGCTTTTGACACCGGATGAACTTCCACCAGAACCCGCTGCCGCCGCCTTGGAGGCTGCGCTGAAGTGGATGGAGATTCGCCAAGGACTTTCGCCCGCGCTGGGACGGGGGGACCTGCTGCCCATCTTCGATGTGTTCGGAGGAATCATTCGTGCAACGCACGCCTATCGGCCTGCAGCGATCAGCGCACCGCTCTCGATCCTGAAGGCAGTCAGCGGACGGGTCAGCGAGTACGCCCGGCACCCGTTCGTCGAGTCGGACGACTGGGGATGGAGAACGTGGACCTGCTCCTTCGCCACAAGCACCCGGGTGCCCGGCGGCCACCGCACCATGTTCGCGCCGCCTCACGCGGAGGCGCTTCGCGCGGCATTGAAGACGCACTTGTCTGGCGTCCTCGATCCATCGTGACGTTCGATTCACCCATTCCAACAACAGATCAGTGAGACCATCATGAAACCCAACAGAGCGTTGAATTTCCAGGCCGTGCTGTCCCAGGGATGGAGCGCGTGGACGCTGCTCCTTCTGCTGATGATTGCGCTCATTCTGGAGCGCGGCGGATTCGCCGGCCCCGCGGGTACCGGCTCAATGGCGCTGACGATCTTCACTGTTCTGGGCGCGATGCAAGTCTTCATGTCGGTCCTGTTGCGCGTGTTCGATTCAAACTGGTTTCGCTGGGTGAACGCAGGGTGCGTGGCTCTGACCACCTTGGCATTCGCCGCTCACCATGTGGCACAGCACACTGGGTTGGTGCTGAACGAGGTCTGCGGTGCGAGTGCTGAGGGCGTTTTCCATGTCGTCGAGGCTGCACACCACGTGCTGGGCATCCTGATGTGTGTGCTGGCGGTGCGCTGGGCACGTGCGAGCGGCGACATGCACAGAGTAGCCGGCCTGTACCCAGCACGGTTCTGAAGAAGCGCACCGCATCCATGTCGCTCACATCCATCACAACACTCCGAGGAGACAGCATGGAAGACTTGTTGGCCGATCTGCAGCGTGCCGGCGTGAGGCTCAGCGTGGAAGGCGATGAGCTGCGCATTGCCGCACCGAGGGGCGCGCTGACCGGCACCGTGAAAGAGGCCGTGCGGGCGAACAAGGACGCGCTGATGGCGCTGCTGCGCGCCCAGGGCAGCACCACCGGTGCGTTCCTCACCCTGACGGCCGACGTCGCGGCGCGGGCCCTTCCATTCCCGCTGACCGATTTGCAGCATGCCTATTGGGTGGGCCGAGATGCGTCACTGGAGATGGGCGGCGTCGCCACGCATCTGTACCTCGAACTCCACTGTCCCGGGCTGGACGTGGCGAGGCTCAATGAAGCGTGGTGCAAACTGATCGACCGGCACGACATGCTGCGCGCGGTGGTGGAGGGCGATGGCATGCAGCGCATCCTGCCGGAGGTGCCGCCCTACCGCATCGCCATCCACGACTGCAGTGCGGCGCACGCCGACGTGCGACTGAGTGCCATCGAGGCCACGAGGACCGCCTTGTCGCACCAAGTGCTGTCCCCGCCGCAGTGGCCGCTGTTTGACATTCGTGCGACGCTGCTGCCCGAGGATTGCGTGCGTCTGCATGTGAGCCTCGATCTGCTGATCCTCGATGCGGTGAGCATCGCGGTGCTGTTCCGAGAATGGCGACGCTGGTACGACGAGCCCGCATGGACCCCGGCGCCCCTGCAGGTCTCCTTTCGCGACTATGTCCTGGCGGAGCGCAGCATGCGCGATTCCGCTGAGTCGCACGCGGCGCGTGACTACTGGATGGGACGCGTGGACACACTGCCCGCTGCGCCGGCATTGCCGTTGCGCGCCGACAGGGCCGCTGGCCGCGTGCCTCGTTTCCATCGGCGCGAGGCCCGGCTGGTGCCGGCCCGGTGGGCCGCACTGCAAGCGAAGGCCCGGCACCACGGCATCACCCCATCGTGCCTTCTCCTGGCGGCCTACTCGGCCGTCCTGGCGCGCTGGAGCGCCACGGCCCACTTCACAGTCAACGTCGTGGTGTCTCACCGCCAGCCGGTGCATCCCGACGTGCGCCAGATGCTGGGCGATTTCGCCGCGCCGCTGCTTCACGAGGTGGATTGGCGCGATGCCCGGAAAGGCTTCCTCACGCTTGCACTGAGCTTGCAAGAGCGGTTCATCAGCGACTTCGCGCATGCGCAAGTCAGCGGTGTGGCGGTGTTGCGGGAGTGGGCCCGGCGTCGCAACAGCACGGGCCAGGCGCTGATGCCCGTGGTGTTCAGCAGCGGCCTGATGCGCACCGGCGAGGAGGCCATCGGTGACCTGGAACCTTTCGGTTCCACCAGCTTCAGCGTGAGCCAGACGCCGCAGGTCTGGCTGGATCACCACGTTCGGGAGGTTCGCGGCGAACTGATCTACAACTGGGACGCGGTGGAGGCGGTGTTCGAAGACGGCGTGCTCGATGCCATGTTCGGCGCCTACCAGGCGCTGATCGAGGAACTGGCGGAGGACGATGCGGTGTGGACTCGGGCGCAGACCGTTCCTTTGCCGGCCACCATGCAGCATCAACGGGAGCGGGGCTGTTCCAGTGTGCATGCGATCCCCGATCGCAGTCTCCATGCGAGTCTCATGGCGCAAGCATTGCTGCGTCCGGATGCGCTGGCGGTCATCTCGTGCACGCGCCGCATGACCTACCGGGAAGTGCTGGCGGAGAGTGCGGCCGCGGCCGATGTGCTGATCGAACGGGACATGCGGCCCGGCGAACCGGTGGCGGTGCTGATGCGCAAGGGCTGGGAACAGATCGTCGCCGTGTACGGTGTGCTCCTGGCCAAGGGGGCGTATCTGCCGATTGACGCCGAACTTCCCCCGCGTCGACAGATGGACCTGCTGCGCCAAGGGGGAGTGAAGCAGGTGCTGGTGCAGCCCGGCGTCATCCACTCGGCCGAAGCACTGGCCGCGGCGGGCCTGCTGATTCATGAGATCCGCGCCGGAACCGCCGCGCCTTTGCGGCCGCGCCATCTGGGATCGCTCGGACGCAGCCTGGATCACCTGGCCTATGTGATCTTCACGTCCGGAACCACCGGCGTGCCCAAGGGCGTCATGGTCAGCCACGGCGCAGCGATGAACACGGTGCTGCATGTGAACGAGTTGATTGGCGCCGGGCCGCGGGATCGGATGCTCGCCGTGTCGTCCCTGAGTTTCGACCTGTCGGTCTACGACATCTTCGGCATGCATGCCGCGGGCGGTGCCGTGGTGCTGCCGGATCACTGTCGCGCCCACGATCCCGCACATTGGCACGAACTGATGGTCACCCATGGTGTGACACGCTGGAACTCAGCCCCGCAGCTGATGCGAATGCTGCTGGATCACCTGCCATGCCAGGAGCCGCCCGCCGCCCTGCAGACCGCGCTGCTCAGCGGCGACTTCATTCCTCTGGACCTGCCGGATCGCATCCGCGCACGTTGTGCGGGAGCGCAAGTGATCAGCCTCGGAGGGGCCACCGAGGCCGCCATCTGGTCGATCTACCATCCGATCGATGCCGTCCGTCCTGAATGGACCAGCATTCCTTACGGCCGCCCCCTGCCCAACCAGAGCGTCTGGGTGGGCGACACCGCACTCCAGCCGTGCCCGGACCATGTCAGGGGCCGCATTTTCATCGGCGGCCTCGGTCTGGCCCAAGGCTACAGCGGGGCGCCGGAGCTCACGGCTGAGCGCTTCATCGCGCACCCCGACACTGGCCAGCGGCTCTATGACACCGGGGACCTCGGATGCCATGCAGCAGATGGCAGCGTGATCATCCTGGGCCGCGACGATGGCCAAGTGAAGATTCGTGGTCACCGCGTGGAAGTGGGAGAGGTCGAGGCCGTGCTGCGTGAGCACCCCTCCGTGGCACAAGCCGTCGTGCGCGCCGTGGGCGATACGCCCGACAGCAGGCGACTCGTCGCCCATGTCGAACCCGCTAGAGGCGAAAGCGTCGACCCGCAGGCCTTGAGGCACTACCTCGCCGATCGCCTGCCCGAGTACATGGTTCCGCAGGCCGTGGTGCTGGTGGAGCGCATGCCTTTGTCGGCCAACGGCAAGCTCGACACCAGCGCCTTGCCGGCACCGTTGCAAGCAGAGGAGGTTGCCTTGGCACGGCGCGTCGCGCCCAGGACGCCGGCCGAACATGCGGTGCTGGCCGTCTGGTCTCGCGTCTTGCCGGATGCCGGCATCGGTGTGACCGACAACTTCTTCGACGTGGGAGGCGATTCGATCCTGGCCACCGTGCTGGTGCGCGAACTCAACACGGTGTTGCCCTTCACGTTGAAGATGCACGACTTGTTCGAGCATCTCACCGTCGAGGCGCTGGCCGGCCTGTGGGAGCAGCGCACCGCCGTCGAGCCCGGTGTGACAGGGGAAACGCACGTGGTCGAGGATCAGGACCACGAAGCCATGTACGCCGACATTGACGCGGCGCAAGCGATGCTGAACGCCCTGGCGCCAGTCGTGCGCCCGTCCGACGTGCCGCCCCGATGCGTCTTGCTGACGGGCGCCACCGGCTGGCTCGGCAGCCACCTGCTGGAAGCTTTGCTGTCGCGCACCAGCGTCAAGGTGTGCTGCCTGGTCCGGGCCGGCACGCCGGCCGAGGGCGAGGCACGCTTGCTGGATGCGCTGCGACGTCATGGCATCGATGTCCCTGGGGCCTGGCAGGCGCGCATCGAACCCGTGTGCGGAGACCTGACGGCGCCCGGGTTGGGGTTGGATGCCGGCACCTGGCGCCGCATCGCGGAGCAGACCGATGCGGTGTATCACCTGGCGGCCTCCATCAATGCGCTCCTGCCCTACGCAACGCATCGCCATGCCAACGTCACGCCGCTGATGGATCTGGTTCGCCTGGCCACCGAACACCATGCCAAGCGCATGTTCTTCAGTTCGCCGATGATCGTGTGCCGCCGCCGGCTCGATGGTGAGCTCGTGGTATTCGGCAACGAACGGCCTTCCGACGATCCGCGCGGCCTGCTGACGGGGTATGCACGGTCCAAATGGACCGGGGAGAAGATTCTCCTGATGGCCGCGCGACGCTTGGGGCTGCCATTGACGATCTACCGGACGTCGCATGCATTGCCGACCGCCCGAGGTGGGATCGTCAAGCCCAAGGACACCTACGTCAGCGTGCTGCAGGCAGCACTTTCAGCCGGTGTCATCCCGGATGAGCGCGAGGCCCGCTTCCACGGGGTCCCAACGGACCTCCTGGCCGAGCTGCTGGTTGCCGACTCATTGGCGTGCGACGGTTCCTCGAAAGTCGTGCACATCGACAATCCCGATCCACCGACACTGGCCTCGGTGATCACGCTGTTGTTGGAAGACGCGGCACCAGCACGCACCCTCTCGGCAGCCGACTGGAGGGCACGATGCCGAGAGGTCGCAGAGACACTGCAAGACCGTGACGCCAGACTTCTCACGAGCGCCTTGTTCGCGTCCACGTCGTCGGGGACGTCGGTTGAGAACATGTTCAGCCCGCATCCCATTGAAACAAGCGTTCGCCCATCTGCTGACCGAGCCAATCTGACGCCGGAGGACTACTGGCGGCGGTTGCGGCGCTCGCTGGTTGCGCCCCGGGATGAAGGCGATTGCCCGAAGGAACGACATGGCGTCATCCACTGACGCGCACGATGTGCTGATCATCGGCGCCGGGGCAGCAGGCTCCGTGCTGGCCTGCCGCCTGAGCGAAGATCCGGGTCGCCGTGTGCTGTTGCTGGAGGCCGGGCCGGACCGGCCCGGCAGCCAGCGGCAAGAGGAGGCGCTGCTCAACTCGAACCAACCGGCGCTGCTGCCCGGTATCAACTGGAACATCGAGGCGCTGGTCCGGGGAGAGCAGGCGCCGTGCAGCACCTGGACGTATCACGCGGGCAAGGTGCTCGGCGGCTCGTCGGCGGTGAACACCGTCCAGGCGTTGCGCGGCATGCCCGCCGACTACGACGAATGGGCCCGGGAGTGCGGACCCGGTTGGTCCTGGGCGCAACTGTTGCCCCATTTCCGAGCCTTGGAGAGCGACGATGTCGGGCCGGAATGCCTGCATGGCCGTCATGGGCCCATGCCGATCCGGCGTGAAAGCAGGGCCGACCTGACGCCTCTGCAGGCAGGCATGCTGCAAGCCTGCCTGGCGCAAGGCTATCCGGAGGTCAAGGACCACAACGATCCCGCGGCATCCGGCGTGGGCTTCCTGCCGAAGAACGTGGTCGCCGGCATTCGCATGTCCACCGCGCTCACCTACCTTGCACATGCGCGCGGGCGTCCCGGGTTGAGGATTCTTCCGCGCGCACAAGTCCATCGCCTGCTTTTCGACGGTGCGATGCGGTGCACCGGGGTAGAAGCAGAAGTGAATGGACAGCGGCAGCGCTTGCACGCCGGCAAGGTGCTCCTGTGCGCCGGGGCGGTCAACACGCCGGCCATTCTGATGCGCTCCGGCGTGGGCAGCCCGGCCATTCTGGAACCCTTGGGGATCCGCGTCGTGCTGCCGCTGGGCGGAGTGGGCCAGGGCCTGATGGACCACCCCAGCCTCGCCTTATGGGGCGTTCCCCGAGAAGGCCTGGGCTTGCCGGGGGAGACGCTGCACCAAGTGCTGCTGCGTTGTTCTTCCGGCAGGTCGGCGCACGTCAACGATTTAAGCCTGCGCCTCATGACCGGCATTGTCGTCGAGCAGGCGTTTCCGGAACGAACGGCCTTGGCTCCGGGCTTGTCCACGGTGGCCGGCCTGATGGTTTGCCTGACCCGGTCACTCTCGCGCGGACATGTTCGGATTGTCTCGGATGAGCCAGGTACGGCGCCCAAGGTGGTGCTGAACCTGCTCGGCGACGAACGGGATCTTCCACCGTTGATGGAAGGTGTGCGCAAAGCCTGGCAATTGCTGCAAAGCCGTGAGTTGGCCTCGCTGTTCTCGCGTCACTTCATGTGGACCGATGCCATGGTCGAGTCGGACACCGTGCTGGCCAGGGCATTGCGGGCCTGCGTGCGCCCCAGCGCGCATCTGACAAGCTCAGCCCGGATGGGGCTCGACCCGGACAGCGGTGCGGTGGTCGATCCTCAGGGACGGTTGCACGGCAGCGAGAACCTGTGGATCGCTGACGCTTCCATCATGCCGACCGCGCCCAGCGCACCGCCCCATGTGTCGACCTTGATGCTCGCCGAGAAGATTGCCTCCGATTTCAGGGCCGCCGCATGGGCGTTGACGCCATCGGCTCCTGCCCATCATGGGTGAATCGCTCTGGGACGACATCATCGTGGGGGCCGGTTCGGCGGGGGCGGTGCTGGCCAGCCGCTTGTCCGAAGATCCTCGCCGCCGCGTGTTGCTGATCGAGGCCGGTCCCGATTTCCCGCCACCTGCGCCTCTGCCCGAAGCCTTGGGCGATGCACGTGCGCCGGTGATGAGAGGATTTCACTGGGACGTTGCCGCCCACGTGCGCACACGTGAACTCACGGCCGGGGCGCCTGTCCCTTACAGCCTGGGAAAAGTCGTGGGCGGAAGTTCCGCCATCAACGGTGCGATTGCCCTGCGCGGTTGGCGTGAAGACTTTGACCGGTGGGCCGGCGAAGGCCTCCAGCAATGGCGCTGGGCGGACGTGCTGCCATACTTCA
>Ga0207679_10002685_pt1 | contig 10991 bp, 10 predicted proteins | sample KBSC73metaG_FD_184320 | JGI IMG/M metagenome (GOLD analysis project Ga0207679, IMG submission 184320) | Corn rhizosphere microbial communities from Kellogg Biological Station, Michigan, USA - KBS C7-3 metaG (SPAdes) (version 2) | ecosystem: Host-associated > Plants > Roots > Rhizosphere > Soil ...
CGCCCTGCTGCTGGTGGCCCTGGTCCGCTGGGGCGACCACTTCCTGTCGCCGGGGCCAGGGGGCGGGATCCACCGGCTGCTGCAGTTGTGGGCACCGTCTCGGCTGCCCGACGAGTCCGCCCCCGGGCCCGTCGTTTCCGCCCCGTCGGCCGGTGGCGAGGCCCCGGTCAGCCCGTCGGTGTCCGTCCCGCCGGTGGACCCCTCGGCGCCCACCCCCGCGGCCGCGGCTCCGGCCCCGTCGTCCATCCCGCCGCCCGCCCCGACCCCGAGCTCGCCGCCGGTGGCGGCCGCGCCCGCCCCGCCGGCGCCCACCCCGGCCCCGCCGGCCGCCCGCGAGCGCAGCGAGGAGCCGCGCGAGGCTGCGCGCGACCCCGCCGCCTCCGGCGCGCCCGTGCCGGCGCCTGTCCGCTACGCACTCGCCCTCGGCACCTTCGCGGTGCCGGAGGACGCCGAGCGCGTGGAGACGAAGCTGAACCAGGCCGGCTTCTCCACGGTGCGCTTCCGGCAGCAGGTGCCCGCCAAGCTCTTCGCGGTGGTGGTCGGCTCGCTCAAGGATGCCGAGGAGGGGCAGGCCACGGTGGAGCGCCTGCAGAAGGAGGGCTACGGCTCGGGCGTGCTGCTGGTCGGCCGCACCGGGGTGACGATCCGGGTCGGCACGCCCACGCCGCTGCGCACCGCGGTGCAGCTGGCCGAGAAGCTGCGCGCCGCGGGCTACGACGCGCGGGTGGCCACCGAGCCCACCCGGGCGGGGCAGGTGAGCCTGCGCCACGGCAACTTCGCCTCCCGCGCGGAGGCGGAGGACGCGAGCCGGGAGGTGGCGCGTCTCGGGGTCCCCAACGAGGTCATCCAGATTCGCTGAGCCCGGCCGCGTGCCGTCGTCCGCCCGGCCTCCCGAAATTGACCGAAAAAACGCCCGGGGGGTACTATCGACCATGCCTCCGAAGAAGATCCTCGTGGTCGACGACGAGCCCGAGGTCCGCAAGCTGATGGAGCATTTCCTCACCGGCAAGGGCTTCGAGGTGCGCGTGGCCGAGAACGGGCGCCTCGGGCTCGCCACGCTGGAGACCTTCAAGCCCGACCTGGTGCTGCTCGACATGCACATGCCCGAGCTGGACGGGGCGGGCACGCTGCGCGAGGTCGCCCGGCGCTGGCCGACGCTGCCCGTCATCATGGTCACGGTCAACGAGGACGTGGAGACCACCTCCCGGCTGCTCCAGCTCGGGGCCGCCGACTACGTGCCCAAGCCGTTCGACCTCGACTACCTGGAGCAGGCGATCGGCATCCAGCTCTCCGCCGCGCGCGGCTGAAGTCGGCTTCGAGGCGGGGCGGGGGTGGGGAGGGGGGCTGCCTCCCGGGAACACGCTGAGTCGCTGTCCCGTTGCGCCGTCTCGTTCGAGCCACGAGACGGACCGCGTTGCGCTTCGCCTTCCCGCAGAAGACACGGTTCCCGGGAGGCAGCCCCCCTCCCCCGCCCCGCCCCGCCCCAAGTCGACGTTCAGCTGACTGCCTCGGGATCGATGTCCGGCGTCGGGCCGGGCGTTGCGGCCATCGGGGGTGCGCCCACGCGCGGTCAGGTTTTTGTGAGGCGGTCGATGGCGGTGCGGGCGGCGGGGGAGAGGTCGACGAAGCGGAGGCCGGCGGTGTCCTTGCGCGACCACATGACCTCGGCGCGCTCGACGGGGATCGGGGGGGCGCCGGGGGCGAGGTCGAGCTGGAGCGCGACGATCTCGCCCGGCTCGAGGCGCCGGGGGACGGCGCGTAGCGCGACACCGGTACGCGAGAGGTCGCTCGTCTCCGCGGTCACGGTGAGCTCGCCGTCCGAGATGGAGACGCGGCCCGCGCGCTGACGCCGCGGCGCGCGCCGGGAGTTGAAGCCGGTCGGCGGCGCTTCCGCCGCGGCGGGGTCGGGGCCGATCGGGCCGAGCACCGCGTAGATCTTCACCGGGATCGCCTTGCCCTTCACGGTGACCTCGCCCAGATCGCGGGCGCCGAAGTGGTCGCGCACGAGGTCGTAGGTCGCCTCGCTGATGATGATCGGCACGCTGAACTCCTTGGTGAGGCCTTCCAGCCGGGAGCCCAGGTTGATGGTGTCGCCGATCGCGGTGTACTCGAGCCGTTGCTCGGAGCCGATGGTGCCGACGACCGCGTCGCCGGTATGGATGCCGACCCCGCACGCGAGCTGGCCGCCGTGGCGCGCCGCGAAGCGCTCCGCGAGCGGCCGCACCCGCTCCTGGAACTCGAGCGCGGTCCGCACCGCGCGCATCGCGTGGTCGGGCGCCTCCAGCGGCACGTTGTAGAGGGCCATGATCGCGTCGCCGATGTACTTGTCGACGGTGCCGCCGTGCTTGAACACCGCGTCGGTCATGACCGTGAGGTACTCGCGCAGGAAGGTGACGACCTCCTCCGGCTGCATCTTCTCCGACATCGAGGTGAAGCCGCGGATGTCGGAGAACAGCACGGTCATGCGCCGCCGGCTCGCGGCCAGCGTGCTGTCGTCCTTGTGGCGCACGATCTCGGCCACCACGTCCGGCGAGAAGAAGCGAGAGAGGCGTCGCTTCTCGCGCTGCTCCTGGGTGAAGTTCTTCGCCACCGTGCCCGCGTAGGTGATCAGGAGCGCGAGCGGCACCGGCACGACCTCCACCCAGTAGCGCGCCCACACGAACGCGGCGTGGCTGCTCGCGAGGTAGGCGGCCGCCGCGGCCGCGACCAGGCCGAAGGCGGGCAGGGGCCGCAGGGCGGTGGCGGTCCACGCCGCCGCCGCGCCCGCCAGCACCGCCACCACCGGCACCAGGAGCCGGGAGGCGCGGCGCAGGGGGATGCCCTGCAGCATCGTCTCGAGCGTGTGGGCGTGGATCTCCACCCCCGGCATGCCGGACTGGGAGGCGAAGGGGGTGGGGAAGATGTCGTGCAGGGTGGGGGTGGTGGCACCGACCAGCACGATCTTGCCCGCGAACACCTCGGGCGGCACCTCGCCGGTGACGACGCGATGGTACGCCACCATGGGGAACGAGCCCGGCCCGCCGCGGTAGTTCACGATCAGCTCGCGGCCCGTCGGTGACGGCCCGCGCGCGAGGCCCGCCTTCTCGGCGAGCCGGTAGATCAGGAGGTCGAAGCCCGGCCAGTCGCGCTCCTGGAAGTCGCGCCGCAGGGTCGCGCGGCGAACGAAGGCGTCGGCGTCGGAGTCATAGTCCGCGGAGCCGAAGCTGGCCTTGCCGCGAACCTCGGGAATGGGCGGGTTGAGCGCCTGCTTCACGAACGAGGCATCGCCCACCGTGGTGAGGGCGGCGGCCAGCACGAGGCGGTCCCGCACCCGGTCGACCGCGGCTCCCAGCGCCCGGTCGTCGTCGGCGCCGTGCAGGGACGGCTCGGTGAAGAGGATATCCATGCCGATCGCGGCGGGCTGCCCGCGGCCCACGATGTCGAGGAACTTGGCGTGGACCGCGCGCGGCCAGGGCCAGGCCAGGTTCAGGCCGTCGAAGTCGTCCTCGTCGATCGTGACCACCACGATGGGGGAGGCGGGCTCCCGAGGCCCGCGCACCGAGAACTGCGCGTCGAGGGCCTTGAGCTCGGCGATCTCGAAGAAGCGGAGGGGATTGACGGCGGCCAGCACCACGACGGCCAGACCGGCCAGGCTTCCGGCGAGGAGCACGCGCCAGGAGGCGGCGAGAGATCGCACCGGTTCGAGCGTAGCACAACGGAAGTTGCTGCCGCCGAGGGGAAACGTCTACACTCGACGTATGCGGGTGCGCTCGATCCTGCTCGCCTCGTTCTGGATCGCGCTGTTCATCTGGGTCGGCTACAACGGCATGCAGGCGGTCTCCTCCTACTTCACCACCAACAGCATCACCGAGGACGCGTTCCGCGACGCGGCGGACCGCCAGCGCCAGCGCAACCCGAGCGAGCTGTTCTCCTCCGACTTCCTCGCCGACCTGCGCGCCACCGTGCTGACCGGCGCGCGGCGCCAGGGGGTGATGGTGGACGCCCCGAGCCTGAAGGTCACCGCGGAGGGCGGGCTGGTGAAGGTCAACTTCGGCTGGACCTACCGGACGTGGCCGCTCACGATCTGGGGCCTGGACACCGGAGTGCCGGTGCCGATGTGGCTCAGCCGCAGCTTCGACGCACAGGTCGGCCTGCGCCGGTCCTTCTGATCGCGCCGCGATGAGCGAGCGCATCGTGATCACGGAGGACGACGAGGATCTTTGTGGCCGGGCAACGCAGCACGTGCTGGGGGGGCGATGGTGCTCTCCGACGGCGTGATCACGCCCGAGCACCTCCCGCCCGCGGTCCGGCGCGCGGCCCGCGGCGGAGAGCGGCCCGGCCCTGGCGGGCGGCTCGCTCGACGAGGCTCTCGCGGAGTGGGAGCGGAGGATGATCCTGGCCGCGCTCCAGCAGACCCACGGGGTGCAGGCGCGCGTGGCCAAGATCCTCCGGGTCTCCCAGCGCAGCCTCGGGTACCGGATCGAGACGCTCGGCATCCCGGTCCGCACCCCCGACGAGGCGCCGTCGGCCTGACCCGTTTCCTTTCCTCCGACGCTCGTGTATCGTCAGTCTCGATGAAGGTCCGCAAGGCCGTCTTCCCCGCCGCCGGTCTCGGGACCCGCTTCCTGCCCGCCACCAAGGCCCAGCCCAAGGAGATGCTGCCCCTGGTGGACAAGCCCACCATCCAGTACGTGGTGGAGGAGGCGGTGGCCTCCGGCCTCGAGGAGATCATCCTCGTCACCGGCCGGAACAAGCGCGCGATCGAGGATCACTTCGACGCCGCCTTCGAGCTCGAGTACTACCTGCAGGATCGCGGCAAGCTCGAGGAGCTGGCCCAGATCAAGACCATCTCCGAGCTGGCCAGCGTCTCCTACGTGCGCCAGAAGGAGCCCCTCGGCCTCGGCCACGCGATCCTCTGCGCGAAGTCGATGGTGGGCGACGAGCCGTTCGGCGTGTTCCTGGGCGACGACATCATCGTGTCGCGGGTGCCGTGCATGCGCCAGCTCATCGACGTGTACGAGCGCCACGGCGGCCCGGTGCTGGCGGTGATGCGCATGCCGCGGGAGGAGATCGGGCGCTACGGGGTCATCGCGGCCCGCGGCCTCGGGGCCAACGTCTACGAGGTCCAGGACCTGGTGGAGAAGCCCGACCCGCGCGATGCGCCCTCGGACCTGGCCATCATCGGGCGCTACGTGCTGACCCCGGATCTCTTCTCGATCCTGAAGGAGACCGCGCCGGACTCCCGCGGCGAGATCCAGCTCACCAACGGGCTGCGCGTCCTGCGAGGCCGCCGGCCGATCTATGCGGTGGAGTTCGAGGGCAAGCGCCACGACACCGGCGAGAAGCTTGGCTTCCTGAAGGCCACCGTCGAGTTCGCGCTGGCCCGGCCCGACCTCTCCGACGCCTTCCGCGAGTACCTGAAGAGCCTCGACCTGTAGGCACCTGTCGGGAAATTGCCTTGCCGGGCAAGGGTTTGTCCGACGCGGTGGCCGCTCTGTTCATTGACTTCCCGGGGGGATTCTGGGACAATCCGTGCACTTTATTTCAGGGCCGGGAGGTGTCGGCACTTTTATGAAGAGCCCAAAGCGCGCCTTCCACACGGCCTCAGAGCCCGAGATCAAGGCCGGCGAGGTCTCGGACGTCTACTTCGATCGCACCGTCGAGATCCTGCACGCCCGGGGTCTCAACAAGCACGTCAAGGCGGAGATCCGGCTCAAGAGCTTCCCGCAGCCCGACTGGACGTTCGGCGTGCTCGCCGGCATCGAGGAGGCCGCTGCGCTGCTGGAAGGCCTGCCGGTGAACGTCTGGGCCATGGACGAGGGCACGCTCTTCGGGCCCGAGGACACGGTGCTCCTCATCGAGGGGATCTACCCCGAGTGGGCGAAGTACGAGACCGCCCTGCTCGGCTTCCTCTGCCAGGCTTCCGGCATCGCGACCAAGGCCGCCCGCTGCAAGCGCGCGGCGGGCGCGCGGCAGGTGATCTCCTTCGGGGCGCGCCGCATGCACCCCGCGCTGGCGCCCATGATCGAGCGCAACGCGTTCGTGGGCGGCTGCGACGGGGTCGCGGTCACCAAGTCCGCCGAGCTGATCGACGCCGACCCCACCGGCACCATCCCGCACGCGCTGGTGCTGCTCTTCGGGGACACCGTCGAGGCCCTGCAGGCCTTCCACGAGGTGGTCGATCCCAAGGTACGCCGGGTCGCTCTCGTCGACACCCTGCAGGACGAGAAGTTCGAGGCGATCCGGGTCGCGGAGGCGCTCGGCCGTGACCTCTACGCGGTGCGCCTCGACACGCCCTCCTCGCGGCGCGGCGACTTCTACAAGATCCTCGAGGAGGTCCGCTGGGAGCTCGACCTGCGCGGCCACGCGCACGTGAAGATCCTGGCCTCGGGCGGCATCGACGAGTACGAGATCCTCCACCTGAACCCGCTGGTGGACGGCTACGGGGTCGGTACCTCGATCGCCAACGCCCCGGTGCTCTCGTTCGCGCTCGACATCATGGAGATCGAGGGCGTGCCGATGGCCAAGCGGGGCAAGCGCTCGGGGGCCAAGCAGGTGTGGCGCTTCCCGGGCTCCATCCAGAACACGGTGCTGCCCGCCGCCGCGCCGGCGCCGGTGGGCCCCGACGGCCGTCCCGCGGAGGCGCTGCTCAAGCCGCTGATCACCGCCGGGCGCCTGGTACGCGACCTGCCGCCCCCGCGGACCCTGCGCGAGTACGTGATGGAGCAGATGGCCCGCATCGACATCACGGCGGCGCGCAACCCCGGGCTCCGCGGCGACTACTAGCCGCATGGGCGTCCTGGATGAGATCGTCGCCCACAAGCGCGGCGAGGTGGCTGCGCTCAGGGCGGAGCGGCCGGGGGGTGACCTGGTGGCGGCCTGCCGGGGCCTCCCCCCCGCGCGCGACTTCGAGGCCGCGCTGCGCCCGGCGGGGGACGAGCGCGTCCGGCTGATCGCGGAGGTCAAGCGGGCGTCGCCCTCGCAGGGCGTCTTCCGCGGGGACCTCGACCCCATCGCCCAGGCCACCATCTACGCGGGGGCCGGCGCGGCCGCGGTCTCGGTCCTGACCGACGCGCGCTACTTCCACGGCAGCCTCGACGACCTGGTGCGGGTGCGCCGCGCGATCCCGGTGCCGGTGCTCCGCAAGGAGTTCATCGTCGACGAGTACCAGCTCTGGGAGGCGCGCGAGGCGGGCGCCGACGCGGTGCTGCTGATCGTGGCCGCGCTCGACGACGCCGCGCTCGGCGACCTGCTCGCGGCGGCCAAGGGCGTCGGCCTCGGCACCCTCGTCGAGGTCCACACCGCGGGCGAGCTCGACCGGGCCCTGCGCCTGCACCCGCCGGTGATCGGCGTCAACAACCGCGATCTCCAGACCCTCACCACGAGCCTGGCCCCGTCGCTCGCGCTCCTGCCCCAGATCCCGCCGGGGCCGGTCGCGGTGAGCGAGAGTGGGCTGCGGACCGGCGCCGACGTGGCGCAGGTGGTGGCGGCGGGCGCGCGGGCGGTCCTGGTGGGCGAGACGCTGCTGCGCGCGCCCGACGTGGCGGCGACTGTGCGCGAGCTGTCCCTGCGATGAGAATCGAGCGGGTGAGGGAGCGGTCGCCGCGATGAGGGTCACGCGGGTGCGGGAGCGGTCGCCGCGATGAGGATCAAGCTGTGCGGCATCACCAGCCTCGACGACGCGCGCCGGTGCGTCGACGCGGGCGTCGACGCCCTCGGCTTCATCTTCGTGCCGGGCACCCCGCGCCACGTGACCGCCGAGACCGCGGCGCGCATCATCGAGACGCTGCCCCCGTTCGTGACCCCGGTGGGGGTGTTCTGGGACCATCCCGCCGGCCAGGTGAAGGCGATCGCGGAGGAGTGCCGGCTCGGGGCGCTCCAGTTCCACGGCGACGAGGCGCCCGAGGACCTGCTCGAGCACCGGCTGCCGCTGATCAAGACCCTGAAGGTGGCCGGCGCCGCGGACCTGGCCCGGATGCCCGAGTACCGGGTGGCCGCGTTCCTTCTCGACTCGCCGGCCAGATGGAGCGAGGGGGCGGCGCGGCCCCCGATCCCGTGGGACGTGGCCGCGGTCGCGGCGCGGCGGCATCCGGTGCTGCTCTCCGCCGGGCTCACCCCCGACAACGTGGCCCTCGCGGTGCGGCGGGTCCGGCCCTACGGCGTCGACGTCAACTCGGGAGTGGAGGCGCGTCCCGGCCGCAAGGACCCCGCGAAGGTGCGGCGGTTCGTGGCCGAGGCGCGCGCCGCGGCGGCGGAGCAGCCGTGAGCGTGGCGCGCGCGCGGCCCGCCGCGCTGCCGGATGCCAGCGGGCACTTCGGCCGCTTCGGCGGCCGCTTCGTGCCCGAGACCTTGATGCAGCCGCTGGTGGACCTCGAGAAGGCGTACCGGGCCGCGCGCGCCGACGCGCGCTTCCGACGTCGCCTGCGGGAGCTGCTCACGACCTACGCGGGCCGGCCGACCCCGCTCTACTTCGCGGAGCGGCTGACCCGGCACGTGGGCGGCGCGCGGATCTACCTCAAGCGCGAGGACCTCTGCCACACCGGCGCCCACAAGATCAACAACGTGCTCGGCCAGGCCCTCCTGGCCCAGCGCATGGGCAAGCCGCGGATCGTGGCCGAGACCGGCGCGGGCCAGCACGGCGTCGCCTCCGCGACCGCGGCGGCCCTCCTCGGCCTCGAGTGCGAGGTCTACATGGGGCGGGTGGACGTGAGCGGCCAAGCCCTCAACGTCTTCCGCATGAAGCTGCTGGGGGCCCGGGTGGTGCCGGTGGGGAGCGGCTCGAAGACGCTCAAGGACGCGGTGAACGAGGCGCTCCGCGACTGGGTCACCAACGTGCGCACCACCTACTACCTGCTCGGCTCGGTGATGGGCCCGCACCCGTACCCGATGATGGTGCGCGACTTCCACCTCGTGATCGGGGAGGAGGCGCGGGTCCAGAGCCGGCGCGCCACCGGCCGCCTGCCCGATCTCCTGGTGGCCTGCGTGGGCGGCGGCTCCAACGCGCTCGGCCTCTTCTGGCCGTTCATCGAGGACCGGCGCGTGCGCATCGTGGGCGTGGAGCCGGGCGGCCACGGCATCAAGACCGGCAAGCACGGGGCCTCGCTCGGCTCGGGAGCGGTGGGGGTTCTCCACGGCAGCATGAGCTACCTGCTGCAGAACGACGACGGGCAGGTGGCGGAGGCACACTCGATCTCGGCCGGCCTCGATTATCCGGGTGTCGGCCCCGAGCACGCGTACTACAAGGACGCCGGTCGCTTCGAGTACGTCTCGGTGACCGACGCCGAGGCCCTCGAGGGCTTCCAGGCCCTCACCCGGCTCGAGGGGATCATGCCCGCGCTGGAATCCGCGCACGCGGTGGCGCACGCGATGCGCGCCGCGGCCCGGATGAAGAAGAGCCAGATCGTGGTGGTGGGGCTGTCGGGGCGCGGAGACAAGGACGTGCACACCGTGGAACAGGCCCTCGAGGCCGCGCCGGGAGACGGGCGCGGGAGCTACGGCCACGGAGGCGCCGCGTGAAGGCGGCGATGCGCTCGCCGTCCCGTCTCGACGCGACCTTCGCCGCGCTGCGGGCCCGTCGTGAGCGCGCGCTGGTCGCCTACTTCACGGCGGGCGATCCCTCGCTGGCGGTCACGCGGCACCTGGTGGTGGAGGCCGCGCGCCGGGGCGCCGACGTCGTGGAGCTCGGCATTCCGTTCTCGGACCCGCTCGCCGACGGCCCGGTGATCCAGCGCGCCACCCAGCGCGCGTTCGCGGCGGGCGTGACGCTGCCGCGGGTGCTCGAGCTGGTGCGCGAGATGCGGGGCGAGGTCACGGTCCCGCTCGTGTTCCTCACCTACTACAACCCCGTCCTCGCTTTCGGTCTCAAGGCCTTCTGCCGGACCTCGGTGGAGGCGGGCATCGACGGGGTGATCGTGCCCGACCTGCCGCCGGAGGAGGCGGCGCCGCTGCGCGGGGAGGCCGCCCTGGCCGGGCTCGACCTGATCCATCTGGTGGCCCCCACGTCGACCCCCGAGCGGATGCGCAAGATCGCCCGGGCCAGCCAGGGCTTCGTGTACATGGTCTCTCTCACCGGGGTCACCGGGGAGCGGGCCACCCTGGCCCCCGACCTCGCCGGGCAGCTCCGCGCGCTCCGCGCCATCACCACCAAGCCGGTGTGCGTGGGCTTCGGCATCAGCACCCCCGCGCAGGCGGCCTCGGTGGGCCAGCTCGCGGACGGGGTGATCGTGGGCTCCGCCATCGTGCGCCTGGTCGAGCAGCACGGCGGCTCCAGCGACCTCCTGACCCGCGTCGGCGACTTCGTGGCCGGGCTCAAGGCCCCGCTGCGAAGGGAGAGCTAGCGGGTGGCCTGGTTCCGCCGGAGGAAGGACGGCGACGAGGACCGGCCGAAGAAGGTCGTCATCGCGGAGGGGCTGTGGGTCAAGTGCGACTCCTGCCGCGAGATCGTCTATCGCGCGGAGGTGGACCGCGCGGGGCGAGTGTGCCCCAAGTGCGGCTACCCGTTCCGCATCTCGGCCCGCGAGCGCATCGCCTCGCTGGTCGACGAGGGCTCCTTCGAGGAGCGCGAGGCCGGGATGCGCTCGAAGGACCCGCTCGGCTTCAAGGACACCAAGCGCTACACCGACCGGATCAAGGCGGCGCGCGCCAAGTCCTCCATGGAGGAGGCGGTGCTCACCGGCACCGCGCGTATCGGGGGCTACCCGATCGCGCTCGCGGTCTTCGAGTTCAGTTTCCTGGGCGGCAGCATGGCCTCGGTGGTGGGGGAGAAGATCACCCGGACCATCGAGCTCGCGCTCCAGAAGCGCATCCCGCTCCTGATCGTGGCCGCCTCCGGGGGGGCGCGCATGCAGGAGGGCATCCTCTCGCTCATGCAGATGGCCAAGACCTCTGCCGCGCTCCAGCGCCTGGCCGCCGAGCGCGTTCCCTACATCTCGCTGCTGACCGATCCCACCACCGGCGGCGTGACCGCGAGCTTCGCGATGCTGGGCGACCTCATCCTGGCCGAGCCGCGCGCC
>Ga0207679_10002691_pt1 | contig 10978 bp, 8 predicted proteins | sample KBSC73metaG_FD_184320 | JGI IMG/M metagenome (GOLD analysis project Ga0207679, IMG submission 184320) | Corn rhizosphere microbial communities from Kellogg Biological Station, Michigan, USA - KBS C7-3 metaG (SPAdes) (version 2) | ecosystem: Host-associated > Plants > Roots > Rhizosphere > Soil ...
TACTGATATAAAAGCCAATGAGAACGTTTCTTCCATAGAAGAAGTGACAATTAAGAATCATGCAGGGAAAACACACCGTGTAAAAGCAAAATATTTTGTTCTTGCATGTTGTTCTATTCAGAATGCGAGGTTGTTACTGGCCGCCAATTCACAAGCACCTAAAGGGCTTGGTAACGATAATGATAATGTGGGTCGCTATTTTATGGAACACCTCGAATTAAAATCTGCCGAATTACACCTGGCCAGGCCAAATCCATTAAAGCTTTATATGATAGATTTTGGTGTGACGAAGGCCCGTGCTGAGCTGGCAATTACCAAAGAAAAACAGGAGGAACATAAAATATTAAACGGAACAGTTTCATTGACTCCTTTGGCAGTTACAAAGAACCTGAAGCCGATGATTGAGATATGGAAAGACGATGATCCGCGAAAAAACCTCGACAGTATGTTGTCAGCTTTTCAAAGCGCTGGACAGGAGGCTGCATCTATCTCTCCTGAAATAACAAATAAATCCTTTGAACTCTTTACCCGGATCGAGCAGGCGCCCAATCCTGCGTCGCGTATTACATTGGATCGGGACAAAGATGCGTTGGGTGTGCCGAGAGCGATGCTTCACTGGGAATTGACACCATTTGAAAAAAGAAGTATCCGCACCATTTATGAATTGATCGGCCAGCAAGTAGGCATCGCAGGGATAGGTCGTGTAAAACTCATGGAATTTTTGGAAGATGCAAATGATCACTCATGGCCTTCTTTCGCCGGGGCAGGCTGGCATCATATGGGTACCACCCGCATGAGTGATGATCCCAAAAATGGAGTGGTAGATGCTAATTGCAAAGTGCATGGCATTTCCAATTTATTTACAGCAGGCGCTTCCAATTATGTAACGGCCGCAGCTCCAAATCCTACACTTACGCTAATCGCGTTAACGCTGAGGCTTTCAGATCATCTGAAGCAAAGAATCAACAAAGCATAAAACCTTCAAAGCTTAATTTTCATTTTCTAATCACTATTGAGACCTGAAGTTGTTGTCCGTGTGGATTATTTAGCCAACCGAATTACTACTATTGGGCGTCTGTTGTGTCACTCACTTGTACGTCCTTATCGCTATTCCGCCTAGTGTTGCGCCCTGCCCCGAAAGCGAAGCGATTCGGGGTCGCACTCTTGTACGTTCGGTAATTCTGCTCACCATGATATGCTACCAAAGTCTTAGTTGAACTGTATCATAAAAGAACCTACGAGTAGGCTTTCTCTTGTAATTGATCAGTTGATGCTCGTACACTTCGGGATACCCAATGAGATTACATAAAGGCGTTACAAATAATTTTTTAGGATTCGAAGCAGCACCTCCAACTCCAATTGCAACGAATACAGGAATAGCTCTTTTTCTTTCGAAATCTAAATACATTGCGATCTGTTCCTCGCTAGCCCAATCAATTTTTCCATTAACGTCGAATTGCCTTCTCCATTTGCATTCTACAGCGAACGGATAATTGTTTTTTCCTACAAAGATGAGTTCGAGATCGGGATAAGAAATATCTGTGATAAACGTATCGGGCGGTATGAGTGCAGATTTACGCCACCTTTTCAACGTAAAACTGTTTTCATTGAAGAGATTCTTTACGTACTCTTCGAATAAGCGTCCCTGCTCGTAATAATAGGCGCTCTTCTTCCTATCTGCAGGTGGGATGGGATTAATACGATTCATAGTGGTTCGGAATGGAAAAACAAGATAGAAATCAAACTTGATAAAAGAAAATCGGAGTAGCGCTCAGGAATTCGTTGAGTTTTTGGCGTTGGTTTGCATCAACAACATTGAGACTCGGCGTGCTCGATAATCATTATTTGCTGAATTAAATAGTAACTTATGTTTCAAACTATCATCATGGAATCTCCCGTCAACACTTATTTCCTTGCTTTAAAGGAACCTTTCACTGAAATCCTTGCATCAAACAAGTTTAGTGATGTTGCAACAGAAATCGTAAATGCGATTTCAAAGGGGGAACTGGACAGGACGAGCTTTAATAGTATTTTGAAGGCGCATGGCATAGAAATCAATGCAATTAAAAGTGAGCTTTTAGATATTATTTTGGCTTACATAAACTTCGTTCTAGATGATGACCATATCACTGAGAAAGAAGCAGATAATGTAAAATTTCTCAAACTTCTCCTTAAGATAAAAGATGGAGATTTTTACAAAATGAAGTTCTTCGAAATTGAACGGATTCTCGACAGACAGTTTGAACACATGTATCAAGATAACCAAATAAACACCGAAGAGGCTCTTCAAAAAGTAGAACTGCAACAATTATTTGACCTAAGCTATGATCAATTCTTACATCTAAGCGACAAAGCGGTGAAAGAGGCACTTGCTCGAGGAGCGGATCCGATGGAACTAGATACTTTTAAAAGGTCTACATAATTGCATTCAAATTAACTTGTTAGATTTTGCTTGGGTGAGTTTGACTTATACGCCTCTAATTTAAACATCAACTCTTTTACGATTTCTTCTGGCAAAGGAATTCTCTCAGCAATTTTTTCAGTTGTCATAAGATCGTCTTTATATTCCTCACCCATAAGAATATTGAACCAACGTTCACGGTCCATTACTACTTTATACATTTTTTCATCTTGTGTTGCCGCTACATACGGAAGGTATACTTCTAACGATTTTCCACATTGCTCCACTTTTGCACCAATTCGATCGATGCGGCCAGTCCTTTGTTCAAGTATACTAGGGTTCCAACTCAAATCATGGTGAATAATAAACCGACAATTTAAATGAAGATCTACACCTTCAGCCATTACACTGGTTGCGATCAATACATCGGGATAAAATGGAGTATTGAATGTCAGCATCAAGTTCTGGCGAGTTTCCATTTTTGTCGCTCCTGTTACTAACCTCACATTGGGTAAAGTATTTTCTGGTTGTGTTTCAATATCGAGGGTATCAGGATTCATTGGATCCGTTCTCATTCTAATTTTACCTGATTGCACAGAGTTAAGTGCTTCCAGATACCGTTTCCTTTCTTTCTCACCACATCGCTTCGCAAGAAAGAACAGAAAATTTAAGATAAGTTGCTCGAGTGTTAATCCGCTCGCATCACTGTATTTAAACGATTTCTCTAGTACGATATCATCATCAACTTCTTCTCCTAGTGGATAGAAACGAACAAGAAATGAAGGAGTTCTGAAATATCTTAGAATGACATTCGATAATAATTCTTTATGTGCTAAAAGTTCAGGATATGTAGCAATAAATGCGCCTATTATATCATCAAATTTGCTCCTCAACTTATAGCCTTCATCAAAACGGCTACCCAATCGGATCAGTTCTTCTTCTGCATTTGCTGGGTCGCATTTTAATTTTTGCGAAGCCCTTTCAGTAATCCAGTCTCGCATAGCACGAGATATATATAACCACAATGCCTTACCTGTTGCTATATAGTGACAAAACACAAGGACCTTCTCGCCTTTTTCCCATAATTGCAATACTTTTCTTATTGTTGCGCCTATCTTAGGATGTCTTATGCTCATTGATGGATCTTTCACTAGCGCGTCAATTTCACTTAAATACCAATCAGCTTCCTTTTCCGTTTCCGGACGATTAACTTCATACTCTTCATCAAGATCCAAGGGGTCTGTTTCCCAATCTTTTTTTCTTGTATTCAAAAAAGCTTCATAACTCGAAGCGAGACCCTCAGCAAACACTGGCCTTTTGTCAGGATTTAATGACGATAATCTTGCTGCTAACAAAAAAGAAAGAAGAGATTCTTTATCGATAACTAGTCCGCCTTTGTTTAGGTTAGTGGAAATAATACCACAGCCGTTTATTACGTTACGACGCAGCGTTCCTTTATAGGGTTCAAATAGTTCACGACAACGCAAATGCCTAATAACATACTTTTTTAAGAAGCCTTCAGCATTTTTCATTTTGCTAGACAGTGCCTTATACCGATCCACGATATTCCTGTGCAAAAGTTTTAAATCATCAGTATTGGAATTATTGATCTGCCTCCACCATTGCACACCATCTAATGAAGGGATATCGTTTACAACAAGATCATTTTGTTTTAATGCTCCCCATGCGGCATCAAAACGAAGTGCTGATTCCTGGGTTTCGTCAAGTACTTTTCTAAGACGACTTATTTCTTCTGCATAAGTATCCTTGGATAATTCTTCGCTTCCTGCACTTGTCCAGTTTATTCCATTAAATCTTTCAAGGACATTGCAAAGCTCGGCGTGTCCAAGTTGAAATGGAGTCGCGGTTAAAAATAGCATCCGCTCGAACACATTCTCGAGTTGTCCCGCAGAACTTTGCCTCTCATTGTCTTCTTCACTGTGAAACAGCCGAGCAAAGTGAGTTTTCCTATTTTTTAAATGATGGGCCTCATCCAATACCAGCAGTGGTAAGGAATGACTTATCTTTTTCATTGAAAGTAACCATAGAGGTCGTAATGCCTTATTGATATTATCTCTTGCTTCTATCAGCCGGTCTCTAAGTTTTTCAGATTCACGTTTTGGAAAACTGTCAACAACCTGGTAATATAACCCGTCAAATTTGTTCCCCGGTAATTCATAAATGGCATCAACTATTTGTTTCGGAACGGGGTCATCTTTATCTTTCTCCCAAACCCCTGACCTTACAAGTATTTTTTTCCAATCGTAGGGTTTGTGGTAAAGAATTTTCTCAAATAGATCCGGTTCCTTATTGAATTTATTTTGAAGAAATAGAAGATTGGGACCATACCTTTTTAAAGCTGAATAAAGGTCAGATATATTCTTCCTGTTATGCAGCGCTCTTTGAATAAATGCTAATCTTAACCAATTATCACTCATGTTTTTTAGAAAGGCACCGTGAGTTAAGAATATCAATTTTTTTCTTGTCTCAGGAGGATCATCCAAGAGCTTCAAAAAGTCTACTGTACTTTCAGCTGTTGCGTATTGAATTTTTTTCCCTAGGTGTTCGGGAAGGCATTTTTCCACAAAAACTTCGAAATCTTTTGGCCATTTTTCCTTTAAAGAGGATGGAACCATTACGACAACAGGTCTTTGTGCTTCATCAGATAGTGCAACGGAAACGGCAACAGCTAACGCCACAAATGTTTTACCCATTCCCACTTCATCTGCTAAGATTATTCCTGGTTGAACCCTCAATCTTTCGATAATAGCTCTAGCGGTCGCATCCTGTCTAGTAGCGTCAGACTTGAGAATCTTACCCTCAACAAATAAATTGATGTCTTCGCAATATGCTTTATTCCACGGCATTCGATAATGCTTTTTCTAAAATCCTTTTTGAATAATTCTGTATTGATTCAATACCAGATGAACTCCACAATTTTTTTATACGCTGTGCAAGCTCAACTTGAAATTCGCGCAGTTTGTTAATTACAATTTCAGCAGATAAGATTCCCTCCCCTTTGCTGGGCACAACTTTTTCAAGTTGATTCCATAACTCGGTTAAAAAGAATACTGCTTCACTTGCATCACTCGCTTCTCTCTCCATAGCATCAACCAACGCTTTTAATCCTACCGGCCCATAAAGTCTCCATTCCAATGAAGACAAGGTTGGACAAGCCTGCTCAAGTTTTGTTTTGATCATGTTTATTGCAAATGAATATTTTCGAGTCTTCTGTAGTAAAAATGTTGAAGTATCTACTCGATCATGCGGATTTATTAATTCTACCTTTTCCGATAATTTCTTAGTATTTCTTAAAAGATATTTTCGCAAGACCTGGTGTAATGGAATTGCGGATGTTATAATCTGCGTCAAGATATCTAAAGGAAGATTTTTTAATTCATCCGGCGGGGGAAGAGATTCCTGACTAAGAACGTTTATCGTTAGACAGGCCGGTATTTCGATATCATCTATGTAAATGAGTAAAAAAGCAGGGATGTTAGTGATTTCTATAGGAATTTGATAAACCTCGGGTGACCCGGCCTCTTGCCATTCTTTATAATTAAGATATTCTACATCTCCTTCTTCACTGCGGATGGAAAAATATTTCGGGGATTTGGGAACAGAGAATTTTAATTCAATAAACAGTTTTTCATTCTTAATAAGAGTTGCGCTTTGAAAGAAAGCAGGCAATGGCGTTTCAATTATTTCACCAAGCTCTTCTTCATTTGGAAGCGGCTCCCATTTAATGGTGCTTGTATCTATTCTGTCTGAGTCAATAAAGGTTTGCAATGCTAACTTGAATTGTTCGCAATAAGAATATTCGTTGGTTAGGTAAGCAATATTTGCTTCATAATTGCATGCCTTGGCGAGTCCCCACCCCTTTGAACTAAAATTTGAAGAACCGAATATCAGTAATCGCCACCCACTACTGTTTTCAAACCAGTAACTTTTCAGATGCAAAGGCCTAATAAATTTTCCCTCGCTTTCTGTTTGGAGCAGTATGTGCCAGTCGAGTGTTACATCATTTCTTCCTTTTGGTTTAGATTCATCAATGGATTTGGGAGCATGAATTCGGCGTGGCTTACCTTCTAGGTCATGTTCGCCCGATGTAGAAATATCAACGGAGACTTTGCCTTTCTTCTTCAGCATTTCCCACAACCTAATGGATGGTAAATTTTTTTGTTCCGGCGGATCAAAGAAAGGACTTGTAATAAAACACACTTCGGGAGGGGTGGAACTTACATGAGTGTTCCAAATATTGTGTGTGTGCTCCTGAAAAGATACACCGCCAGGCTCAATAATTATGGGAAATGATAAGTAACCTGTCTTTCTAATACTCAATTCACTCTTAGGTAATTTGTCAATGAAATTCAATACACCCTGCAAAAAACCTCGGTGTTTGTCTTTGATTATGTTGCTGATAAATGTATCTGCATTTATTATAGTAATTAAGTGTTTGACAAGGCCGATTGCCGCATTGCTGTCATTGGCTTTTTTTTCTGACAAATCAATGACGGCATAGATCTCCTGGTTAACCCGATAAGCGGGTTTAGTCAGGTTAGCTGACCCAACCATAATCCTCACACAGTTGACCCATTGAAGTACACAAACTTTAGAATGAAGAATGCCGTGGGAAAGACGTACGGAAACGAGGTCCCATCTTAAATTCCGTTTTTGCCTAGCCCACGCTTGATCAACCCACACGGCCGCACAGGAAATATTATTCAGTTTTTCCTCTCTCTCTATCAAATAAACAGGCCCGTCTTCATCGGCTTTTGATTCAATATTTAAAAACCGCGTCAAACATTCCTCTTCAAAAAAATCAGATTGAAAAGTGTATGTAGTTGCGAAACACCCTATTGGCAATCCCGCATCGGTTGGAGGAGTCCAAGTATCAAGCAGTCGCTTATCGTCATTTTTACGCATAATGTTATTTCAGATCCTCACGGAAACTGATCAATGAAGAAACTCTATACCTATTGACATATTCGAATCCATACTTAATTGGTTCATCCTGACGATAGAGTGGCCGAATCATATACGTTCCATCTCCAAACGATTCAAGCCACGGGGCCTTTCCAAATGGTGGTTTGTTTTTTTGTACACGGTGATGGTGATTAATTAGTGTAATGATAAAATCCCTTGACCCGTTTACTAGACCAAATGGTGCGAAATTCTTGTGAAAATTATTTGACTCATTGTAACTAGACAACATCCCATAGACTGATTCATACAAATCCCTTAACTGTGTTACGTCAATTTTCGAAAATCTTTGTTCTTCTAATTCTTTTCCTTGAATCTTCCTGTTCTTATCTGATAAATAATAAAGCATGTTGTAAAAGGAAGTCGTAATAATCCGAGCAAATTTTTCGTATGATTGGATCGTTAGCAATAATTCTTTTAATGGTGGATCAAATGATTTTATTAAATATTCGTGAAATTGTCTTTCGGTCCATACCACGTTTTCATTTCGCTGCAAAAACTCTTGCAAGCTTTCTAATAATTGTCGTCTGTATCCTGTTTCATTGTTGAGTAGTAATGATCGAATAAATCTCTTTTCTCTATTGCCAGCTCTATATGGACCTAACCTTTCTGCAATTTCCTTAAACCAATGCCATGACCATGGGTGAAATACCTCTCCTTTTTTAAGACTCTCCTCAATCGCATTCCTGAAAGTTTGTTTGAATTGCCTGCCAGCGCCAACAGCGTTTTCTTGCCCTAGAAAACCCGGAAAACTTTGTTCCTCGCTCCAGACTCTAAGTAACTGATCTCCATTTTCATCAAGCAAACCATCTTGTACGATATCCAATTCTTCAGCTAAGGTTTTATACACACCGTTAAATCCGAAGATTGGCGCAGTCTTCAAATATCTTGTATGAGAAAATGGATCTTTTTTTATCCATGCATTTTTTGCTTTTAAAATTCCCGGGAATCCAATCAATTCGTCCGAATCTCTGAATGTTTTGTAAAAGGCCTGGATTACGTACCATTCATACACGATATGTGGAGGTGTAATTCCGTCACTGGCAACTTCATCTAAAAAAGGTCTGCATAATTCAGCCCCTACCGCAACTGCGGTAAGAAATCTGGGATGCTGCATTCGTTCACGTATACCCGGCGTCAGTTTATTACCAAGCCTATCGGCAATAGGATTAAGACCTAAAGGATCTAAAGCTCCTTCGTGAACATCAACAGGATCATATGTGCTTAAAGACAAAAGCAATCTCAACTATTGAAAAGGTCTTCGAAAGAGGTTATGTTGGATGGTGGGCCGTCTAAGATAAAGATTTAAATTGAAATTCACCTGCTGTTGCTCAAACCACAGGCAACAACATTGGTGTGATACGTCTCCTTTTTTAGTTCTTCGGCTAAGGTTTATACCTACCGTTGTTTCTCAATTTATGCTTGTTGGTCAGGCCACCAACAACAATGAGGGTTTTAATTCCGTTAGTAGGTGTATTCGTTGGTTTACTAAATTATTTTATCACTTTTCTGCAAGTTATGTCTTGCACATAAAAGCTGGATGTTTTCTGGTTTCAGCGAAGTACCCCCTTTTGAATACGCTAGTATATGATCAAAATGTAAATTGTCTGTGCTTCCGCATTGGACACATTTACCTTTATCCCTTTTCCAAACTTCTAATTTTACAGAGGTTGGAATCATTCGATTATGGTCTAGGTCCTTTAATTCCTTCGATCTTTTTTCCCTTAGATCAATTGTTCTATCTGTAATGTGAAGTTTAAATTTAAAAACGTCCCGACCTTCTGATTTTTCTATCCAAGAATCCACTAATTCAAAAACTCCATTGTAAACCCATATTCCATCTTTTATCTTTTCATAAACTCTTACAAGTTCTGCCTCTTGCAAGCCCCTTTTAAAGCTTTCAGCCGCTTCAAAAAATTTTCCATTTTGCGTTAACGTTCCATTTGGTGTTCGGAGAGGTTGGTCAATTGATTTAGGGATCTTAGCCAGGTTCCGAGGTACGTCGTGTCCTTCATAAATCAATATTTCTCCATTCTCCTCAACCCTGTCAGAATATGGTGCTCCCTTACGCAATGACATAAGGATAACTGACGACCCCCCCTTCAAACGAAAGTTCATTCCTCGTTGAAGACTTACCCCTTCCTCTAAACACATTTCAGTGTGTGAGATGACATCGCCGGGTTGAATTATTTCCATGCTACTTTTTAAATTCTTTTGAATTAAAAAATTCTGAGTAAGACACTTTAAGCGCGCCGACTATTCTTTCCAAAACCTCAACAGAAATATTTCTGCGACCATTTTCGACGTCCGTCATATATGTTCTATCCACCTCTGCTTCGTTAGCCAATGCCTCTTGCGACAGCTCAAGTTTTTTTCGAAGCTCTTTAATGCGTTGTCCTACTTTTAGTTTTATATCCATAATCGAAAGGTCAATCATTGTGGCTTATGAGTCAACGGACTTTAAGTGTCATTACATAATATTTAATGATTTTCTACGTTTAATGATTTCTGTAATTGCATTACAGTATCATTATCCTCTGAAACTGATTAGTATGGCAGAATTTTTAACCACTTCCGGAACCTCGCATCACATAGAGAATATAATAATGGAAGCAAAACAAAAATTGCTTTTAGTTTCACCTTATTTGAAGCTTTCAAAAACACTTCATGAAAGGCTAAAAGACGCTTCAGAACGAGGAGTACAAATCAAAATAATCTATGGAAAGGATGAGTTGAAGCCAAATGAATCAAATTCATTGGCCGGCCTTAAGAGTGTTGAGTTGTATTATTTCGAAAACCTCCATGCGAAATGTTACTTCAATGAGACAAGGATGGTGATTACGTCGATGAACATGTATGAATTTTCCGAGAAGACAAACAGGGAAATGGGAGTTTTGATTGATGCTACACAGGATAAAGCTCTTTTTCAAAAAGCAGTAGAGGAAACTGGTTCGATCATTAAGAGTTCAGAAGACATAAGCTTGCGTAAGACCGAGCGAAGATATTATCAGGAGTCAATCAATACCCAAAGAAACATGCCGAAAATGGGTTATTGTATTCGTTGTGAAACGAGGATTAATTTTAATCCTTCAAAGCCGTATTGCAATGACTGTTACATGATTTGGTCTCAATTTGAGAATCCTTTTTATGAGGAGAATGTATGCCATTCCTGTGGTGAATTCGACATGTCGACGATGGAAAAACCTTTATGTTCGGATTGCCACAGAAAAAATTGAGGCCTGAATTCAATCGATTCACAATTCATTTGTCTTATCGGCTCTCTTGCTTCCCAGGCTATCTACTGCAGAAAAATTTTGTTGAATAGAATTGTTGCAGTACAAGTGAGTGACACAACAGAAGCCCAATAGTGCAACTCCGCCGGCTACATCATCATCACCTTCCAAATTGCTTATCTGCAAAATCGAGATATTGCTGCCAGTCGTACAAAGTGAAATCATGTTTGCCTGTACGGATGTGATATCGTATGGTTTCGCCAACAGGATGATCAGCAGGCGGCATCTCAGCTACATCGAGGCCTTGCTTGCCAAACCATGCATACACAGGTTCGGCATTTTTTGCACTTAGAAATTCACC
>Ga0207679_10002701_pt1 | contig 10968 bp, 10 predicted proteins | sample KBSC73metaG_FD_184320 | JGI IMG/M metagenome (GOLD analysis project Ga0207679, IMG submission 184320) | Corn rhizosphere microbial communities from Kellogg Biological Station, Michigan, USA - KBS C7-3 metaG (SPAdes) (version 2) | ecosystem: Host-associated > Plants > Roots > Rhizosphere > Soil ...
CAAGAGACGATTTTGCGTCGTTTGAACAAGACGCTTGCCGCAGCGGATATCAACGCCTCCACCGATGAAGACGGCATGCTTGTTCTGGATGCACCGCAGGACGTATGGACAAACGTGCGCGATACGTTTGCCATCAAGGGCGGCGGCGTGCGTTTTGCAAGCGGGCAGTTCAACCGTGTGCAGGCAGAGGCCGCGCCGGATGCGATCGCTCCGGATACTTGGCATACAGACAGCGCCGGTGCCTTGCGCAGCACCTTGGAAGGCGTCATCGATGCGCTCTCGCGCGTGCAGCAGGCGCGTCAATCAGTGGCGCAGACCATAGCCGAAGCGAGTCAGCGCTTCAATCTTGCAAGTTCGCCGGAAGGTCGCGATTGGGCTTTGTCTTTTTCGAAGCGCTTCGAGAACATCGCATCCCAGCCGCGTTATCAGGCTTCCGCACTCGTTGCTCCCGCACTTGCATCCATCAGTCGTCCCCGCGTACTGGCGCTGCTCGCGCTGGAGCCGAACAGGTGACTTGCATTTTCGATCTCACCAAGACAGGCAGACATAATGTAATCAACCAGCGAGTTGTATTAATGTCAGCCCATTCGAGCAAGGCGTTTTTCATTCCTGCATTTGGGAAATATGTGTCGTATAGTAACGGCATACTTCGCGCTCGGTGCAACTGACGTAATGGTCATACATGACGACGACTAAAAGAACAAATCCTCCTTCGTACCAGATTCTGGACCCTGCGACGCTTGGGCGTCCGATTCATTTGCTGCGTAATTTTTCAGCATTGCTTCGGGACGAACTGGTGGAGGTGCTGCGTACAACTTATAACCGCCGCTATCGCTCGCATTTCGATGTTGCCGATGTGTCGATCTCGCAGATCGATGGCGAATTGCCGCAGACACGCTGGCGTACTTATGGTTGCCCATCGGGCCGCATCGGTTTCTCCATCGACCGGCAACTGGCGCTTGCCATTCTCGGTTATCGCTATGGCGCGACCGAAAAGATGCCGGGCGAAGGCGAAGCGCTGCCGCCCGAAACGGCGTCGGAAGAGCGCCTGGCAGGCAACCTCGGCCAGAAGTTCGCCGAGCTTCTGGCCAAGTGCATCGAGATGCGTCCTGACGAAGCCGCCGCAGCAGAAGCAAAGCTTGCTCCTGTCGAGCTTGCGCTCATGGCCAACGGCACGCCTGCATTTGGTAAATGGATGGTCAAGGTGACTATTGTCGAACCCGCCATCAACGTTCGCGGCACCTTGACCCTGACGCTTGACGAATCGTGGATGGCGCGGCTGCTGCACAACCTTGCGCCGTTGCGCGACAAGCGTAGCGACAGCCTTGTCAAAACCCCGGTTGCTGCAAACCAGATTCCGTTGACCGTGGTGGCGCGGCTTCTGGAAAAGGAAATGCAGCTCGCGGATGTGCTCAACATACGCGTCGGCGAGGTGATCCCGATCAGCATGCGCGATGCCGACGTGTTGATCGACGGCTCGCGCCTGTTTATTGCAACGGTTGCCGAACAAGACGGCAAGCTTTGCTTAACCTGTTTTGAAGATGCTGAATAAGGAGGCAATCATGTTGAACAAGCTCGAGATCGACTCTCCGCCGGAAGAGCTGGAACTCCAGGAGGGCAATCCCGCTCCCGCTGCTGCTTCTGCAGCTCCTGCTGCTGCAAGCCGTCCAAAGCGCGACCTGCCGGCCATGATGCGCAAGATTCCCGTCACGCTCACGCTCGAAGTCGGCAGCGCCCGCATGTCGCTGCAGGATCTGGTGGGAATCGACGAGGAGAGTGTCGTCGAACTCGATACGCTGGCAGGCGAACCGCTCGTGCTCAAGGTGAACGGCACACCGATCGGTCGCGCGCAGGTGGTTGTGGTCGGCGACAGCTATGGCTTGAAAGTCGTCGAATTGTCTGACCTGGATTTCGGCAGCTTCGGCAGATGAAACAAGCATTGGTCCGCGCGCGCGGACGCCTCTCATCCCGCATGATGCCGATATTCGGCATGCTGTCGTTCTGGTTGTTCTGTCATCCCGCTTTTGCCGGCACCATCGAAGTGCTTTCCAGCGCCAAGGGCGGTACCCCAACCGAATTCACGGTCAAGACCCAGGTCTTGATCATCATGACGCTGCTCGGGCTGTTGCCCGCGCTGATGTTGATGATGACCAGCTTCACGCGCTTCGTGATCGTGCTGGCTTTGCTGCGGCAGGCGCTCGGTTTGCAGCAGGGTCTGCCGACCCGCATCATTACCGGCACGGCATTGATCCTGACCTTGCTGGTGATGCGCCCGGTAGGCGAGCGTATTTGGACCGATGCCTTCGTCCCGTATGATCAGGACAAGATCGGCCTGCAGGAAGCCTTGAAGATCGCCGAGGTGCCGCTGTCGCGCTTCATGCTGGCGCAAACCAGCAAGAGCTCGCTGTCGCAGATCTCGGCGCTGGCCGGAGAAGGGAAGGTCGCTTCGCCGCAGGATCACAGTTTTCCCGTCAAGCTGGCGGCATTCGTGTTGAGCGAGCTGAAAACGGCATTCCAGATCGGTTGCATGCTGTTCATCCCGTTCCTGGTGATCGACCTGGTGGTGTCGTCGGTGCTGATGGCGATGGGTATGATGATGCTCTCGCCGCTGGTGATTTCGCTGCCGTTCAAGCTGCTGCTGTTCGTGCTGGTCGATGGCTGGACGCTCACCGTCAATACCCTTGTTACCAGCGTGCAGGCCTACTGATGCTTACTCCCGAAATCGCAGTCGATCTGGTCGGCGAAAGCCTGCACATCGTGATGATGCTGGTGCTGCTGCTGGTGGTGCCCGGACTGATCGTCGGTTTGATCGTCAGCTTGTTCCAGGCAGCCACGCAGATCAACGAGCAGACCTTGAGCTTTCTGCCCAGGTTGCTCGTGACGCTCCTGGTGGTCACCCTGACCGGGCACTGGACGACAGGGTATCTGATGGATTTCTGCGTATCGATCTTCAGACGCGCGGGCACCTTGGTCGGTTAGTAGATAGATGCCGGTCGAACTCCTGTTTGGTCAGTTGGTATCGCTGATCGCCGCCATGTGGTGGCCGTTCTGCCGCATTCTCGCGGCGTTTTCCACCGCGCCCATGCTTGGCGATGCGCTCGTGCCGATGCCGTTGCGCGCGTTGCTGTCGCTGGTGCTGACCATCGTGCTGCTGCCGGTGGCGCAGCCGTCCATTGCGATCAATCCATGGTCTATGCAAGGCATTCTTGCCACGGCGGAGCAGGCCGCCATTGGAGCGGCGCTCGGTCTGGCGTTTCATCTCGTGGTGGCGGTGATCATGGTGCTCGGTTACATGGTCTCGTCGCAGATGTCGCTGGCGATGGCTGTCATGAACGATCCGCTCAATGGCGCATCGTCCGACGTCGTGTCGGTGCTCTTGTATGTGCTGACCATCCTCGTGTTTTTTTCGATCGACGGCCACCTGGTCCTGACGGGCGTACTGGGCGCCAGCTTCAAGGCCTGGCCGGTTGGTGTGGGCATTAACGCACTGTCATTGCAGACGCTGGCGCTGAATGTCGCGTGGGTTTTTTCGGCTGCAATGCTTATCGCGGTGCCGATCATCTTTTCGACGGTCGTGGTGCAACTGGGCTTCGGTTTTCTGAACCGCATCTCACCGGCATTGAACCTGTTCTCGCTCGGTTTTTCGCTGGTGCTGATTTTCGGCGTGTTCATGCTCGGCCAGATCGTGCGTTCGCTGCCAGAACACTATCTGCATATGACCAACCGGGTGCTGGACATGCTCCAGCAGCAAATGCACGCGGGGCCGCATGGCTGACCAGTCGTCCCAGGAAAAAAGCGAGAAGGCGTCGGCGCAGAAGCTACGCAAAGCGCGTGAACAAGGGCAGGTGGTGCGTTCGCGCGATCTGGCAACGGCCCTTGGCATACTGCTCACGCTCAAGCTGATGATCATCCTGTGGCCGGACTATCTGGACGATTTTCGCCGCCTGTTCCTGCACTGTTTCGTGCCGCTCGACGGCGATGGAACGTTGGACAACGTCTGGTCCGAAATGCTTTCCGATGCATGTGCGCTGCTGCTGAAAATGCTGCTTCCGCTGACGGTGCTGCCGGTCATCATCGCCGCCGGTTCTCTGATTCCGGGCGGCTGGGTCTTCAGCAGCACGCATTTGATGCCGAATTTCAGCCGTCTCGATCCGATGAAGAATATCGGAAACCTGTTCAGCTACAAGCATGCGCAAACCGTGCTGGTTTCCATGTTCAAGTCGCTTTGCATGTGCGGCATGCTGTATTACGTAGCGCAATCCTCGTATGCCGACTATTTGCGCTTGCAGAGCCAGACGCTGGACCAGGCGTTGATTCATGGCGCGGCACTCATGGTCGATGGCGCCATGGCCTTGTGCATGGTATTCGTCCTGTTTGCCATGGTGGACGTGCCGTTGCAGTGGATGATCTTCCTGCGCGAGCAGCGCATGAGCAAGCTCGAAGTCAAGGAAGAATACAAGAGCAACGAAGGACGGCCGGAAGTGCGCCAGCGCATACGGCAGATTCTGCACCAGCTCGCGCGTCGCAGCGTGCGCAAGACCGTGCCAACTGCGGACGTGTTGATCGTCAACCCCGAGCATTACGCCGTCGCGCTCAAATACGATGCAGGCCGCGCTGAAGCGCCGTTCGTCATCGCCAAGGGTGTGGATGAAATGGCCTTGTATATGCGCTCGGTCGCCGAGGAGCACAGTATCGAAGTGCTGACCCTGCCTCCGCTGGCGCGCGCCATTTACAACACCAGCCAGATCAACCAGCAAATCCCTGCGGTGCTCTATGCCGCCGTGGCGCAAGTGCTGAACTACGTCCTGCAGTTGAAAGCATTCCAATCCGGCCGACGCAATACGCAGCCGCCTCTTCCATCCGATCTCTCCGTACCAGAGCATTTGACCTGACCGACCATGAATCCTTTGACTCGCTTTATCTCCGAATTGCGCCGTCATCAGCCTTCGATGCTGCTGTTCCTGCTGGCGATCATGGGCATGATCATCCTGCCGCTGCCGCCGCTGGTGCTGGATATCCTGTTCACCTTCAACATCGTGCTTGCGGTGGTGGTGATCCTGGTCAGCGTATCGGCGCGACGTCCGCTGGATTTTTCGGTATTCCCGACCATTATCCTGGTCGCCACGCTCTTGCGGCTGACGCTCAACGTCGCTTCCACCCGTGTGGTGCTGTTGCATGGCCATGAAGGCACCAACGCAGCCGGCCATGTGATCGAGGCGTTCGGCAATGTCGTCATCGGCGGCAATTTCGTTGTCGGCTTGGTGGTCTTCATTATTTTGATGATCATCAATTTCGTGGTCGTCACCAAGGGTGCGGAGCGGATTTCGGAAGTGTCGGCGCGCTTCACGCTCGATGCCTTGCCTGGCAAGCAGATGGCCATCGATGCCGACCTCAATGCCGGTCTGATCAATCAGGAAAAGGCACAGGCGCGCCGCCGCGAAGTAGGGCTGGAAGCCGACTTTTACGGCGCGATGGATGGTGCCTCGAAGTTCGTGCGCGGCGATGCGATCGCCGGCATCCTAGTCCTTTTGATCAACATGATCGGCGGTGTGGCGATCGGCGTGTTGATGCACGGCCTGTCGTTCGGCGACGCTTTCCGCCAATACGCGCTTTTGACCATCGGCGACGGTCTGGTCGCGCAGATTCCGTCCCTGCTGCTGTCGGCAGCGGCGGCCATCATCGTCACCCGCGTCAGCGATTCCGGCGACTTTGAGAATCTGGTCGGCAAGCAATTGCTGGCCTCGCCCGGCGTGCTCTACAGCGCCGCCGCGCTGATGCTCGTGCTGGCCGCCGTGCCGGGCATGCCGTGGGTGAGTTTCCTGTCGTTCGCGTTTGTGCTGGGATTCGTCGCATGGCGGATGGGGACGGACGCGGAAAAGCCCGATGCCGAGGCCGCTGCGGTGGAGGCGGCGCTTTTGACCGAGCGCGTACCGGAGCTTGACTGGCGCAGCCTGCCTTTTGTCGAACCGCTATCCGTATCGGTCGGCTACAAGCTGGTCGATATGTTGAACCAGGCCAACGGCGCCTTGCTGTCCAAGCGCGTCAATGGCATGCGGCAAAGCCTCAGCGAAAGCATGGGCATACTGCTGCCGCCAATCGCGCTGCGCGACGACCTCTCGTTAAGGCCGTCCGAATACGCGATCCTGTTGAACGGCACGCCTATCGCACGCGCGGAAATCCCGCCCGACCGTCTGATGGCGATTCCGTCGCCGCAGACTTATGGCGATATTGACGGTATACCGGCATTCGATCCCGCCTATGCCATGTCGGTGATCTGGATTGCACCGGAGGACAAGGCGCATGCGCTCGGCATGGGGTACCAGGTAGTGGACCGGCCCAATGTGATCGCCACGCATCTTGCCAAAATGATTCAGGACCACATGCCGGAATTGCTGCGTCACGAGGACATCCCGGCACTGATCGAGCGGCTCGGTGCACAGGCGCCCAAGCTTGCGGCGGCGCTGGAAAAGGCGCTCGCTCACAGTCAACTGCTCAAGATATTCCGCGTGCTGCTGGCGGAAAACGTGTCGTTGAAGGACATCGTGCCCATCGCCACCACGCTGCTGGAAAACGCGGAAAACACCAAGGACCCGATTTTGTTGGCAGCCGAAGTGCGCTGCACGTTGCGCCGTCAGATTGTAGCCGGCCTGTGCGGCTCGACAGGCGGCATGAAGGGATTCAACCTGAGCGGCGAACTGGAAAACATGCTGCTGGGATCGCTGAACCAGGCGCGCCAGAGCGGGAAGGTGGCACTCGACAACTATCCGGTCGATCCGCAGTTGTTGTCGCAACTGCAAACCAATATGCCGATGGTGCGCGAACAGATGAAGCAGATCGGTACGGCACCGTTGCTGCTGGTGATGCCGCAGATTCGCCCGCTGCTGGCGCGTTATGCACGGTTGTTCGCGCCGGGATTGCATGTGTTGTCTTACAACGAGATTCCGGAGCAGCGGGATGTCAGCATTATTGGGACGTTGGGGTGATTAAATAATGCTCTGCAAGGCTCCTTCCCCCTTGCAGGGGGAAGGTCGGGATGGGGGTAGAGTGGTTGAATCAACGTATGCATTTGCTCAACCACTCTACCCCCACCCTAACCCTCCCCCTGCAAGGGGGAGGGAATCTTACGGAGCGCGGTTTGAAACTACAACCTTGTACGCCGAAGCCGCTTCCATCAAGGCGAGCATGACCTCCGCGCCGGCGCGGAACAATGTGGAACTCAGCGCTTGCCGCACAAGCAGCATGTCGGAAGCGCTCCATGCGGGCAGCGCGGTGTCGTTCTTGCCGCTGAGTGTCACCCGCCAGCGATGAATCCGCAAACCGATGCGTGCCAGCGCATTCGCGAGTGCGGGCACTGAGTTGCGCACCATTTGTACTGCATTGTCCTCGACAGCCAATTCCAGATCGACTTCCAGTCCGATGATCCGGATCTGGGCGCTTGCGCGCCCGAAGCCGGGCAGGTCGAATTCCAGGCGCAACGCGACGGCACGCTGCTTGCGCGGCACGCGGGCTTGATCAGGGTCGGCATCGATCAACCTTAGCAGCACAGGCGAGCCGTCCCATCCAAATGCAGGGAATAACCAGCGGTCGCTGCTGCCTGTCATGGCAGCCGTATCGCCCGGGAGCCTTGCCTGATGATCGATTGCGGCAAGCAGGCTGAGCGGCAAGCCGGCGGCGGGTTGCGGTGTTTTCTGCTCGATGCCGGCGAGGACTTGCGTACGCCATGCTGTTGCCAGGCTTTCCGGCGCGGGACGCGGCCAAGCGATCTGGCGCAGTGCAAGCTGATCGGTGCGCATCGATGACGATTCCGGCGCAAAGCCTGTTTCTGTACCGGCGGCACTATTGCCTCCAGAGGCTCGGGGCAGGGTATTGATCAGGCTGAATGTCAGGCGAGGTGAAGTGGTCAGCACGCGCATCAGCAACATGTCGCCCGGCGCAAGCTCGTTGAGCAGACGAGCCATTCCAGCCAGCCGTAGCGGCAGTCCGCCGTCGGCGGTAACCAGCAGATCCTCGCCTTCGACTTTGTCGAGCGCGGCCTGCAAGGTATCGCCTTGCACAGGAAGACGGGGAGCGTGCGAAGTATTGCGTTGTACCGGCTTTGCGGCAACGGTTGCGGTAATTTTTTCGATCGCCATCGACAAAACCTCCGTCAGGTGCGCACGCTTTACGAAAAAAGCCAACCGCATTGCGATTGGCTTCCAGTGCCTGCCTTTGGGGATGGCAGATGCTTACAACAGCGCTTATTGCAGCAGCGACATCGTCAAGCCGGCGAGACTGTTGGTCTGCTTGAGCATCGCAGTACCTGCCTGCAGCAGCATCTGGTGTGCCGTCATGTTCGCGCTTTCGTTTGCGTAGTCGACGTCCATGATGCGACCGCGTGCGTTTTGGGTGTTGCTGCTGATGTTTTGCAAGTTGTTGTACACGTGATCCAGACGGTTGCCTGCAGCACCGAGGCCACCGCGCACGGTGCCGAGGTTATCAAGCGCAGTACCGATCGTGTCGATCATGGTGTTTGCAGCGGCTTGCGTCGTGATCTCGGCGCCTGCGCCGCCGGAAGCCGCGGCATAGTTCGTGCTGATGCCGGTAAGAGCGGTATCCAGCGTGGTGAGGTCCGTGGAGACGTCGAAGCTCATCTTTTCTGCCGACGAGGCGCCGATCTGAAAGGTCAGCGCCGAAGCCATGGTGCCACCTTGAAGCAGCTTGCTGCCGCCATACTTGGTGTTGTTCATGATGTTGTAGCTTTCCAGCGCCAGCGCGTCGAATTCAGCCTGCATTGCGGAGCGGTCTGTCGCGTTGGACGAGTCGTCGGCAGCCTGGGTTGCCAAGTCCTTCATGCGCAGCAGGACGTTGGCCAATTCGTTCAGTGCGCCGTCCGCGGTTTGCAGCATGGAGGTCGCGTTCTGTGTGTTGCGGCTTGCCACGGTCATGCCGCGCGATTGTGCGTCCAGCCGGGTTGCGATTTGCAGGCCGGCGGCGTCGTCCATCGAGCTGTTGACCCGGTAGCCGGTACCCAGTTTGGTCTGGGAGCTAGCCAGTTCCTTCTGGTTGGACCCCAGGGAATTCATGGTCGCGAGGGCGGCGGCGTTGGTGTGCAGGCTAAGCATGAGATCACTCCTTGATTGGGTGGATTAGGCGGAGCGGCGATTCGTCGCTCTCAACTTCACAAGGCGACCCCTGTCGCGAATTACTTAAATCGAATTTGCACTTGATGCCGTTGCGGCAGCAGCCCTTGCCGGAGCCTCTGCCCCAGGCGAGGGGGCGGGCGGTGTCCGGCCGGGATGACGCCGCACGATTTGGTTGCCCCCATTGTTCACGGCGGCCTTGGCCAAATCATTCACGGCATCGACCCATGATTGCGGCGTCTCGTCGGGCACGTATTCGCCGGCGCCGATGCTGATGCAACCCATGTCCTTGTCGGCCAGTTCAGCCTTCATAACCAAGGTGCGCAACTGCTCCGATGCGATGAGGGAGCCTTCTTCCGGCGTATTGGGCAGCAAGGCAAAAAAACCGCTATCTCCGTATCGGAAGAGCGTGTCGTGGTTGCGCAAGCGTTTGCGAATCACGAGAGCGGCGCCCTTGATGGCGTTATCCGCGGCGTCCTGTCCGTAGACCGTCTTGATATTTGCATAATTCTCCAGCTCGATGCGCAATCCGGACACGCGGGTATTGTGCTTCTTGCTGTTCTTGATCGCCCGCTGCAGATGCTTTTCCAGCTTGTCCTTGTCGAGGATCTTGCTGAGCGGATCATCCACTCCGGGAACCTCCTCGGTCATGTCGCTGAGCGCGTTGAAGACGAGGTTGATGACGATGATGGTCAGCAGCAAAGTCGCGCCGAATATGGCCGCGATGTCGGCGTTGATTTGCGAGTAGATCGTTGAACTCACGGTGGCAAGCATGATGACCGCGCATCCATGGGCCATTTGACGCGATAGCGCGGCATAGAAATAAATGACTGCCGGATAACAGAAAAGCGCGGCATAAAACCCTTGCTCTCCGCGCACGCTCATGACGATGCCGGCTGTCATCGGTATCACGACAAGCGCATGGGAAAACAGTGAGCGCTTCTTTCTGAAGAGCGCAAAGCCGTTGAGCGCCAGAAGAAGTATGAGGAACACAATCTGAATTCCGAGGCCAGGGTCGGACTTGGGAAGCTCATTTGCCAGAAGAGGCAACAGGATCACGATGCCTGCGATTGTGAGTGGATAGGCAACACGGTCACGCCGTGCCGCGCTGTCTGCATTCTTGCCTTGCCATAAGGTCTTGATTGGATTCATTTTTGTCCTCTGCGCCCCAACGCGCCAACCATATAGGTTGATTTTTCAGATTGAACTTCTGAATAGAGCAAAAAAACCGTTTGTTTCTTTTATTTCTTTTTAGCACTCTTTTTCATAAAGTCATGGTGAAAATGACTGAGAAAGCTGTTGCGGTGCACCGTATATCGGAAATATTCGCATCAAGTTGCAAGAGAGAAAAACTTGTTGCAATACGGAAATGTGAACAGTATAGTTTGAAAACATATGGCACAACCGGGCGAAAGCCGGCGTCGCAAAGCTTCCAGTCTGCCATCCGAACGGGATAACGATAGTGGGGCCGCCAGATCTGGCAATCGGATCTGTATTCGCGTTTTCACGCGGTCATCCCTTTGGTGTGCGCATTAAAAGCGTTGACTTCGTCGATCGGAAATGGGGCGCCTGAATGCATTCATCGCGTATTCCCAATGTGTGCCAGACACGCTCATTTCCGTTTCGCATGACGGCGACTCGAATAACAGGCGCCCGGGATGTTGCGAGCCGGGCTTGAACGATTTGCAGCAAAGGGGGGAGATGTCATGACATATGAATCAGCCATGTTGGTTCGGGCGGATCTGGCGCGCATCGAAGCGGATGCGGACTCGCTTGCCGGCAATATTCAGCCGATAGCGCCAGCCTCGATAGCAGATGGCGGCAAACAATACGCCGATGCGAAAGAGCA
>Ga0207679_10002704_pt1 | contig 10965 bp, 9 predicted proteins | sample KBSC73metaG_FD_184320 | JGI IMG/M metagenome (GOLD analysis project Ga0207679, IMG submission 184320) | Corn rhizosphere microbial communities from Kellogg Biological Station, Michigan, USA - KBS C7-3 metaG (SPAdes) (version 2) | ecosystem: Host-associated > Plants > Roots > Rhizosphere > Soil ...
TCTTCCAATCCCGTTCCCTCGAGCAATCCACGCAGATCGTCGAGCGCGATGCGTCCCTCGAACTGCAGCATCGCTCTCTCGATGATGTGCTCCAGCTCGAGTCCGTTGATGGCGCCCGAGCCGTTCAATGAAAGCAGATGGCCCCACGCTTCGGGGGCAAACCTGCCCCGCTCGTGCGGTCCCATCACCCGGAACGTCGTCTGGGAAGGAATTCGTTCGTCCATTGGCGTCGTCTGTTATTTCAGGTCGAGGCCAGCTCGACCACCTTCGCTATAAGTTGTTGTCTTGCAAGCCTTTCCGTATCCAGCACCACGTCGGCAGTTTCGTACAGCGCCCGTCGCCGATCGTAAAGCTCGGTGAGGGCAACGACGGGATCCCGCCCTGCCAGCAGTGGTCTGGTCTCCACCCGGCGCAGTCTGCGCGCAACTGCCTCGGGTGACGCTCTAAGGTATATGATACGCCCCGCTGCGCGCAAAAGTTCTACCGACCGCGTCTGGGTGATCCAGCCACCGCCTGGCGAGAGGATCATCCCGCTGGTGCCACTCAACTCCTGGGTCAGGTCGAATTCCAGCTGCCGGAAGTGCTCTTCACCCTTCAAACGAAAGATCTCGCGCACATCAAGTCCCGCCCGGCGCTCGATCTCCTGATCGAAGTCGATGAAGCGCCGCCCAAGGTGCTTTGCCGCTGCCCTGCCGATCGTCGTCTTTCCCACGCCCGGCAGTCCTACCAGAATCAGGTGCGGCGCAGCGTCAGATCTAGCGTCCGTGTCTGCCACTGAGGCCGGAAAGGTAGCTCTCGAAGCTCCGACGTGTCTCGCCGAGCGAGTCACCGCCGAATTTCTCGAGAAATGCCTGGGCGATGATGAATGCTGTCATTGCTTCGGCAATGACACCCATCGCTGGAACGGCGGTGACATCACTTCGTTCCGCGACCGCCTGAGCAGGCTCGCGCGTTTTCATCTCGATGGTGCCGAGAGGACGCATGAGAGTACTGATCGGCTTCATGGAGGCGCGTAGGACGATCTGCTCGCCGTTCGTGATCCCGCCTTCCATCCCGCCGGCGTTGTTGGAGCGGCGTCTCACCCGACCGGCGCGAGTGTTCTTCTCGTCGGCATCGATCTCGTCGTGGACGTCCGATCCTTTTCGTTTGGCCGCTTCCACGCCGAGTCCGATTTCTACGGCTTTCACAGCCGGAATCGACATCAGTGCTGCCGCGAGCCGGCCGTCGATCTTTCTGTCCCATGAGACGTGTGAGCCCAGGCCGACCGGCACTCCGTCGCATATGATCTCCGCGATTCCGCCGAGGGTGTTGCCCTCTGCTTTCGCGGCATCGATGCGGGCGATCATTTCCGATTCGGCAGCGGAATCGAGTGTACGGAGCTGCGATTGGTCGCTGGCGGCGTTGAGATCGCGGGGCATTTTATCGGGCCGCTTCGCGTCGACGCCACCCAGGTGGACGATGTGGCTGCCGATGGCGATGTCGAACTCGCGCAGAAATCTTTTGCAGATCGCGCCGGCGGCGACTCGCGCCGTAGTCTCCCGTGCGGAAGCGCGCTCGAGTACATCGCGCGCGTCGTCGCGATCGTACTTGAGCATCCCCGACAGGTCGACGTGGCCGGGCCGCGGCCGGGTCACGGTTCGCTTGCGGTCGGGATCGCCCTCGCGCGGGGCGGGATCCATGATCTCCTGCCAGTGCTTCAAGTCGCGCTTGTGGATGATCATGGAGATGGGGGACCCCAGTGTCTGGCCGCCGCGAACGCCGGACAGGAGCTCGATTTTGTCGGATTCGATCTTCATGCGTCTGCCGCGGCCGTAGCCCTGCTGGCGGCGCGTCAGCTCGACGTCGACGTCGGCGGCGAGAAGCGGCAGGCCCGCGACCATTCCCTCGAGGATCGAGATCAGCGCGGGGCCGTGGGATTCGCCGGCGGTGGTGAAGCGGAGCATTGGTCCAAAAAGAACCGGCCGACGGAATGATTACAACCCCTCGGGACCAACTGCCACAGAAGACTACCGGCGGGCGGCGGTGAGCCACACCTGGAGGCCGCGTGCTAAAACCTGAACGGCAACGGAAGACTACCAGCGAATCGCTTCGGGCGGAGCAGCTCGCAGCGCCGAGCTTTGTCTGGAAACAGCACTCGGAATTCAGGCCGCGCTGTTTCATCCAACGCCGGTATATCCAGGTGTTGCAGTTTATCCAACCCCTGCACGGAGCGGCCAGCTGCTCCGCTGACAGCGATTAGCTGGTAGTCTTGCGTTGCCGTTAGGAAGTCAGCACGCGGCCTCCAGCCGGCGCGCCGTCGGCCTCCGGCCGGTAGTCTTCCGTTGCAGCTGCCCCCGTGCCCACAAAAAAAGAACCCGGCGACTGCCGGGTTCTTTTTTGAATCACCAGAACCTGACGTCAGGGACAGGTCGTAGTAAACGTATTCGGTAGCTGCGCGATGACGACGCCCCGCGCGGTCGCTCCAACGAGCACCAGCTGACCCGACGGACGCAACGCCGCCGTGATCGGACCGATGATCGGGTCCTTGATCGGGATGGTGCCGACTCTCAGGTAGCAGTTCGTATCGTAGATCTCGATCAGCGGCTCGGACGACGCGGCAAATGCAAGCCGGGTGTTGAGCGGGAACGAGAAGCTCCCGGTGTTCTGCGGGTGGAAATCGAGGCCAGCGTTGGTGTTGGTCGTGTTGAAGATACCCATCAGTCGCAGCGCCGGATTCAGGATATAGGTCGAATCCGCGCGGATCGCTGACAGCCCGCCGTCAAAGTTGATTGCCACACCGAACATCCTCGCCGACGTGTTGGCGATGAAATCCGACACGTCGGTTGGCGGTGACACCCCTCTGTCAATCCACCAGAAAGTGGGATCGTAGCCCCTGTCGACGTCGAACATCATGGCGCGGCTGTTGATGACGCTACCACCCTCGCCGAACACCGACCGTCGGAAGTTCCCGGAGCTGCGCACGAAAGTCGTGTCGCGGAACGCGAGCTGATCGATTCTGACGAGGGTACCTGCGGCCGGGACCAGGGTCGCTTGTCCGACTCCATCGGCGTCGAAGCGCTCGATCTCGAGGGTGTCACCGCGACCCGCAGTCTGGCCAATCGCCTGCTCGAAGAAGAAGTGCGATGTGGTCGAATCCGATTTTCCGGCTGCGGTGACGCCCTTCGTCAGGTTCTCCCAGCGCAGCGTCCCGTTGAGACCGCTGAACGGCGGCGACTGGCCCGGAGTAGGTGTCGTGGAATAGGTAAGAATGACGTCCTGACAGATTCCGCCCACCTCGTGGCAGGTCGAGCCGATGAACTGCGGACGATCGCTGAAATCGTAGACAGTACGTACCCGTATGGGCAAACCGCTCGTTCCGGACGTCGTTGTCGTAATGGTTGCGACGATAATGTTCGGCAACATGTAGCGGAACACCTCGAGACCGCTCCCGCTCGTCCCTGCGTCGAGGTCGATGTAGCTGATCTGGGTGCCGCCGGAGTTGGCGACGAGCAGCGTGTCGCCCTTGGTGCCGTTACGGTCGCGCGGCCAGGCACTGATGCCCCACGGACGCGAACCGACGATGACTGGCGCCTTGAACGAAGAGTCTGCGAGGTTGAAGACTTCAACCTGGTTGCGGGTGATGTTCGTCAGATACAGGCGATCCTTGCCCGGATGATAGAGCGCGTCGGCAACCTGCCCGCCGAACGGCAACACGCGGGTGACACCCGCTACGAACGTGACGGTGTCTACTCTGTCGGCACCGTTACTCAGCTTCGCGTAAGCCCTGACACCGTTCGAATTCTGCGCGAAGACCTGGATATATGCGGTCTGCGGGAAGGTCGTGTACGGCACATTCATCTTGAATGTGTGCGGCTGGAATGTCAGCTGACCATTGGACGCAAAGGTCTGCGTATCGTCGAGCGGTCCGCCTGGGGTGCTTCTGACTTCGTAGCCAAGCTGGCTGATGCCGCTCGGATCGTCAGCTTCGACGTGTACGGAGTCGGTTACCTCGAGACGTCTGCCGTGACCGCAGGCGTTGTCGAACGCCGAGTTGCCAACGCAATACTGGTTGACCACCGGCACCGAGTTGATCTGGGCCGCGGTCTGGACGTTAATGGTGATCGCGGGACCCGTAGCGCGCTGCCCCAGCGAATCGCGGAGGAAGGGCGTGATTGTCAGGGTGCCCGGCGTAGCGTTTGCCGGAATGGCGATGGTGTCCTGCGTGGTGGTCGAGTCGAGCAACGGACTCGCGAAGAGCGCCGAGTCGTTGCGTACGACTGGGCCAGTCGAGTTGAGGCCGAGGGACATCACCTTCGTCGCCGTCTTGCCCATCACCGTTACGAGGATCGATTTCCCGACGACTGCCGAGCTGCCGGAGAAAGGGCTGAGAATCTTTACTTCCGGCGGCGGAAGATTGCCGGTCGCCATTACGAGCGTGTCGACGCCCGAGGTGTTCCCCGCGCCGTCGATGGCCGTTGCCGTGATCGTTACCGGCGTACCGGGTGGAACGGTGCGCGACGAGAACAGCGTGAACGGGAGCTGAATGTCCGTAACGGCGCTCGTGAACACCGTATCGTACACGAAGCCAACGGCGCCAATTGCCTGAACGTGGATGGTCTTCAGACCGAGGTTGTCCTTGGCCTGGGTCGTAAATGCGATGACGGTGTCGGCACGCCCGCCCAAAGCTGTAAGATCCAGCGTCGGCGGGACGCGATCGCGCTGCGGATCGATCGACGTGTTGTCGTTGCATGCAGCGACCGCAAGTGAGATCGATACTGCAACCGCGGCCCACTTCAGGCCGCGGTTGAGTCCACGAACAAGTGCTTTATTCATACGAGTCACCTTTAACGGGTGGCTGGTGGGATCGGATTCGACGAGCTTGGAATCGGCGCGCCGTCGTCGATGATGTGAGGCGTGACAAGAATGAGCAGGTCACGCTTTTCCTCGTCGGTGCGTGTCTCGCCGAACAGTCTGCCAATCAGCGGCAGATCGACGAGCAGCGGAATGCCCGACTTGGACTGCGTTGCCTGTGTGACGGTCAGACCGCCGATGACAGCGGTCTCGCCGTCGCCGACGAGGAGCTGGGTGTCGCCAGACTGCTTGTTGAACACGAAGCCGACGTCAGACGACGCGATCTGCGCGTCGGAGTTCTCGGCGTGCAGCAGCAGCAGGATTTGGCGGTTGTTGGTGATGTGCGGTGTAACCGTCAGGATGATACCGACCTGTTTCATCTGCACCGTCGCGCGCGGCTGCGCGTTAGGCGTCGTGGCCCCCGACAGGTTTGCCGTGTTGGCGTCGAGCACGCGGATCGGAACTTCCTGACCGACCTGGATCGAAGCCTGCCTGTTGTCGAGCGTTACGATGCTCGGCTCCGCCTGAAGGTCCGCGAGCCGCACTTCCTGCAAAGCGTCGAGGAAGCTGGTGAGCTGGAACTTGCCGAGTGCCGTCGAGAACACCACGCTGAGCGCGGGGTTGACGACGCGGGCGTTGGCGTTGGCAATCGCAGACAGCGCGTTGCCGCCGAGCAGAATCCTGTCGCCGTTGAACGGCGTGCCGCCGCCGAGGGCGTCAGGTACTCCATCGCCGTTGGTGTCGATCGGCTTGAGCGTCGCGGGATCCGGACGCTTCACGAGCTGGCTGAAGAACTGATCGGTGCCCGTACCAAGGTCGTACGACAGTCCGATGTCTTCGATGTTGGTCCTGTTGACGAAGATGATCTTGGCCTTGATGCCGACCTGCGGAGTGCGAACGTCGAGGTTGTGCACGTACTGCAGGACATCGGCGAGGCGCGAAGCCGTCTCCGTGATGATCAGTGTATTGGTGGTGCTGTCGGCGGCGACCAGGCCGCGGGCAACGCAGCCCTGCCGCGAATTCGCCTGCGGGACGTTGTTGCTGGTCGGGATCTGCGGACAATCCTTCTGCAGCAGCTGCTGAACCGTCGGGACGAGATTGGAGGCGCGGGCGTAGTTGATCGAGACCAGCTGCGTCTGCAGCGGCTCCGACGCCTGGCGGTTCAGGATGTTGGCGTAGCTATCGACGGTGATGATTCCGGAGACCGGATCTTCCGAAGCGGCGAGACCCTGGCCCTGGAGAATCGCGCGCAGCGCGACATCCCACGGCTGGTTCTTCACTTCGGCGGTAATGGTGCCGGTTACATCCTTGCCGACGACGATGGTGCGTCCGGAGAATGCGGCGAACGAAGCGATGACGTCACGAATGTCGGTGTCCTGGAACGTGACGGTAATCGGCGGCTGCTGTGACTGCTGTGCCTGTGAGAAGAGCGCGATCGGCTTGTCGTAGGTCGACCCGAGGTTCGGCCTGTCATAGGTAGTTCCCGGTCGCGGCGCGATCTCGGCGGCCGCCGGAGCGGGATCGTCCTGCGCGCTCGAAGTCTCGACCTGCGCGACGGCCTGGGTCGGCTGGCTCAGCGGCTTGGCCGCGACGGCAACCTTCTTCACTGGAGTCGCCGGAACCGGAGTCGAATGAGCGGCGGCCGCCTTCGTCTCGGTATTGGCGCTCGCCATGCGAGCCGGGGTCGGCGTGCGAGTGGCGACGTAGGCCGGCTTGCGGCCCGGCGTCGGCGACCACGCGGTGTAGTCGGTGGTCTTCCCGCCGGAGACCGAGACGCGGATCTCACCGTCGGTACGCGTCACGTCGTATGGATGCTTGGCATCCATCTCGATCACGATGCGCACGATGTTGGGTCTGTACTGGGAGTAACGAATGTTGGTGATCCCGCCGCGCGACTCCTTGTCGTAGCGACGGTACGCCATGTCGAGGGTGGCTCCTTTCAGATCGACAACCACCCGAACGGGCGCGTCGAGCGTGAAGTCCTGCACTTCGACGGCGGCATTGACACCGATCACCACTTCAGTCTTCCCTGACGACGGGATCACACTGAGTGATTGAACGGTGGCCGACGAGGGCAGAAACAGGAGCGCCGCAGCTGGCAGCGCCTTCAGCAAGCTCATTGACGAGGCCTCATTTTAGTCGAATCGGGCGGCGCTATTGGCAGGAGCTCCTGCCGACTGTAACCGAACTCTTCGATCGTGAAAATCACTGCCTTGGGCTGGATCGCCGCGACGCGCATTCTGCCGATCGTCTGACCGACCCTGACCTTGTACTGATCCTTAGACGTGACATCTCTCAAAACCGCAACAGAGTTCTGACCGCGTGGATCGTACGCCACACCAACGAGTTTGAGGTCGGTGAGCAGGGGCTTCAGGTCAGATGTAGTCAGCAGCGAAACAAACGGGTCGCGCCGACCATCGCCCTCGTACTGAAAGACCTCGCGGTTTATCAGCACCTTGGGAGTCGTATCGGGGGCGGGGAGCGGCGGAGTAGCCGTCTTTGCCGGAGTTACAGGAGGCTTCGCCGTCGACGCGGGTCGCGCGGCGGTATTTGGATTCGGCCGTGACGTCGCCTGCGCGCGCGCCTGCGCGGACGCACCGCTCGCGAGAGCGGAGACGAAGATCAGAGCGAAGGAAATGGACTGCTTCATTATTTCACCGCCGATGCCGGTACGTATGGCGTGGTGCGCGCGACGTAGGTCTGCACCTGGAACTCGGTGTCGATGAGCGATTCGCCCTTCTTGACGCGCGCCTTGGTCTTGTCGGCGATCGGATGGAGCTTGATCTGCATCGTCACCGGCGCGATGATCCGGTTCAGAGAGCCGACGTTGCTCAGAAACTGGCCGACGGGGTGATAACCGCCGATCACGCCGAGCTTGTATCGATAGGTATCGAACTGCTCGCCCTGGAGAACGGGCATCGGCTCGACACTGGCCAGGTCGAGGCCGACGCGCCGCGCGGCGGTCGAGATGTCCTCCAGCAGCGCCGGGACTTCGTTGCTCCTCGGCACCAGCTGACGCATCACCTTGAGGCTCTGCTCGTACTCCGCGGACTGCGCCCGCAGCTTCTGCAGACTGCCCTGCGCGATGTCTGCCTTCGCCTGCTGATTCTTCCTGTCGAGCGAATCCACGTGGACCTGAATCGTGGCCAGCTCCGCCGCCTTGGGCTTGTACAGGAAGTACCAGTACGCGCCGAGGACGAGCACCGCCGCGAGGCCGATTCCCGCGAGCGTCTGCTCGCGCTTGGTCATGTTAGCGCCGATTGCCATCTTAACGCACCGCCGAGACTACGAGTGGAACGGTCTTGACCGCGAACGGAGGGGGAACCTGTGATTCCGCCTCCAGGGTGAACTCGGTCACTTCCTTGCCTTCCGCCTGAACGAGGTCGGACTGCTTCAGCTGCACATTCTGAATGAACGGCGACGCCTCGAGTGATTTCATGAATCGCGTCAGCGCCTGGATGTCGACCGTATGTCCGACAATCTTGAACTGGATTGTCTTGGCCGAGGCGAACAGCGAGTCGGCGCGCGCTTTCTTCGCGCGATCGCGCTCGAGTGCCCGCTGGCGTGGAGACTTGCCTGTCGTATCCGTCGGCGCCGCCTTTTTGGTGGTGTCAGCGACCGCAACACTTTTTGGCTGACTGGTCTGGGTGATCTCCATCAGCCAGGTGTACTGGGGCAGAGCGTTCGAGATCTCGTACATCAAGTGAGACCAGAGATAGCGCGAGTCATCGATCGACTTGATGATCGCGATCTGCTGATAGAGCGAGTCACGTGTCGCTTCGGCTTTCGCCTTGGCGTTGAGCACTGCGCTGTATTGCGCCGAGTCCTTCACGGCCTTCGTCTCGTGGGCGTCGAGCATCGCCGCGCGTGCGGTCTGACTGATGAACATCAGAACGATCAGCGCGCCGCATATTGCCGCCGCACCAACAGCGCCGAGCATGTACTTGTCGGTGATCTTCTCGCTGATGCCGGCAAACCACTGGCTGGGATGAATTTCGAACTTCACGCCACTGGAAGTCTTGGCGCGTTTCTTTTTCTTGCCGTCCCCGGGAAGAAGATTGATCTCGATCATGGTGTCTTTGCTCCGGGGTCAGTTCTTGCGCAGGGCAAGACCGATGGAAAGCATGAGGAGCGGCGCGACCTCGTCGGTCACGAGCGACTCGAGCGCGCCTTCACGCACCGACATCGTCGCGAGCGGATTCGCGAGCTCCACCGGCTTCCTGAGCCGTTGCCCCAGCGCTTCGGTGAGCCCAGGCGTGCGGGATCCGCCGCCACAGGTGTAAACGGCCTTCATCTGCCCATCGCCTTTGAGCGACGTCGACAGGAACGCGATCGCGCGCTCGAGACCGGTAGCAATTTCTTCGGTACGCGCCGCGATCACTGAATCGAGCTGCGGCGAGCGGTCGTAGCCTCTAATGAGAGCTTCGGCGTCGGCGGCCGAAAGGCCGTGCTCGCGCTGAAGATCTTCACGAAGACGACGGGTTCCCACCGGCAGATCGCGGGTGAGAATCGGAACGCCGTCGTCAAGAATGTTGATGTTGGTTACTTCGTGACCGATGTTGACGAGGCCCACCGCGCCGCTCATCGCTGCCGGATAGTTCACCTCGAAAGCGTTGTGCAGCGCAAAGGCGTCGACGTCCATCGAGCTCGGCGTGATACCGGCTTCGGCAAGGATGCGCAGCTTGGCTTCGACGAGATCGCGCTTGGCGGCGACGAGAAGCACACTCATCTCGTCTCTGCTGTCGCCGTTCTCGTCGAGGATCTGAAAATCGAGCTCCACCGAATCGACGTCCGGAACGTGCTGCTCCGCTTCCCAGCGCATCAGCTCGCGCGCCTGCTGCTCCTTGACGCGCTCCGTCTTGATCCGCTTGATGATCACGTCACGTCCGCCGACGGCTGCAACGACCGCTTTGGTGTTGGCGTCAACCGACTCGATAGTCGTGCGGATGACATCCGAGACCAGATGCGGATCCATCACTTCGCCCTCGACGATTGCATCGTCGGGCAGCGGAGTGATCGCAACCTTGACCAGTTCTGGAGTAGACTTCGAGTGATCGACTACGGCGACCTTGACCAGGCCTGATCCGATGTCGAGTCCCACGGTAGTCTTCTTCCGGCCAAATAACGCCATCGCGGTCCTTGGTGGATGAAAGAATCGGGCTTTACTCGGGGTACGCGCCCCATTGCTTTCCCTCTTGAAGCGCGCGGTCCCAAGAACCCTGTTTGCTTGCGTTTACGAGGAGACCAACCGCGTGGCACTTCTGCTCAAGAGGTCCGTCACCATTCGTTCAGCCTAAGACACGATTCAATTGGCGGGAAAGTAACGATGGGCTACCATCGCCTCAGAAAAGCTCCGACCACCATCGTTCCGGAATTCGGTCGACCGATGCGACACCGCCGGCGATGAGATTCACTCGCACCAACACACCGACACGAGCCATCACTCCCGACCCCGCTCGCACCGGACCGGCATCGGCGACGATCCAGAAAAGCGTCGAGTCGAGACGCGTCCGATAAACCGTCACGGGCATTCGATAGCTATCGTTGCTCGTGGACGTGGAGACGCCAATCGCCTCCGCCCAGTCGGCGGCGCTCGATGACGCCACCGCTTCCTCGATGGACGACTCGGCGGCGGCGAGCGTTAGCTGGCGCTGCGACGCCGCGATGCTCATTCGCGTACCTTCGTTGGCGGAGAACACCACGCCCGCGACCAGCCCGGCGATCATCAGAAGCGCCAACAACGCGGCGGCGAGCACGAATCCTTTGCGTCGCCCGCTCATCACGGCGCCCTGTTGCGCACGGCAATCGACACCGTCGCGGAGTCAGCGGGCCTCCACTGCCGACCGTCGATTGGAATGCGGTGACGACTCTCCGATCTGGCTGTGATCGTGACGCGCGCAAGCTCCGCTGCAGAAGTCGTTGGCTCACCGCGACCGTTGAAGTACTCGAAGCGCATTCCGCTCGCGGTTGAATCGGAGCCGTAGGCCCGGTACGGGCCGCTCAACGGCTGCACTGCGCCGCACACCGACGGCCCTATTGCGTTACACCGCCGGTAGCCGAGGTACCACTCGCCGTCGCCGGCGCGATAAAGACTGTACCGCGACCGGCGGATGAAGCGAACCGGGTTGCCGGCCG
>Ga0207679_10002709_pt1 | contig 10956 bp, 7 predicted proteins | sample KBSC73metaG_FD_184320 | JGI IMG/M metagenome (GOLD analysis project Ga0207679, IMG submission 184320) | Corn rhizosphere microbial communities from Kellogg Biological Station, Michigan, USA - KBS C7-3 metaG (SPAdes) (version 2) | ecosystem: Host-associated > Plants > Roots > Rhizosphere > Soil ...
GAGGCATTCGCCGTGATGAGGGCTTCGGCATCGGCGGCGCGGCCTAACGCGCTCAGTGCGCGCACGCGCAGCGGCAGGACGGTGCGCACGCTCTCGGAGTCCGTTGCCGCGGCGTACGGCTCGAGGAGCTTCACCGCCGACGCCGGGTCGGCGCCACTCAAGGCGTCGTTCGCGGCGCGCACCGCGAGCTCCCGCGTGGGCGCGTGGGCCAACGCCGCCGCAAACGCGTCTCGCGCCACGAGCCACGCGCCGGACGCTTCCGCCTCGTCGCCAAACTCGGTCCATGCCTTCACGGCCTCGTCGCTGGGCGGCAGGTCGCGCAACGCGAGCCACCCTTCACGCGCCGAGCTCCAACGGACCTCGAGGAATGCGAGCGCCCGCCGTGCTTCCACCTGCACGGGCGGCGCGCGGAAGACCTGGCGAATGGCGCCACGTAGGGAATCGGGCGTGGGAAACAGCGAGAACACCGCCGCCTGATCCAGGTATGGGGACGCGATCATCGCGTCCCGCCAACTCTGCGCCGATAGCTCCCAGAGCCCGGTGGCAGCACGCAGCTGCGCCATCTCCACCGTGATGTCCTTCGTCCCGCCTAACGCGCGCTGCGCCCGCTGCAGCACGGTGTCGGCGGCCGCCGACCGGCCGGCATCGAGCAGGAGACGCGCATACTCGCGGTACGGGACGGCATCACGAGGCGTGATCTGCACCCAGCGCTCGAAGGCGGCCGCGGCCGCTTCGTCGCGGTGCAGATACGCGAACGTGCGGAGCTGCACCGTGCGCAGCATCGGCTCGCGCGGGCGCTTCGTGATCAGCGAGTCGATCAGCGGGAGAATGGAGTCGCGCTTCCCGAGCTGATCGTACACACGCTCGATCCCGAGAATCGCCGCCGTCGTGGATTCGTCGAGCGCCGCGCGGTAGGCACTCAACGCCTCGCGCCACTGCCCCGCCTGCTCGAGCTCGAGCGCACGCATCGGCAGGCCCGGTTGCGCCTGCGCTCGCGCCGCCTGCGGCGCGAGCGTCAACACCCAAGCGAACGTAAAGGCGACCCTTGCGCTACGGCTTCTCCGCATTGATGCGCTTGAAGTAATCGAGCACGAGGCGTCGCTCCTCCGGCGTCAACCCGCGGAGGTCGTTCCAGTTCGGCATGGCGAACTTCGACGCCGCCTTGCCGTTGGCATTCGCGTTAGGCGGGAGGAACAGCTCGTTGCCGGTTGCGGCCTTCGCCTCGCGCTTGCCGTTGTCCTCGCGTTCGTCACGCTCGAGCGTCCGCCCGGCATCGAGCATCCGGCGGAACAGCCGCTGCTGCCGGTCGATGACGTTCGGATCCAGCGCCCCGCTTTCCAGTGCCTGCGCGAGCTGACGCGCCTCCTTCGCCAGCTCGTCGGCCCGGCCCGTTCGATCCTGGTCACTCATCTCCTCGAGCGACGCCGCGACCTCGCGCTGCTGGCGACCAAGCTGCCGCGCCTGCTCGCGGCCCTGCTGATCGAGCTGCGCGCCCGGCCGCGGGATGAGCTCCGCGGTCTGCGAGTTGAGCGACCCTTGCTGCTGCGCCATGTCCTTGAGCTGCTCGAGCATCTCCTGGAACCCGGACGCGGAGCTCGCGTTCTGTGCCCGCTCCCGGTCGCGCACGAGCGTCGCCGCCGCCTGATTCAACGCCTCGGATGCCTCGCGCATCGAGCTCGCCGCCTGGTCGGTCTGCCGAGCGCTCGCGAGATCGCGCGTGGCCTGATCGACCTTCTTCTGCGCGTCGCTCACGGAGCGCTGAGCCCGCGGAGAGAGCAGCGAGGACTTCTGCCCCGCCTCGGTCAGTCGCTTGCCTGCCTGCTGGACTCCCTGCTGAAGTGCGCTCTGTTCCGCCTGCAACGATTGCTTGTCGACATTCTGCCGTGCTTTCTGCTCGATCTGCTCCTGTTGTCGTGAGAGCTGGAGCATCTCCTGGACAGACTGATCGAGCTCACCCGTCAACTCCTGCTTCCATGCGTCGATCTGTTTTTGCCGAGCATCAGCCAGCTGGTCGGCTGCTTTCTGCATGGCATCCGCGGCATCGTTGGCCGACTGCTGTCCTGCCGACTGCTGCCCACCACCCTGCTGTCCGGACTGTTGATCGGATTGCTGCTGGCCGGGCTGGCCCGTTTGCCCCTGCTGCGACTGTTGCCCCTGCTGCCCCTGCTTCTGAGCTCCGGGCTGACCGTCCTGCTTCTCCTGGCCCTTTTGCGCCTGACCGTCTTTGTCCTGCGGCTTGTTGCCCTGCGCATTCTGCTGCTGGCCACTCTGTTGCTGACCACTTTGTTGCTGACCGTTCTGCGGCTGACCGTTCTGCGGCTGACCATTCTGTCGCTGAGCGGCCTGCGCCATCTGCTGCGACATCTGCTGCTGCGAGCGCTGGTCGTTCTGTTGCTGATTCTCGCCACGCTTCTGATCGGGCGCCTGATTGCGCGCAGCACGCTCCATTGCCTGCGCCGATTCCTTCACCTGCTGGTTCGCGTCGTTGACGCGCTGCGCACCCGCGTCGGCGTTCTCGCGCTCGAGTCGCTTCTGCAGCTCCTCGACCTGTTTCTCCAGGTCGCGCGACCGGTCGGCCAGGTCACGAGCGTTGTTCTGCGCTTCCTGCTTCTGCGCCTGATCGCGAGCCTTGGCCATCGAGTCCGCGTTCGCGCGCTGCGCCTGGGAAAGGTCCTTCGCCTCTTCCTTGAGTGTCTGCATCGAGCCCTCGAGTGCCGCGCGCTTGAGCATCTCGACGCTCTTCTCGAGTTGTTCGCGCAGCCCCTTCTGCTGCTGCGCCAGGTCGCCTAACGCCTTCTGCGCGTCTTCGGCGGACAGCTTCTGCGCCGACTCCTCGAGCTTGCGCAGCTTCTCCGCGAGCTCCGGCGTCAGCGCGTCTTTCAACAACTTCTGCGCCTCCTGCAGCCGCGCCGACAGCGCGCTGTCGAGTGCGTTGCTCTGCTGGAGCTGCTTCTCGATCTGTTGCGCGTTCTGCTGAAGCTGCTGCATCCGCTCTGCCAGCTCGCGCTGTTCCTTCGCCAGGGCCTGCGCCTGCTGTGCGGCCTCGTAGGACATCGAGCTCTTGTTGCCCGAGCCCTGTTGATCGCCGTTCTTCGGGATGTTGCGCTGGCGCGCGCGCGCCGCATCGGCGGTCCGCTGCTGCAGCGCTTTCTGCGCGGCCGCAGCCGCCTTGGCTCGTTCCACCGCCGAATCCGCGGCGGCACGCACGTTCGCGCGCGCCTCGGTCATGCCGGGCACGCGGAGCACCAGCTCACGCGTCGATCCGCTCTGACGCCATGGCGACCCATCGATCGCCACCGCCACCAGGTGCACCGCCTCGCCCGGCTGGACGCCGAGGTCGGGCAGCGACACGATGGCGTTGCCAGTCCACTGCGTGCTTGGCTGCGAGAGGAGCGGCCGTTTCGTCTCCGGCATCGCGGTCCCGCCCTCGGGTTGTCTCCACACCCGAAGCACGACGCTCGCGAGCCCGTGGTCATCGGTCGCGAGGAACGACATCGGAATCGTGTCACCAGCCGACACGGTCGTGTCGGTCGCGGGGGCGAGAATCTCGATGTGTGGCACCGAGTCGGGAACGACCTCGAATTCGAGCGCGGCCGGCAACTCCGTGATCGGTCCGGCAACACCGGCGGCGCTCCATTCGTACCGGCCGCTCTCGACCACCGGCAGCCGCCCCGTGAACGATCGGCCGGCCGGCGTTAGGCGCACCGTGTCTCTCGCCCTCGCGAGTGACACGCCCGTGAGCTCGGTGGACGAGTGACCGGAGATCGTCAGGACGGTACCTCGTGGCAGTTGCGCCGCTTCCCCGACCGGCAGCGTCTCGGCGCGCCGATCCAGATACCGCGGGAACGTTGCCGTGACCGAGACGTCGCCGATGAATGGTCGCTCGACCAGCGCCACCGACGCCGTGTCGCTTACGGTCCTGCCGTCGGTCGCGAAGAAGGCGAGGTCCGCATCCATCGGCGCGAGCCGGACCTTCGCGACGCCGTCGTGGACTTCGTGCTGCGATGACCGCCACGCCGAGCCTTTCGCCCGTTGATACAGCGTAACGCGCCGACGTTCCGGCGCCGCGATGGATAGCGTGAGCCGCTCACCGCGCAGCACGCTCTTCGGCGCACGCTGAAACGCGATGGGAGCGAGCAGCGTTCCGGTCCACGCGCGAACGGGATGCGCAATGGCGCGCCATCCGTCTGGTGTCGCGGACGACCGGGTCGCCAGGAGGAAGATCCCGAGCGTCCCCACGACGGCCGCGCCGCCGCTCCTGACCAGAGCTCGTCGCGTCAGCGTCGGCGTTAGGCTTCGGTTGCCGGCTTTTTCCTTGAGCCGCTTCGCCACCTGCTCGGCGTTGTACCGACCGAGCGTGCCCGTATTTGCGACTTCCAGCGCGCCGCGAACCGCGCCGGCGCGCAGGGACTGCTCGCGCTCGACCTCGAACGCGAGGCCGCTCACGGACGCATCGCGCGCGAGGCGACGACGCGTCCACCAGATGGCCGTAATCGCGACGATTGCGACCGCCAGCCACACGACGAACGGGACCACACGCGGGAGGTCGATCCATCGGGCGCGACCGAGTAGCACCACCCCCACCGCGAGCAGCAATGCCGCCAACCCGACCGCCGCCGCGCCACCCGCGGCGGCGATCAGTCGCGAGATGCGTCCGCGTTCGCGATCGACGAGATCGATGACCGTCATGCCGCCGGGCGGCTCGTCACCGCGTACACGAACAGGTTCACGCCCATGCGAAGCGCCGCCTCGTGCAATTCAGGTGGGTCGTTGTAGGTGCCCGTGTCTTCCCAACCATTCCCGAGGTCGGATGAGAAGTCGTAGTACACCGCGAGTCGATCGCCGATGAAGATCCCCAGCCCCCGCGCCGGCTTCCCGTCATGCTCGTGGATCTTCGGGACACCGTTGGGGAACTCGTACACCAAATGATAGATAGGGTGCGTGAGCGGCACATCGACCAGCGGACGATCCGGGAAAACGCGCGCGATCTCTCGCCGGAAATTCGCATCCAGCCCGTAGTTGTCGCTCACGTGCAGGAACCCACCGCGCAGGAGATACTGCCGCAGTCGGTCCACTTCGGCATCGCTGAACCGAATGTCGCCGTGACCCGTTATGTGGAGGAACGCATAGTCCCACACGCGGTCATCGAGCAGGGTGACGCGACCTTCGGTTTTGTCGACCCGCAATGACGTCCGCTCGTTGATCGCCTCAATGAGGTTTGGAAGGCTCGATGGGTTGGCGTACCAATCGCCGCCCTCGTATTGCAGGCGAGCAATGGCGAGGCGCGGGCCATCGTTCCGGGCCGCGCCCAAGGTCGCCAGCGCGACCAGCGCCGCGAGCGATGCGGCGTATGCGCGTACGATTCTCATGCTTCGTGAGCGAGTCGATAGGCAAGATTGCGTGACGCGCCGCCCTCGCGCACGAGCGCGGCAGCAACATCGCGTGCACTGAGTCCGGCGGCGCGCATCAGGCGGGCGCGAGATCGCAGCTCGTCCTCCGCCAGCGGTTGAAGAGTGGTACCCTCGAGCACGATCACGACCTCCCCGCGCGGCGGAGCGCTCTCGTAATACGCCGAGAGCTCGGCCACCGTTCCGCGGCGAATTTCCTCGAACTGTTTCGTCAACTCCCGGGCCACGACCACCCGTCGCTCCCCCGCACCGCGAGCCCCGAGCTCACCGAGCGTAGCCGCCACGCGGTTCGGCGCCTCGTACAGTACGCTCGTGTACCGAAGGCTGCTGAGCTCCTGAAGAGCGTCCTCTCGCTCGCGCCCTTTCCGCGCCAGGAAACCAAAAAACGTAAAGCGCTCGCTCCCAAGAGCGGAACTTACGAGGGCCGCCAGCACGGCGGAGGGGCCAGGAATCGGAACCACGGCGATACCAGCCTCCGCGGCCGCTCGCACGACACGCGTGCCGGGGTCTGACACCAGCGGCGTGCCGGCGTCGGAAATCAACGCCACATCGCGTCCTTCTCGGAGACGAGCGATCGCCGTCTCCGTTGCACGTGCCTCGTTGTGCTCGTGGTACGAGAGCATCGGCGTCGCGATCCCGTGATGGTCGAGAAGGTGCCGCGAATGCCGCGTGTCCTCGGCGAGAATGAGATCGACTGCCCGCAGGACATCGATCGCCCGGAGGGTAATGTCGCGCAGGTTCCCGATCGGAGTGCTGACGACGTACAGCGACCCCTGGTGCTCTGCCCCGTCTACCACTCCAACTCCCACGGCAGAGCCGACAGAAATCCCGCGGCGTGAAGCATGTGACGGCGCTCCCGCGCGGCCTCCCCCACCACGCGGCGTGCGGCGTCCTCGTCGCCATCGAGCGCTTCCCTGGCTGTATCCGTCACCCAGGCCGCGATTCCAGCCGTGACCTCGTAGCCGTCCTCGGAGGGGTCTTCCAGCCTCGATCCGCTTGCGAACCGACTCAACGCCGGATACCGCCGAAGGAGCGCATCCCGAACCCGCTCCCCGACTGCCGAGGGTACGGGGACGCCATAAGATCCAAGCTCGGCGTACATTCGCTCGATGAGCTCCCGGTAGGCAGCGACGAGGGCAGCAGGTGCTTGTGTCGGCATGCGCGGCGGACCCCGCCACGCACCAACCCGCGCCTTTGGGCGCGGTGACGCTGGCCCGAACAGACGCGAGAGCTGTTCTGTGCGTCCCGATCCGTCATCGTCGACGACGAAGGTCTGTTCGATCAGCCCGTCTCGAAACACCAGATAGTTCGCCGTGTCTCGATTCACCACTTCCACGACGCCGCTGAACTGCCCGCTACGGAGGTGCGGAAACAGCACTTTTGGATCGCCGGCGGCGAACCCGTCTGGCCAAGGATCCGATGGCACCAGCAGCGTGTGGAACATGCACACAAGGAGCTCGGCTGACGCCTCGTAAAAGGCTATCTCGCCAAATTCCGGTTCGGCGGGCACTCGACTGAGGGCCGATGAGATCGCAATGGCCTCGTTGCCGCGCTGTGTCGCGCGAATCGCGTTGACTACCTCGCCCTCGCGGAGAAATAGCATGAGGAATTCCTCAGGTAGCCAGATGGCGACGTAGCCAGCGACGCGCGCAGTGCGGTCGCGCTTGGCATCGCTGAGGAGATTCCGAAGGTGAACGTACGCGAGCTTCGTTCTCTCGAGTAGAACGCGCCCGTGAGGGTACCGCAACTTTGCGGCAGGTGCGGGCATCGCCTGGGATGAAAGAGAAACGCCTGAGAGGGAGGACCTCTCAGGCGATAACTTGAGCCGAGCGGCGTATCACCGCAATCGTTTCCGGCTCCTGCGGTTAGGCCGCCGCGACGTGCTGCTTGAACTTCGATTCGAGGGCGGGCTTGGGGACTGCGCCGATCACCTGGTCAACCAGCTTCCCGTTCTTGAAGAACAGCACCGCCGGGATGGACCGGACGTTGAAGCGCGTCGCGGTCCGAATGTTCGAGTCCACGTCGAGCTTCGCCACCTTCGCCTTGCCCTGATACTCCACGGCGAGCTGGTCGAGGATTGGCGCGATCATACGGCACGGGCCGCACCACGTCGCCCAGAAATCGACGACCGCCAGACCATCGTGCTTCTCGATCTCCTGCTCGAAGTCCGCGTCGGTTACCGCCACTGCATTGGACATTTCGTTCTGCCTCCACTAGCCGGGGTCCGCCCGGCTTCCATTCGGATTAGTTTCTCGCGCCCCCTTGAGGACGCGCCATGAGCAAGACATCAACCCGTCGCGGAACGCGACTCGCGCACATCGGCATCGCGGTCCGTTCCCTCGATGAGATTCTGCCGTTCTATCGTGACATCCTCGGCCTGCCCGAGGCACCGCTCGACGACGCCGACGGAGCGTCGATCGTCGGCCTCGCTGCCGGCGACCCGCTCGTTGAGTTGCTCGAGGCCGACTCCGCTGACTCACCGATTGGCCGATTTGTGGCCAAGCGTGGTCCCGGCATCCATCACCTGTGCTTCTCGGTCGACGACCTCGACGCCACCCTGGAGCGTTGTCGCGCGGCCGGGATTCGCCTCATCGACGAGTCCCCCCGCATCGGCGCCGAGAAGAAACGCATCGCGTTTCTCCATCCGTCATCGACCGCTGGTGTCCTCGTCGAGCTGTCGGAATACTAACCCGGCAAAGGTCGCTTGCGTTCCCCGGGATCAGGCTGCTCTCACTTCTGCCGGCAGAGCGCGGTAACCGCGCCGAAGTCCGCATCCTCGACATACCAGCGATCGGACGGCCCCTTCACCGTCGTGAATCGCGGTGACTTGGTCACGGGTCCCTTCGTGAGGTCGACCTTCATGATCCGCTTGCCGTTGTCGCCGGGTTGTTCATCGCCGATCGTGAACTTGTCAGCGTCGTAACATCCCTGCATGACGATGAGTCGCTTCTCCAGCTCAGGGCGCTCGAACTGATCACGTGCAGGCCCTTTGGCGGTGCCCCACGCGATGGATAGCTCCTGGAGGTCCTGCGATTTCGCCGCCGCCAGGAAGCGCTCTACGGCTGCCCGCGGTGCGGCAGCGCCCGGAAGGTTCGCGGCGGGAGCGGCAGCCGGGGTCGGCGCCGAGGAACTGCTCCCCGAACCGGACTTGCAACCGGCGACAACCAAGGACAACAACAGGATCGTTCGCTTCACTGGATTCTCTCCACGCCTTTGCGGCCCGCTATGGTAGCTCAACCTGCCATGTACCAGCGACTTTACATTAACATCGACCACGTTGCGACGCTTCGCCAGGCACGTCGCACCATCGAACCGGATCCCGTTCTCGCGGCGGTCGAATGCGAGAACGCAGGGGCAGACGGCATCACCGCTCATCTGCGCGAAGATCGTCGCCACATCCAAGACGACGACGTAGAGCGCCTGACGACTACAGTCCGGACGGTCCTCAACCTCGAAATGGCGTGCACGGCGGAGATGGTCGGGATCGCGAGCCGCTTGCGTCCCTACCAGGTCACGTTCGTCCCGGAGCGGCGCGAGGAGGTGACGACCGAAGGCGGTCTGGACGTGACGCGCGATCCGAAGGGACTGCGGTCGGCCATAGAGGAATTGGCGGCGATCGGCGTTCGCACGAGCCTCTTCATTGACCCCGACGTGGACGTCGTATCGCGCTCGCGGGACCTCGGCGCCGTGGCCATCGAGCTGCACACTGGCCGCTACGCGCACCACCCGAACGAGGCAGCCGTGCTTCGAGCGCTCGAGGATGCGGCGCGTGAGGGCCACCAGATGGGTCTCGCCGTGCACGCCGGACACGGGCTCACGACCAGGAACGTCGGGCCGGTCGCGGCTATAGCCGAAATCGAGGAGCTCAACATCGGCCATTCTATCGTGAGCCGTGCGGTTTTCGTCGGGATCTCGGAGGCCGTTCGCGAAATGCGTGCAGTGATGGATGTTGCGCGAACCCGAGGGTAGACCGTCCTTGGGGGAGCGTCTTAACTTCGTCGGTCTCTCGTTCGGAGCGGGAATGAGCGTGACGGTGGGGCTGCTGGACTTCTACATCCTCGAGGCAGGCGAGTACGTCGACCAGCTCGACGCGCTCGTGGGCGCGGCGGTGCAAGCGCCGCCGGAGTCGACGCCATTCATAACGGCTGCCCGCGCCCTTCGCGGGAGCTCCACAATGGCGAAGCTGATTCGCATGGCGGAGCTGGCAGGCTCCGTGGAACGAGTCGGGCGCGGACTGCGGGACGGCTCCGTGAGCTGGAGCGGCGACGTGCGTGCCGCGCTCGTCGCCGCCATCGACGACATCCGGATTCTGCTTCGTACTGTTCGCAGCTGGAGCGCCGCCGAGGAACAGCGCGCAGCGGCGCGCGTCGCCGAGCTGCGGTCGCTTGTTCCCGAGGGCGAACCTGCGACGGCCAGCACGCCGATCAGCGCGGCGGTGAGCCCTGCGTACTTCGCATCGGAGGTCGAAGGAGTCGCCGCCGCGCTCGACGCGTATGTCGGCGCTCCGACCGATCGCAACGCGCTCGACGAGGCGCTGGGGCGGGTGCGCGCGCTGCGGGGTATCGCGGCATTGAAGGATCTCCCGCCACTCGCCGACGTTGCGGACGCGCTGGAGACGGCGGCGAAGACGACCGCGGTCGATGGGCGAACGCTCGGACGGCAGCATAAGGAGTTGTACGACGCATCGGCGCATGCGCTACGACGCGCCGCGCGCGAGCTGCGGACCACCGGTCGTCCCGACGCAACGGCGCCCGAAGTGCGGCGGTTCGCCATCGCAGCGCTGGCACTCCAGCAGCAATCGCGCGACGAAGAGCAGGTCGTGCCGGTTGCCAGTCTGTTCTTCGGCGATGCAGGACCGCATATCGTCTCGCGCGCCGATCGTCCGCCCGCGGCGTTGGAATCGCGATTCCGGAGCGAGGTCACATCGCTCGCGGAACACCTTCGGCGACTCGTTGGCGACGCAAAGACCGCCACGACGTCCGTCAGCCGCGAACGGATCAATCACGAGCTTCGTGGCGCACTTCGCGTCATTCGGTCGACGATCGAGAGCTTCGGAGAGGCGGACGCGTCGCGCTTTTTCGCGAGCGTTGCCGCGGAGGCCAGCATTCTCGACCCGATCGTCCTCTCATCGATCGACGCGGCGGGCGCCCTCGTGGCATCGCCCGCTGTACCGCTCGCGAACCTCGCGGCGAGACTCGGAGAGCTCGGTCGCGCGAACACGGTCGACCGCGCGATCGCCGCTGGGTTCGGGCCGCTCGACCAACCACCGCGCGCCGCGGCTCCATCGCAGCCAGCTCGGGCATCCGCCGGGGTTGCGCCTGCCACCCGTCCGGCGCGCCCGACGCCGGCGCGAGCCGACGTGCCGGTGGCCCGGAAAGCACCGGCCACACCCACAGGAGCGGAGCTCACACAATTCCTGCAGTCCGGAATCGCCGGCTTCAACGAGCTGGATCGGACACCGCTCGCGCCGCCGGCTCCGCTGGATGACGCGACGCTCGTTTCCATCGATGACCTGGTCTACCGCGGCCGTGCCGCGCTCGGCCGAGCG
>Ga0207679_10002713_pt1 | contig 10947 bp, 10 predicted proteins | sample KBSC73metaG_FD_184320 | JGI IMG/M metagenome (GOLD analysis project Ga0207679, IMG submission 184320) | Corn rhizosphere microbial communities from Kellogg Biological Station, Michigan, USA - KBS C7-3 metaG (SPAdes) (version 2) | ecosystem: Host-associated > Plants > Roots > Rhizosphere > Soil ...
ACCGAGAAGAAGCACTCGGAGAAGAAGGCCAAGAAGTCCGCTCCCCGGCACAAGGCCGCGAAGCGCAGCGCGGAGCAGGCGTCCCCGGCTCCCGCGGTGAAGTAAGCAACCTCCCAGGCAATCGTCAGGCGGGCGCGGCGTTCCCCTGTCGGGACCGCCGTCGCCCGCCGTCTTTTCATCGGGGCGCCGGGCGGGCCGTCACAAGCTCCGCGCGCAACGAGTCCCGATCCGGGTCGCAGGATGGCTCTTCCTGTTGCTGCGCTGCCTCGCCCTCCCTGGGCATTGCTTCCACCGCCTGACCAGGAGCCCACGCGCCTGAGAACGAGGGGGGCCCAGGCTGGCCCCCGTCATCGGCCGCGACGGATGCGCCGGTGGAGGGCGTCGTCTCCGATCGGCAGGAAGGCCGCGCGCGGGACGCGTCCGGCCTCGTGCACCTTCACCCCCTCGGCCCGGAGCCGCCTCGCCTGCTCGACGCGGACCTCCTCGGCCATCGTCCGGTCCGCGCGCAGCACGCGCCACCAGGGCAGGCGCGACCCGATGCGGGCCATCACCTTGCCGATGAGCCGCGCGCGCCCCGGGAGCCCGGCCAGCACCGCCACCCGCGAGTAGCTCAGCACCCGCCCCCGGGGGATGGCCCTCACCACCCGGGCCACGGTGCGTTCCAGCTCCTCTCGAGGCAGCAGCACGCTCGGCGAGCGGCTAGCTGCCCTCGACGAAGGAGCGCAGCCGCTTGCTCCGCGACGGATGACGCAGCTTGCGGAGCGCCTTGGCCTCGATCTGCCGGATGCGCTCGCGGGTCACCTCGAAGTCCTGACCCACCTCCTCGAGCGTGTGGTCCGACTTCTCGCCGATGCCGAACCGCATCCGCAGCACCTTCTCCTCGCGCGGGGTGAGCGTGGCCAGCACCTTCCGGGTCTGCTCGGCCAGGTTCATGTTGATCACCGCGTCCGAGGGGGAGACCAGGCTCTTGTCCTCGATGAAGTCGCCGAGATGGGAATCCTCCTCCTCGCCGATCGGCGTCTCGAGGCTGATCGGCTCCTTGGCGATCTTCAGGACCTTCCGCACCTTGTCCAGCGGGAGCTCCATCTTCTCCGCGATCTCCTCGGGGGTGGGCTCCCGGCCAATCTCCTGCACCAGGTAGCGGCTGGTGCGGATCAGCTTGTTGATGGTCTCGATCATGTGCACCGGGATGCGGATGGTGCGCGCCTGATCGGCGATGGCCCGGGTGATCGCCTGGCGGATCCACCACGTCGCGTAGGTGCTGAACTTGTACCCGCGCTTGTACTCGAACTTGTCCACCGCCTTCATGAGGCCGATGTTCCCCTCCTGGATCAGGTCGAGGAACTGCAGCCCGCGGTTGGTGTACTTCTTGGCAATCGACACCACCAGGCGGAGGTTGGCCTCCACCAGCTCGGCCTTGGCCCGCTCGGCCTTGCGCTCGCCGACCCGGATCGCCTCGTAGTTCCGGCGCAGCAGCTCGACCGGGAGGTTGGCCTCCTCCTCGACGCGCTTGATCTTCCGCACCGAGGTGCGGACGTCGCGATCGATGGCCTCCAGGTGCTCCTGGGTGACGTTGAGCCGCTTCTGCAGCTTCTTCGCCGTGGCCGGGTTCTCCCGCGACTCGCGGAGCATCGGCCGGAGCTCCTTCATCTCCACGCCCAGCGAACGCTCCATCTGCCGGAGCTCGTCCTCCGCCTTCTCCACCCGCTCGATGAGCCCGCGGAGGTTGAAGACGATGCGGTCGATCTGCTTCTTGTTGAGCCGCATCTCCTCCAGGACTTCCATCATCTTGGTGCGGGCGTCGCGGATCTCCTGCTTGACCTCCTTGCGCTTGGCCTCGGAGAGCTTCTTCTTCCCGCTGAGCTCCTCCTCGAGCGCGTCCACCACCTCGGCGTGCTTCCGGATCCGCTCGATCTGCTTGCAGATCTGCTCGATGCGGTTCAGCTCGCTCTGGTTCAGCTGCGCCGCGGCGTCGCCCTCGGCGGCTTCACCCTCGGCCTCGCCCTCGGACTCGCCCTGGTTCTCCTCGGGAGCGTCCTTCACCACCTCCCGGACCCGGAGCTTCCCGCTCCGGAGGCGGTTGCCCATGTCCAGGATGTCCGCCACCGCCAGCCGGCAGGCCAGCAGCGCCCGGAGGACCTCCTTCTCGCCCTCCTCGATCCGCTTGGCGATCTCCACCTCGCCCTCGCGGGTGAGGAGCGAGACCGAGCCCATCTTCCGCAGGTAGAGGCGGACCGGGTCGTTCGACTTGCCACCCGGCTCGTCGTCCTCGTCCTTCTCCTCCTCCTCCTCGACCTCCTTGGCCGCCGGCTCCTCCGAGGCGGCGACGGTGGGCTTGGTCTCCGAGCCCTGCGCCGCCTTCTGCGCGTCGACGATCTCGATCTCGTTGTCGCCGAACATCGACATCACGTCGTCGATCTGGTCGGACGAGACGATGTCCGCGGGCAGCGCGTCGTTGACCTCGTCGTAGGTCAGGTAGCCCTTGGCCCGGCCCGCCTCCAGGAGGTCCTTCACCTCCTTGCGGTCCGCGATGGGCTCTTCCTCCTCCGCCTCCTCCACCGCGTCGGGATCCACCTCGACTGCCGCGGCGAGCTCCTCGGCCTGCTCCTCGGGGTCCACCTCCTCGTGCGCCGCCACCGGCTTCTTCGCCCGCCGCGCATCGGCGGTTGCCTTGCCGGCTGCGGGCTTCTTCTTCGACTCCTTCTCCTTCGAGGAAGCCTTCAGCCGGGACGAGCGCGCGGCGGTGGAGGACCTGGCGGACTTCTTGGTGGGCATCGGGGAACGACTCCGGAAATCTAGGAAATTGACGTGCGAACGCGCGCCTTTATCACCGGAGCGCGCACGGTCACAAACTACCAGTGGGGGGTGGAGGAGGGACGGCCTCGAGCAGGCGCTTCAGCCTGAGTAATTCTCCCCGTTCCTCCTGCAACCTTTTCGTCTCCTCGTCCAGCTCGTGCGCTCCCACGAGAAGCGCCGTGCTGCGGGCGATGTGGTCCAGCCGCTCCTTCACCCGGGCCAGCTTCAGCCGCCTGGCCAGGGTCTCCAGTGCCTCGGGGAACTGTCCGGCATCGCGGGGAAGTAGGCCCTGGGCGGCCTCGAGGCTCGTCCGGAGCCGGGGGGTCGCCCCGTCCAGCGCATCAGCGGGTGCCGCCCCCGCCTGGAGCTGAGCCATGAGCGCCCGCAGGCCCGGATGGGTCACCTCGTCTACCACCTGCGCCGCGGCCACCCCTCGGATCAGCTCCGGTCGGGTCAGGAACAGCGCTCCCAGGGCGGCTTCCGCCCGATCGAGCGGCCGCTCCATCCGGACCGGCGCCGCCGGCGGACCGGGCCTGGGTACCGGGCGAAGGAGGGGGCCCTTGCTCCGTAGCCCGGCCTCCAGCTCCGCCGCGGGAAGACCGGAATGCGCCGCCAACCCCGAAAAGAACGCCGACCGCACCAGCCCCACCGGGAGCTCGGCCACCACGGGTCGGAGCCGCCCCAGGGCCTCCATCTTTCGCTCGAAGCTCGCCGCCCGTCCTTCCGGCAGCAGGGTCCGGAAGAGGTGCTCGGAGAGGGGCAGCGCCGAGCCGAGCAGCGTTCGCACCGCCTCTGCGCCCCGGCTCCTGGCGAAGGTGTCCGGATCCTCTCCCTCGGGAAGGAGGGCCACCCGCGTGGACGCACCCGCCGCGAGCAGCACCGGCGCCAGCCGCTCCACGGCCTTCCGTCCCGCCTCGTCGCCGTCGAGCAGGAGCACCAGCTCGCGGGCCTCGACCCGCTGGAGCTGCTGGAGGTGCCCGGGTGTCAGCGCGGTCGAGCACAGGGCCACCGCGTGCGTGACCCCGGCCTGGTGCAGGCCCATGACGTCGAAGTAGCCCTCCACCAGCACCGCGCTCTTCCGCCGGCGCACCTCGTCCCGCGCCCGATCCAGCGCGTACAGCGTGTCGCTCTTCGCGTAGAGCCGTGACTCCTTCGAGTTGATGTACTTGGCCCCCTGGGCGCCCACCAGCATCCGCCCTCCGAACGCCACCACCCGCCCGTCCGGCGCCCGGATGGGAATCATGAGCCGGCCGCGAAAGACGTCGTATGCACCGTCTCCCCGAGGCCGCCGCTGTACCAGCCCCGCCTGGATCCCGAACTCGAGGAGTCCTCGCGCCAGGAGCACGTCCGACAGCCGGCTCCAGGCCTCGGGCGCCCAGCCGAGGCCGAAGCTCCGCGCCGTCTCCTCGCTCACGCCCCGCGCCGTCAGAGCCGCGCGCGCCGTCTCCCCCTCGGTGGGGTGCCACAGCTGGCTCCTGAAGTGCTCGAGCGCGAGCTCCGTCACCTCGCGCAGGTGCTGCCGCTCGCGCGCAGACGGGTCCTCCGCCGCGGAGAGGTCCACCCCGGCCTCACGGGCGAGGTCGCGCACCGCATCCACGAACGTCTTGCCGAGGTACCGCTGCACGAAGGCGATGGCATCGCCTCCCGCCTGGCACCCGAAGCACTTGAACCGCCGCAGCTCCGGGGTCACGTAGAACGACGCGCTCTTCTCCTGGTGGAACGGGCAGCGACCCTTGAAGCTCTTGCCCGACTTCTTCAGCTCGACGTGCCGCCCCACCAGCGCGACCAGGTCCACGCGCTCCAGGATCTCATCGATGGTGTGCTCGGGGATGGGCACGGCGGGTCGATCGAGTCTAGTCCTCCCAGGTGACTCCGGACCGCTCTTCCGGCGCCGGTGACGGCACCAGGAGCGAGGGCGTCACTTCGGCTGGAGCTCCGACTTCACTGCCTCGGAGACCGCCTTGCCTTCCGCCCGCCCTTGCACCTTGGGCATCAGCGCCTTCATCACCGCCCCCATGTCCTTCGGGCCCTTTGCGCCGACCTGCGCAATGGCCGCCCGCACCTCGGCACGCAGCTCGTCGGCGGACATCTGCGCCGGCAGGTAGGACTGGAGCTTGGCGATCTCCCTCTCCTCCTTGTCCGCCAGCTCCGGGCGACCTCCGGCGCGGAACTGCTCCACCGAGTCGCGCCGCTGCTTGATCAGCGACTGGATCACCGCGAGCACGCCCGCGTCCTCGAGCGCGTGACCGCCCGGCTCGACCTCCTTGTACCTCACCGCGCTCTTCAGCATCCGCAGCACGCTCGTGCCGAGCTCGTCCTTGCTGCGCATCGCCTCCTTCAGGTCGGCGTCGATGCGTTCCTTCAGGCTGGGCATCAGGGACATCCTCTTCGGGGAGCCCGCCGGCGTCGTTCAGGCCAGCGGGCTCGAGGGACCGCCGCGCGGCCTCAGAACGACTTGCGCTGCTTCTTCACCGCGCGCTTCTTCGCCGCCAGCGCCTTCTTCTTCCGCTTCACGGAGGGCTTCTCGTAGTGCTCCCGCTTGCGGATCTCGGAGAGGATGCCGGCCTTCTCGGTCGCCTTCTTGAAGCGCTTCAGGGCGCTCTCGATCGACTCGCCTTCCTTCACTCGGATTCCAGGCATGCTCGGGATCACCTCCCTCCGTCAGGATTGGACAGCGGGCCTCTCCATGGCCGATGCCGCCGCCGGATGCAAGAGGCCCGGGCGGTCTTTCACGCCGCGCGGGACGAGCCGAGCGCCGATGCCCGGAGCGTGAGCACGGTCACCTCCGGCGGCGCGTTGAAGCGCACCGGCAGCGCCGCTCCCAGGCCACGGCTGACGTAGAGGTGCGCTCCCTCCACCTCGAAGAGCCCGGCCAGGAACGGAAGGCCCACCCGCGCCGCGAGAAAAGGCGTGACCCGGCGGAGGTAGACCTGGCCTCCGTGGGTGTGGCCGGAGAGAACCAGCGCCGGACGGTGCGCACCGAGCAATCGCGCGCTCTTCGGGTCGTGGGAGAGCACGATGGCTCCTGGTCCGACGCCCCGGAACGCACGGTCCGGGTCATCGTGCCCGGTCACCGCGTCGTCCAGGCCCACCACGGAGAGAGGCCCTCCCCGGACGTCCATCTCCACGGAGGCGTTCACCAGTACCCGCACCGATGCTGCCTCGAGGGCCCGCACCACCGCCCGGGCGCCGCCCCAGTGGTCGTGGTTCCCCAGCGTGGCGAACACCGGCACCTCCAGTGCCCGGAGGGCGCGGGTGAGCCTCGGCAGTGGCCGGGTGGACAGACACAGGTAGTCGCCGGTCAGCGCGACCAGGTCCGGGCGGAGGTCGTTGAGCGTGGCCACTGCCGCCTCGAGACGCCGCGGCCGAACCCCGGTGCGCACATGGAGGTCCGACAGGTGCCCGATGCGCACGCCGTCGAGCGCGCGCGGGACGCGCCCGGAGACCACCTCCAACTCGACCAGACGGGCTCCAGCCCGGTCCCGCTTCACCCGTCGCCGACGCACGTGAGGGCGGAGTCTATCCGCGCCGCGCCGTTTCCGCCCGGAGTGTGCCGGGCTCGCCAGCCTGTTCGGCAGCCAGAGGACACGAGGGCAACACGGGGCAGCGGATCAGGCGAACAGGCTCCCGCAAGCGCGGGTCCCCTGAGCCCCCGAGAGGCGGAGGCCGGTCGGGAACCAGTGTGGCAGTCTCCTACCGCCGCTCAGCTCCGCTCGCCCGCGACGACCCGCTCCATCGCTCGACGGATGGCCGGCAGCGAGCGGTGGCTGCCCAGCACGTGCATCAGCTTCGTCACCGCGGCCACCGAGGTCATGTCGCCCACGCCCATGGCACCCTCCGACAGGGCCGCCGATCCGCCCTCGTACAACGACAGGTCCACCGCGTTCCGCGGCGCCTGGCTCACCACCACCACTGCCACGCCCCGCCGGCGGGCCTCGCGGAACACCGGCTGCAGCGACCTGCCGCCGGTCCGGTCCACCGGGACGTTTCCCGCCCCGTACGCCTCGACGACCAGCCCCCGCGTCTGTCCGAGCAGCGCCAGCGGCAGTGCCGGGTCCAGCCCCGGAAACACCTTCAGGAGGAAGACGCGCGGGTCCAGCCGGTCCGCCAGCCGCAACGGACGCGGAGGCAGGCCCTTGGCGAAGGAGGCCGTCACCCCGAGCGTGCCCAGGAGGGGGAAGTTCGGGCTCTCGAACGCGTCGTAGTCGGCGATCGCCGCCTTCAGCGTCCGGTTCCCCCGGTAGAGCTTGCTGTCGAAGCACACCGTCACCTCCGGCGGCCCCCGCAGGGCGGAGGTCACCGCGTCGATGAGGTTCAGCCTGGCGTCGGTCCGCACCTCCTGGAGCGGACGCTGACTCCCGGTCAGCACCACCGGCCGATCCAGTCCCGGAAGCAGGAAGGACAGCGCGCTGGCGGTGTAGGCCAGCGTGTCCGTCCCGTGCGTCACCACCGCCCCGTCGACCTCCGGAAGCCGCCGGGCCAGCACCTGCGCCAGGAGCACCCACGACTCGGGCTGGATCTCGCTCGAGTCCAGGTTGCTGAAGACCTCCAGCCGGATGTCGGCCAGCTCGGCCAGCTCCGGCACCCGCTCCCGCAGCGTCCGCGCGAACGGCGCCGGCCTCAGCGCCGAGGGGCGGCCCCCGGCCATCCCCAGGGTGCCGCCGGTGTGCAGCATCAGGACTCGGGGACGGGTGGGCACGGGAGGTGTCCCCCCAGTTTCAGCAGCCTCACCGGGCGCCTTGCAACTGCTGCGCGCGGACGTGTAGCAAGGACCGCCGTGGGCAACTCCCCCGTCTCCCGCTGGCTCGCCGCGGCGGCGCTCCTGGCCTGCACGGCCATCGCGCCCGCCGCCGCGCAGGAAGTTCCCGACCCCGCGGCGCTCCCGGCCAGCGGCCGTGCCGAGTACGAGCGCGTGCTCCAGGACGAGTTCTGCGGCTGCGGCTCTCCGCACTCGCTGGGCCAGTGCCTCCAGAGCCACGCCGAGTGCCGCCACAGCCGACGGCTGGCGCAGATCGCCGCCTTCGAGGCGGCCCGGGGCGTCACCTCCGGGGAGATCGGCGTCGAGCTCGCCCGCTACGACCAGGGGTTCCGGGACGCCCGGACCACCTTCAAGGTCGACGAGCGGCAGTGCCGCGGCAAGGGGCCGGTCACCCTCGTCGAGTTCTCCGACTTCGAGTGCCCCCACTGCGCCGTCCTCCGGCCGGTGCTGGAGAGGTTCGCCACCGACAACGCCTCGAAGGTCAAGCTCTGCTGGATGAGCTTCCCCTTGAGTCAGCACCCCAACTCCATGCCCGCCGCCCAGGCCACCCTCCTCGCCCGCGACAAGGGGAAGCTCTGGCCGGTCCACGACGCGCTCTTCGAGAATCAGCGCCGCCTCTCCCCGGACGTCATCCAGGAGGTCCTCGTCAAGGCCGGCATCTCCGCCGCCGACTGGAAGAAGGCTGCCGCCGACAAGACCTACCAGGAGCAGGCGGAGGCCCAGCGGGCCGCCGGTGTCGCAGCGGGCGTCAACGCCACCCCCACCATCTTCGTCAACGGCCGGAAGCTGGACCTCGTTCCCGCACCGGAGATCCTCGCCATCACGGTGGACGACGAGCTCGACTGGCAGAAGACCCGCGGCACCTGGACGACGGCCACCCGGTGAGACCCACCACGCGCCCATGACCGCCCGCATCCGCGTGGAGTTCGGAGGGCGTGTCGCTCCCGATGCAGAGGCCTCGGGCGAGCTGGATGCTCGTCAGGGCAGCTTCGTCCTCCTGCCCACCGCGCCGGATCTCCTCGCCGCTCTCCGTCAGCCCCCCGAGGGTGGACGGGGGAGGGGACCCCGGGTCGTCCTCATCGTCGATGCCTCCGGCTTCCCCGTCTCCGACCTCATCGCCTTCCTCGGACAGTCCCGCTGGAGCGGCACCATGCGCCTCCACGCCCCGGGTGGAGACCGCACCGTCGTCCTCAAGGATGGCGAGATCCACGGCGCCAGCAGCGAGGACCCGGCCGACCGTCTCAGCGAGGTCCTGGTCCGCCTCGGCCACGCCCCGCGCCACGAGGTGGAGGAGGCCCTGCGCGACAACCCCCCGAGCCGGGTGGGACGCGCGCTGGTCGACCGCGGCCTCCTCCAGCCGCACGACCTCTGGGCGTGCGTCACCCAGCAGGTCTCGGACATCTTCCACGCCATCGTCCTCGCCCGGGAGGGGACCTTCACCCTGGTCGACCAGGAACCCGACGAGAAGACCGGTCCCACCGTCCAGCTCTCCACCCAGAGCCTCCTCATGGACGCGATCCGGAAGGTGGATGAGCTCCAGCACTTCCGGCAACGCATTCCCCACGGCCGGCTCTACGTGAACAAGAAGCGCCCCAGCGACGGGAAGCTTCACCCGGACGAGGACCGTCTCCTGGGCCTTGCCAACGGCCAGCGAACGGTGCTCGAGCTCGCCCAGGCCGCCAAGCTCAGCGAGTTCGACGCCACCAAGATCCTCTTCCGCCTGCTGGAGGGCGGCTATGCCTCGGTCTCCGAGCTGAAGCACGGAGAGGTCGCCGTGCCCACCCGTGTCCGCGCCAGCGGACGGGGCGCCGAGTCCGAGCCTGCGCTCCGGGTGATCGCCACCTTCGAGGAGATCTTCGCGGAGATCGCCCGGGAGGTGGTCTCCAAGGGCATGGCCCGCGAGTTCCTCGGTGCCGCCAACGCCGCGCTCGCCAGCCGCACCCTGTCCGAGTCCCCGGTCCTGGTGGGGCTGAGGCTCGGCCACGACGGTCGCTTCGACGCCCGGAAGGTCCTCGACGCCTACACCCGTGCTCGCCCGACGCTGGGGAGTGAGCCGGTCGCCTCGCTCCGGCAGGCGCTCTCCGACGTCATGTTCTTCCTGCTCTTCCAGGCCGGCGAGCTGCTGGAGTCGCGCGCGGACGAGGACCTCGCGCGACGGGTCAAGGACCTCCTGGAAACCCTCGATTGACCCCCGACGCGCTCCGGCTCACCGCGGGGCTTCCGGGCACCGGTGGCCTTCTCCGGGTGACGCCCGACGACTTCGAGGTCGAGGAGATTCCCGCGTACCTGCCCTCCGGTCAGGGTGAGCACCTCTTCCTGTGGATCGAGAAGGTGGGCCTCGACACCCCCGAGGCCGCGTTCCGCATCGCCTCGGGGCTGGGGTTGCATCTGGGGGAGGTCTCCTGGGCCGGGCTCAAGGACCGCGTTGCCCGCACCCGCCAGTGGCTGTCCGTGCCCGCTCGGGCCGAGGCTGCGCTCGGCGACCTCCCCCAGACCCCTGAGCTGCGCCTCCTCGCCCACGGCCGCCACGGGAACAAGCTCCGGGTGGGCCACCTTCGCGGGAACCGCTTCCGGATCCACATCCGCGACGCCGAGCGCCCGGAGGCCGCAGGCCAGGTCATGGAGCGCCTCGTGGCAGAGGGTGTCCCCAACGCCTTCGGCCAGCAGCGGTTCGGCCGCGGCGACAGCGCCCTGCGGGGCCGAGCGCTGGTCCATGGCCAGCGGCTCCCGGCGCGGCCGAGCGGCTTCGAGCGCAAGCTCTACGTGTCGGCCTATCAGGCGGTGCTGTTCAACCGATTGCTCCAGGCCCGGCTGCGCCAGGGCGCTCTCCGCCGCGCGCTCCCGGGCGACCTGATGCGAAAGACCGAGTCGGGCGGTCTCTTCGTCTGCCGCGCGCCCGAGGTCGATCAGCCCCGGGTGGAAGGAGGGGAGATCGTGGCCACCGGACCGATCTTCGGCTGGAAGATGCAGCGGCCCGGCGGCGACATCGACGCCGCGGAGCAGGCCGTGCTCGCCGCCGAGGGCCTCGGGCTCGACAGCTTTCGCCGCCTGGGAAGCATCGCCGAGGGGACGCGGCGGCCGTTCACGGTCCCCGTCAGCGAGGCCCGCTGGTCGGCCGCTGGACCGACGGTGGAACTCTCCTTCACCCTTCCGGCGGGCTCCTACGCCACGGTCCTGCTCGACGAGGTGATGAAGTGCGCCGGGTGAGCCGTGCGCCCGTCATGGCGCCGCCGGGTCCGGGGCTCATCCGTGACGGATGCCGTAGGGCTCACCCCAGCGTGTCGAGGAACAGCGCTCCCTGGTGCGAGATGTACGAGAGCATCCCCACCTCGTACTCGCTGAACATCGGAGTCTCGCGGCGGTTCACCAGCTCCATGCAGCCGAAGGTCCGG